>JAABUZ0100003375.1_pt1 | contig 23842 bp, 16 predicted proteins | sample 5562091 | NCBI WGS metagenome assembly JAABUZ01 (sample SAMN12813069, study PRJNA571459) | rock metagenome | isolation source: Antarctica rocks | place: Antarctica: Victoria Land, Linnaeus Terrace sud | collected 2015-12-21
TCGATGATCTGCGCTCGCGGTTTTCCTTCGTCTACAGCACGAAGCACCCGTTCTCTCAAATCTTGTGAATATGCCTTCATATCCCCATTCTATCAGCTGGCTCAATCTTTCTGCTAGCCGCTGTAGTGCGGCACAGGCAATCACGAGTGGTATTTGTAAATGCGGGTCAGCTGCGGCATAAAATGAGGCCAGCAATAGCATGGTCTCGCCAGGAAAAGGAATACCAATACATTCAATGATTACAAATAAGATAACTGCTACATAGCCGAAACTTGCTAGCGCGCTCTGCAATGTTTGTAATGAGATAAGTGAAGCAATTACTATACTCATGTTGCTATCTATACGAACACTTAAGCGAACTAGTTGTGGTTTTTGAATCAAAAAAATAGGAGCATACCTTTTGAAAGATGCTCCTAATAAATAAAACGAAAGATTATTAACACGATGCGGAAGGGCCTAAATCCCCTCCATAACTGGTCACTTTCCAAACATTGGCCGCCTCTATATCTGGTTGCAATGTAAGCTGTAGTTGATAGGGAGTTGACATTTTGTCGCGAGCTATGGTATAGGTATAGCCTTGTACACTACCCTGTACAACAGCACTATTAGGTACCTCTGTATAGTTTTTCATTGCACCATAACACGTATCATCATGTTGTGCATTATTCTCAAATTGCTCAAGAGTGAGTTGCATTGTAACAGCACCACCCAGGTCTTTGTATGCTCCTTCATAGTCACGTTTTGAGACCGACTGAAGAAAATCATTTGCCGTAGTTGCTGCACCAGAGCTAGCACTGAGACTCGTAAAAAAATTAGAACCAAAAGAATAGCCAAAAATACAGGCAACAATAGTACATATCAGTAGCACCCCACCTAAGATGAATAGGCCGCGTCCCAATTTTTTTGGCTGTTGTCTCTCTGGACGACTCACCCGTGGTGTTTGTGGAAGCTGCTCAACACGACTCATCCGAGGAGGACGTTGCGGCGGGACATGATGCTTGCCAGTACCATTTAGTCCATTTAGTGCAGCTAAACGTTTGCTGTAGTAGTCCTCCTCTGATCCTTCTCCACGTCCAGGTCTTCCTTCCATTCACCCTCTCCTCTTTACTTAGCCCTTGCTACATATCAAGCATAATCGTACCCATCAACGTTCCATGAGTATGTTGTAGTTGTTCATGAGCCATCTTTGCCTGACGCCGTGTTGTGTGACCAGCAACGATGGTAAGGAATGTCTGATTAACTGTGTCACTGATGAGTGTTGCCTCCGTACCTGTTAGTACAGCTGAACTATTAAAAATGACGATACTTGGTTCACGCTCTGTCTCCGCTAAAAATGTGCATAAGCTGGCAACAATACTATGCAGTTGCTTCGAAAAAAGCAGATTAATCTCTTGCAATGGTGTAGTTCCTGCAGGTAAGAGACGAAGATTTGGTACAAAGGTATCGCAAAGAGCCGTAGAAACTGACATAGGCGTCTTTTGCGTCAGTAGGTCGCTAATACCAACATTTTTCCCTATACCAAAGCGTTGTTGAAGAGTTGGTGCGTGTAAATCTGCGTCCACTAAAATCGTTGGTGTCCCACTTTGCGCCGCCACAATCGCTACATTAGCAGGTACTGCTCCCTGCCCTCCATATGGTGTAGGCGTTGCAATCAGCACTGTTTGCTGTTTTGTCTGTTCACGATTCCAGGCAAAGCTAATATTTGCGTAAAGTTTTTGATAAGCAATGCTGTAGGCCGAATCTGTATCATAGTCAGTAAGCAGTGTCATCTGCTCTTGTGACGGAATACTCATAAGAAAGCTCCTCAATGATGTCATTATGTGGTTGGCATATTATGCCGCAGTATGTGTGCCGCGCGGTTTAGCGTTTCCTGGCGATGGGGCGTGTGGCACTTCGCCGTAGACAGGAAGTTGTAAAAGCTGCACAACATCGTCTGCCTTACGGATACGATCATCAAGGTACTCAATGAGGAATGCCAATGCGATACCAATAAGAAGTGCGACGAGCACAAGCACAAGTAGTAGCGTTGGTTTGTTCGCCTGCGATCCAGGGATAGTTGTTGCGTCGGTAGCACCAATAATAACCTTAGCTGCAACCAGCGGTCTTTCTGGTGTTGTGATAGAGGGACGCGTCGCATTACTCGTCACGACGTAGTCAGAATAGTTATTGATATGTGCGGCAGTAACCTCACCAATAGCATTTGCGATAGCCCATGCCCCAGCCGGTGTATTCCAGGAGACGGAGACCGTCACAAGACTATGAGCACGACCTGCTGTTAACGAACTCCCTATAGCACCCACTGCGATACTGGGCTTTGTAAGATCACCAAGGTCTGGATTAGCCCCAAACTTTTGTTTGATTTGTGGCATGTCAATGTTCACTTGATCGTATACCTGCTGGTCAAACTTTGGTGAGGTGATTGTAGGACCTGTTGCGAATTCATCTGCGATTGACTCAGAAACGGAGACATAATCAGAATAGTTACTATGATCGGTAATTGTCGATGATGCTTGTAGCCCAATTAGAAGCGTCACATTTGATTGATAGGCATGTAATGCTCCTGGCGTTTTACGAATTTTATAGTATTGATAGCCAGAATATAGGGCGACAATAATTACGACGAGGGCAACAACCCAGATACGTCGCCAGATAATTGACCAGTAAGCCCGTAGTTCCACGGTTTAAACCCTTTCTCATGGGTAGAATTATCGTTATCGTACTACATCACTTGTCGATGTACGATGTTTTTTTGACGTTCCCTCACTCAACTTTGCTTCGATAAATTGAAGGATGCGGCGTTTAAAACGCGGTGTATCAAATTCAAGTGCGTGATTACGAATAGCCTTAGGATCATATATTCGCTCATCGAATGATGCCAGCACATCTACCAAACTATCGGTCGTCTGCTCTGTGAAAAACTTTCCTGTAACGCCATCCACAACCGATGCTAGTGCGCCTCCCGCGCCATAAGCAATAACTGGGCGACCAGCAGCCTGCGCCTCTAGTGGCGTAATTCCGAAGTCCTCTTCACCTGGAAATAAAAATGCACGACAATGTGTATAGTAGTGAAGAACTTCCTCATCGGAGAGACGTCCCATAAAACGGATAGTGGGACCGGCAAGGTGTGTAAGTCGCTCTACGTCGCGACCTCCACCAATAATGACTAGAGGCAAGTGTAGTCGATTACACGCCTCAATCGCAATATCTATACGCTTATAGGGGATTAAGCGGCTAAGAATAAGAAAATAATCTTCAATCTCAGTGGTTGGATCAAAAGGAAAACGATGCGCCTCTACGGGTGGTGGAATGAACATCGCATCACGACGATAATACTTTTGGATGCGTTCCGCTACAACAGGTGAATTAGCGATAAAGTGATCCACACGCATCGCACTGGTTTGGTCCCACACACGCAAGCCAGTAATCACGAACGGCAGTATATTTCGGGCCAATTTGCCCAACTGCTCACGCTCAACATACTCTGCATAGTTCCAACACCAGCGCATTGGTGTGTGACAATAACAAATGTGCATCGTCTCCGGCTTTGTAATCACACCTTTGCCAAAAGCACTTGAGCTACTGAGGACGAGATCGTAGGCGCGTAAGTCCAGACTTTCCATCGCAAACGGGTAAAATGGCAGATACGGCTGGTGATGCTTCGTTACTAACGGGAATTTTTGCATGAACGATGTGCGAATATCCATCTTTTGAAACGCTGAATCGACACGTTGTGGGTCATAAATGGATGTGTAGATAGGAGCGTCTGGAAAAATCTCATGAAGTGCTAGAACGACACGTTCTGCTCCACCCATCTGATTGAGATAATCGTGAATTAATGCAACTTTCATCAGCCTAATACGCTCCTCGTCTAAGTAAAACTGCTGGAATAGTGCGTAAAAGAATCTGGAAGTAGAGGTGCAGCGACCAATTTTCGATGTAGTACAGGTCCATGAGTACGCCCTCGTCAAAACTCAGATCACTACGTCCTCGCACCTGCCAAAGACCAGTTAATCCAGGCTTAATCGCCAATCGTCCCTTTTGCCATTCTTCATATTGTGCCACTTCTTGAGGAAGTGGTGGGCGTGGTCCTACAAGACTCATCTCGCCTTTGAGAATGTTGATCAATTGTGGAAACTCGTCAAGACTTGTACGACGTAAGAATCTACCAACGGGCGTGCGACGCGGGTCATCTCGCATCTTGAACAATGGTCCCTGTGCCTCATTCTTGGCCATAAGTGCGGCGAGAACCTTGTCGGCGTCCTGATACATCGAGCGGAATTTATAGAACTTAAATGGTTGCCCGTTAAGACCAATACGGGTCTGGCCGTAGATAATGGGACCACATGAGTTTAAAAGAATAGCACAGGCAATACAAAGCCATAATGGAAAGCCAACAATTAACAAAACTGATGCTACTACGATGTCAATAATACGCGTGACAAAACGCTGTACCGTGTTAAGCGATACCTGTTTGATACCGATAAGAGGAATGCCTTCGATGGTCTCCATGTCGATACGTGAGAGATTCATCTCGTACAGATCAGGAATGAGCTTGAAAGATGCACCTAGACGTTCGCACATTTTGACACTTCTGATTGCATGGTCATGTAAGTATGATGGAAGCGCAATGATAACTTCATCTACCTGCATCGAGCGTATGACCAAGCCGATGTCATCAAGTGTACCAAGCATCTTGAATCGCCCAAAATCACCCGGCTCTTCGCTCATATCATGTAAAAAGCCGATAATTGAGTAACCAAGATTAGGATTGGCGGCAATATGTTGCATTGTCATTTTACCTAGACGACCGGAGCCAACAACAAGGAGACGTGTCTCTCCTAGTCCTAAACGGTAGAGCATACCCATTGCAATCGAGACAATAAGTCGACCAAGACCAAGCACAATAATGGTCGTTGCCCACACAAATGGGACAATCAAACGTGAACTGCTTGGTGGTTGAAAAACAAAGAAGTATGTGATTAGGAAGGCTAGTCCTACAGTCGCGGAGCTAATAATGATCCACATTTGTCGGAACCATGTGCCTGTCAATCGGACACGATAGAGGCCACGAGTTGCAAAGATCGCTATAAGGCCAATTACGACACCAACCTCTAGCATCAAGAATTGAGGACTTCCAACATCGTACAGCTTGTGCGCGTAGCTTCCGTCAGAAGCTACATTGCTACGTATAATTTCCAGGGTGCGCGATAGGTTCTTAGCAAGAAATCCTTTATCACTTAAAAGGTAGAGACGCAAATTATAAGACAGTTGATAGGCGATGCTTACAAGCCATCCATCTAAAATAACCATGGCAATACACTCGAAAGTACGCCATTGATGACGATGTGACCGTCGGCGCGAAATTGCTTTCGTTATAGGGCCAGTAGTTCCTGCCATCATTTCAATGGCTCCCGTTCTGTCTCTAGCAATATCTATTTCTGTTTTTTGCGATAATTTACTCGTGTTCACAACTCAAACCATATCCTACGCTATTGGACAAACGCCATACGCCTGGGGGAATGTTGCGCATACTTTGCCGCCTGCTCATATGCCGTGATTGTCTGTTCTGCCATTCTCTGCTCTGAGAAATTTTGTACGACGGTTGATGCTGTTGTATGACACCGATTCCGAAACCGTTGATCAGTTAATGCTTTATACATTGCCTCGGTTAGGGCATCCAAATCAGTCGGGTCAACGCTCAAAGCGATGTCCATCCCAGCTTCGGGTAGACTCGATACATTTGAGGTGACAACCGGAATACCACAAGCCAAAGCCTCGGCCACAGGAATACCAAAACCCTCATAGAATGAAGGGTAGACAAACACAGAAGCGGCATGATACCATGATGCCCGTTCAGTATCTGCCACAAATCCAGGAAACAGCACGTCCTCTATCAAACCAAGTTGTTGAACCTTCTTAAAGATTGTATCATAGAGCCATCCTTTCCCGCCTGCCAACACCAATTTCTCTTGTATCTGGTATTTTTTTTGTAGTAGTGCATATGCATCTATAATTATTGTAATATTTTTGCGTGGTTCTAATGTTCCAAGATAGAGAAAAAATCCATTTGTTAACCCATGCTGCTCTCGAAATGTATGTGTTTCTTCCTCTTTCACCACGTTTGAAAATCGCTCGTCGATACAGGGGTATACGGTGTGTATCCGTTCGTATGGTACACCAACGAGTTCATGTGCATCTCGCTTTGTACTTTCCGAAACGGTAGCGAGCATTGTCGCACGCTGTAAACTACGCACTGTGAAGGTGCGATGATACAGGCGTTTCGCACGTGTCAACACTTCTGGGAAGCGTAAAAAGGCTAAGTCATGCAGCGTGACAACGGTAGCACACTGCGGCGGCACCCATTCTGGTAACACATTTACGGGTGAATGAAATACTTCTATTCCACGCTTACGTATCTCCACCGGCAAAATGAACTGTTCCCATAAAATGCGTGTTGTAGGTTGTGACTCAGACCAGGGAGCGGATATGTAGGTAATCTGAGGATGCGTTACTCCAAGTTGTTCAACAACATCCTGTCCATTGACAAATACTGTGTAGCTATGAACTCCGGGTCGCTTCGCTAATCCCAACAGAAGATGTCGGATGTAGTGGCTCACACCGCCATTCCGATAATTCTGACTAAATGATAGCAACTGAGCGTTGATACCTATATACATTCCGCTTATCTACTCCTCAATGCTCTATAACGTCCCTGAAATTCAAGAGGTAACAGATTAAACCTTTCGTTCTTTATACGTAAAATCGTCTCTTTAGCTACTACATCATTTAACGTATCAACGTATGTTTTCAACACGTTGAATATCATAAGTCCTATATGTGGTGTGCATAAAAGGAAATACAATATTCTTCTAAGGGCACTATGTGCTATGCTATGCCTTCTATAATAAAAGCCAAATGTTTCATACTGTTTATGAGAAACTGAGTTTGATGCTCTGCATACTCCTTTTCAAGAGATGTAGCATGTTTGTAAATATGACTTTGTGTATGGCCCAACTGGGTGAACGCGACGGGAATATTCAGCTGTGATCGGAATGAGTAGCACGCGTCATGCTGTGGCATAAGTGGAAGGAGAGGAAAGTGTTCTCCGTAGGCTGCACTGATCGCAGCAATAGCAACCTGCATAAAAGGATTATGTGATGGCGTGTATTGCGGACCCGTATTTACCCGTACCTCTGTATAAATGTCTTGGAAGCCCTGCGTATCTAAATGTTTGCGTATCTTCGTATAGATATCATCCGGCTCCTGGTTAGGGACGAGGTATACATCAAGAGTTGCCTTTGCACGAAATGGTATTGTATGTGACTTGTTCGAGGGAGCTTCATCACTAAAGAAACTGGTGACGGTGCAAGTAGGCAGAAGGAGATATGTGTATTGTAGTTGAAAACCACGAAGCTGTAGTAAAAACTGATCCACATTTAAGTGGTGTTTGAGTGCTTCTTCGCTATCAAGCAAGTTACGTAACAGCTCTATTTCCTCGTCTTCCATCGGTATAAGCGTGTCATAAAAATCTTCAACGAGGATTTCCTCTCGTGCATCCTTTAAGCTACTCAATGCCCATAGTAGCCGCGAGGCTGCATTAGGAATAATCGCTCCATATGTTGAAGCGTGTCCAATTGAAGCTGTTTGCACCTCTAGAGCAATATTAAGTAGCCCTTTTGTCCCAAATGCTAAAAATCGTGCAGGAAGTACATGACGCTCTGCTAGATCATAGAGACATCCATTTACTTGCAATATTGAGCTGTTGTTTGTTATAAAACGGCGCTCAGCGTCACCATTTTCGCTGTACTCTTCTGTATCAATGAGCCATACAATATTGATAGGAGTACTTCCTATCGTCTTCTGATAAAATGCGAATGTCAGAAGGCGTGTTACAAACGTACTCCAACGCGCGAATGTATCAGGGTGTGGCGGACAATGACTAAAAAGGAGCAGTGTCTTCGTGCTTTCTGTAGAATACCTTCCGCAAATGAGATGTTTTTCGTTGCTCAGCGATTGGATGATAAACTCCTGCTTTTGCAATAAAGAGGAAAGATGCATATGCAATGCTGCCTCTCCATGCTGTTGTACGACACTTACAAGCTGTGTAATCGTAGTCTGGAATGTTTCATGAAGAGCAGGCGACAGTTCATCTATAGCTGCGAGGAATTTTTCATAGTATTCGGGGAGCATATTTGTACCTCTGTCTTTACTTCCTAGTACCCCAGGCCCAATATCTTGCATGCTGAGAGTCGAAAGAGTATACTCAGGGACAAGCAGTATGAGTACAGCAGTGGAGAAAAATTTGTGACGGACGCACCAAGTAGTCAATACGTTGCGTTTTTCTCTACATCAGTGTATTATAGCCTGAAGTTCCAGGAACTGCCTAGTGAGATACCAGGCAAGAGCAGATTTTTTGAAAGTCGCTGAAGAGTGTGTGCGTGTGAGGTTAAGGGTATTCCCTGGCGGGTGTCCTAGTTTCGACTTTTAGAAGACTCTGCAAGCAAGAGCCACAAAAGTACGGGGAGAAGCGCGTTGTCCAAACAACTCCGGCTCGATGTCGCACAGCTGACAGATGTTGGTCGTAAACGGCCTCATAACGAAGATAATATGGCCTATGTCATCCCAAAAGACCCGCAAGTGATGACGAGAAAAGGGGCATTATTTATCGTTGCCGATGGCATGGGGGGGCATGCGGCTGGTGAGGTGGCGAGCGAAATTGCTGTCGATACTGTTAGCTATGCATATTATCAAGAAGATAATGATGACGCTGCTGTTTCTTTGATGCGTGCCATTAAACGTGCGAACACGCTAATACATCAGAGAGCAGCGGAAAACATGCTGCGTAGTGGTATGGGTACAACGTGTGTAGCAGGCGTGCTACGTGGTAGTACAGCCTATATTGCCAATGTTGGTGATAGCCGAACGTATATTGTTCGTAATGGTCAAGTCAGACAAGTCTCACAAGACCATTCCTGGGTTGCTGAGCAAGTACGGGCTGGGCTTCTCACGGAAGATCAGGCGCGCTCACATGCTCAACGAAATGTGATTACGCGGTGTCTTGGTACACAATCAGATGTCGAGGTTGATATATTCGCCGAACCGCTCCAGGAAGGCGACAGTTTTATTCTGTGCAGCGATGGCCTTTCCGGTTTTGTTAGCGATGATGACCTGCTTGCAATTGTAAATCAATATGTTCCACAGGAAAGTGTATATCACCTTGTGGAACGAGCAAACGAAAATGGTGGCCCTGATAACATCACCGCAATTGTTGTACGCGTTCAGGAAGTTGGTTGGGAACCGGTGGGAACGCGTGTGAATGGGCATGACATTACACGTCAGATAACGTTGACGGATGGTCAAATGGTTGGCCCTGTTGCACTTATGCAAGGTGAAAATGGACGCGGTCTTAGTGCTCCTGCACCTATACCAACTGGACCACTTCATCCCTCGGAAAGTGTTACCTCTCCGCAAGCCTCGTTACATGTACCGCGTCGTAAGCGGGGACGCTTGCTTTATCCAACACTTATTCTTTTTATTTTATTGACTGTAATGCTTGTAAGTGGTGGAATTTATTATTCCATGCATATGAACAGTTCAGCAAATTTTGATAGCTCATTTAAGAAAGCTGAGGCTCTTGTTCAGCAAGGCCAAAACGACGTAGTGAACAAACATCCTGCTCAGGCGTTGCAACACCTTTCTACCGCGCAATCAATTTTACTTTCGTTACAAGATACCTCACTTACAGATGCACAGAAGACACAGGTAAAATCACTGCTGGACGGAAATTTGACCACAACGGCCAAAGGTGCTATCGTCAACTACAACATGCTGTCGTTGATCACACCTCTTACTTGTGCTAGTAAAATGACAACACTTATAAATAATGGAAGCACGAATGCATTAGCTAGCGGTATTGCTACCGTACATAACGGGAATGGCACAAAAACTTTCTTCTATGCACTAGGTGGAAGCGATAATAACGCCAATAACAACAATATATACCAACTAAGTGATCAACCAAATGGCAGTAAAAGCCTTCAAAATCCATACTTGCCAGAGAACAATACAAATATACTCAGCATTGCGAGTGATGGTTCACATCTTCTAGCTCTAACTGGATCATCCACAAAAGGTGCAACACCAGTAGCATACAGAGTGCTCCTACTAACACCTGATGACACAGGAGCACTAAAAGCGTCAAATTCACAAATAACTATCGATGCTGCATTTACAAAAGATGGTAATACACCTGGCCTTCTTACCGTATCAGGAGCAGATATTTATGTAGTATTAACTTCTGACACATCGCCGATGACAGCAACAATTCTATACTATACTATAGATAGCAAAAATGATAAATTGGGAACACCAACATCAAAGAATAGCCAAACCATCTCGACATCAAACTCGCTAACAAGTATTGCAGCGTTTCCGCATCAGCAACTTTTCCTTCTCACAAAAGATGGTAATGTGCAAAGCTTAACGTTTACAGGAGGCTCGCAAGCACCAACGCCCGTAGCTGTACAGCCTGGTCTTGCCTCTCCTTTAGCGCTTGACGTAAATAACTTTAGTTCTTCGGTTCCGATTGTGCCACCTACACCTACCTTGGAACAATCAACTGTTTTGCAGGTGCCCAATGCGAAATTTCTTGTCGCTAGTACCGTCGGTAGTGATACTCACCTTTATGTTGTAGATGATTCTATGTATCATCGTGTCATTGACCTAGCGATGATGAATAGTTCTCCTCCCACGTCGACGGTTACAACCTCAACGGGAACGTCAATGAAGATGCGTCTTGTTCAACAATACGTGTCCACAATTTTGTTTACAAATGTAAAGGGAATCGAGGCCGATTCAAAAGCGATGAATGTCTACCTCATTGTGCAGAATGAGCAAAACTCCCCAGCACATAATCTTGTCACCGTGAACACCTCATCAAATTCCGCATGTGCTTCGTAAAAGCTAGACATAATATGTTACAGTACGTGCAGTTGGCTTTTTGCTAAAATAGTATCTATGGATGAACCGATGTTTCACGCTCTGATAAGTAAGCAATATTTATGAAGGGCATGCTCCATCGGTTCATCCAATGCATCTGTTATAACTTCGGAAAAATGCAAAGTATCAGTTCACCAGGAGTAATGCAAGTGAGTTTTGAGGTACATTATCGTACACATACCTGTGGCGAGTTAAATAATGATTTTGTAGGTCAGCAAGTGACCATCGCAGGCTGGGTAAATCGTCGCCGCGATCATGGTGGCTTAATCTTTCTCGATATTCGTGATCGCTATGGCTTGACTCAAGTTATTTGTGACCCGGAACGCTCTCCAGAAGCACATCATATCGCCTCTGAGGTGCGTTCAGAATACGTAGTGCAAGTTACTGGCGTCGTTGTCCATCGCTTGCCAGGAACAGAAAACGCTCAATTAAGTACCGGTACAATTGAGATTGCCGCACAACATATCACAATATTGAATGCATCTCGTACCACACCGTTTCCCATTAACAGTGATGCAATTCAGCCAGATGAAGCGCTACGGTTAAAATATCGCTATCTTGATCTACGTCGTCCTAGAATGCGCGATAATATCATAAGGCGTCATCGTGTTGTTAAAGAAATTCGTGACTATCTGGATGACCGAGGCTTTCTAGAAATTGAAACGCCCATTCTCATGAAAAGCACTCCTGAGGGCGCACGCGATTATCTTGTGCCGAGCCGCCTCTATGCTGGTGAATTCTATGCTTTGCCACAATCTCCGCAACAACTTAAGCAGTTGTTGATGATTGCTGGCCTGGATCGTTACTTTCAGATCGCACGCTGCTTTCGCGACGAGGACCAGCGCTCAGACAGACAACCTGAGTTTACACAACTTGATTTAGAAATGACCTTTGTATCAGAAGAAGACGTTATGTCTTTGATTGAAGGGCTGCTTATTTATCTAATTGAGAAGACAACGAAGAAGCATATCAAAGAGCGGCCTTTCCCTCATATCAGCTATGAACAGGCCATGGCCCGTTATGGAACCGATCATCCTGACTTACGCTTTGACCTACCACTTGTTGATATCTCAGACCTTGCGTCCGCTGGAACATTTGGCGTATTCAAGGGCGCGTTGGCAAATCAAGGCATGGTGAAGGGTATTCGTGTCCCTGGTGCCAGTGGCTATACGCGTAAAGAGGTAGATGAACTGACAGAATTTGCGCGGACGCTTGGCGCGAAAGGGCTTGTTTCACTCGCTATTGGTTCGTCCGGCGAGATCAAATCGCCCTTGACCAAATTTATGTCCGCAGAAGAAGTGCAGGCAATTGTTGACCGACTTGAAGGCAAACATGGTGATTTACTACTTTTTGTTGCCGATAGCGCGAAAGTGTGTAATGATGTGCTTTTTCGTCTACGTGTCAAACTTGGGGAGCGTCTAAACTTGATCGACTCCAACGAAATGGCTCTCTGCTGGGTAGTTGACTTCCCACTGTTCCATTTTGATGAGGAGCAACAGCGCTATGATGCCGAACACAACCCCTTCTCAGGAATGGATGAGTTGCATATAGGCCGACTGGATACTGACCCACTTCACATTCGTGCCAAGCAGTATGATATTATCTGCAACGGTTACGAGGTAGGTGGTGGAAGTGTGCGTATCAATGTCGCAGATATTCAGCATAAGGTGTTCTCGCTCATGAATATGGACGATGAACAGATCAAAGAGCAGTTTGGGCACATGCTTGAAGCCTTTGAATATGGGGCTCCACCGCACGGAGGCATTGCCCTCGGTATTGATCGTCTTGTCATGCTCCTTGCGGACGAAGTCAACATTCGTGAAGTTATCGCATTCCCCAAAACGCAGACGGCAATGGACCTTTTGATGGGTGCGCCTTCTCTTGTGGAAGAGAGGCAGTTACAGGAACTCCATCTACGTATTCGTCCCGAAGAGAAACGCTAACACCCGGTCATACTATTTACCAATAAAGGCTGCAATGAGCATTTTCTCATTGCAGCCTTTATTGGTAAATAGTACTATAGCTAAACCCTACATTTGCATGCATTTGTATAATGGTGATAAGACTACAATCATTCACAACTTACAGCATAGACTGCTACAAAGTAGAGAAAGAATGATGAAGTCCAGAGCGAAAGCTACCCCAAATATATCGTAGGTTAAGCATCCGGTTGGGAGGATGGAAGGAGAAGAAAATGACATCGATACATCAGGGTAATACTCAAAGAACAACATCAGCAATGACAGCCACCGTAGCATCCGCGAGTGCAGTAGGTGTACTCAGCCGACAAGCAGGAATGGTTAGTATTGCACCAAAGTTTGCACCAGCATTAAATGAAGATGAGGCCGTTACTCAAGCACGACTTCTCAAAGCATTGGCAGACCCGACACGTCTGCGTATCTTGAGCTTGCTTAGTCGTCACGAAGGAGAGGTTTGTGTCTTCGAAATCGTCGAGAGCTTCACATTGGAGCAGCCCACTATTTCACATCACCTGCGTATTTTACGTGATGCGGGCCTCGTCGATTGTCGTAAGAAAGGACTCTGGGCCTACTATTATGTGCGACGCGATGCATTGAACCGAGCACGCGAAGTCATTAACGAACTCGCTTAGTTGGGGCGTGTGTTATCTACGAAATTGGGGTAACATAACAATATTCAAATACGACAGTTGGACGAGAAGGTTACTCTTCTCGTCCAACTGTCGTATTTGAATATTTTTTGCAATTTCCTCTTGACCCGTTAGCGAACAGTCTCTATACTACGATTGAATCATCCAACTTGCACAGGCGTCGACAAAGAATAAGCCGTTTCTGGAGCGACAGAGAAAAAAGGGATATTTGTGAAATTCATCGTTCGCTGGCGACCTCTCGTATTATTTGGTACCGCACTGTTTGGTCTGCTGCTACGCTTATATGGCCTTAATTGGGATCAGGGTAATAGCTTTCATCCTGATGAACGGCAAATCATGTTTCACATCACTGCACTAGCTTGGCCTAAGAGTGTCACACAATTTCTCGATCCTGTGAATTCGCCACTTAACCCGCATTTTTTCGCATATGGTTCATTTCCTTTTTATTTACTAGCATCATTGGGCAACATTTTAGTACGTGTATGGCCTTCACTAGGAACATTCGCAAATTTCACTCTTGTCGGGCGTGTCCTCTCGGCTCTTTTTGATAGTGGCACTATTGTCCTAACTGGCTTGCTTGGTTTAAAGCTGACGTATGACACATCACCCGGCAAACAATACGCGTGGAATGTTGCTTTACTGAGTGCAGCTTTGACCGCCTGCGTACCACTACAACTACAACTGTCACACTTCTATGCCGTTGATACTATTCTTCTCTTCTTCGTTGTGTTGACCGTTTATGCCTGTGTCAACCTCATAGATACAGAGAAGCCAATGCGTTGGGCATTTCTTACGGGTCTAGGCTATGGCCTTGCCCTCGCTACAAAATTTAGTGCTGCACCGCTCGCTGTTCCATTGCTTGTCGCCGTTCTTTTGCGCTTGCGGCGACACGACTTTTTTACGTCACTCACATCATTACTCATCGCTAGCCTCTTTACAATAATCGTCTTTCTTATAGGCCAACCCTATGCGCTTCTTGATATGGCAAACTTTATTCAGCAGTTATCCGAGCAGGGTAGTCTTGCTCGTGGTACACTCGATCTGCCCTACGAAAGACAATTTGCAGGGACTATTCCCTATGTGTATGAAGCACAAAATATGCTTTTTTGGGGACTTGGCCTTTTTCTTGGTTTGGCTGCTTGTGTCGGCATAGGTTGGGCATGTGTCCAAATGTGGAGACAAGGAGATAGCGAATTTGGTGGATGGCTTGTTGTACTATCCTGGATACTCATTTATGGAGCGATTGTTGGGAGTTTTTATGTGAAATATATGCGCTACATGCTCCCGCTTTATCCCTTTCTCATATTACTTGCAGCCGCCGTACTAGTATCTTTCACCCGCTTGACTTGGAGTAACTCGTCGTATCTCCAGGGGAAGAGGAAGCATAGCAAGCTACAAAGAAGTGATAATGTGCTTAAAGTACTAAGTATCAGTGTGGTGGTGCTTGTCCTTGGCGGAACCTTATTCCAGGGGCTAGCCCTCATCAATATATATAGTCAGCCAAACACACGTATTCAAGCGTCGCTCTGGATGTATAGTCATCTCAAGCCGCAAAGTGTTCTTACCTATGAGCAATGGGATGATCCTCTACCAGTTGCTGTTGGTCAACACGATCCATCCATGTTCACACAAGCTGTCTATACAAATCTCTATGGTCAACCTACAACAGGACTGGATTTATACGGTGATGATACAATGGCAAAAGCTCAACTATTAGCGCAGCTTTTACCAAAAATTGATGTCATCACAATGGCTACAGACCGTCTCGATAAGTCCATTCCGCGCCTTCCTGCACGCTATCCCTTGACCATTCACTATTATCAACTACTTTTTAGTGGACAACTCGGCTTCCACCTTGCTGCAACATTCGAGAATCATCCCAATTTGTTCGGCATTACTCTGAATGATAGTGGTGCGGATGAAAGCTACTCTGTCTTTGACCATCCGACTGCTCGTATCTTTGTACGTGATAGTCCATATCCATACACGTCGAGTCAACTCTTACAAAAACTGCTTGCGGGTGTCCAACTGCCTCCTGCTTAGAAGTATGCACATTCCTCGCGGAAGTGTGCCATCTCTTTATATAGGATGAATGTGCAGAGAAGAGTAGGACTGATGGAGAAAAAAGGAACCAATTCTGTCCTGGCTACGTTTGTATGTATACCAGGCTTGTATGCAAATATTTCGTGTCAGTTATGTGTTTGCTAATGCGTGTATTTTAGTAGCACTTATTTTGTAGAGAATGTGTATGCTCGAACTATTCCAGATGTGGATACTTGTTGAAGTGTTAGGACTTATTTGTCTGCCGCTTACCATGACCGTTTTTCACAATCTACCAGATCGTGGTTGGGCTTTTAGCAAGGCTATTGGGCTAGCGCTACTTGCGTTTTGCGTCTGGCTGCCACTGATGCTACTGCATTTCTTGCCTTTTACACAACTATTCATAGCCGAGGTTTTTCTCATCTTGTTTGCTTTGAATATCTCCGGGTATGTACGGATGCGGCATGCAATCGTGAAGGTTGTACGCCTCAATATTTCGTATATAGTACTAACAGAAATTATCTTTCTCGGTATGGTATTTCTACTTGGATGGTTGCGTTCCTACCTGCCCGATATCCGCTCTTACGAGATGTATATGGATGAAGGCTTCATTACCGCGATTATGCGTAGTACGCACTTTCCTCCTAACGATATGTGGTTTGCAGGTTATTCACTTAACTACTATTATTATGCGCACTTCACTATTGCTATGCTGGCAAAACTCCTAGGCCAAACACCATCCATTGCTTTCAACACAGGTATCTGTATTTTCTTTGGCCTGACTGCCGTGAGCTTATTTGGTGTTACCAGTAACATTGTGGCATGGGCCCTCTATCTACGAATGCGTGTTCGTGACTCATCCGAGGTCGAACTCGAACCTGCCAACAAGGTACATCCACCACTTTTGCGTGCCGCACCTTACGCTCTGTTGACGATGCTGATGGGCTTAGTCCTGGGCAATCTTGCCGCTACACAGACATGGTGGAAAATGCATGGTGATGTCTCACTGGACTCCTACTATTGGTTTAATGCTAGCCGGGTGATTCCGAAAACAATTAACGAGTTTCCGGCGTTTAGCTTTTTGCTCTCTTGTTTTCATGCTCATGTGTTGACGCTCGCATTTACCGTTGTGGCTATTGGGCTTGCCTTCAATCTCTTTTTGGAAGAGGATGGTAGAGGGCTTAATGTCTTCGGGCGCGGATGGCGTCTACCTTTTACGCTGTGTACAACTGCCCTTATTCTTGGTGGACTTTACACGATGAACGGCTGGGATTTTCCAACGTATGCTGCCCTTGCCCTTGTGTGTATTGCTTTACAGCAGTGGCTGACATATAACGCGCGTATCACTCCTGCACTCCTCCTGGATATTTTCACGGCTGGTGGAAGTCTTATCGTGCTCTCATTCCTCTTATATATACCTTTTTACCTCAACTTCAATTCGCCTGCGCAAGGCATTGGTATTGTAGGTCCCGCAGACCGTTCTCAATTGAGTGATGAGATACTGATTTATGGCCTGTTCGCGTTTGTCTTTCTCTCGTTGCTGTTAGTGAGCGCGGCGAAACGGCCTCTAATCGCCTTTTCTTTTCTGAGAGGAAGTAATAGTGCAGCACAAACTACTAGCACTCATCATAGTCAGAGGCGTTTTGCTATAATAGGGTTCATCGTGATCATACTCCTGGAGTTTGTAACTCTTTTATTTGTGAAAAATGGTATAACCTTTGCTCTTGCCACAACTATAGCCTTGCTCGGAGCCGTCCTGGTGTTTGTGAATATCGGAGACCGCGCACATGCATTTACGATACTACTGGGTGCAACTGCTTTCGCATTGATAGCGTTTTGTGAGGTACTCTTCTTGAAGGATGTCTTTGCAGACAGCTATCCTCGTATGAATACTGTGTTTAAGATGTATTTTCAAGCGTGGGCACTTCTCTCGATTGCTTCGGGGGCAGGACTATACTTTATTCTGGAAAGCTTCAAACCCTTACCATCTCTCAAACCTACGCTTCGTATTATGCAACGTAGTTTTCAGACACTGTGGAGTGTGGCACTCTTGTTGCTCCTGCTAGCTGGTAGTGTCTATCCATTAACTGCGCCGACTGAACGCCTTGCACGTCATAATGCAATGACAGGACAGCCATATTTACAACGCTCAAACAGCCTTGATGGCTTGACATATCTTAAAACTGACCCTGGTAATCCGGGGGACTATCAAGCTATTCGTTGGCTAAACGCGAATGTACAAGGTGATCCTGTTATCATAGAATCTATAGGTAACGATTATACAAACTGGGGTCGTATCTCTGTGTTTACTGGTCTACCTACACTTATGGGCTGGGTAGGCCACGAGTACCAATGGCGTGCTAATTGGATAAATAACCCGATAAACAATGCTGAATTTCAACGTAGGAGTGTAGATGTAGATACAATTTATACTAATCCAAATTCCAACGTAGTGCTATCTGTTATGAACCGTTATCATGCGCAATATCTCTACGTCGGGCCGTTAGAATATACGAAGTACCATTCAGTAGACCTGCATCGCTTTGGAACTTATATGCAGGTAGTTTATAATGCAGGTGGTGTAACCATTTACAAAGTTAGATGAGGTGGGGGCATGCCTGATTGTAAGAGACTAACCTCGTGAGCCGGATAATCTAAGTAAGGGGGAGAAGCCTTTGAAGAGTTACGAAGTAGGAAATAAAGAAGACTCGCCACTAGACAAAAAAGATACAACGCTTGTCACTCAGGAAGGCACTACCGCTGAGCAGAGTACTACAGATGTTGAGGTACCTGTACATGAAGATAATGTGTCGACGGAATATGTAGAATATGAACAAGAGCCGATAGCGCGACCACGACGCAAGGGCTTTACGCCACCAACGCGTGAACAATTGCTGGCATGGGCACCCTTCTGGGGTGTCATTCTCCTCGGTGCAATTTTACGCTTTTGGGGCCTTGGCGATAAGCCATTGCACCATGACGAAAGCTTGCACGCCTACTACTCCCTACAGCTTATGCATAATTTGGAGAATTGGTCCTCCTGTTTTAACCCATCAGTGACCTGCTATCAATATAATCCTCTCTTACATGGACCATTTCAGTTTCACGCTATCGCTCTTGTATACAAAATTAGTCAACTTCTGGGTGCGCCTGACCATGGTGTTAACACAACAACCGTACGTATTGCCGCGGCAACACTCGGCACTGTAATTGTTGGGCTTCCCTACTTCTTGCGCGATTATCTCGGCAAGTTTGGTGCCTGGCTTGCCTGTTTCTTGCTTGCCGTATCACCAAGCATGGTCTACTTTTCACGCTTTGCGCGCGAAGATATCTACATGGCCTGTTTCACTCTGGTTCTGGTTGTTGGGACCGCACGCTATATCCGCGAACATAAACTCCGCTGGCTTATCGTGGCCTCTCTCGGTTTCGCGTTTTCCTATGCAACAAAAGAGGCTACATTCTTAACGATTGCCGTCTTTGGGAGTTTCTTTGGCGCATTACTGGCGTGGGAGCTAGGTTTGAAGTGGTCTTTACGCGCGAAAGTCTCGTCCGAAGCCAAGTTGCTTACTTACTTACCTAAGACATGGGCACCTGTCACTTTAGTGGCATACTTTCTTGTTCTAGCACCTATCGCGAAATTCTTCTTTAGCTGGATGAAAAGTACGTCAATCTATATCACAAATCCCAAAAATACTCCCTTTGCTGACCAATATGTACAAGGGCTTAAAGATAAGACGGTCGCTCTGGTTCCGTGGCTTGGTATCCTTCTCGGTATCTACGTGTTGAGTATTCTCGCGCGAGAGATGTTTGGGAAGATGCCACCAGCGGGTAAGCGAAATTTCGTGGCGAAACGCATTGATCCCTCAAAACAAACATTGTTTGATACCATTTTCACAATGCCATGGACACACTGGTTCTTTGCGGTTCTCTGCGGTTGGGCAGTGTTCCTCGTACTCTTCACAGTGCTTTTCACGAATATTCGCGGAGGTATCGGTGATGGTATTTGGCAAGGTCTTTACTACTGGCTGCAACAACAACAGGTAGCACGCGGTGGACAGCCGTGGTACTATTATCTTCTGCTTATACCATTGTATGAACAGATTGGCCTTGTCTTTGGTATTGTAGGCATTATTCGCTGTATTGCACAGCCAACGCGTTTCCGTCTCTTTCTCGTGTACTGGTTTGTCGGGAATGTCGTGATTTACTCCTGGGCGTCAGAAAAGATGCCCTGGCTGCTGATACATATGACGATGCCAATGATGGTATTAGCATCTATTGGTCTTGAACCTGTAGTCGTAACACTCTACAATTGTGTGAAGCAGGAGTGGCTTGCACGCGAGTCTGCGCACATTGAGAAGCAAGGTACTATAGAAAACATCGAACATGCTGTACCATTCTTGCCCTCAGTACGTCCTCAAAAAGTAAGTGTTATCAAGGGTACTACTGCTGCTGTAGGCTTTGGAATGGCGGTATTATTACTGCTTCCTACGCTACATAATATGTATGAGGTTTCATATGTACATGCGGCAGATGGTCCTCATGAGATGATGGTGTATGTGCAGACAACGACCGACGTGAATAAGGTCATGGCAAAGATTGATGCACTGGACCAAAAACTGTATGGGGGACATCACGAATTGTCTGTTGGCGTCATGAATAGTGCGACCTGGCCTTTCGCGTGGTATCTGCGCGACTATACTAACGTGTGCTTCAATTTCCCTGCTGGCTGTCCCGCTATCTCCAAAAATATTCCGGTGATTATTGCTGGGGAGGAAGATTTGCCTACAGCAGAAGGACAATATGTTGCCACAGTAAATAAAGGCCCTGGTTATGCCTACCATCAATATCATCTACGCACGTGGTGGGATGAGGGCTACAAACCACCTGTCTGTGTACCTAGCAAGACAAATTCTTGTGCTGGACAACCGTCGTGGGGTGGTGTTGGTCCAGGTCTCTGGTTAAGCTATGGCGATAACCCTCCACCAGGAGCAACATTTAATCCCGGACGTGCTGCCAATAACGTCTGGCAATGGTGGTGGCAGCGTAAAGCAATCGGGAGCACTGATGGTACATATGATATGGGGCTGTTCATCCGCAAAGATTTGGGCGTCTCACCCTAATACCTGAGGAGTAAAGAGTGGTTTCGTATAACTCCTTCATACGTAACGATGGACTTATACGAAACCTCGTGCTTTTAGAAAATCTACTAAGGTACGTGCTAACTCTTCGGGTGAACCTTCAATAAGGCGTGCTTTACGGCCTGTCGCGCCACCTGAAACAATGTCGCCAATACGTCGATACGCGCTATCATGGCTATTTGGCGTGGCTACATAATGTGGACGAGGACGTGGCGTATGCATTTCGAGCAGCGTCATTTCATCAACATCTTCATAATTCGCACTCAGAAAAGATTGCGGATCAAGCACTGGAATGTTTGCTTTAAGTGCTGCAAGATGTGCTGGCAGTGAGGGATAACGTGGTTCATTGAGATCAGCCGTCACTGTCAGTAAAAGCGGTTTCTCAACCTCTAGTAGTTCACGGTAGCCATGCTCAAGTTTGCGTGTCACCAGCAAACGTATAGGTTCTTGATTAGGTTCTATAGTAAGTTGAGTTACTCCCGTCACCTGAGGCATATCAAGGTATTCTGCAAGAGCAGGACCAACAATACTCGAAGACCAATCGCTGGACGTATTACCGCATAATACAAGGTCTGGTGTTGTAACTGTATACTGGAAATAAGCTGCTAATGTTGTCGCGATCATAAAAGGTCCCCATGTAGTTGCTTTCTCGTTCCAGAATCGAAGTGCTGTATCTGCGCCGATGGCAAGAGCTGCACGTAACGCACCTTCGGCCTCTTGTGGGCCAAGACTAAGCACTGTAACGCTTCCACCAAGTTGCTCTTTGAGTCGTACGGCAGCCTCAATTGCACAAGCGTCAGCAGGATTAAGCACCTGCACGAAACGCTCAACATCAAGCTGGCCCGTGATCGGGTCAATGTAGACCGAGCCACTATCTGGCGTTTGTTTTACACAGACATAAATATGCATTGGTGCTCCCAAAAATATCGGATTTACGTAGGGACCTAATGATGCTCTTTAAAACTTTATCACCGCATCCTTGCCGAGCAGGACGCGGGACTCTGTGCTTACAAAAAAATGTTATGAGGCTCGGAAACTTACACCCCAACCACCTCGTGGGTATTCCCACTCGATTGCCTTACGGTCACACGCAACATAACAGGTACCACACTCCAGGCAGTGCTCATAAGAGAAGTGCATTTCGCTACCCAACAATTCAAAGAGGCCAGCGGGACACACATAGACACATGCATTTGTTTCGCAGCCCACACAGGTTTCGCGGTTAAGGCGAATATGGGGTGTCTTGTCAACTTTGAAGCGTACTAACTCTAAACGTTCATCAACTGACTGCATCTTTTTGACTCCTGAAGGTTAAAACAGCAATGCACGTCCGGCTTCCCAGCCATCACGTAAAAGCGTCATTAGGGGAACTTTCCCTTTCATAGTATCATAGACAACACGTCCAACCTTATGACGTGGTTTGCCATTTGAGCGAAAGACGTTTTCTGCTGTCTTACAGATGAGATCGGGATAAACGTTCTGCAAACGCTCATTGTTTACAAAGGCTGGCGTGTGACGAAAACTCTTCATATCTTTGAGCACAAAATTTGCTTCAAGCCGCTTACGATAGCCAGACATACTTTCAGCCGAAAAATTGTTGTCAGCGTGAGCCTGCTGCGCGGTAGCGGCTGCTGATAAGCCAGACGCAATCGCAAAGTTCATGCCTTCCAAGAAAAGACCAGCCGCAAAGACGAAGCCAGCCGCATCGCCCACTACTAAGAGTCCCGCACGCGACAACCTGGGAAGCATAGCCCAGCCACCTTCAGGAATCATATGCGCAGAGTATTCCAGTGTCACGGCATCACGCACAAGAGGTGCAACGGCAGGATGTTTTTTGAACTGGTCAAGCAGAACATAGGCACGTTGCTTTTTTTCGGAGAGTGAGGCAATCTGTGCAACAACCCCAATTGAAAGCGTATCGCGGTTCGTGTACAGGAAGCCGCCGCCTTTCACGTCACCTGATGCATCGCCCACATATTCGTTCGTCATACCCTCGTCACCATTGAGATTAAAACGTTCCTCTATCGTATGCGCGTCGAGGCGAAGCACCTCTTTGACTCCGAGCGTCATTTCGTTCGCATGAAATTCTTGTTGAAGTCCAGCTTTCTTGGCGAGAAACGAGTTCGCGCCATCTGCCGCAATGACGATTGGGGCGTATAGGTCGCCATCTTCACGACGACAACGCACACCTACAACCTGTTCGCCTTTGTAAAGAAGGTCATCGACAACTGTTGAGGTAATGAGCAATGCACCTGCTGCCTCAGCTTTAGAGGCCAGCCAGCGATCAAACTTGGGACGCAAAATAGTGAAGCCATTATAGGGCGGCTGATTAAATGTGTTCGTGCGAAAATCGAGTGACATGGCCGCTTCATGACCTAAAAACGTGACTACACGACGTGTCAAATAGCGTTCTACAGGAGCCTCTTCCCAATAATTTGGAAGCAGGTCTGCGAGAATGTTAGGCGCATAGAGTGCTGCACCGGAAACATTCTTTGCCCCTGGATATTCCCCTCGCTCGATCAATGCTACCTGTAGGCCTGCACGTGCCATTGCGAGAGCAGCACTACTTCCAGCAGGGCCAGCGCCAACCACAATTGCATCAAATTGTTGCATGTGTACAGCCTTGTCCTTTGCTTACTTGGACTCCCATGTCCTTAATACTATTTTGTATTGTAACCAATGCGAGAATAGAAAAGCAAAACGTACTTCCTAAAAAAGACCGAATAGCACGTTTACCTCTTGGAACCTCTTAAAAAACAAATTTCACTTCTAGTAGACAAAAAATTGAAGGAGACTTTTATGAAATTACTTATGATGAAACGCTATGGCCTTGTAGTTCTCTCAACAATAATGGCACTGACCTTTGCCGTGCTCTTCTCGACATCTAGGGGTCAGCATAATATCTGGGGGAAAACCGGCTCTGACGCAAAGTTGGTGGTAACCTCTTCAACATCCATACGTATAGAGAGTAGCCTCTCTTTTACGAAAAAGACGAAGCGAGGAGGAATTCATTACGCAACTCAATGTAGATTTTTTA
>JAABUZ0100003376.1_pt1 | contig 23836 bp, 16 predicted proteins | sample 5562091 | NCBI WGS metagenome assembly JAABUZ01 (sample SAMN12813069, study PRJNA571459) | rock metagenome | isolation source: Antarctica rocks | place: Antarctica: Victoria Land, Linnaeus Terrace sud | collected 2015-12-21
CGACGACGCTTCCGGCGCTCGTGGTGCGCGACGGACGGCGCGCCGCGGCCGTCGCGGCCGCGGCCTACTACGGCGAGCCCGCGTCCGCGCTCGCGCTCGTCGGCGTGACCGGGACGAACGGCAAGACGACGACGGTCGCGATGCTCCGGCACCTCCTCGACGCGCCCGGCGCGCGCGCGGCGTCGATCGGGACGCTCGGCGTGCTCGTCGGGTCGGCGGGCGAGGCGTTAGCCGGTGGCGGCGGGCTCACGACGCCCGGGCCGGTCGAGCTACAACGCGTGTTGCGCGCGCTCGCCGACGCGGGCGTGCGGTCGGTGGCGATCGAGGTATCGTCGCACGCGCTGGAGCAGCGGCGGGTCGAGGGGGTGCGGTTCGCGGCGGCGGTGTTCACGAACCTCACGCGCGACCACCTCGATTACCACGGGACGATGGAGGCGTACTTCGCGGCGAAGGCGCGCCTCGTCGACGCGCTCGAGCCCGAGGGGGCGCTCGTGGTGAACGCGGACGACCCGGCGTGGGACGCGCTGCCGCGCGCCGCGCGCACCGTGCGTTGGGGCATGGCGGACGACGCGGCCGCGGCGGACGCGCGCGCGCTCGCCGTCGCGGCGGTCGGCGCCGTGGCGGACGGGGCGGGGACGTGCTTCGGGCTGCGCGTCGGGGGCGAGGTACACGCCGCGCGCGTGCCGCTGGTCGGCGACTACAACGTGGCGAACGCGCTCGGCGCCGCGGCGGCGGCCTGGTCATTAGGCATGACGCCGGCCGCGTGCGCGGCCCGGCTCGCGACGCTGCCGCAGGTGCCGGGGCGGCTGGAGCTGTTGCACGCGCGGCCGGCGGTGCTGCGCGATTACGCGCACACGCCCGATTCGATGACGCGCGCGCTCGCCGCGGTGCGGCCGTTCGCGCGTGGGCGCGTGGTCGTCGTGTTCGGGGCGGGCGGCGACCGCGACCGCGGCAAGCGGCCGGAGATGGCGCGCGCCGCGGAGGCCGGCGCGGACGTGGTGGTGCTGACGAGCGACAACCCGCGCACCGAGGATCCAGAGCGCATTCTCGACGACGTGGCCGCGGGCCTCACGCGGCCGTACGAGCGCGTGGAGAACCGGCGCGCCGCGATCGCCCGCGCGCTCGAGATCGCGGGGCCGGACGACGTCGTGTTGCTCGCCGGGAAAGGCCACGAGACGTACCAGATCCGCGGCACGACGTCGCTGCCGTTCGACGAGGCCGCGATCGTGCGGGAGCTGACGGCGTGAGCGGCGCGACGCCGCCGGCCGCGGCCGTGCCGTTCTGGACGACGGACCGCGCGCGCGAGGCGCTCGCCGACGTCGCCGCGCGTCCGATGCCGCGCGGCCCCGCGCCGTTCCGCGCGGTCGCGACCGACACGCGCGCGATCGCCGAGGGTGACCTGTTCGTCGCGCTCGCGGGCGACCGGTTCGACGCGCACGACTTCCTCGCCGACGCGCTCGCGCGCGGGGCGCGGGGGCTCGTGGTCCGCGAGCTCGCGGCCGTGGTGCGCGCGGGGGTGCCGGGCTACGTCCCCGTGTTCGTCGTGCGCGACACGCGCGAGGCGTTAGGCCGGCTCGCGCGGTACCGACGGCGCGCGTGGGTGCGGCCCGGGCGCGCGGTGGTCGGCGTCGCGGGCTCGAACGGGAAGACGACGACGAAGGAGCTGCTGCGGGCCGCGCTCGGCGCCGCGCGGCCCGTGCACGCGACGTCGGGGAACCTCAACAACCTCGTCGGCGTGCCGCTCACGCTGCTCGCGCTGCCGGACGACGCCGAGCTGGCGGTCGTGGAGATGGGCACGAACGCGCCGGGCGAGATCGCGGCGTTGCGTGCGATCGCCGAGCCGGACGTCGTCGTGATGACGTCGATCGGCGAGGAGCACCTGGAGGGGCTCGGCGACCTCGCGGGCGTGCTCCGCGAGGAGAGCGATGCGTTCGACGGCGCGGCGCTCGCGATCGTGCCGGCGGACCAGCCCGAGGTCGCGGCCGCGGCGCGCGGGCGTGCGCGCGAGGTCGTCGCCGCGGGGTTGGACGCTGGCGACGTGCGCGCGGAGCGTTGGGCGATGGACGCGGACGGCACGGGCGTGATCACGCTCGACGGCGTGGCGGTGCGAACGCCGCTTCGCGGGGCGCACAACCTGCGCAACACGATGCTCGCGCTCGCCGCCGCACGGGCGCTCGGCGTGCCGCTCGCGGACGCGGCGCGCGGGCTCGCGGCGATGCCGGCGCCGAGCATGCGGATCGCGTGGACGCCGCTCGGTGCGGCGACGCTCATCAACGACGCCTACAACGCGAACCCGCCGTCGGCGCGCGCCGCGCTCGACCTGCTCGCGGGCGCCGGCGCGGTGCGCGCGGGCGCGCCGGCGCGGCAGCGCGTCGCGGTGCTCGGCACGATGCGTGAGTTAGGCGCGGGCACGCCCGCGCTGCACGACGACGTCGCGCGGCACGCGCTCGCCCTCGGCGTCGACGTCGTGGCGGGCGTGGGCGAGTTCGCCGACGCGCTCGCCCGCGTGGCAGCCGGCGACGCGCGCGTCGTGACCGCCCCCGACCCCGCCTCGCTCTGGCCGCGGCTCGAGCCGCGGCTCGCGAGCGACGCGGTGATCCTGCTCAAGGGCTCGCGCGGCGTGCGACTGGAGCAGCTCGTTCCTTCGCTCGAAGCATGGGCGACCGCCGGCGCGACGCGCGCCTGACCCGCCCCACGACGACCGACCCGTGCTCTACTTCTTGTTGCAACCCCTCGCGCGCGTCGCGACGGTGTTCAACCTGCTCAACTACATCACGTTCCGCGCGGCGGGGGCGTTCGTCACGGCGCTCCTCGTCGCGTTCGTCGTGGGACCGGTCATCATCGCCCGGCTGCGCGCGCTGTCGGTGAACCAAGTCGTGCGCGAGGGCACACCGGTCACGCACGCGGGCAAGGGGTCGACGCCGACGATGGGTGGGCTGATCATCCTCGCGGCGACGCTCGTGCCGGTGCTGCTGTGGGGCCGGTTCAACGCGCGCGGGGGCGAGTACATGGTCATCGCGACGCTCGTCACCGCGTGGATGGGCGGGATCGGGTTCCTCGACGACTACCTCAAGCTGCGGCAGAAGCGGCTCGGGCTGAAGAACGAAGGGCTCGTCGAGCGCTACAAACTCGCCGGGCAGGTGAGCGCGGGCGTCGCGCTCGCGCTTTACCTCTGGCTCGTGCCGCTGTCGACCTTGCCCGGCGCGTCGACGACGCTGCCGTTCTTCAAGTACACGCTCATCGCGCCGGCGACGGCGTACCTCGCGTGGCTGTACGTCCCGTGGGTCACGTTCGTGCTCACCGGCGCGAGCAACGCGGTCAACATCACGGACGGGCTCGACGGCCTCGCGACGGGCCTCGTCGCGATCGCGGCGGGGACGTTCGGGATCTTCGCGTACCTGTTGGGCCGCATCGACACGAGCGCGCACCTGCTCATCTTCTACGTCCGCGGCGCGGGCGAGCTCACGGTGTTCTGCGCGGCGATCCTCGGCGCGTGCATCGGGTTCCTCTGGTTCAACACGTTCCCGGCGCAGGTGTTCATGGGCGACACGGGGTCGCTCGCGCTCGGTGGGGCGCTCGGCGCGGTGTCGATCCTGCTCAAGAGCGAGTTCCTGCTCCTCATCATCGGCGGCGTGTTCGTCGGCGAGATGATCAGCGTGATCGTGCAGCGGTTCGTCTTCAAGTACCGGCGGCGGAAGCACGGGTTGGAGTACGCGCAGGCGCACCGCGTGTTCTTGCGCGCGCCGCTGCACCATCACTTCGAGTTGAAGGGGTGGCCGGAGACGCAGGTCGTCGTGCGGTTCTGGATCTTGGGGATCCTGTGCGCGATTGTCGCGCTCAGCACGCTGAAGCTGCGCTGAGGCGGGCGAGGGTGGGCGCGTGAACGTCGGGATCCTTCGCGGTCGTCCGACCGGCGAGATCGCCGTCGTCGGTCTCGGCAAGAGCGGGCGCAGTGCGGCCGAGTTGCTCGCGCGCGACGGGCACCGCGTGTACGCGTCGGACGCGAGCGCGGCGCCGCCGGCGGTCGCGGCGGCGGGCGCGCTGCGCTCCCTCGGAATCGACGTCGACGTCGGAGCACACGACGTCGACCGGATCGCGCGCGCCGCGCTCGTCGTCGCGAGCCCGGGGGTGCCGCCGGACGCGCCGCCGCTCGCGGCGGCGCGGAGCGCGGACGTGCCGGTCGTGGGCGAGATCGAGGTCGCGCTGCATTATCTCCCGTCGCTGCGGTACGTCGCCGTGACCGGGACGAACGGGAAGACGACGACGACCGCGCTGGTCGGGCATCTGCTGCGTGCGTTAGGCCACGACGCCGTCGACGCGGGGAACATCGGAACGCCGCTCGCCGAGCTCGCGCTGCGGCCGGACCCGCCCGCGTGGGTCGCACTCGAGCTGTCGTCGTTCCAGCTGCACGACACGCCGAGCGTACGGCCCACGGTCGGCGTGGTGACGAACCTCGCGCCCGACCACCTCGACCGGTATACGGGGGTCGACGAGTACTACGCCGACAAGGCGCGACTTTTCGCCAACGCGGACGCGAGTTCGCGGTGGGTGCTGAACGGCGACGACGCCGGGGTGCTCGCGCTGCCGCGGCGCGCGGGGCGGGATCCGCTCGCGGGCGAGTCGTTCACGTTTTCGCTCGCGGCGCGCGCGACCGCGTGGTACGACCGCGGCGCCGACGCGCTCGCGTTGTTCGGCGCGGGACTGGTTCCGCGCGACGCGCTCGCGCTCCTCGGCGATCACAACGTGGCGAACGCGCTCGCCGCGGCGCTCGCGGTCAGTGTCGCCGACCCGGCGCACCGCACGCCCGAGGCCCGCGCCCGCATCGCGGACGCGCTGCGCACGTTCCGCGGGCTGCCGAACCGGATGGAGGTCGTCGGCACGTTCGCCGGCGTGACGTGGATCAACGACTCGAAGGCGACGAACGTGAGCTCGACGCGGGTCGCGCTGGACGGGATGCGCCAGCCGTACGTGTTGCTGCTCGGCGGGCGGCACAAGGGGGAGCCGTACACGGCGCTGGCCGAGCCGTTCGCGCGTGTGGGGCGCACGGTGCTAGCGTACGGCGAGGCGGCGCCGATCATTGCGCGCGACCTGGACGGGCTCGCGCCGGTCGAGGTCATGGGCCGCGACTTCGCCGAGGTCTGCGCGCGTGCGCGCGCCGTCGCCCGCCCCGGAGACGCGGTGCTCCTCTCGCCGGCCTGCTCCAGCTTCGACATGTTCGCGAACTACGAGGCGCGTGGCGCGGCGTTCCGCGCGCTCGCGGCCGCTTCGGCCTGACCTTCCCCGCTCGCCGCCTCCCGCCGCGCCCGCCGCACCGATGTCCACGTTTGCCCCCCCGCTCGCGCCCGGCGTGACCGGCCCGTACGACCGTCGCGCGACGCCCCGCACCGGCGAGCCGGACGCGGCGGCCGAGCCGCGCCCCGCGCCGCGCGCGGACGTGCGCGAGCGGTGGAAGATGGGCGTGGAGGCGCGTGCGCTCGTGTTGGTCACGGCCGCGCTGCTCGCGTTCGGGCTCGTCGTGCTGTACAGCGCGAGCGCGATCGTCGCGATGCAGGACGGAAAGGGGAGCGCGCACTACCTCTGGCGTCAGCTGCAAGGCATCGCGGCCGGGGCGGTCGTGTTCGCGGTCGTGGCGAAGCTCGACGCGGAGCGGTGGAAGCGGTGGGCGTGGCCGATCATGGGGCTGTCGTACGTGACGATGCTGATGACCGTGCTGCCGTTCACGCGCCGCCTCGCGCCGCCGATCCACGGCTCGCGGCGCTTCCTGCTCGGCGGGTCGATCCAGCCCTCCGAGTTCGCGAAGCTCGCCGTGATCGTGTGGACGTCGATGCTGCTCGCGAAGAAGCTGGAGACGGGGCAACTGCGGCGGCTGACGAAGGGGCTGTTCCCGTTCTTGGTCGTCGTCGGCGGCCTGGCCGTGATGGGCGCGCTCGAGCCGGACCTGTCGATCGCGATGACGTTCGTGCTCATCATGGCGATCATCCTTTTCGCGGGCGGGGTGCGGATCGGGCACTTCATTGCGTTAGGCGTGATGAGCGTGCCGGTGCTGTGGCGCGAGGTCGAGAAGCTGCAGTACGTGATGCTGCGCATCTTCGCGTTCCTCGGGACCGGCGACGCGCGGGCGGAGGTGAACTACCAGCTGAAGCAGTCGCTACTCGCGGTGGGCTCGGGCGGCTGGTTCGGCGTCGGCTACGCGCGGGGGCGGCAGCAGTACGGGTTCCTGCCGTTCCCGTACTCGGACTTCGTCGGCAGCAACGTCGGCGAGGAGTGGGGGTTCGTCGGGATCGTGCTGCTCACGCTCGCGTACGCGGCGTACACGTGGCTCGGCTTCCGCATCGCGCGGCAGGCGTCGACGCGATTCCAGCAGCTCGTCGCGGTCGGGCTCACGACGATGACGTCGTTGACCGCCTACCTGCACATCGGCGTCGTGATCGGGCTGTTGCCGACGACGGGGCTCACGCTGCCGTTCATCTCGTACGGGCGCTCGAACCTGATCCTCTCGCTGCTGATGACGGCGATCCTCGTGAACATCGGGAGCGAGCGGCAGCGCATCGTCGGCGAGGGCGCGACCGACCCGCTCGCGGCGTGAGGCGCGCGTGACGGGAGGCGCGCGCCCCGCGGCGGAGCCGCTGCGCCTCGTCGTCACCGGGGGCGGGACGGGGGGGCACCTGTACCCGGGGCTCGCGATCGCGCGCGCGGTGGTCGCGCTCGACGCCGGGATCGAGCCGGTGTTCGTCGGCGCGCACCGCGGGATCGAGCGCGACGTACTGCCGACGACGGAGTTCCGCCACGCGCTGCTCGACCTGCACCCGTTCTACCGCGCGCGGCCCTGGGAGAACTGGCGCACGGCGGTCGGCGGCGTGCGCGCGTGGCGCGCGTTAGGCGCGCTGTTCGCGCGCGAGCGGCCGCGCGCGGTGCTGGGTACCGGCGGGTACGCGGCAGGCGCGGCGCTCGCCTACGCGGTCGCGCACGGCGTGCCCGCGATGCTGCAAGAGGCCGACAGCTTCCCCGGCGCGACGACGCGGCTCGTCGCGCGCCGTGCCGCCGACGTGTTCCTCGGCTTTCCCGAAGCCGCCGCGCGTCTCCGCCCGGGGCCGCGCACGCGGGTGCACGCATTCGGAAACCCGATCGAGCCGCCGCCGGCCGCCGCCGATCGCGAACCGGCGACCGCGGCGCGGCGCGCGTGGGGGTTCGCGCCCGACGCCTACGTCGTGCTCGCGTTCGGCGGGAGTCAGGGCGCGCGCGCGCTGAACGAAGCGCTCGGCGCGTGGGTGTCGGGCGCGCTGCCGGACGGGGTCGCGCTGATCTGGGCGACGGGCCGGACGCAGTTCGAGCCGTACGCGGCGTTCGACGGCGCGGCGGAGGGGCGCGTGCGCGTCGTCCCGTACCTCGCGCCGATGGCGCGGGCGTACGAAGCGGCGGGTCTTGCGATCACGCGCGCGGGCGCGATGACGATCGCCGAGCTGTGCGCGTGGGGGCTGCCGAGCGTGCTGGTCCCGTTGCCGACCGCAGCGGCGGATCACCAGACGCGAAACGCGCGCACGCTCGCCGACGCGGGTGCGGCCGTGTACCTGCCACAGTCCGAGTTGAGCGCGGCGCGACTGGCGTCCGTCGTCGCCGAGCTGCGCACCGAGCGCGCGCGTTCGGACGCGATGCGCGCTGCCGCGTTGGCACGAGGGCGTCCGGATGCGGCAGCCCGGATCGCGCGCCGCGTGGTCGACGTCTTGCGTGCGTCGCGCGGCGCTGACCGCGCGTAACGGCGTGGCGCGCCCGTTATTGGCGGGCTTGCAATCCGGCGCACCGCGCGCGTCTTGAGGGCCCTCGGGGGCGCCTGCATATTGCGCCGCCCCATGCCGTTGCTCCCCGCCACAGATCCCCGCCCGGTGCACTTCGTCGGCATCGCCGGCGCGGGGATGAGTGCGCTCGCCGAGTTGTTCGTGCGACGCGGCGCGACGGTGACGGGGTGCGACGCGCATCCCGAGACGGCGGGCGACCTGCGCGCGCTCGGCGTCGAGATCGCGACCGGGCACGACCCGGCGCACGTGGCCGGTGCGCGTGCCGTCGTGGTCACGTCGGCGGTGCCGCGTGCGCACCCGGAGCTCGAGGCGGCGCGCGCGGCGGGCCTCCCCGTGATTCGCCGCGCCGAGGCGCTCGCGGAGGCCGCGGCAGGCGGGGTGACGATCGGCGTCGCGGGCACGCACGGGAAGACGACGACGACCGTGATGACGACGGAAGCGCTCGCCGCGGCGGGGCTGGATCCGACGGGCGTCGTCGGCGGCCGGGTCGGGACGTGGGGCGGCAACTTGCGGCTGGGCGGGCACGAGCGGTTCGTCGTCGAAGCGGACGAGTACGACCGGTCGTTCCTCGCGCTCACGCCGGGCGTGGCGGTCGTGACGAACGTCGAGGCCGACCACCTCGACGTCTACGCCGACCTCGCGGACATCCGCGCCGCGTTCGCCGAGTTCGTCGGTCGCGCGCGGATGGTCGTGCTGTGCGCCGACGACGCCGGCGCGACGACGCTGCCGACGCGCCCGGACTCGGAGGTGGTGCGGTACAGCGCGGCGGCGGAGGGCGGGGACGTGCACCCCGACGCGCGGCTCGCGGCCCGGGGCGTGCGCGCGACGCCGGACGGCGGCTCGGCGTGCGAGGTCGTCTGGGACGGGCGGACGTTAGGCACGCTCGCGCTCGCCGTGCCCGGGCTGCACAACGTGCGGAACGCGCTCGCCGCGGTCGGCGTCGGTCTGCTCCTCGGCGCGGAATTCGCGGCGATCCGGCCGGGGCTCGAGGCGTTCCGCGGCGTGGAGCGCCGGTTCGAGCGGCTGGGCGAAGCGGGCGGGGTGCTCGTCGTCGACGACTACGCGCACCACCCGACGGAGCTCGACGCGACGCTCGCGGCGGCGCGGGCGGCGTACCCGGGGCGGCGCGTCGTCGCGGCCTTCCAGCCGCACCTGTACACGCGGACGCGCGACTTCGCGGCCGACTTCGCGCGCGCGCTCGCCGGCGCCGACGTGGCGCTCGTGGCCGACCTTTACCCAGCGCGCGAACAGCCGATCGCGGGCGTGACCGCGGACCTCGTGAGCGACGCGATGCGGAGCGCCGGCGCGCCCGCGGCGTGGCGCGGGCCGCGGGACGCGCTCGCCGCCGCGCTCGCCGAGCGCGTGCGCGCGGGGGACGTCGTGCTCACGATCGGCGCGGGCGACGTCACGCGCACCGGCCCCGAGCTGCTCGCCTTGCTGCGTGCGGCGCCGGCCGGTGCGTTAGGCGCGGCACCGTCGTGCGTCACCGCGTCGGGCACCGCGCCCGACGCCGCGCCGGCCGGGGCCGCGTGAACGGGCTGCTCGCGCCGGTGCCCGACGCGCCGGTCCGCGCCGGACGGGCGGCGGACCCGCCCGCGGTCGACGCGCCGGACGGCGGCCGCGACGTCGAGGGTCGCCCGCGCGCGGCCCGTGCGCCGCGGGCGCCGGTGCGGACGGGGCGCGTGCGGCGTGCGGTGGCCGGGGCCGGCGCGGTGCTCGCGCTCGCGGCCATCGGCTCGGCGGGCTGGTGGGGGCCGCGCGCGCTCTCGCGCCTCGCGTTCTTCCGGGTGCGTCGGGTCGAGATCGAGGGTGCGCGGTACGCGTCGCCGCGCGAGCTCGTCGCGCGGCTCGCGATCGACACGTCGGCGTCGGTCTGGACCGACCTCGGCGCGCTCACGCGCCGCGTCGCGGCGCACCCGCTCGTCGACGGCGTGCGCGTCGAGCGCCGGCTGCCCGGCGTGCTGCGCGTGGTCGTGCACGAGCGCGTGCCGGTCGCGCTGGTGCCGGGCCCGCGCGGCGCGCTGCTCGTCTACGACGCCACGGGCGCGGCGCTGCCGCTCGCCCCGGCCCGGGTCGGCGGCGTCGACGCGCCGCTCGCCGCGAGCGCGGACCCCGCGCTGCTCCGCGCGCTCGGCGCGTTGCGGAACGACGCGCCGCGGGTGTACGCGCGCGTGCTCGAGGTCGCGCGCGCGCCGCGCCAGGTGTTAGGCGGCGCGCCGGCGGGCGCGTCCGGCGCGGGCGCGCCGCCGACGCCCGAGCGCGACGAGTTCGACTTCGTGCTCGCGCCCGGGCCGGCCCCGGTCGGGCCGCCCGCGGCCGGGGCGGTGGCGCGCCGCGTGCCCCCGCCGCCGCTGCTCGTGCGCACGGCCGTGGACGTGGGCGCGGCGCGCTTCGCCGACCTCGCCCCCGTCGAGAACGACCTCGCGCGCCGCGGCGTGCGCGCGGCCGAGTTGGACCTGCGGTTCCGCGACCAGGTGGTCGCGCGCTTGCCGTAGCGCGGCCGCCCGCCGCCCCGCCGTCGTTCCCCTCGCCGTCGTTTTCGTAGCGCCCTCCCCGCCCGCCCCTCCGTATGAAGCAGGAACGCATCGTCGCCGGACTCGACATCGGGTCGGCGCGCACGACGGCCGTGATCGCCGAGGTCGTCGGCGAGCTGCCGCGCCGCCCGGGCGTGCGCGTGTTAGGCGTCGGGCAGGCGCGCACGACCGGGCTCCGCCGAGGCGCGATCGCGGACATCGAGGAGGCGACGCGGTCGGTCCGCACCGCGCTCGACGAGGCGGAGCGGATGGCGGGCGCGCGCCCCGACGGCGTGTACTGCGGGATCGCCGGCGAGCACGTGCGCGCGGTGACGAGTCAGGGGATCGTGGCCGTGGCGGGCGACGAGATCACGCGGGCCGACGTGGAGCGCGTGAACGGCGTCGCGCGCGCGCTCGCGATCCCGCCCGACCGCGAGCTGCTGCACGCGATCCCGCAGGAGTACACGGTCGACCGCACCTCCGGCATCCAGGACCCGGTCGGGATGGGCGGGATGCGGCTCGAGACCGAGATGTACCTCGTGACGATCGGGAGCCAGCCGGCGGCGAACGTGCGCAAGGCGGTCGAGCGCGCGGGCCACCGCGTGCGCGAGCTCGTCCTCGAGCCGCTCGCGAGCGCGCTCGCCGTGCTCACGGAGGACGAGAAAGAGTTAGGCGTGACGCTGGTCGAGATGGGGGCGTCGGCGACCGACGTCGCGGTGTTCCACGAGGGCAAGATCCGCCACCTCGCCACGGTGCCCTACGGCGGCGGGCACGTGACGAGCGATCTCGTGCACGGCGTGAACGTGTCGCACTCCGACGCGGAGCAGCTGAAAGAGCAATACGGGGCCGCGCTCGAGGCGATGGTCGCGGGCGACGAGGTGATCGCGCTGCCGGGGAGCGCGACGCACGCGAGCCGCGAGGTGCCGCGCGAGCTGCTGGCGCACATCATCCACCAGCGGCTGGACGAGATCTTCGACCTCGTCGTGCGCGGCGTGCACGACGCGGGCTTCGGCGGGCGGATTGCCGCGGGGTTCGTGCTCACCGGCGGCGGGGCGGAGTTGCCCGGGACCGCGGAGCTCGCGCGCGATGTGTTCGGCGCGACGGTACGCGTGGGACGCCCGCTCGACGCGGTCGCCGGGCTGCGCGAGGCGCTCGACACGCCGCGCGAAGCGACGGTCGCCGGCCTCGCCCTCTACGGCGCGTCGCGCGCGGCGTTGGGCGGCGTCGCGTCGGCCGCGCCGTCGCTGCGGCGACCCGCGGCGAGCGCGCCCGCGGTCGACAAGTGGGTGTCGCGCGTCAAGCTCTGGCTGCAGGATTTCTTCTGACGGATTTCGTCAAGAAAATGCGTGCCACGACGTCGGCCCGCGTGCGTGGTGCACGTCGGAGGTAGCGTACGCACTACCGTTCGGCACGCGGTGCCGGGCACAAGTTGCCGCGGTGGCAGCGGGGCTGGCGCGCGTTATATTCGGCCTCGGTTCTGGTCCCGCCGGTGCGCCGCCCTCTCCCTCCCAGGTGCGGCCTGACTCGCCGGACGCCGCGCGCACGAGTCGCGCGGCGCGCGCGAACGACGCCCGGTTCTCCCCGATTCGCGCGGCGCCGCCGCGCGCCGTTTCATCCATCCCTTGCTGTTCTCCGGAGTCGCGTCCGAATGATCTTCGAGCTTGAGGAGAGCGCCACGCAGAACGCCCGCATGAAGGTCGTGGGCGTCGGCGGCGGCGGCGGGAACGCCGTCAACCGTATGATCGAGGAACACCTCGAGGGTGTCGAGTTCATCTCGGTCAACACGGACGCCCAAGCGCTGCTCGGCTCGAAGAGCGACGTCAAAATCCAGATCGGCAAGAAGCTGACGCGTGGCCTCGGCGCCGGCGCGCGTCCGGAGATCGGGCGTCAGGCGGTCGACGAGAACCGGGACGAGGTGAGTCGCGTGGTCGCGAACACGGACCTCGTGTTCATCACCTGCGGGATGGGCGGCGGCACGGGCACGGGCGCCGCGCCCGTGGTCGCGGAACTCGCGCGTGAGGCGGGGTCGCTCACCGTCGGCATCGTGACCAAGCCGTTCCTGTTCGAGGGGCGCAAGCGCATGCGCCAGGCGGAGCAGGGGATCAGCGAGATGCGCAAGCACGTCGACACGATGATCGTCGTGCCTAACGAACGGCTGCTCGCCGTCGTCGGCAAGGGGATCCCGTTCCAGGACGCGCTGAAGAAGGCGGACGAGGTGCTGCTGCACGCGACGCAGGGGATCTCGTCGCTGATCTCCGTCACCGGTCTCGTGAACGTCGACTTCGCCGACGTGCGCACGGTGATGCAGAACGGCGGGTCCGCGCTCATGGGCACCGGGATGGGCCGCGGCGAGAACCGCGCGATGGAGGCCGCCCAGCAGGCGATCTCGTCGCCGCTGCTCGACAACGTGAGCGTGTCGGGCGCGACGGGCGTGCTCGTGAACATCACCGGCGGCGCGGACCTCACGTTAGGCGAGGTGCACCAGATCAACGAGATCGTGCACGACGCGGTCGGCGACGACGCGGAGATCATCTTCGGCGCGGTGCACGAGCCGGCGATGCAGGGCGAGATCCGCGTCACGGTGATCGCGACGGGCTTCGACAAGGTGCTCTCGCTCGGCGGCGCGTCGCCGGCGGACGGGGTGAAGGGGCCGAACGTGCTGCCGTTCAACCGGGACGGGCGCGACCGTACCCCGCTCGGCGGGTCGCGCGTCATCTCCCCGACGCCGCGCGCGGCGCCGGCGGCCGAGGCGCCGCGCCCGCGCCCGTCGCCGTACGTCCCGCCCGAGCGCCTCCCGGCGCAGGATCTCAGCGACATGGAGATCCCCACGTTCATCCGCCGCCAGATGGACTGACGGCCGGACTCCGGTCCGGTCGTCCGCACGGCGGCCCATCCCCGCCGCTCGGTGTCTCAGCCGCACAGCAGTTTTCCCGATCACCGGCCGGTCGCTCCGCGCCGCCGCCCCGTCTCCGCGACCGCCACGGTCGTGAGCGTGGCGGCGGCCGTCGTCGCGCTCGGCATCGTCCAACGGCCCGCGCCGCACGCCGCGCGCGCACCGTTCGCTCGCGCGGCGCCGACGACCGGCCGCCTCGCGCTCCCGTTCGTCCGCGAGCGCGTCGACACGTTAGGCGGGCGCGAGTCGCTCGCCGACGTGCTCGTGCGCGCGGGGCTCACGCGCGTCGCCGCCGCGGCGGCGGAGCACGGCGCGGCGGGCGCGCTCGGCGTCTTGCCGTCCGGCGTCGCGGTCACGACGCGACGCGTCGGGGCGGACTCGACGACGGCCGACGTCGTCGCGCGGCCCGCAGTCGACCGCGTCGTCCACCTGCGCTACCTCGCCGGCGCGTGGCGGGCGAGTGAGGAGCGGCTGCCGTGGCACACCGACACGATCACCGCGCGCACGACGGTCGCGTCGACCCTTTACGATGCGCTCCACCGCGCGGTCGGCGACCGACTGCCGCACGACGCGCGCTCGCGCCTCGTCGATCGGCTCGCCGGCATCTTCGAGTACCGCGTCGACGTCGAGCGCGACCTGGAGCCGGGCGACTCGCTCCGCGTGCTCGTCGAACGCCAGATCGATCCGGCCGGCACGCCGCACGAGGGGCGCGTCGTGGCCGCGGCTCTGACGGTCGCCGGGCGGCCGGTCGAGGCGGTGCAATACCGGCGCGCGGGCGCGCCGAGCTCGGACACGGCGGGGCAGTACTTCGATCAGTTCGGGAAGTCGCTCAGGGCCGCGTTCCTGCGCGCGCCGCTCGAGTTCCGCCGCGTGTCGAGCACCTTCGGCATGCGCCAGCACCCGATCCTGGGCGTGTGGAAGATGCATACCGGAACCGACTACGCCGCGAGCGCCGGAACCCCGGTCCGCGCGGTCGGCGACGGGACCGTACTCTTCGCCGGTCGCAAGGGCGGATACGGCAACGTGCTGGAACTCCGGCACGCGAACGGGTACGTCAGCCGCTACGGTCACCTGCGCGCGTTCGGCCGCGGCGTGCGCCCGGGCGCGCAGGTCGCGATGGGACGGACGGTCGGCTACGTCGGGATGACCGGTCTCGCGACCGCGCCGCACCTGCACTTCGAGATGCTGCTCGGCGGGGCGCAGCGCGACCCGCGGTCGGCGCTCGAGACCCGGACGGGGGTTTCGCTGCCGGCCCGCGAGCGGGCCGCCTTCGACACCGTCCGCGCGCGCCTGCTCGGCCCCGACCGCGCGCGGACCACGACGGCGGCGGTGCGCACCCCGGTCGCGACCGGCGGGTGAGCCGCCCGGTGCGCCCGCCGCCGCTCGGGCGGGCGCGCCTAACGCGGGCACGTGTCGTCCCACGTGCCGCCTGCGCGAGGCCCGTCGACGCGGGAGCGGCGTGACCGCCTCGTGACGCGGTGGATCGTGGCGGCCGTGGTCGGCCTTGCCGTCGGGTGGATCGGGTACGCGGGCGCGGTTCGGCAGCGCAGCGCGTTCGGCTGGCTCGCCGGCGCGCGCGCGCTCGCGAGCATGCTGATCGCCGCGGTCGCGCTCGGCGCGCCGGTGCCCGGCGTCGCGCCGACGGCGGCGATCGTCGCCTTCGATGCGTCGGCCAGTTGGACCCGCGGCGTGGACGCGGGAACGGCGCGTGCCGCGGCGGACACGGCCGCTCGCGTTGCGACGGCGGCGAGGACGGTCGTCGCGGCGGTCGGGGAATCCTCGCGCGCGGTCGGGCGCGCTCCGCGATCGCTGCCGCTCACGGACCGGCTGTCGCGCGTTGGGGCCGTCGCGGATTCCGCGGCGACGACGGGGCTTCCGTTAGTCCTCGTGACCGACGGCGAGGTCGACGACGGCGACGCGCTCACCCGGGCCCCCGCCGGCTCGCGCGCGGTCGTGCTGCGGCCGCCGCGCGCGGCCGACGCGGCGGTCGTCGCCATCGAGGCGCCGCCGACGGTGGCTCCTGGTGACACGGCCACCGTCACGGCGACCGTGGCCGCCGACACCGCTGGCGCCGCCGCCGGACGGCTCGGCGTGCGGCTCGACGGCGGCCCCGTCGTCGAGCGGCCCGTGCCCGCGCTCGGCCCGTACGGGCGCACGACGATCACGCTCCGGCTCCCGATCGCGGCGGACGCGCGCGCGCACACGGGCGTGTTGCAGGCCGTGGTCGCGACCGCCGGCGACCGCGAGGCGCGGAACGATACCGCCCGCCGCGCAGTCGACGTCACGGCCGCGCCCCGAGCGGTGGTCGTGAGCACGGCGCCCGACTACGACGTCGGCCTCGCGCTCTCGGTGCTGCGGGGCGCGCTGGCCGTTCCGGTGCGCGCGTACTACCGCGTCGCGCCCGGCGCGTGGCGGGTCGCGGGCACACTCGCGCCCGTGGCGGAGATGGAGGTCCGCGCGGCGGCGGCGAGCGCGGGAATGCTCGTACTGCATGGCGACACGACCGCGTTCGGGAACCCTCGCGGGATCGGGCGCGGCGCCCTCGCGCTCGTGCCGGTCGGCGGCGCGGGCGACAGTACGACGGACTGGTACGCCGGGCCGGGCACCTCGCCGGGCCCGCTCGCGGTGCTCGCGAGCCTGCCGTGGGACAGTCTTCCTCCGGTCGACCTGCCCGCCGCCAGCGCGGATGCGCTGGGCGCGCTGGGTCGCGTGAGCGCGCCGTGGACCGCGGTGGTCGCGCGCGCGGCACGCCGAGGTCCGGCGCGCGCCGTCGTCTCGGGCGGGACAGACGCGTCGGGGCGGCGGATCGCCGTCGTTGCCGCTGGTGGCTTCTGGCGCTGGGCGTTCCGCGGCGGCGCGGGCGCCGTCGCCGCGCCGGCCGTGTGGGGTGCCGTGTTCGACTGGCTCGCCGACGCGCCGCAGGGGGCGACGCGCGCGGTCGTCCCCGCCGACGCGTTCATCCAATCCGGCGCGCAGATCCGGTGGCGCGGCGTCGCCCCGCGGGACACGGCGGTGCGGCTCCAGCTCACCAGCCGCGGGTCCGGCGCGCGGGTCACACTCGCGCTGCGCCGTGACGCGGCGGGAGGCGAGGTGCGCAGCGACTCTCCCGCGCCCGGGGTGTACGACGTGGACGGCGGGGGCGTGCTCGTCGTCAACGCCTCGGCGGAGCTTCTGCCGCGCCGGCCGACGCTCCGCTCCGGCCCGGTCGGCGCCGCCCGTGCGGCAGCGCGGACGCTGTCCGAGCCGATCGCGCCCGGGTGGCCCCTCGCGCTCGCGACGTTGTTACTGTGCGCCGAGTGGGTCACGCGGCGCCGGTTGGGTCTCCGCTAGCGTCCGCGCCCGTCGCGCGCCGCGCTCGTTCCACCGTTCATCTTTCGCACATGGCTCGGCTTTTCCGTCGCGAAGGCGACGCCCCGAAACGATCGCTCTGGCAGCGGTTCAAGGACGTCGCGAACGCGGACGTCGGCGTGTTGCTGCGCGGCGGCGTCAAGGAAGGCTCGCTCGAACAGCTCGAAGAAGGGCTGCTCGCCGCGGACTTCGGCGTCCCGACGACGCTGCAGCTCGTCGACAAGATCGGCGGCTACGCGCAGAAAGGGTTCATCCGCACGGAAACGGAGTTCCAGGACGCGCTGCGGCGGCTCGTCGAGGCGGAACTACGCGAAGGGAATAGCGACGTCGCGCTGCACTATCCGCCGAGCGGGCCCGCGGTGATCCTCGTGATCGGGGTGAACGGGGCGGGGAAGACCACGTTCATCGGCAAGCTCGCGTCCCGGCTGCGGCGCGAGCGGAAGCGCGTGCTCGTCGGCGCCGGTGACACGTTCCGCGCGGGCGCGATCGATCAGCTGCGCGTCTGGGCGGATCGCGCGGGGGCGGACTTCGTCGGCGCGAAGCCGGGGACGGATCCGGCCGCGGTCGCGTTCGACGCCGTGGACGCGGGCGTGACGCGCGGCGCGGACGTGGTGATCATCGACACGGCGGGGCGCCTGCACACGAGCGACGGGTTGATGCAGGAAATGAAGAAGGTGCACCGCGTGGTCGCGAAGCGCTTGCCGGGCGCGCCGCACGAGACGCTGCTCGTGCTCGACGGGACGATCGGGCAGAACGCCGTGCAGCAGGCGAAGCAGTTCGCCGAGGCGGTGCCGGTGACGGGGCTCGTCGTGACGAAGCTGGATAGCACGGCGAAGGGCGGGGTGGTGGTTGCGGTGCACGAGGCGCTCGACCTGCCGGTCAAATTCGTCGGGACGGGCGAGGCGGCGGACGACCTCGAGCCGTTCGACGCGGCGTCGTTCGCGCGGGAGTTGGCGGAGGCGTGAGGAGGATGGTGCGGCCGCCGTGGCACGCGTCCTCCGTCGTGCGTGGCACCACCGCCTAACATGCCGGTCTCCCGCGACCCCGCCCAGTCGCGCCTAACGCTCGACACGCCCGTCACCTACCTCAAGGGCGTCGGCCCCGCGCGCGCCGACGCGCTCGCGAAGCTCAACATCCACACCGCGCGCGACCTCCTCCTCCACGTCCCGCACCGCTACGAGGACGCGAGCACGGTGACGCGGATCGCCGCGCTCGAGCCCGGGATGGACGGCACGGTGGTCGGGCGCGTGATCTCGAAGGGCGTCGTCCCGACGCGCAAGGGACTGCGCATCTTCCAGGCGGTCGTGCAGGACGCGAGCGGGATGCTCGAGGCGAGCTGGCCGGGGCAGCCGTTCCTCGACCGCGTCATCCAGAAGAACGACATGCTGCTGCTGTCGGGCAGCGTGCGCTTCTTCCACGGCCGTCAGCTGCAACCGCGCGAGTTCGTCAACCTCGGGCCGGAGGACGCGGGCACGGCCGGCGGGCGGGTGCTCTCGGTCTACCCGGCCACGGAAGGGCTGAGCTTCAAGCAGATCCGCCTGCTCGTCGACGCGCACCTCGACGAGCTGCTCCCCCAGATACGGGAGCATCTGCCCGCGGCGATGCTGCGCGACGCGGGCGTGCCCGACCTGCAGGACGCGCTCCGGATGGTGCACCGCCCGACGTCGATCGCCGAGGCGATGGAGGGGCGCGCGCGGCTCGCCTTCGAGGAGCTGCTCGCGTGGCAGATCCTGCACCGCCGCGCGAACGCGATCGCGCGCGAGGGGCGCGACGGCGTCGCGCTCGTGAACCGGCGCGACCTCACCTCCAAGCTCAAGGCGACGCTCCCGTTCGAGCTGACGGGCGCGCAGACGCGGGCGCTGCGCGAGATCGTGATGGACATGACGAGCCCGCGCCGGATGCACCGGTTGCTGCAGGGCGACGTCGGGAGCGGGAAGACCATCGTCGCGCTGTTCGCGGCGCTGCTCGCGATGGAGAACGGGTGGCAGGCCGCCGTGATGGTGCCGACCGAGCTGCTCGCCGAGCAGCACCACCGCACGTTCGCGCGCCTCCTCGCGCCGTTGGGCATCGAGCCGCTGCTCGTCACCGGCCGCCTCGGCGCGCGCGAGCGGCGCGACGCGGCCGAGCGGATGGCGCGCGAGGAGCCGCTGCTCGTCGTCGGGACGCACGCGCTCGTGCAGGACGCGACGCACTTCGCCCGCCTCGGGTTCGTCGCGATCGACGAGCAGCACCGGTTCGGCGTGGAGCAGCGCAAGGCGCTCGGCGCGAAGGGCCGCGCGCCCGACGTGCTGCTCATGACGGCGACGCCGATCCCGCGCTCGCTCGCGCTCACGCTGCACGGGGACCTCGACGTGAGCATCCTCGACGAGAAGCCGCCCGGGCGGCAGCCGATCACGAGCGCGCTCCGCCCCGAGCGCGCGCGCGACCGCGTGCTGGCGTTCGTCGACCAGCAGGTCGCGGCGGGGCGTCAGGCGTACGTCGTCTACCCGCTGGTCGAGGAGAGCGAGAAGATCGACCTCAAGAACGCGACCGCGGCGTACGAGGAGTTAGGCGCTGGCGCGCTCGCGCGCCGCCGGCTCGGCCTGCTGCACGGGAAGTTGTCGGGCGAGGACAAGGACGCGGTGATGCGCGCGTTCCGCGACGGCGCGCTCGACGTGCTCGTCGCGACGACGGTGATCGAGGTCGGGATCGACGTCGCCAACGCGACGGTCATGGTGGTCGAGCACCCGGAGCGGTTCGGGCTCTCGCAGCTGCACCAGCTCCGCGGGCGCGTCGGGCGCGGCGCGGAGCAGAGCTACTGCGTGCTGTTAGGCGACGTCGGCAACGAGGCCGCGGAACGGCTGCGCGTGTTCGTCGGGACGGAGGACGGGTTCGAGATCGCGCGCGCCGACCTGCAGCTGCGCGGGATGGGCGACCTGTTCGGCAAGCAGCAGAGCGGCGACCCCGCGTTCCGCATCGCGGACCCGATCCGCGACGAGGAGCTGAACCTGCGCGCGCGGGCGTCGGCCGACCTCCTGCTCGCGAGCGACCCGGAGCTCGAGCGGCCCGAACACCGCGAGCTCCGCGCGGTGCTGGGCGCGCGGTACGCGCGGGCGATGGAGCTGTTCCGGGTGGGCTGAGCGGCGTGGGACGCCGCGTTCCGCGCCCGTGCGGTTCGCGTTAGGCGCCCGGACGACGCGCCGGCGCCATGAGCCGCCGGCGCACGCGGTCCAGCTCCGCGCGCGCGGCCGCGGCGTCGGCGCGCGCGCGCTGTAACTCCTCGTCCCGCGCGCGCAGGCTGTCGCGCGGGACGAGGGCGGTCCGGCTCGGCGCCGTCGGTCGCTCGGCGGCGACGAACGCGGAGCGCGCCGAATCGAGCTGCATGAGCGCGCGCCGGAGCGCGGTCGCCTCGGCCCGGTGCTCGGGCGCCGCGAGGGCGCGGTACGCGTCGAGGTCGGCGATCGCCGGATGCACGCCCGCGCCGGGCGTCGGGAGGTCGAGCCGCGCGAGCGCGCGCCAGTACAGCGCGTCCGCGCTCTGCGGCATCCCCACGTACCGATCGCGGAACGCGCTGAGGAGGCTGTCGGCGTACGCGGCGCGACCGGTTGCGAGGGCCGCGCGCGCGCTGTCACGCGCACCGGCCCACGCCGTCGCGACCGGATCGACCGGTTCGACCGGTTCGACCGCGGGCGGTGCATGCCCGCGTCTGAGCGCCCCGCAGGCGTCCAGCGTCGCGCCGCTCACGAGGACCGCCGCGCACGCAGCCGCGCACAACGCGCGCCGCCGGGGTGCAGAGTCCGGGGCGAAAGCACGCCGGCCGCTCATCGCGTGGTCTCCGCGAACGTGGCCCGGCCTTCCGCGGGCTCCTCGTCGCGCTCGGCGGCGTCGCGCTCCGCCGCGGTGACGAGGCCCGTGCCGTCGTGCGCCGTCACGGGGAGCGTGACGACGAACTCGGTGCGCACGCCGGGCGTGCTGTCGACGGTGATCACGCCGCCGTGCGCGTCGACGATCTCCTTCGAGATCGCCAAGCCCAGTCCTGTTCCCTTGGCGGACGCGCCGCCCTGGTTATCGGCCTGGTAGAACTTGTCGAAGACCCGCGGCAGCTGGTCCGCGGGGATGCCGACGCCCGTGTCGCGGACCGTGAGGCGGAGCGACGGCGGGTGGTGGCGTCGGTCGGGCGCGGCGGTCAGCTCGACCGTACCGCCGGCAGGGGTGAACTTCACCGCGTTCGTCAACAGGTTGTCGAGGACTTCGCGCACGCGGTCCGCGTCCCACGTCACGACGTCGGGGAGGCCGGGCGCGAAGTCGGTGCAGAAGGTCACGTCGCGCTGGCGCGCGAGCACGGCGTGCGACTGTTCGGCTTCGAGCAGGATGCCGCGGAGCGCCACCGGGCGCAGCTCGAGGCGGGCGACGCCGGCCTCGAAGCGGCTCACGTCGAGGAGGTGTTGCACGAGGCGGGCGAGCGTCTGGCCCTGCCGCTCGAGCGTCGCCAACACGTCGCGCTGCGCGTCCGGGACCGGCCCGTAGATCCCGTCGTTGATGAGCGAGAGGTAGCCGAGGATGACGTTGATCGGCGTCTTGAGTTCGTGCGACGCGACCGAGACGAACGCCGACTTGAGCCTGTCGAGTTCGGCGAGCTTCGTCGCCATCTGCTCGAAACTGCCGGCCAGTCGTCCGAACTCGTCGCGCTCCGACGGGTGCACGCCGAGCGTGTGGGTGAAGTCGCCGCCGGCGACGGCGGCGAGGCCGCGTTCGAGCGCGCGGACCGGGCCACTCACGGAGCGCGTGAGCCAGACGGCGACGGCGAGCGCGCCGGCGGCCGCGGCGATCAGGAGGAGGACGGCCTGCTTCCGCGCGTTCGCGGCGGCCTCCGCGGCCTCGGCCACGTGGAGCTGGGAGCGCGCGTTGATCGTGCGGCTCGCGTCGGTGAGCGACCGTTCGACGACGTCGATCGCGGGGCCGACGCGCTGGTTCGAGATGCGCTCCGCCCCCTCGGTGTCGTTGCGCGCGGCCGCCGCGGCCTCGGCCTGCCCATCCGATTCGAGGATCGAGGCCGCGCGCGCCATCTGCGACGCGAACGCCGGCAGCCCGAACGCCTGCACGGAATCCGTGACGGCGCGGAGCGCGCCCGTCCGGGCCGCGAGGTACTGCGCGCCGGCGGGGTCGTCGGGTACCGTGATGACGGCGAGGTCGGCGCGCCGCAGCTCCTGCACCACCTCGCGGACGCGCCCGAGCAGCAGCGACGCCGCGACCTCTTGCGTGCGCAGCGTCGACGCGGCCTGCTCGGCGCGGCCCAGCGCGCGCAGCGCGAGGCCCAGCGGGGCGGCGAGCAGCAACGCGACGGCCGCGAGGCCGAGGACGAGGCGAAGTCGGAGCGTCACGCGCGGTCGGACGGGTACGACATAGCGGCCAAGCTAGCGCCCCAGGCGTCCGGGCGAGGAGGACGCCGCGTCGTCGGCACGCGTCGCGTTGACGCGATCGTCGTGGGCGCGGTAGGTTGCGGCCGCCGCGCTCGCGTTCGCTAACTCCTTCGCAGATCATGACATCTCCGATCGTCCGGATCTCCGAGTTGGGTCGGTACGCCGGCCAGCGCGTGACCGTGCGCGCCTGGGTCACGCGCGTCCGGTCGTCGGGCAAGGTGGCCTTCCTCGTCGTCCGAGACGGGACGGGCGTGCTCCAGGCCGTGTTGCAAAAGACGGCCGTCAGCCCGGAGACGTGGGCCACGTTCGGCGCGCTGACGCTGGAGACGGCCGTCGCGGTCGGCGGCGAGGTCCGCGCCGAGGCGCGCGCGCCCGGTGGCTACGAGATGGGCGCCGACGCGGTCGAGTTGCTCGGCGCGAGCGACCCGGACTACCCGATCCAGCCGAAGGAGCACGGGATCGACTTCCTCCTCGATCACCGGCACCTCTGGCTGCGCAGCCCGCGGCAGGCGGCGATCCTGCGCGTGCGGCACGAGGTCGAGCAGGCGATCCATGACTTCTTTTACGCGCGCGACTTCGTACGCACCGACTCGCCGATTCTCACGGCGGCGATCGGCGAGCGATCGGGGCTGTTCTCGACCGAGTACTTCGACGAGGGCACCGCGTACCTGGCGCAGACCGGCCAGCTGTACGGCGAGGCGCTCGCGGCGGCGTTAGGCCGTGTCTACACGTTCGGGCCGACGTTCCGGGCGGAGAAGTCGAAGACGCGGCGGCACCTGACGGAGTTCTGGATGATCGAGCCAGAAATGGCGTGGTGCGACCAGGACGACAACATGCGCCTGCAGGAGGAGTTCGTGTCGTACCTCGTCGGGCGCGCGCTGGAGCGCCGCGGCGAGGAGCTCAAGCTGCTGGAGCGCGACACGGCCCCGCTCGAGAAGATCACCCCGCCGTTCGTGCGGCTGGACTACGGCGACGCGGTCGAGCTCGTGCGGCGGAAGGGGAGCGAGACGGTGTGGGGCGAGGATCTCGGCGCGCCGGACGAGGCGAAGATCATGGAGGAGTACGAGAAGCCGGTGTTCGTCCGGAACTACCCGAAGGAGGCGAAGGCCTTCTACATGAAGGAGAACCCGGCCGACCCGCGCACCGTGCTCTGCTCGGACCTGCTCGCGCCCGAGGGGCGCGGCGAGATCGTCGGCGGGTCGCAGCGCGAGGACGACTACGACAAGCTGCGCGCGCGGATCGTCGAGGAGGGGCTGCCGCTCGACGCGTACGGGTGGTACCTCGACCTCAGGAAGTATGGGACGTTCGTGCACTCGGGGTTCGGGCTCGGGCTCGAGCGTACGGTGGCGTGGATCTGCGGGGTGGAGCACATCCGCGAGGTGATCCCGTTCCCGCGGATGATGGAGCGGCTGCGGCCGTAGCTAGCGCTCCGCGGCCTTCACCTCGTCCCACAGCCCGTCCAGGATCTCGATTCCCGCCGTCGCGACGTCGACGCCGCGCTCGGCGGCGAGCCGCTCGACCGCGTTGAAGCGATCGGTGAACTTCGCGTTCGCCCGGTCGAGTGCGAGCGACGCGTGGACGCCGGCCTTGCGGCAGAGGTTGACGACGGCGAAGAGCAGGTCGCCGAGTTCCGCCTCGAGCGCGGCGTGGTCGCGCCCGCCCGGCCGCGCGTCGCGCGCGAGTTCCGTCCGCACCTCGTCCAGTTCTTCCGCGACCTTCGCGGCCGGGCCGTCGGCGTTAGGCCAGTCGAACCCGACGCCCGCCGCGCGGTCCTGCAGCCGGTGCGCGCGGTGCAGGGCGGGGAGCGCGGCCGGCAGCCCACGGTCGATGCCGCCCGTGCGCCCGCGCGCCTTCATCTCCTCCCAGTTCGGGCGCTCGGCCGACGCATCC
>JAABUZ0100003377.1_pt1 | contig 23835 bp, 15 predicted proteins | sample 5562091 | NCBI WGS metagenome assembly JAABUZ01 (sample SAMN12813069, study PRJNA571459) | rock metagenome | isolation source: Antarctica rocks | place: Antarctica: Victoria Land, Linnaeus Terrace sud | collected 2015-12-21
CTACTAGGAGCCAGATGGCTAGAAGCTGGCTACTTCCCTTTAAGCAATCTGTATGAATCCCTATTTTTCCTAGCTTGGGGAATTACTACTGTCCATCTGATCGCCCAGAACATGAGCCGTAGCCGCTTAGTGGGAGTTGTCACAACACCAGTGGCGATGGGCATCACCGCTTTTGCCGCCCTGACGTTACCTGATGAAATGCAGTCAGCAGAACCGTTAGTCCCAGCGCTCAAATCAAATTGGCTGATGATGCACGTTAGCGTCATGATGCTAAGTTATTCGGCTTTGATGGTTGGATCTATGCTTGCGATCGCATTCCTTGTCGTTACTCGCGGTCAAAACATTGAACTTCGGGGCAGTTCCGTTGGCACCGGCGGTTATCGCAACAACGGCTACCGTTTGCACCGCGCTACAGACTTGCTGACTCAACCACAGCAAGCTGCTGTCGAGCAATCAGCAATGGCTCATTTAAGCCACAATGGCAACGGCAAGACTGCCGTTCTCGATTTAGTTACCGCCCAGCCCTCTGAAACCGTAGCGCTTAATCAACCCCTTTCACCTCAGCGCCTCAGCCTTGCTGAAACCCTCGATAACATCAGCTACCGCATCATTGGACTAGGATTTCCCCTCTTAACGATTGGCATCATTGCTGGTGCAGTCTGGGCTAATGAAGCGTGGGGTTCCTACTGGAGTTGGGACCCGAAGGAAACCTGGGCATTAATCACCTGGCTGGTGTTTGCTGCCTACCTCCATGCCCGGATCACCCGTGGTTGGCAGGGACGCCGCCCGGCAATTTTAGCTGCCACTGGGTTTATTGTCGTGTGGATTTGCTATTTGGGAGTCAATCTCTTGGGTAAGGGATTACACTCCTACGGCTGGTTTTTCTAAGGGTTCAATGCAACCTTTAAAGCCACCGATTTCATCGCTTACCCCCCTGAGTCAACTATCGTTCAGGTCTCGGCTGACCATTATCGGTGTTGTGTTCTGGGGTATGGTAGCCCTAATTCAGGATCTGGACTGGAAGCGTGGCATATTTAGAGCCGTGGTGCTAGTTCTGATGCTAGCAACCACACCAGTCCTGATGTGGTTGGTACGTAGACCAGAGCAACCTGTCCCGCGCCGGGTTTGTGTAGTACTAGCTGTATGCTGTGCTGGTTTGCTATGCTGGCACTTTTTCCGTTTTATTCAAAAACTCCCTGAACCAAATCTATACGACTTCGCCACCACGACTTTATCAGCGGTGGATGCATTGCTAGCAGGGAAAAATCCATACAGCTTGCCCATCGATCTGCATGCGGAGATTGCCACGAACCCGATTAGATACCAGGGATACAAGTACCTACCGATGATGATTGTAACCTACTTGCCACTAGGTATCGTATGGGGCGAACGTGGCATCCTCATGACCAACTTCATACTGGATTTAGCTACAGTGATGTTGGTGTTTCGGCTCAGTTCACGTATCGGGTCGTATGCTACTGGTTGGTTTGCGGCTCTACTTTACTTATCGCTGCCGATTGTACCGCTTCAGATTTATAAGATAGGCGCTACCGACCTCGCTGCTATAGTACCATTGCTAATCGCACTGCTGCACTTAGAGAGAAGACCAGGCTTGGCGGGTCTTTGTGTGGGTCTATCGGTGTCAACGAAGCTGTTGCCTGGAATTGTATTCATCCCCTGCTACTTACCCAACTCTTGCCGTGGGCGGTACGCTGCCGGAATTGTGCTAGGTCTTGTGCCAACACTGGTTTTTCTCGTACTATCGCCTAATGACCTGATTTACAACACTGTATTTTTTAACGCCAACCGTCCAGTAGATTCAACTAGCTGGCTGCATTGGGCAACACCTGAAATTCACTTGCTTACCACAGTTGTATCTGCTCTAGCGGTGCTTGGTGTAGCGGTACACGTATGGTACAACCGTCCCACCATAGCTGACAGGTGCGGTCTTGGAATAGTGTGCTTGCTTAGTGTGATGCTCAGTAGTCCCATAGTCCACCGTAATTACCAGCTGTGGTGGTTGCCATTTTTCGCAGTGCTTTTGGGAACAGCAGCTTTTAGAGGGGTCAGGGGTCAGGGCGTGGGTAGGGGGAACCCCGTGCTTAAAAGCAGGGGATTGAATTAAGGACGCCTTGGATATTCGGGGCAACGCCCACTTGAATGCAATTTTTTTTTCAACAGATGATTTTCAAAAGATGAATTAGCCATATTTACGGCATATCTATCTAGAGATACATTAATCAAATACCTATGTAAGTATTTGATAAAACTAATGAGTTAAGCAGGAGATCGGCAGATGAGTGAAGCGCTCGGCTTTATTGGTCTGGGAAGTATGGGGTTGCCGATAGCAACGAACCTAATTGAATCCGGCTACAAGCTGCGCGTCTACAACCGGACTCTCCAAAAGGCACAGCCACTTGCTGAGAAAGGGGCTGAGGTTGTAGATAGCCCTGCTTCTGTGGTGGAACCAGGCGATATTGTAATCACCATGCTGGCAAATGACCAGGCACTTGAAGCGGTTGTCCTGGGCAACGACGGCATTCTGAACAAATTAGGAACGGGTGGTATCCATTTGTCAATGAGTACCGTTTCACCCGCTACAGCGAAGTCGCTGGCTGAGCAGCATGAGAAGCAGGGATCGCACTACCTAGCAGCACCTGTATTTGGTCGTCCTGATGCCGCAACTACAAGAAAACTGTGGATTGCCCTATCAGGAAATGGGGTGGCTAAAGAGCGAGTGCGGCCCATACTGGATAAGTTGGGGCAAGGAATCTTTGATTTTGGTGAAGAAGCTGGAGCTGCCAATGTAGTAAAGGTTGCAGGCAACTTTCTGATAATTTCAGCCATTGAGGCAATGGCAGAAGCCTTTACGTTGGCTGAGAAAAATGGGATTGATCGCACCACTATTGCGAATTTATTCGGTCAAACCCTCTTTGCTTGCCCGATCTACCAGAACTACGGACGCGCGATCGCCCAAGAGCAGTACGAGCCTGCAGGCTTCAAACTGTCTTTAGGACTGAAAGATGTCACCCTGGCTTTGCAAACGGCAAGAGAGAGTCAGATGCCACTACCCTTAGCCAGTCTGTTGCACGATCGCTTGATTGCAGCCGTCGCTAAGGGCAAAGGAGACATCGATTGGACAGGGCTGGCTCTCAGCATTTCTGAAGAAGCAGGACTCAAATAGCATTATTTATTCAGGAGGAATCTGTTAAATGACACAGTTATTTGAGCCACTGAGTCAGCGTGGCGTCACCTTTCGCAATCGCATTGCTGTTTCGCCTATGTGCCAATACTCCAGTACTGATGGCTACGCCAATGAATGGCATTTGCTGCATTTGGCAAGCCGTGCCGTGGGTGGGGCAGGTCTAATCATAACCGAAGCGGCGGCTGTCTCGCCGCGCGGACGCATTAGTCCCCAAGACTTGGGAATCTGGTCAGATGGACACATTGAGTTTCTGGCAAAGATTGTAGAACTGATCCATAACTTTGGCTCAGTTGCAGGCATTCAACTATCTCACGCAGGCAGAAAAGCCAGCACTGCTCCGCCTTGGGAGGGTGGAAAAGCTGTTTCAGAAGATCGAGGCGGTTGGCGTCCCGTAGTTGCTCCCAGTGCCATTCCTTTTAGTCAGGACAGTCCGGCGACTGAAGCCTTGAGCCTTGAAGAAATCCAGCAGCTCACCAGTGCGTTTGTCCAAGCAACTCGGCGTTCAATAGATGCTGGGTTCAAGCTGGTTGAAATTCACGCTGCCCACGGCTACTTGCTACATGAATTCCTCTCTCCTCTGAGCAATCATCGAGACGATGAGTACGGAGGCAGTTTTGAAAACCGCACTCGTCTGCTCCGCGAGGTCGTTCAAGCTGTGCGAGAAGTTTTACCTGATAATTACCCCCTCTGGGTGAGAATCTCAGCAACGGATTGGGCTGAAAATGGCTGGGAGATTGAGCAGAGCATTGCCCTAAGCGATAAACTCAAGTCTCTAGGTGTGGAGCTGATTGACTGTTCTTCAGGAGGACTGTTGCCCGGTGTCAAAGTGCCTGTAGGACCAGGTTACCAAACTCGATTTGCTGAACGAATCCGGCGAGAAGCAGGCATCGCAACTGGAGCAGTTGGTATGATTACTTCTCCCGCTCAGGCTGACCACATTATTCGCACAGGGCAGGCTGACATGGTGCTGCTGGCACGAGAGATGCTTCGTAATCCTTACTGGGCACTCCAGGCGGCAAAGCAACTGGGATATGACAAACTCTATCCAGTGCAGTACGAAAGGGCATGGGTATGAGTCACGCTAATGGCTGACCATTTCACCTGGACTCCTCTCCATGCGCGGCTGCATCGGATATTGCGATCGCGCCATCTCTTAGAGCGCAACCAGCGGATATTAGTGGCAGTATCCGGCGGGCAAGATTCTCTGTGCTTAATCAAATTACTGCTGGATTTACAACCTAAGTGGGGATGGCATCTGGGTATTGCTCACTGCGATCATCGCTGGCGTCCCGACTCAGAGGCGAATGCTAACCATGTAGAACAACTGGCTAATACCTGGAAAAAATCGTTTTATCTTTATGTAGCTAATCAAAAATTAAATAGTGAGGCAGCTGCGCGGCAATGGCGGTATCAAGCTCTTGTTGATCTCGCCCAAGAAAATAATTATAACTGCATTGTAACTGGTCATACAGCAAGCGATCGCGCCGAAACTCTCCTTTACAACCTAATTCGCGGCACCGGTGCGGATGGATTGCAAGCCTTAACTTGGCGACGCTTACTGGGTTCTGGACTTGTGCTAGTGCGTCCACTCCTAGAAGTTACGAGGGCGCAAACTGGGCAATTTTGCCAGGATATGCAGCTGGCGGTTTGGGAAGATTCTACAAATCTTGATTTGAAGTATGCCCGTAACCGCATCCGTCAGGATTTACTACCTTATTTGCAAACCCACTTCAACCCTCAAGTCGAGCAAGCCTTAGCCCAAACTGCTGAACTTTTACAAGCCGAGGTGGAATATCTTGAACAAGCTGCTCACCAGCTAAGACAACAAGCGCTGCCAGCACCTACCTCGAGTGAAAAATACTATGATGTAGGGGCGAAATACCCTACGCCCCTGGGACTGAATCGGCGTGTCTTGCAAACAGCACCACTCGCCCTGCAACGGCGCGTCATGCGCCAGGTGTTGCAACAAGCACTTGCCACCAGCGCTCCCAGCTTTGAACAAATTGAAAAACTGACTGCCTTAATTACAGCCCCCAATCGTTCGCGGACTGATCCATTTCCAGGAGGTGCGATCGCAGTTGTTGACGGCGACTGGATCTGGCTGAAATGAAAGTAGTCAGTAGTCAGTAGTCAGTAGTCAGGAGAACTCTACACTCCCTACTCCCTACTCCCTACTCCCTGTTCAACAGCCTGCTGCATTTGGGTAATAACTTGGAGTTGATAATCTCCAGTTTCCTCTACCTGAGCCTGGGCAACTGTAAGAGCTTCTAGCTGGTGCCGCAGAGCATCAAGGCTATCCTGAACTGGTTGTAGCATCTCTTGATAGAGATTAACTCGTCCCCAGCTTTGGGCTGCCGCTGCTCTGCATGAAAGCAAATTCTGCTCTAGGCTTTGCAGCTCTTGACACTTCAAGACCTGTTCATGAGTCTTTTCGTCAATCATCCCCTGCAGTTGCTGAATGCGATCGCGCATCTCGTAAATCTGTTGTTCCAGTTTTTGCAGTTCCTCGGACTGTTGTTGACGATGTCCATCAATTTGAAGTAGAATAGGTTCGAGATTTATTTTCTGATCATCTTGTCCATTACAATTTCCTTGACGCCGCTGCAGTACCGTCTGGTGCTGACGCAGAATCGCTTCTCGCTCTTGTAGATTGCGGCGTTGACCTACTAGCGTTTGATTCAGCATCTGGTAGCGGTCTTGCTCCTCTGCCAGTTCCGTCTCCAGGTTCATACGGTCATACTCCGGAGCTTGCTGGAGCTTCGCTTGCACTTCTGCAATCGTCTCGTGCTGGAATTTCAGCTCTTCTTCCTGATCATGGACAAAGTGAGAAACCTTTTGCAGAATACCGTTGAATGTCTGCACCATTTGCTGGAGTTGGTCTAGGGGCATCTTCTCCAACACTTCTATATCAACTTTCTGGCTGTTTTCGACAACAGAGGGCTTTCCTGCCACGCGTTGAATCTGCTGGTATAACTCCTCGTGGTTACGCAGTTGTAGACTGAGCATTTGTGCATAATCTTGCTTAGTCATCAAAGCCGAGGTTTGCCCCTTCAATTCTGCTAACAGTTCCTCCAGAGAATTTTGACCTTGCTGCCGTTCGTCAAAGCGATTTTGCAGCAATTGGACTTGACGGTCAACTTCCTCTTGCTGCTGAGTAGCATAGTGGCGTTGCTGATCTAGCAGTTGCCAGTGTTGAGCCAATATGTCTTGCTGAGTGGCGACCCTTTCAAAAGAGAGATTCAGCTGTTCCCGCACCGCTTCAGTTGGAGCAACGCTGCTAGACAAGCAAGCGAGTAATTCCTGGATGTGGCTAGCTGATGTGTGATCCAACACTGTCGCCTGCTGAAGCTCGGTCTGCTGCTCCTCCAGGCGACGCTGCTCACCCACTAGGTGTTCCCAAGCTCCCTCAAGCTCTCGGCGGTTTCGCTCAATTTCTTCTTGCAACCGCTCCGTCTCTTGCCGCAAAATGTAGAGTTCCTGACGCTGCCCCTCCAGGCGTTCAAAGTCGTCCTGCATTTGCTGCATCTGTTCCAAGCGCGCTTCCATTTCCATCTGGCGACGATTCAGCTCCTGACTCTGATACGTCAAGGACTGCTTCCACTGTTCGATTTCTTCTTCCTGACTTTTAGACTTTTCCAGTTGGCGGGAGAAATTTTGCAAAATGCCGACTAACGGACGCCCTGCTTCCTGAATCCGCTGCACTTGTCGATTCGGATTTAAGTCAGCTAGCACTAGCGCCCCATCATTCAATTTATTGACTTCCTCGGTAGAAGCGGAAATTACTTCTTCTTTTGGCATAGGATTCCAACTCTGGTCAGACCGCTGACAAGCCAGCAGTTTGAGTTCCGCCTTGGCACCACCTATAAACCCAGTTTTCTTTTGTACTTCTGCTAGATACAGCACACTGCTCGCCCTCTTGATGTATCTGATGCCCGATTTTATGCTAAACCTTGACTCAATGGTTTAAGTCTGTTTCATCAAACCTAGTTTAGGAAGACTACACCGGCAAAACCATATCTATTCTATTTTGGCCTGAACCCAGTCATCATTACTAATGATTTGATGACTGTTTACAAAAGCATGAGCCATTCAAATATACCACTGTGAATTTACTTAGATTAAGCAGCGCTGAAGGGTAAGCCCAGCTCGATTTATCAGTAAAATTTCGCTTGGAATAATATCAGAGGTAGCGTTAAATTGATTTTGTAGGTTGATTTTGTCAGGCTAGCTTGATACCAAGTTACACCTAGATAAACAAAATTGAAATCATTCAAAATCCAGGAGTCAGAATGGCTACTCCTGAATTCTTCTGTGTCAATATTGATTAAATTATTTAGGTAAAAATGGTAGTTCGTCCCTGAGCGGGAACGTTTAAACCAGGAGGTAATTAGTAGTTATGAGTAAAGTTCTGGTTGTGGAAGACAGTCCTACCCAACGGGAGATTATCATAGACCTCCTGAAAGGGAGTGGCTTAACGGTTACTGTAGCCAATGATGGGGTTGAAGCAATGGAGCAAATTCAGCTTTGTTGCCCCGACATAGTCGTAATGGATGTTGTCATGCCTAAAATGAACGGCTACGAGCTTTGTCGTCGGCTAAAGACCGACCCCAAAACCCAAAATATACGGGTAGTAATGTGTTCTACGAAGGGCGAAGAATTTGATCGCTACTGGGGCATCAAGCAAGGCGCAGACGCTTACATTGTCAAACCGTTTCAATCAAAGGAATTCCTGGGAACGGTTAAACAACTACTGCGAGGATAAAGGTGGGTGGCATGGATAGAAATCCAGACTGGTTAACGGGTAGTGGTCAAGATCACGTTTCAGCTGAATTTCAGGAATTAGAAAGACCTGAAGGGGAGCTTCACCTGCGCTTTTATGTTGCTTCTAGTCAGGAGTTCGCGCTGAGCGCAACGGGAATCCGGGAGGTAATTGCCTCTCCTCCCGACAGAATTACCCCAATTCCGAATGCAACTCCATTACTTTTGGGTACTCTAAACTTGCGAGGGCGAATGATTTGGGTAGCTGACCTCGGTCAATTTCTTGGGGAGCCAAATGTTTTAAACACAGAGCGAGCAGAGATTCCGGTCATTGCCGTTGAAGATCAAGACACGATGGTGGGATTGGCGGTTGAGCAAATTGTCGGAATGGACTGGCTCGATGTGGAAAGAGTGCAGGTAGTGAAGAATGTTCCAGAAATTATGGCACCATTCCTGCGAGGTGAGTGGTTGTTAAATAATCATACCCATGAGTGTCTCAGATTACTGGATCAGATAGCAATTGTGCGGAGTGCGCAGTGGATAGCATGAAATCAAGGCAAGCAGAGGCGGCAAATGACATTAAGTACAACTTTCGATCAGGAATATCAACAGGCTCAGAAAGCCTATATCCAGGGCAACTACGAAGAGGCGGCAAGACTAGTTGACCTTTTAGTCCAGGCGTTTCCGGACGATCCCAGTAGCCGCCTGCTACAGGGACACGTCTATTGCGTTCTACAGCAGTATGACGTGGCACGAGAACATTATCAGGTGGTGCTGAACCTGACAGATGATCCAGAGATTATTGCTTGTGCTAAAAAGGGTCTAGAATCGGTCAGTGAATACGAAAGCTCTGATCAATTAGCCAGTGCTGCGGGACATCAAGAAATAGATGTTGATGACACCTTCCATTTTTCTGTTGGTCACCCGGAGTGGTCTAATAATCTGACATCGGGTAAGCAAGCAAATCTAGAAGATTTGGGGATGTTGGAGGATTTTGATTCCAACAACTTTGATTTCAAATCTTTAAACGACGATCAAGAATCTAGTGCTGGATTGGAGCAACCGTTTAACAATCCCTTTGGAGCGTCTAGGGACTTTAGCGTGTCCAGTGCTGGAGAAGCGTCGCTTGATGCTTTTGCCGACCCCTTTACCTTGAATCAAGCGCATGATGCCCACGCGCCTAGTATCAAAAGGTATAAGCAGCCGTCAAACGATTTCTGAGGCTATAGTGCGGATGAAATAATTTCTGTAGGTGCCGGTGGGAGTTCGAATCTTGAACAGGGTGATTTACCCTCAATTCCTTGGTTTAAGCAGGAGTTGCGATCAGATGCGCAAGAAGATGAAACCCTGTTAGCGTTTGAAGATACATCTGGAACTCTAGACAGCTTTGGTCACGTTACATCTGAGCAGTTTCATCAAACAGGCTCTGTTTCTACCGATGCTCACACCTTCGCGTCATCCCAAGACCTGAATGGATTCGATGGGGAAGACAGTAACGCCAACCACATAAGAGTGGCTCAGCGCGCGATGGCACCAAGCGCGGCAGAGAGTGAGAGTGGCGAATTGAGCAGTGACTTACTCTTAAGTCATCATATCGGTGATAGCGAAGTCACCGCGTTTAATCAGACGGGTTCCTTGGAAGCAGAACCCGCCTTCACTCAGGTAGATAGTTCCAAAAACAAACCCAGACTAAGCGCCAAGCGGGGCTGGTTAGCATTTTTTGAAAATGCCTCTTTAGAAAGAAAGCAATTGTACACTGCGGGTGCTGTTGGGGCTATTTCAGCCGTAGTCGTAGCAGCATGTAGTTTAATGGCAGTAATGCTGGTTCCGCAACAAAGTCGGGCTGACGTGCGGAACACTGGTGGAGCAATGGCAGTGGCTGCGTTGGTTGCCAGCGGCGGTGCAACTCTATTGTTGGGACGGAAGCAGGCATTGCAGAGCCAGCGGACGACGAAGGATCTCAAAGCCCAGTTTGATGCCGTACGCTCAGGCAATTTCAATGCCAAAGCCACAGTTTATTCACAAGATGAATTCGGTCTGTTGGCTTCTGGATTCAACGAGATGACCCGCGTCATTTTTACGACTACGAGTGAGGCGCAACGCAAAGCCGAAGAGCAGGAGCAAGCCAAAGAAGACTTGCAACGTCAGGTGATTCGGATGCTGGATGATGTCGAAGGAGCTGCTCGGGGGGATCTGACGGTGAAAGCCGAGGTCAGCGCTGACGTCTTAGGGGCAGTAGCCGACTCGTTTAACCTGACAATTCAAAACCTGCGAGAAATTGTGCAACAGGTGAAGATGGCGGCGCGCCAAGTTAGCAAAGGATCTACCGACAGTGAGACGTTTGCCCGAGCCTTGTCTTCAGATGCGTTGCGGCAGGCGGAGGAACTGGCGGTGACGCTGAATTCTGTTCAGGTGATGACAGATGCGATTCAACGGGTGGCGGAAAGTGCGCGGGAAGCCGAGTCCGTGGCTCGGTCTGCCTCAGCCAGCGCTAAAAAAGGCGGTGAGGCGGTAGAGCGAACGGTGGCAGGGATTTTAGAAATTCGTCAAACTGTGGCGCAAACAACCCGCAAGGTGAAGCGACTGGCGGAATCGTCTCAAGAAATATCTAAAATTGTAGCGTTAATTTCCCAGATTGCTTCCCGGACGAACATGTTGGCGCTCAATGCCAGTATTGAGGCTGCACGAGCTGGGGAATCGGGTCGGGGCTTTGCGATTGTGGCGGACGAGGTGCGCCAACTGGCAGATCGGGTTGCCAAGGCGCTTAAGGAAATTGAACAGATTGTGAGGCAAATCCAGAGTGAAACGGGTTCCGTCATGACAGCGATGGAGGAAGGCACCCAGCAGGTGATTCAAGGGACACATCTGGCAGAAGAAGCAAAACAATCGCTTGAAGATATCGTTCAAGTATCGAATCGTATTGACACTCTCGTGCGCTCAATTACTGCCGACACGGTGCAGCAGACTGAAACCTCCCGCGCCGTGGCTGCTGTGATGCAGTCGGTGGAGTTAACAGCGCAAGAAAACTCCCAGGAAGCCCAGCGCGTTTCCGGCTCCCTCCAAAGTCTGGTGGGAGTAGCGGGTGACCTGCTCAACTTTGTTGAGCGCTTCCGAGTAGAAACCACAGAATCAAAGTAGAAGAGTACTTTTATGCTGGCGGAACAAGAACAGCGCATCTTAGGCTATTTCCTTGAGGAAGCCAAAGACCACCTGACTACGATTGAGCAGGGGTTGGTGAATCTGCAAAACACGATCACCGACCCGGAAATAGTCAACGAAATCTTCCGGGCAGCTCACTCCATCAAAGGAGGGGCGGCTATGCTAGGACTCGATAGCATCCAGCAAACGGCTCACCGCCTAGAAGACTATTTCAAAGTTTTCCAGGAGTGTCCGGGGATTCAGGTTGACCAAAAGTTAGAGTCTCTGTTTCTGCGAGTGTTTGATACCCTGCAAGAGCTGTTAAATCAGCTTGCAGAATCGTTTTCTCTTCCAGAAGATGTGGTCAATCACCTGATGTCAGAGGTAGAGCCAGTGTTTGAGGCGCTTCACCAGCATCTGGGATTGCTAGTTAAATCTCCCCCAGCTCCCCCAGCTCTCTACTCCCCCCCCTCCTCTTTGTTGCCAGTTTTTCAAACCGATGTGCTGCAAAAATTGCGCGAAATGTTGCAGCTGTTTAAGCAAGCCGACACGCCAAAGAGTCGCCAACAACTTCAAGAATGCTGTCAAAAGTTAGTTCGACTGGGCGAGGAATTCAACTTACCAGGTTGGTGTACCTTATGCAAGACGGCTATGGCTGCGATCGCTAATTTGGCAAACACGTATCAAACCTTAGCCCCAGTTGTGATTAAGGAACTCAAACATTCCCAGGAGTTAGTTCTGGCAAGCCGTGCAGCCGAAATAACAACCAGTAAGCAACTGCAAGCACTAAGTCACGACTTCTGACTCCTTGCCCTCAAGAGTCATTGCTAATTATTCAAACTAACAACTATCATGCTGCCGGAACAAAAACAGCGCATTCTAGGCTACTTCCTTGAGGAAACCAAAGACCACCTGAATACAATTGATCAGGGGTTGATGAATCTGCAAAACACGCTCGCCGACCCGGAAATAGTCAACGAAATCTTCCGGGCAGCTCACTCCATCAAAGGAGGGGCGGCGATGCTAGGACTCGATAGCATCCAGCAAACGGCTCACCGCTTGGAAGACTATTTCAAAGTTTTCCAGGAGTGTCCGGGGATTCAGGTTGACCAAAAGTTAGAGTCTCTGTTTCTGCGAGTGTTTGATACCCTCCAAGAGTTGTTAGAGCATCTCGCAGACTCGTTTTCTCTTCCAGAAGATGTGGTCAATAACCTGATGTCAGAGGTAGAGCCAGTCTTTGAAGCACTTAACCAGCATCTGGGAGTGCTGGCTAAGGTCAAGGTCACCCCCTCTTCGCCTGAGGCACAGGATGACCTGAACGACTTATTTGCGCTCGAGTTAGATGAAAATGAACCACTTTTGAACGATACGACCGAGCCTAACGAGAAGTTGGCAATCGATAGTCTATTTGACGAGGCAGAACTACCACCGATTTTGGCTCGCCCAGAAGCTGAATTCGGCGATCTATTTAACACCACAGAAGAAACAGAAGAAAGTCATTACCCAGTGGAAGCGTTGATGCAAGCAAACTCAACAGAAGACGCTGACACTAGCGATTTTTGGCAGGAGGGAGCAAAAGAGCAATTTGAACCAGAGGAGGAAGATGCGAATAAGGCGCTGGAGGAAAATCGGTGTGCTAGCTTACAGGACATTTTCTCCGATTTGGAAGAGCCACTAGCTCCGACTGCTACCGAATTTGTTAACTTGGACGATTTTGCCGACTTGGAGGGGTTGCTAGGAGAGGAAGCGCCATCCGCTGCAACTGCTTCCACCGAGTCAGCGGCTCCAGTGGAAGCGTGGATGCAAGCAAACTCAACAGAAGACGCTGACATTAGCGATTTTTGGCAGGAGGGAGCAAAAGAGCAATTTGAACCAGAGGAAGATGCTCTCAAGGCGCTGGAGGAAAATCGGTGTGCTAGCTTACAGGACATTTTCTCCGATTTGGAAGAGCCACCAGCTCCGACTGCTGCCGAATTCGTTAGCTTGGACGATTTTGCCGACTTGGAGGGGTTGCTGGGAGAGGAAGCGCCATCCGCTGCAACTGCTTCCAGGGAGCCAGCATCACCTGATGAATTCTCTCAACTCGAAGCTTTACTAGATTACGAGCCAGCATCACCTGATGAATTCTCTCAACTCGAAGCTTTACTAGATCACGAGCCAGCATCACCTGATGAATTCTCTCAACTCGAAGCTTTACTGGATTTAGACTCGCCTGCCGTAGTGCCGGTACACCCCTTGACTGCCGAGACATCGACCGAACCCGCCCCAAGCGTAGCCGTTTCAACCGAGGCAGTTGACGATGAATTTGGTGATCTGGAAAATCTCCTAGAGTCAGCCGACAAGAAGAGCAGCGGCTCTCCCATAGTTAAACCGAATCAAAAAAAAGTTGCCGCTACTAATCCCCGTCGTCCAGCGTTTGAACAAACGATGCGGGTGCCGGTCAAGCAATTAGACAACGTTAGTAACCTGGTTGGGGAACTGGTCGTATATCGCAACAGCTTAGAGCAGGATCAAGAACGAATGCGACAGTTCCTGGATAATTTGCTGCATCAGGTGCAGCAACTCAGTGACGTGGGAGCTAGAATGCAGGATCTGTACGAGCGATCGCTATTGGAAGCATCGCTACAAAAGAGCCGTGGGGGTTCGGGGTCTGCATTCCCCTCGCCTGAAGCTGCATCACTGGAGCCTCACGCCACGGGTATGGACTTTGATGCCCTGGAAATGGATCGCTTTACAGGCTTCCACACGCTCTCGCAGGAGATGATTGAGCTGATTGTCCGGGTGCGAGAGTCGTCCTCGGACATTGAGTTTATTACGGATGAAACAGAGCTTGTGGCTCGTCAGTTCCGGCAGGTGACGACTCACTTGCAAGAAGGACTGACGCGATCGCGCATGGTACCCTTTGCTCAGATCGCTGAGCGGTTGCCCCGCGCCGTGCGAGACATTGCCCTCAAGTATGGCAAGCAGGCAGAGCTACACGTCGAGGGTCAGGACACCTTGATCGACAAGGTGATCCTGGAGCAACTCTACGACCCGATGACTCATTTGGTGAACAATGCTATTACTCATGGAATTGAGACACCAGAGGTTCGCTCGGCTCTGAGCAAGTCGCCTGTGGGCCAAATCACGATTCGTGTCTTCCATCAGGGCAACCAGACTGTTATCAGTGTTACCGATGACGGAGCTGGGATTGACTTGGAACGAGTTAAAGCGAAAGCGATTCAAAAGGGGTTGATCACCCCAGCCCAGGCCACAACAATGTCCCGCATGGATGGGTATGACCTACTTTTCCATCCCGGTTTTAGTACGAAAGATCAAGCAGATGAGTTCGCTGGTCGAGGCGTTGGGATGGATGTGGTGCGAACCAGCTTGAGTGAAATCCGGGGGGTGATTAACACCGATTCCACTCTAGGTAAGGGAACAACCTTTACCATTCGCCTGCCGCTTACCCTAAGTATTTGCAAAGCGCTGTGCTGCCTAAGCGATAAAGCTCGGATTGCCTTCCCCCTGGACGGTGTGGAAGACACGATGGATGTCCCGGCGTCTTCCGTGGTGGTTTCAGATGAAGGGCAATCCTGTATTCCCTGGCGTGATTCCTTGCTGCCATTCCGACCCCTGAAAGAACTCCTAACTTACAATCGCCAACTCAGCCGAGGCAGCGTCTACGGCGGCAACAGGGAAGACGACTTAATTTCAATTTTGGTAATACGCTCAGCTGATACATTAATTGCCCTTCAGGTTGACCAAGTGCTAGGTGAGCAAGAAATTGTGATTAAGCAATTTGAAGGACCAGCGCCAAAGCCGGTTGGAGTTGCTGGTGCCACCGTACTAGGGGATGGTCGGATCATGCCCATTGCTGACGTGCTGGAGCTGATTGACCTCTCAATGGGACGGATTCGTCGAGAAGGCAGTGGAAAGCAGTGGGATCAGAGCGCTGCTCCGGTGCTGCCAGAGACGCCTGCCTCGGTCAAGACTGAACCTACGGTTCTGATCGTGGATGACTCGATTACCGTGCGTGAACTCCTCTCCCTGACCTTCAATAAGGCAGGCTACCGCGTGGAGCAGGCTCGTGATGGTCAGGAAGCCTGGGACAAACTCCGCGACGGTTTCCCCTGCGACATCGTCTTCTGTGACATCGAAATGCCCAGAATGGATGGTTTAGAGCTGCTATCACGCATGCAAAAAGATGCTAGCCTCAGCCAGTTGCCGATTGCTATGCTGACTTCGCGGGGTGCAGACCGGCACCGACAAATGGCAGCCCAACTGGGTGCCAGCGGCTACTTTACTAAGCCTTATATAGAAGAAGTCCTGCTGGATGCCGCCCAGCGGATGCTCAAAGGTGAGGTACTGGTTACTAGCAGTCATTGAGATTCTCCCCTAATATATCATAGACCTGTACGGGTACATCAGCGCGGTTGGGGGAGAATATACGAACCAAATTGTGCGATATACAAACATTAGTCGAAAGTATGACCAGCATTTTACCTAGAACTCGCCGTTGGAATGTTGATGAATATTACTGTATGTCAGAGCTTAGTGTTCTCCATCCAGAAGAAAGGACAGAGCTTATTGAAGGAGAAATCATAATAATGGCAGCTAAAAAACCGCCACACGCTGCCGTTGGTAAGTTTGCTGCTGACTATCTTAGAAATCTTCTGGCTGGAATTGCAGATATTAGAACTCAAGACCCAGTTCATTTGTCTAATAGCTCAGAACCAGAACCTGATATCGCAGTTGTGCGAATCAATACTCGCAACTATATTGACCATCATCCAATTAGTAGCGAAATCTTTTTGGTCATTGAAGTGGCAGATGCCACATTACAATACGACTTGAAAAGAAAAGCAGAAATCTACGCCATGGCTTCGATTATTGAATACTGGGTTATTGATGTTAATGAACAGCAAATTCATGTATTCCAAGAACCAAAAGAAAAAACTTATCAACAAAAAAGAATTCTGGCAGTTGTCGATAAGGTAGCGCTGCTTGCCTTTCCAGAGATTAATATTTCTATCAGAAATTTTTTTCCTTAACTCGTTCTCATGCTGCCGCTGCTCATGATTTGCAATAAATCCTCTAGAGGCGTGGCTATGCTTAGTTGACACAATGAATCATGGAGTTGGTACATTGTGTCCTCGCCACACCTGTTGCCCAAAAAAGCCAGAAAGCAAAAGCCAGTAGGTTTCAGTCCCGTTGCCGGGATTCATTTAGTTGCGACGCTAAAGGCTGCGATCGCGGAGTGGTTCCAGGAGAAGTTTCAGTCCCGTTGCCGGGATTCATTTAGTTGCGACGTCAAACCCGCCGATAAACAAGGGATGATGTTCGTGTTTCAGTCCCGTTGCCGGGATTCATTTAGTTGCGACGGTTCCTCGCCTGCATCTTTCTCGGTGGCAATAGTCGTTTCAGTCCCGTTGCCGGGATTCATTTAGTTGCGACCATTGGCTGCTCCACTCATGGCAACAGTGACTTCTGTGTTTCAGTCCCGTTGCCGGGATTCATTTAGTTGCGACTAGCTGTGAACAACCCATTAAACATGAATGGTCAGGTGTTTCAGTCCCGTTGCCGGGATTCATTTAGTTGCGACGTGGCAGTTGTTTTAGGATGAGAAGTTTTATGACTGTTTCAGTCCCGTTGCCGGGATTCATTTAGTTGCGACAACTATCAATTTTGAATTATCTTTTAAAGTAAGAAGTTTCAGTCCCGTTGCCGGGATTCATTTAGTTGCGACTAGATTAATACCTCCAAAAAAACCGATACCAGAAGCGTTTCAGTCCCGTTGCCGGGATTCATTTAGTTGCGACGCCGGGCCAGATCAGAATTTTGAAAAAGCCCTATTTTGTTTCAGTCCCGTTGCCGGGATTCATTTAGTTGCGACAAAAATTTAGCCTCATCCAAGTTAGGACTAAAAACGCGTTTCAGTCCCGTTGCCGGGATTCATTTAGTTGCGACCTGAGCAACAATATCATAACTACCGGCAGCATTAGAGTTTCAGTCCCGTTGCCGGGATTCATTTAGTTGCGACTTTACTGACTTTTTTTGCCGCTGCCAGAAGCTGCTCGTTTCAGTCCCGTTGCCGGGATTCATTTAGTTGCGACCAAGAATCCGACCAATTTGGTCGCATTGTATCGAAAGTTTCAGTCCCGTTGCCGGGATTCATTTAGTTGCGACCTGCGCGGACTGAGCCAATTCTGTTTTTTGTAGACCGGGGTGGTGTTTCAGTCCCGTTGCCGGGATTCATTTAGTTGCGACGTTCGAAGCGCGTCCCGTCCCCAGTGGACGATGAGATAGTCGTTTCAGTCCCGTTGCCGGGATTCATTTAGTTGCGACGTGCTAGCGTTTGCGACGCAGCTTTAACTTTTCCCTGTTTCAGTCCCGTTGCCGGGATTCATTTAGTTGCGACTTGCTTCTTGGGAGGTTGAAGTCGGTGTGCTAATAAGTTTCAGTCCCGTTGCCGGGATTCATTTAGTTGCGACCCAACTGGAGCGACGTTGATACTTCCATCTGGGTTGAGTTTCAGTCCCGTTGCCGGGATTCATTTAGTTGCGACTTGGTAGCTTGAGCAACATTAATGCAACAGTGACAGACCCGTTTCAGTCCCGTTGCCGGGATTCATTTAGTTGCGACCTTGCCAAATTAATCGGAAAACAGTGATGAGCGCGATGTTTCAGTCCCGTTGCCGGGATTCATTTAGTTGCGACATTGCCCAACACCAATTGCATATGTCTAAGTGATCTTCGGTTTCAGTCCCGTTGCCGGGATTCATTTAGTTGCGACGTTCCGGGGCCGGGGCCGGGGTCGGGGTCGGGAATTGAAGTTTCAGTCCCGTTGCCGGGATTCATTTAGTTGCGACGGTGCTGCCGAGCGTAGTTCAGTGAGCCTACCCTTTATGTTTCAGTCCCGTTGCCGGGATTCATTTAGTTGCAACCATTCATATGTCTTTGACTAGTGATAAATTAGCAGGTTTCAGTCCCGTTGCCGGGATTCATTTAGTTGCGACGTTCTGGTTCGCTGTTAACCCCAACCTGCTAAGTCGCGTTTCAGTCCCGTTGCCGGGATTCATTTAGTTGCGACTCTTTCGGGTCAATATTATTTTGAGAAAATGGGTCATGCGTAGTTTCAGTCCCGTTGCCGGGATTCATTTAGTTGCGACGCTAAAGCTGCCGAAAACTTTTGTGCTGCTAATCCGTTTCAGTCCCGTTGCCGGGATTCATTTAGTTGCGACATCTGCTAGTCCTGCTCCTACTACTGACCCTTCGACGTTTCAGTCCCGTTGCCGGGATTCATTTAGTTGCGACCCAGGGTGTTGAGACCGCTGGGTTTCAATATTTATTCGTTTCAGTCCCGTTGCCGGGATTCATTTAGTTGCGACGTTTTGATGATTTTTCTGGGTTGGATAGCATCCCAAGTTTCAGTCCCGTTGCCGGGATTCATTTAGTTGCGACTAGAGCTGCCAAATGATGACATTTTAGCTGCTATATGTTTCAGTCCCGTTGCCGGGATTCATTTAGTTGCGACCCCTGCTCACCGAATGGGATAAATGGAGTCAAAGCTGTTTCAGTCCCGTTGCCGGGATTCATTTAGTTGCGACACTTGGTTGAGGTTTCAACTCCGGTCAAGGATTTAGTCGAGTTTCAGTCCCGTTGCCGGGATTCATTTAGTTGCGACTGGCGTCCTCCATTTGAAGAACGCCAGTTTCACTCAAATTACCAACAGTTTCAGTCCCGTTGCCGGGATTCATTTAGTTGCGACCAGGTAGGGGGAAATCAGAGGTTTTGCAGTGAAAAGTTTCAGTCCCGTTGCCGGGATTCATTTAGTTGCGACTATGTTATTCCAATAACAACAGATACAGCAATTCAGGGTTTCAGTCCCGTTGCCGGGATTCATTTAGTTGCGACTAAATATGCGATAACCGAACCAAATGACTATAGGCGGTTTCAGTCCCGTTGCCGGGATTCATTTAGTTGCGACTCAAACCAAGCCTGCTAAACGCTTCAATATCTTTAGTTTCAGTCCCGTTGCCGGGATTCATTTAGTTGCGACTTGCGCCTGGGCGAATTAACCCGAAAACCCGTAAAATGTTTCAGTCCCGTTGCCGGGATTCATTTAGTTGCGACCGTATCGTCCGGCAAAACCGGGAGCATCACCTGCGTTGTTTCAGTCCCGTTGCCGGGATTCATTTAGTTGCGACGGCATCTTCTTCTAAAGCCGTAACTTGGATAGCTCGGTGTTTCAGTCCCGTTGCCGGGATTCATTTAGTTGCGACTCCACTGCCACGACATTTGGGACAACTAACAGGAAGGTTTCAGTCCCGTTGCCGGGATTCATTTAGTTGCGACATCTTCAAAAATGTACTTAAGGTTAGGCATGTGCCTTGGTTTCAGTCCCGTTGCCGGGATTCATTTAGTTGCGACCGAACATGCCGCGACTGCCGCGCCTTGCACGCCCGTTTCAGTCCCGTTGCCGGGATTCATTTAGTTGCGACCCCCGTTCGTCGATTTTTGCAAATTTACCCCCGTATTAGTTTCAGTCCCGTTGCCGGGATTCATTTAGTTGCGACTTATTTTGCTCCTGCTGCTGAGATCGCAACTGGCGGGTTTCAGTCCCGTTGCCGGGATTCATTTAGTTGCGACTTATTTTGCTCCTGCTGCTGAGATCGCAACTGGCGGGTTTCAGTCCCGTTGCCGGGATTCATTTAGTTGCGACTTGGCTGGGAAAAAGTAGCTGGTGAAACAGCAAGTTTCAGTCCCGTTGCCGGGATTCATTTAGTTGCGACTTCAATATCTTGAGACCCCAATACAGAGGATAAAGAATAGGTTTCAGTCCCGTTGCCGGGATTCATTTAGTTGCGACTTTTAGCATTAGCAGCTCCTGGGCGATAGACTTCCAGTTTCAGTCCCGTTGCCGGGATTCATTTAGTTGCGACTAGGCGACGGTCGTGTACCGACGTGGTGGCGGCACGTTTCAGTCCCGTTGCCGGGATTCATTTAGTTGCGACCCGGGGGGGGTTCAGACCAAAATTTGAAAAAGCCTTATTTTGTTTCAGTCCCGTTGCCGGGATTCATTTAGTTGCGACTTAACCAATTACAAGCCAGCAAGAGTACGCTACGGCTAGTTTCAGTCCCGTTGCCGGGATTCATTTAGTTGCGACTTGGGTCAAAACTTTATCATAAGAGCTAATCCCAGGTTTCAGTCCCGTTGCCGGGATTCATTTAGTTGCGACTTGGGTCAAAGTTATGTCCTCGCTGATGTCACTCCTAGGTTTCAGTCCCGTTGCCGTGATTCATTTAGTTGCGACCAGTGCCTTTGTCTAATTCAGAGTCACAACTCATATCGAGTTTCAGTCCCGTTGCCGGGATTCATTTAGTTGCGACCGCTTAGCAATCTCGCTAGCTTGCTGGTTAGCGCGTTCGGTTTCAGTCCCGTTGCCGGGATTCATTTAGTTGCGACGCCCTGCTAAAATTAATTTCCGGCTTAGGTGTTTTTCAATTAGTTTCAGTCCCGTTGCCGGGATTCATTTAGTTGCGACAATTATTGTGTTTCTAATCCTGATTCTTGTCCTACTATGTTTCAGTCCCGTTGCCGGGATTCATTTAGTTGCGACCTTGACAAAGCTTAGAGAGGGGATAGCCTATAAACCATGCTGTTTCAGTCCCGTTGCCGGGATTCATTTAGTTGCGACAATCCTTGTACGCCCTGCTGGATAAAATCTTTTGCGTTTCAGTCCCGTTGCCGGGATTCATTTAGTTGCGACTTCAAATGGTAGTAGAGGAGTATCAGCAGAAGAACGGTTTAGTTTCAGTCCCGTTGCCGGGATTCATTTAGTTGCGACGGGATTATGTAGAGGTTACTATCATCGAGTTTAATAGGTTTCAGTCCCGTTGCCGGGATTCATTTAGTTGCGACGAGTATTGCCACATCTACTTGCAAAGCAAAGCCACAACGTTTCAGTCCCGTTGCCGGGATTCATTTAGTTGCGACTCGAGGAATTCTAGTAAGGATCGGGCGTATCTATGTTTCAGTCCCGTTGCCGGGATTCATTTAGTTGCGACCTGGCACGACTCAGACCGCCATGGACAGCACGACAAGTTTCAGTCCCGTTGCCGGGATTCATTTAGTTGCGACTCAATATTCCACCAAGCACACCCTCCTCAAGCTCGAGTTTCAGTCCCGTTGCCGGGATTCATTTAGTTGCGACGCAGTCCAAAGCCTCAAGGATTCAACTACTTTCGAGTTTCAGTCCCGTTGCCGGGATTCATTTAGTTGCGACTGGTTTTGGTGCTTGGGTTGGGGTTAGGCATATATCGTTTCAGTCCCGTTGCCGGGATTCATTTAGTTGCGACCCCTCCCGTTCAACAACAGTGATCGCGACTTCCGAGGAGTTTCAGTCCCGTTGCCGGGATTCATTTAGTTGCGACTATCACTAGCACTCCGCCTGATTCGTCAACTCAACCGTTTCAGTCCCGTTGCCGGGATTCATTTAGTTGCGACTCTCACCCTTAGGAAAATTGGGGTTCGAAACCGTGATCGGGGTTTCAGTCCCGTTGCCGGGATTCATTTAGTTGCGACACCAAGCTGCCCGATGGTGAGTTGAAAATGCTGGCGTGTTTCAGTCCCGTTGCCGGGATTCATTTAGTTGCGACCTGACTCTGAATTAGACAGAAACACTGGTTTGTCTTGTTTCAGTCCCGTTGCCGGGATTCATTTAGTTGCGACTCCAAAACGCATGACACATAATACATCCGGCAAGAAACTTGTTTCAGTCCCGTTGCCGGGATTCATTTAGTTGCGACCTGAGTTGTCAGTTCAGATGGGTGTAGGGGGCTTTTCGAGGTTTCAGTCCCGTTGCCGGGATTCATTTAGTTGCGACCGCCCAGGCTGAAACTCTCTCTAGGTAAGCCTTTCAAACAGCCTTTTGGCAAAGCTGAATCAAATAGCTGATTCTAATCTCCAAAGTTTCAGTCCCGCTGGAAGGAATTCAGTTATTTGAGATTAAAAGTATTGATTTTTCAAGGTTCTGTGCGTTTTGGCGAACCTCCTGGGGTTTTTGACCTCGCTTTGGTTTGCCAAAATTTGTGCCATTCCTAGATTATAGGATAATAGTCGCATCTTGGCGTGGTTTCTGTGAACCATAGGTAAGTGTTCGTTTGAGTAGTCAGCAAATCGTAGTAATTCGTAGTAAATCACCGTAATTCACCGTTCACTTTTTTGGCTGCTCTATAGTCGCTTCCAGCAGTAAACGAGGCGTAGCCTCAACCAATTGGGGCGTAGTTCAGTAGCAACCTTTTGGCAGTCTACTCAAGCCAGATACAATCTGAGATAGGAGTCGCATTTCCTAGTTACTAGCCAGATTGCACACCCAAAGTGTTACCACCCTGGGCTTTTCAGTCGGCAGTATTTCGGCAAGCACCGGATTACTCTGCTGCTTGCCGAAATACTGCCTCAAGCTTATGTCGGATGATGGTTTTCATTCCAATGTTGCGTGCAGCGTTAAGTCCTGAGTGCGCTTTGTATCCGTTCACCCCCGCTACCCAATCAGCCCCTGGTTGATAATCCAAGTAGCCAAGCAGGTTAGTTGGAAACTCAGAACCACGCCATACTTGATTGCCCCAAGGGTCAAGTCGGCTGGTATTGCGCGGGTTCACCCTTGTGGTCAGGATTCCATAATCCTGATAGGCTATACGCTTCACGTTGAGGTAAATTTTGGACTTAAGCCAATAAGCACGCTTTGAGTTGGAACGTCTGGAATATTTTCCCCTCACAGGTTTTAGATTGCCTAAATGCTCAAAAGCAATCACCTTACACCCATAACCATGAGCAATATTCACAATAAGCCTTGCGATAGCGCGCCCCATCTCAACCTCTCGATTGCTCAGGCGCTCCCACCACTTCTGACAGAATCCCTTGTGAATAATTCCAGTTGCCTTCATCCGAATTGCAATCTGTCCAAGTTCCCGCTTCCTACGCTTTACAAGTGCCGGTTGTTTAATGAAGTGTCTTGCGACTTCAACTGTCACACCCTTAGCGTCAGTCTCTAAGACAGAGCAAATAGCTGCATTTTTATCCAAGTCAATGTCAACGCCCAAAACTCTAACTGAGTCTTGAGCCATAACAGTTTTCATTCCCCCAGTGGCAGTCACATACCGCTCTATAGCAAAGGTCAAGTAGGCACTATTTCCTTTCAGTACGAAGCTGGGGGAACCTTTTACCCATTCAGAACCAATTGGGTAGCCCTGGTAGCTAAACTTTACCCACGCCCATTGTCCATCTCTACGGATTTTGAGGAGGATGTTTTCGCCTGTATCTTCTTTCCAAATCCCAGCGTCAAATGACGGGGAGAAGTTGAAGTGTCTGGGTGGAACGGGTGGTCTGTGATGCCTGTGGCGCTTTGAACGCTTCAACCATCTTTCGTAATTAGACCGCCATGAGCGATATGCTCCGATAGCTTTACGAATAGCAGAACGTCGAAACTGGGCAGGACAATCAAAGGGCAATGGATACTGCGCATCTTCTCCGATAGTTAGCAACTCATAAAACCTCCAGCCCCCATTCTCAGTCACTGGGATATCTACCCCGGTTGGGTCAGTATTAACGAGATAGTAGTAAAACTCTACTAAGTAAGTCGGCGGGAAAATTCCGAAGTATGTAAAGAACAGTTAATTAATAGGAGTGAAGTTAAATTTAACAGGTTGTGTACTATAGTTTCCTCTTTCTCCTCTAGCTTCAACGCCATCAAT
>JAABUZ0100003379.1_pt1 | contig 23830 bp, 26 predicted proteins | sample 5562091 | NCBI WGS metagenome assembly JAABUZ01 (sample SAMN12813069, study PRJNA571459) | rock metagenome | isolation source: Antarctica rocks | place: Antarctica: Victoria Land, Linnaeus Terrace sud | collected 2015-12-21
ACGTCGCCCCTCTCGACGAGCTGGGCGAGCTCGTCAAAGACATTCCTGAGCTGGTCCTCGGTGTGCTGGACCATCCATCTCTTGACGACCACGCCCTTGTCATCGATCAGGCAGACCCCGTGCACGGTTGAGCCCCAGTCCCATCCACAGAACATATGTTGACCTCCCGGCCAGACATCGCCGTTGGAGCCGGGGTGCCTGTCGGTTCCTCATTGTTCGGCCCTCACCGGGGCTGCTCTCTCGCGCCGATCATGCCTCCCGGCAACGACGAGGGCGACCAGCTCAAACAGGCCATCGAGTGGCGAGACATCGAGGCCGTCCCTCGCCGTTCCCGGCGAACAGGCCAACCTGGCCCGCCTGGCCATAGTCATCCAATGAGGCAGCGGCGGATCTCGCGAAGGGTGCGTCCCTCGGCGGTGCGTCGTTTGACGTAGGCGCGGGTGCGTGGGTCCATGCGCATGCGCGTGACGACGGCCATGTGGAGTGCGCGGTTGAGGCGGCGGTCGCCGCCGCGATTGATTCGGTGACGCACGGTGTTGCCCGAGGACGCGGGAATCGGGTTGACACCGGCGAGGCTGGCGAACGCAGCCTCGGATCGGATTCGGCCAAGGTGTGACCATGCGGTCAGTGCGAGGGCAGCAGTGACCGGGCGATGCCGGGTTGCTCGAGCAGAGCATGGGCGGGGCTCTGGCGGAGCAGGTCGGTGATTCGCTTGGTGATCTGCTTGAGTTCCTCATCGAGGGTAGACACGCGTTTGGCGAGCCGGGTGGCTTCCCAGCGGGCGGTGGCAAGGGTGAGTTCTTCGTTGCGGGTGCGCCATGCGGCGATCGTGGTGATCTGTGCGGCGGTGAGCGGGTGTCGGGCGTCTATTCCTAGGTCGCTGACGCGCAGCAGCGAAGTCAGGGCGTTGATCGTTGCGGTGCGTTCGGTTGCTCATGTGATCGCGGGAGGCGAGCAGGACGCGGACCGCGGCTCGTTCGCCGTCGTCAGAGCGGGGTGTGCGCAGCTCGGTGACCTCGAGGGGCAGTACGGCCTGGGCGATGCGGCGCGCGTCGAGCGGGTCAGACTTGCCAACGCCCCGGTGGGCGCGGGCGTTCATCCGGGCGGCTTCGACAACGGTGTAGCCGCCGTCTGCGGCTGTGCGTGTCAACCGTGCGCCGTAGGTGCCGGTGCCTTCGACGACCCACAAGGCGGCGAGGTCACCGCCTGTGCGACGTGCGGCCCAGGCGATCGCTCGCGCCAGTCCCGCGCCGGTGGCGGGGAATTGGGCTTCGTCGACGAGCTCACCGGTCGGCGAGGCGAGGATCGAGATGGCGTGACTGCGCGCGTGCGTGTCGGCGCCGATGACGAACGGGTGGTGGTGCGCGACGATGGTCATGGTGATCGGCTTCCTGCATAGGGATAGGTGGCGGTCGCCGAAGCGGCCGACGCTGTCCGGGAGGAAGTCACGACGGAACAGATCTGTGATGGGCCACGACCCGTGGGTCGGGCAGTCTCCTGATCAGGTCACCGAGGTGGGCCGGACAGTGCCGGCCGCGCCGCCCGAGCGGACAATTCAACGGAAGGACACCGCTTCGCGGGTCAATTGCCTCAAGAGTCACGCTCGGGTCGACACGACCAGCACCATCCTGACCAGCCAGTCCCAGACCAGCTGCATCCACACTCACAGATCGCCTCTGTCGGCCCGTTGCTGGTGCCGGGGCGGTCGAAGTAGGCCAGCACGTCGGCGGCGCGACGTTTCAGTGTTCGGCCGAGCGTGATCAGTTCGGTGAGCGCCGTGGGGACTGCCGCGCTGATCGTGGAGATGATCTTCTTCAGTTCGGCCTTGGCGGCGGTGCGGGCGCGGTTGCGGTAGGCGGCGACGATGCGCTGGTAAATGCCCCAGGTGGCCTGCACTTCGACGTGCTGCTCGGTGGTGAACACCGCGGTCAGCCGGTGGCGTTGACGATCGGTGAGCAGGTCAGCGCCGGTGCGCAGCACGCGGCGGATGCCGTAGAGCGGGTCACTGGTGCGGCCGCGGTGCCCGCACGTTTCTTGCTGGACGCGTTGCCGGCAACGGTCGAGCGCGTCGCCGGCCAACGCCACGACGTGAAACGGATCCATCACCGCGACCGCGTCGGGCACGGTCTCGGCCGCGGCGGTCTTGAAGCCGGTGAACCCGTCCATCGCCACCACCTCGATCCCGTCCCGAAAGGCTGTGCTCTGCTGGTCGAGCCAGGTCTTGAACACCTGTTTCGAGCGGCCTTCGACCATGTCCAACAGCCGCGCCGGGCCGCTGCCCTCACGCACTGGAGTGAGGTCGATGACCACAGTGACGTACTTGTCGCCGCGGCGAGTATGGCGCCAGCAGTGCTCGTCCACACCGATCACCGCCACGCCGTCGAGACGGTTCGGGTCGCCGATCAGCACACGCCTGCCCTCGGCCAGCACCGCCGTTGGCGGTGTCCCAGGAAACCGCGAGCGCCTCGGCGACCCGGGCCACTGTCAGGTGCTGACACACGATGGCCTCCAGCGCCCACCGCAGCGCACGACGCGACAGGCGTGCCCTCGGCTCGGCCGCCTTGCTGGTGTCCTGACGCCACACATGCCCGCACTCGGTGCACCGGTAGCGGCGCACCGTCACCAGCAGCGTCGTCGGCCGCCACCCGAACGGCTCGTGCGCCAGCCGACGGATCACCGTATCGCGCGGCGATCCCTGGCAGCCGCAGCGGCGGCACCAATCGTCGGGCTCGACCACGCGGCACGCCAGCACCGCCCGATCGGGCTCAAGACGCTGCCCGACCACCACGAGACCGAGCTCGTCGAGACGGCAGAACGTCGTCAGATCAGGGCAGGCGAAGGTAGCGTCACGCACGTCGAGGTCTTCCGGCTGGGAGGCGTAGGAACCCCCATCATCGGAAGACCTCGACCCTCACCCCGACACCGCCGCGCAAGCAGCTACACCCTCAATCCGGAAGAGATTCCCTAACGGTTGTCAAGGGGTTCCGGTGATTACGGGGTGTGAGCAGGGGTGATCGCCGCGGGTGCGGTGCACGGCACGTCGCGGTGTTTGGCGGTCGGCTTCCCTCGCCGTGGGAGGGTGCGCCAGCGTTCGTCGCCGTCAACGTCGTTCGTCCTCGGCGGCCCGTCACGGACGTCCGCCTGCGGGCGCTCCACGTTGACAGCTCCTCAGCGCCGGCGCGTAGGGCGGCGATCGAGGGAAGCCAGGGAGTGCTTGGAACTCAGCTCATCGGGTGAGCTTGGCTCGGTGGGTGGCGGCGCTGCGGGCCCTGGCGCGTTGGCGGACGTCAGCGGGGACGGTGAACCGTTCGGCGATCAACGCTTTTGCGGCGCGGCTCGTGATCGGCTGACCGTCCGGGTCGCGTAGCTGGTAGCTCTGCCCACGGGTGATGACGGTCCAGACGCGTTCGACGAGCTTGCGGGCGACCGCAACGTTGGCCTTGGTATGGCAGTGGCCGCGTTCGGTCATCAGCCGGTAGTAGAGCGCGGCCAGTTGCGGATCGATGGCACGTGCGGTGTTCGCAGCCTGGTAGCAGGCCAGCCGCAGCACCGCTGGGCCTTCCTTGGTGATCGCCCGGGGCGGTTGCACGACCGTGCCGGAGGACCAGTTCGACGGCACGATGCCGGCATAGCAGGCTGTCTGCTTGCCGGTGTCGAACATGCTGCCGTCACCGAGGAACGCGCGGATCGTCGGGCCGGTCGCCGGCCCGATACCGGGCACGGAGTGCAGCAGCTCGTCATCGCCGAACAGCTGCTCCCAGTAGGCGTTGGCTTGCGTTGTCGCGCGAGCCACCCGCTCGAGGGCGGCGTGGTAGTCGCTGAGGTGCTCGCTCACATCCCAGGCCAGCGCGTCGAGGTCGAGTCGGCCGTCCCGGAACCGTGCCCATGCCGTGGCCGCGGCGCGGATCTGGTCCACGCGTGCCGGCACGTCGGCCACTGCCCGGGTGTGCTCGGCGACCACCGCGGTCAAGGACGCGCGCCGCGCCGCGCCGAGGTGGGCCAGGTGCGGCCAGCGGCCCAACACCGCGACTGCTGTCGGCAGCGAGCCACCGAAGGCGGTCCACACGTTTGGAAACGCCCAACGGGCCAGCGACATCAACCGACGCCAGTACCGGTTGCCGTCGATCACGGCAGCGCCGCGGCGCGTGACCGCACGCCGTAACGCCAGCTGTGGCGGTGTCATCACCGGCATCGGCCGCAACGTGAACACGTCTCCGGCGCGGGCCAGAACATCAGCATCGATCACGTCGGACTTGTTCTTGCCGGCAATCGCGCCGCGCAGCCGCGCCGAGTGCCGCGAACCGAGCAGCGCCAACTCCCCGCCGGCCTCAGACACCGCGACCGACAGCGACAGCCAGGTCATCGACGTCGGCTCCGCGACAGCAACGGCGCCGGGATAGGGCGCCAGCCTACGGGTCAGCAGCGCCAACCCCGACAATGTCGGGGCCACCAAGAACCGCTCCGTGTGCTCATGGCCGGCGCTGTCCAGCGAACGCACGCACACGTGATGATTCGCCGTGACGGCGGCGTCGATGCCGACCTGGACCCGCACCGGCGGCGCGCCGAGCGGCGCGTCACCAACTTCCTTCGCTCGCTTATCGTTGTTCTGCACGAGGGCTCCTCTCGCCCGAAGCGATGAGCCTGCCGCGAGATCGCCCGTTCAGCCTTGTCGCGCCAGGCCCGTTGACGGCGGGAGAGCCCCTCGCGCCACGACCTCCCATCGCCACTTCGACGCGAACCACCGGCGGTCTCCCGACCACTCCCGACACCGCGCAGCGGCAACTACCTACGCCGCCCCTGCTTGTGGGTGATCCGGTGCCTACCCGACCCGATGAGCCTCGCGTGGCGAAGCCGCGAGCCGGCCACCAATTCCCTCAACCGGGCCTGCTCGGAAGACGAGCCCCGGCAGACGATCTCTTTCACGGACCCGAAGTCCACCCAGAATCCGTCCAGCCGGGACCCCTCCCGAGATCACCGTAGGTGACCACCACCCGAAGCGGGAGGCACTCAAGAGATACAAGCCCCTTGACGCCCCGGTTGCGCAGGTCGGTGAGCACCGCCATCCAGAACTAATGAGTGAGTTGAGCGGGACGGCTGATCCAGAACAGAGCTTTTGAGCTCTCCGCGAAGACCGCCGCCCGGAACTCCTCGAGCCGATCCGAGCTTTTGAGCTCTCAGCCGTGCAGACCGGGGTCCGGGCGCGTCTTCCGCGGCCCAGCCTCCGGTGGGGTGAAGATCGGCGTGGTCTAGCTGGCGGGGGTTGAGCGCTTTCCAGATCGGGGCCGTGAGCACTGTCCTAGACCGCGGACCCGCCGGCGGCAGGAGAGCACGCACGGCTGATGCGATGTCGGCCCTTCGAGGCCTCGTCATTAGGGCGCCGCGTGATCTTCACCGGACCGGAAATGGGCCGGCGCCAGCCAGGGGCCGGCGGTCGAGAGGGGAGTGAATATGCAGGTGTGGTGCGGGGTGGACTGGGCAGAACACCACCACGACGTCGCGTTCGTCGATGAGGACGGCAAGTTGCTCGTCAAGGAGCGGATCACCGACGACTCCGCAGGCTTCGCGCGGCTCCTCGAACTCCTCACCGCGCAGACGGCTCGGAGCTCGACGCCGATCTCGGTCGCGATCGAGACGTCGCGGGGCCTGATGCCTGCGGCGATCATGGCGGCCGGGTACGCCGTCTACGCCATCAACCCGTTGTCCGTCTCGCGCTACCGCGACCGGCACTCACCCAGCAGGGCCAAGAGCGACGCCGCCGACGCGATAGTCTTGGCGAACATCTTGCGGACCGACCGCGACAACCACCGACCGGTTCCCGCAGACACCGAGCTGGTCCAGTCGCTGCGTGTCCTGGCGCGGGCGCAACAGGACGCGGTCTGGGATCGCCAGCAAATCACGAATAAACTGCGATCGCTGCTGCGCGAGTTCTACCCGACCTTCCTGGCCTGTTTCCCTGACCTGAGCTTGATGGGAGCCCGCGCCGTCTTGGCGCTGGCGCCGTCACCGTCGCGCGCGCAGGCGCTGCGCAAGAGCTCCGTGGCCGCCGCGCTGCGGCGCGGCGGGCGCACCCGCGGAGTCGATGCCGAAGCAGAACGCGTCGTGACCGCGCTTCGCCAAGAGCAGCTGCGCCAACTCCCGCAAGTCGAGGACGCGATGAGCGTGCAAGCCCAGGCCTACCTCCGCGCCCTCAACGCCGCCCTCGACAACCTCGCCCAGCTTGAGGCCGCGTTGACCACGGCGTTCGAGCAGCACCCGGACAAGGCCGTGATCACCAGCTTCCCCGGCCTGGGCACCGTTCTCGGCGCGCGGCTCCTGGCCGAGATCGGCGATGACCGCGGCCGGTTCTCCGACGCCCGCGGTCTCAAAGCATTCGCCGGCACCGCCCCCGTGACCAGGGCCAGCGGCATGAAGACAAGCGTCACGATGCGGGTCGTGCGCAACAAACGCCTGCACCAGGCCGCCTACCTGCGGACCCTGCCGCTGCTAGTCCACTCACCCGGCGCACGAGCGCACTACGACAGGCGCCGCGCCCGCGGCGACAGCTACAGCGCCGCCGCCCGAAACCTGGGAAACCGCCACCTCGGAATGCTCTACCACTGCCTGCAAACCGGCCAGCTCTACGACGAAACCAAAGCCTTCCCCACGCAAGTGCCTTGACCTTCGGGGACATGCGATGTCTTCGCGCCCTCACCACCGGTGCCCGCCCAAAGCCCGAGGATGTCGCGCTCACCTGCGGGGGTGACCCCGATCGCCGCGTAGAACGGCCGGTTGGCGACTTGGCCGTCGCGGACCTTCACCACGATCGCGTCGAGGGGGTACCTGCCTGCACGAAGTGCTTGGGGGCAAGATCGCTGCGTAGGTCGAGTCGAGCGACCAGTCGTTCATCTCCTCGAGCACCTTGTCGGTGATCCGCGAGATGGTCTCTTTCGACACTGAGGCGTCGTTGATCTCCGCGAAGTGGGCGCTGATCTCGCCGGTCGTGAGGCCCTTGGCATAGAGGGACAGCACGACCTCATCGACCCCGTTGAGCCGGCGTTGCCGCTTCTCTACGATCTGCGGCTCGAACGTGCCCGCCCGATCCCGCGGCACGTCGATCTCGACCTGCCCGGTGTTCTCCGTGAGCACCGACTTCGACCGGGCGCCGTTGCGGATGTTGCCGCTGCCGGCACCGGCCGGGTCATGCTTCTAATAGCCCAGGTGCTCGGTCATCTCCTCGTGCAGAGCGGTCTCGAGCACCGTCTTGGTGAGCTGCTTGAGCAGCCCATCCGGACCGGTCAGCGACAGGCCCTGCTCCTTCGCCAGGCGGACCAGCTCGACCGCTGCCTGCTGCTCATCCGACTGCTCAGCCTGCTTCTTCTTCGCCACATCGTCCAGTGTCGCCGTCATCAGACGCCAACCCTTCTCGCCGAGCTCCCGCCCGGCGTGTCAGGCCGGAAACACCATTTTCAGGACAGTCCCACGGGCTCGTCTGCGCCTGGGTCGGGGCGTTCGGTTGCGCGGTCACAGGTCTAGGACCACGGCTGCGTGGGGTGTCGCGCTGCAGATGAGCACGGTGCCGGCGGGCGGCGGGTCGAGCGGGGTCGGTTCGTAGGCGACTTCGCCGCTGACCAAGCCGCTCTGGCAGTGGTGGCAGACACCGCTGCGGCACGACCAGGTGACTGGGACGTCGCAGGCTTCGGCGAGTTCGAGCAGGGTGCCGTGCTGCGGTGACCACCGCACGCTCAGGCCGGTACGGGCGAAGGTGACGGGGATGCCGACCTCGGGCTCGGCGCGTGGGGGGGTGCGGGGGTGCGGTCATTGTTGAGTGCACGGCCCCGAAGGTCTCGGTGTGGATGTGATCGGCGGGCAGGCCGCGGTCGAGCAGAACGCTGCGCAGATCCTCCATGAAGCCGGGCGGACCGCAGAGGAACGCACGGGTGTCATCGGGCAGGTTGAGCGCGTCGATGTCGCGGGCTGTGGGACGTCCCCGCACGAACGAGCCGGCCGCCGCGTCGCCCATCGTGGCGCCAGCTGCGGTGTAGTGGAGATGGCTGCTTGCGTGGGGGAGCCGGGCGAGCAGGGCTGCGGTGTCGGAGCGGAACGGATGTTCATCGGGCGAGCGGGTGACGTGCAGCCAGGTCACGTGCCGGGAGGTCGGTTCGGTGGCGAGCGCGGCGAGCATGGCGATCATCGGGGTGATTCCGACGCCGGCGCTTGCGAGCAGGATTGGCTCCTTTGAGTCCTCCGGCAGGGTGAAGGTCCCACGCGGCGCTGCGAGCTCGATGGTGTCGCCGACGGCTAGCTCGTGCAGCCGGGTGCTGACCTGTCCGATGCGTCGCACGGTGATGCGTAACAGCTTCGGGTCGTTGGGCGTGGATACGGTGTAGCTGCGGATGAGTCTGTCCGGGTCGTTCGCGGTGGGAATGCGTACGGTGACGAACTGTCCCGGCCGGTGTGCCGGCAGCGGGGCATCGTCGGTCGGGCGCAGGTACAGCGAACGGACGGTGGGGCTCTCCTCCGCGGCCCGGATGAGCCGGAAGTCGCGGAACCCGGCCCAGCCTGGCGGCTCGGACGCAGCACGGAGACCGACGTTGCCGACGCCCGCATCGGCGGCGAGCAAGGTCTGGAACGACCCGCGCCAGCCCTTGGGCAGGGCAGCGGTGTCGATCGAACGACGCAGCAGATCGGCGTCGTGTCGCGAACCGTAGAGCAGATCGGAGGTCGCGCGGACGGTCAGCGCGCCGGGGACGCGATCGACGCGTGTGACGAGGTCGCCGGCGCCGATGACGCCCTCGTGCAGGACCCGCAGGTAGAAGCCGGGCCGGCCGTGGCCGGTGAGCAGGCCGGGCATGCGCGGCTGACGAGAGCGATGCCAACTTTGAAGCAGGTCACCCGCGGTTGGGTGACCTCGAAGGTGGCGGTACCGATGTGCAGCCGGTCGCCGATGCAGGTGTCGTCATCGGCTAGTCCGGTCACGGTGAGGTTCTCCCCGAACGTGCCCGGTCGCGGCAGGTCCCGCCCGAGTTCTGCCTGCCAGTGGCGGTAGGACCCCCGCTGGTAGACAAACACTGCCCGGTGCTCGCCGCCGTGCCCGACGAGGTCGGCCTGCCCATCGCCGTCGACGTTGAGGCGGTGCACCGGCACGCGGCCGGCCACCGGGCGCTTGTCGATGACGGTGCGCACCGCTCGATCGCGCCACGCGATGTCGGCGGCCTGCCCGACGTTCACCGACTCGACAGCGCCGACCACCGTCGTCGCGGCCCTCACCCGGCACCGGCACCGGCACCGGCACCGGCACCAGCACCGGCACCAGCACCAGCACCAGCACCGGTGCCGGTGAGGTCACGGTCGATGCCGTGGGCGATGACGTGTTGCCCCGGTTCGAGTGTCAGGCGGCGGTCGTCGAGAAACACCTCGACCTTGTCCGGCTCGAAGGAGACGAGGTCGTCGACGCGTCGGGCTTCGGGGAAGGCGTCGCGGTAGTACCAGGCGGCGTCGGCGACGCCGGCGACGTCGTAGTAGCCGGTAACCCCCTTGTGGGGGCAGAAGGTACTGGTGGCGGTTGGGCTGAGGGCCGTGTCGTCGATGTCGGTGCGCGCGACGTACCAGCGTGGGGCGAAGCCGGATTCGTAGAGGACCACCGGCGAGGTCGTGTCGGCGATGTTGCGCCCGTCGACGCGAACGACGAGGTGGCGCGATGTCGATCGGATGTCGATGCGGTGGTAATTGTCGGCGGCATGGCCCAGGATGCGGTCGTCCTCTTCGTAGAAGGCATCCATCGCGCGCCAGGCGAAGGCCACGTGATCACGAAGCATCGCGGCGTGATCAGGGACGTCGGTGTGGGTCCACGCGGCACGCTCGGCCTCCCGGTGCGCGCCGGCGACGGTGAACCACTGTGTCGCACCGAGGTCGCGGTGAACGGTGACGCGGTCGGTCGCAGTGAGCACGCCGGGACCGACATCGCCGATGGGGACGTAGGCGACCGGGTAGTGGCCCGATTCGTGAAGCACCACGTCCTCGCTGTCGGCGATCCAGGTGTCATCGAAGCGGACCCGCATGCGCCGACGCGCGGGCTCGGCGAACAGCAACCGTTCCGGTAGCGGTTGGTCGGTGAGGAAGTGCCCGACGGATCCGTTGGCGAGCGGGCCTTGTTGCCAGGACAATCCCATGGCACTCAGCCCCCGAACGCGGTGCTGAGCAGGGCGCTGCTGGCGTCGGCGATGGCGTCGGCCTCTTCTTCGAGGGCGAAGTGGCCGGTGTCGAGCAGCTGGACTACGGCCCCGGGCACGTCGGTGGTGTACGCGGTCGCGCCGGCCGGGATGAAGAACGGGTCGTTAGCGCCCCAGATGGCCAGCAGCTTCGGCTGGCGCCGCCGCAGCCAGGCCTGCCAGGTCGGGTACTGCGGCGGGTTGTTCTGGTAGTCCCACAGCAGCGCCTTCATGTACTCGGCTCGGCCAGGCAGATCCAGGACGAGCTGGTCAGCCAGCGCCTGCTCGGGATCGATGTGCTCGGGGTCGCGGGCCCCGGCCTGCCACTGCAATTGAGTACCGGCAACGCTGACGAACTGATCGACGGCGGCCTGTCCGGCGGGCGCGGTCTTGCCACCATGCGCCCAACGCCGCAACGCCGGGGCCCAAGCCGTCGGTGTAGGCGTTGGCGTTCTGCGTGATGATCGCACGCACCCGCTGGTCATGCTGCAGGGCGATGCGGAACCCGACCGGTGAGCCGAAGTCGAACATGTACATCGCGTAGTCGCCGATCTGCAACGCGTCGATGGTCTTGCCGGTGACCTCAGCCAGCCGATCGAAGGTCGGCGACTCGGTCAGCGGCTGCGAACTGCCGAAACCTGGGTAGTCGATCGCGACCGTGTGCCAGTTGGTGGCGAGTCTGTCGATCAACCGGACATAGGCCCGCGTGCTGGATGGGTAGCCGGGCAGCAGGACGACGGTCGGGCGAGCGGGATCGCCGGCCTCGCGGACGAACACGTCCAGACCTTCGACCTTGATCGTGCGGTGGCGGATCACAGCCATGGTGATTACTCCTTCAAGACAGGCGCAGCTATCGCTGCTTATCGGTGGCGCGGACGAAGACACGCTGCGACGTCGATGTCCGCGGGAGGCCGTCGCGACTGCTGTCGAGACGAACTAGGGTTGTCGTGACTCGCGGAGCTCAGAAGCGGCTGCCAGCCCCGGTGGCGCGATCGATTGCCGCGGCGCGGTCGTCCTCGGGCGTGGCGGTGAGCACGGTCGGCTGCCAACGGATCTCGGTGACATCGGCGATGCCGACGAAACGCAGCCAGTCGTTGAAGAACGTGGAGTGGAAGTCGTGGCCAAATGCCAACGGCGCGCCGGGCGAGTGGACGCCGCCGGTGTAGATGACGGCGGCCTTCTTGCCATTAGTGAGGCCGGTGTAGCCGTCGGTCGGGGTGAAGCTGAAGACCCAACCCGGCTGAGTGATCAGGTCGATCCACTGCTTCAGGACGTAGGGGATACCGGCGTTCCACATCGGGACCGAAACCAGGTATGCATCGGCGGCGGCAAACCGGTCGTAGACCACTCTGGCGGTGTCCCACTCGCCGGTCTGCTCAGGGGTGGGCTGTCCGCCGCCGAACACGGCCATCTTCGCCTCGGCGGCCAGGCGAGCGAACGCGGGAAGGGTTCCGTCGAACAGATCGACGTGATCGAGGATCACGTCGGGGTTGGCAGCGCAGTAGCTGTCCTGGAATGCCTCGGCGAGGGCGAGGCTGGCGCTGGTGGCACTGCGCGGGCTTGCGGAGACGTGCAGGAGCGTGGTCATAGCGGTGTTCCTCTCAGGTGTGCAGCGGGTGCTGCTATCGGTCTGCGCTCATGTACCACCGGAAGCGCCGCGCTTATGGTATAACTTGTATTCGCATTGTTTACAGGTTAGCCACGGGGTGATAACCTGTCAAGTAGGAAGAGACCGGTTAGCGAAGGCGAGGTGGCGTCGTGGAGATCGCAGACCTAATCGGGCTGGCCGACCACACTGCACTCGGCTTCCTCAACAGCACCGCGACGCCACAGCAAGACCCGATCGAGTTCCTGGGCGACGGACGGGCCTACCTGCACTGGCTCGAGCGGGCCGGGTTGATCGACACCGCAGACCTCACGTGCGTGGCTACTCGATTCGCAGTCGCCGACCTGGACGCTGTCGCTGCCGAGGCGGTCACCCTGCGCGAATGGCTGCGCCCCATCATCACGAACTGGGCTGCCGCGCCCGAGTCCGTGCTACCCGCCGAGGTCCACGAGCACCTCAACGAGATCCTCGCCACCGATCACCAGTTCACCCAACTTCGCGCCGGCGCCGACGGGGCACCCGAACTCCACGAACGCAGACACTGGCTCGACGGCCGCCAACTGCTGGTCCCCCCAGCCGGCGCCGCGGCACAGCTGTTCACCACTGCCGATCAGACCCTCGTCCGCAACTGTGAAGGCCCCACCTGCACGCTCTGGTTCTACGACCGAACCAAATCACACCGCCGCCGCTGGTGCTCAATGGCCGTCTGCGGCAACCGCGCCAAAGCACGCAACCACCGCCAACGCGAACGCTCCCAGACGGGCTGACACCGGCTCGGCGCCAACACGGCCATCACGGCCATCGGCCATGAGGCAAGTAGGAGAAGGCATGCCAGATGCAACCGTCGCAGCGCTCCGCCGCTACCCGGTCAAGTCGATGCTGGGTGAAGACCTCACCGCCGCCGTCCTCACCGCCAACGGACTTGAAGGCGACCGGGAAGCAGCTGTCATCGATCTGCTGACTGGCAACATCGCCACCGCCAAACACCCCAGGCTCTGGCGAGGACTACTGGCCCTCACCGCCCACTGGAACAGCGGAGCACCGGACATCACCCTGCCCGACGGCACCCGCCTTAACGTCGACGATCCGAACCTCAACCAGCTGCTGTCCGACCTGCTGCATCGCGACGTGCGGCTGAGGACGACCCGTCCCACCCAGGCCTGCGTGGCTCGCCCCGCACCCGAAGACGTGATCGAAGCCGGCGCGGACGCCGACGTCGCCTACGAAATGCTCTAGATCGGCCAAGCAACACCAGGCACCAGCTTCGTCGACTACGCACCGGTGCACCTGATCACCTCCGCCACGCTCGCCCACGTCGGCGCTGAAATGATCCGCTACCGACCCAACCTCGTGCTCGACACCCCGCGCGGCGCGCCGTTCGCCGAGAACGACTGGACCGGAAGCGAAATCACCATCGGCACTGTGCGACTACGCGTCATCCTGCCCACGCCACGATGCGCAGTCCCCACACTCGCGCACGGCGCGCTACCGACACGCACCGACGCCGTGCGGACGCTGCTGGAACACAACCGCATCCCACTCCCCGACTTCGGACCACAACCATGTCTTGGCGCCTACGCACAAATCATCACCGGCGGCACCATCTCCATCGGCGACCACGCAACGTTCCAGCTGACGATCCCATAGCCGTGATCTTGAGTGGCCGGGGTCTATCTCGCTCACGGTGTTTTCCGGTCGGTGACTGTGGATTTAGGGAGCTCAGACGTGACAAGGTCGCAAACACAGGCATGGAGCACGTCCGTCTGACAAGCTCGACAGTCGCGTTCGGGTCTATCTCTCTCTGGTGTTTCCGGCGGTGTTCATCAGTAGGTTTCGGCGGCCGGGAATCGGTCGGCGAAGGTGATCGCGAACGCATTCATCGCTGGCTTGCACCGCATGGTCCATCGCCGCCGAACTGGGCTTCCTCGACGCGTCCAGCTTTTCGGTGTTCTTTCGCCACGCGACCGGGCAACGGCCGGGCGCGTGGCAGCGAAGCACTCTCATCAATTGAACCTGTCAGCTGCCCTGCCGGGCGGACCGTGGGCGCGTTGTCATGGGCGCGCGGTGATTGCGCCGAGGTCGGTGCTGGCGCGCCAGAGGCGTTCTTGCAGGGCGAGGTCGTAGGACGGGTCGGGGGTGCGTGATTCGACCTGTTTGAGGAAGTACTTTCCCGTGACGGTGCCCAGTTCGGGGGCGGTCGCCAGGTGCAGCGCGGCTTGCGCGCCTTGCTCGGGGTTGAGCAGGAAGCGTTTGATCAGGCCGAGGAACGGGGTGGCCAGGGGTGGGGCGATGGCGTCGACGACGCTGGTGGCGGTGAGGCCGGGGTGCACGGCGTTCACTGTCACGCCGCTGCCGGCCAGGCGCCGGGCCAGGACGTAACCGCACATGACCATGGCCAGCTTCGAGCGTGCGTAGACGGCCATCGGCTCGTAGCCGGTGGCGCTGTGCAGGTCGTCCAGGTTCAGCACGGCCGGTCGGGGGCGGCGGCGGATCTTCACCTGCCTGGTGTCGGCGATGCTGTTGGAGGCGACGTTGACGATCCGCGACGGCGCGCCGGCCTTGAGCTGGTCCAGCAGCAGGTCGGTGAGCAGGAAGCCGGCGAGGTGGTTCACGGCCAGGTGGGCCTCGACGCCGTCGGCGTCGAGGGTGCGATGGCGGAAGTGGGCGCCGGCGTTGTTCACCAGGACGTGAAGCTGGTCGTGGCGGTCGGCGAACTGGGCGGCGGCGCGGCGGATGTCCTGCTGTCTGGCCAGGTCAGCGACGAGCACTTCGACCGCGGCGCCGGGGACGGCGGCGGCGATGTCGCGGCGCGCGGTCTCCCCGGCTGTCCCGTTGCGGACCAGCAGGACCACGGTGGCGCCCTGAGCGGCCAGGCCGGTGGCGATGACGCGGCCCATCGCGCCGTTGGCCCCGGTCACCAGGGCCACCTTGCCGTCCATCGAAGGGCCCACAGCCGGCGCGCTCATGCGGTGATCGCCGGGGTCTGCCCAGAAAATGCCGGGGTTGTCGCCTCGCGAAGCAGGAAGTCCGCGAGATCGGCGCGCGAGACCTTCGAGGTCAGCCGGATCTTCAGGTCCGTGCCGGTGCGGTAGGCGCCGGTGTGGGCCCGGTTGGACAGCGCCGGCGGCCGGACGATGGTCCACTGCACCTCGGAGGCCCGGATCAGCGCCTCCATGCGCTCCTTGTCGCGCATCTTCTCCGCCACCGACAGCCACAGAGCCAGGCAGTACGGCGACCGGTCTCGGCTCTCGGCGGCGCCGTGGGCGCTGACCGCCACCAACCGGCCGGCCTGAGCGGAGTGCATCGCGGCCAAGACCGCCCGCGCGCCCTCGGCGCAGACCGTGACCGGCCCCTTCGCCGCGGTCCCCAACGCGCTGACCACCACGTCCTGACCGCGCACCACGTCTTCCACGGCCCCCTGCTGCCCCACGTCGCCCACCACCAGCCGCAACCGCTCGTGCGCGGGCAGGGCGCCCGGTCGGCGCACCAACGCCGACACCTCGTGACCTGCGCGCAACGCCTGGCCCACGACCTCCCGGCCGGTGCCGCCAGTCGCGCCGAGCACGGCAACTCTCATGCGAATTAGCCCCATCTCAGCCAACGGTTGGAGTATCCAACCTTCGTAGTGTGCGGCATAAACGTGGATTGCACAACTGTCCGACACTGCAAGTATTCTCAGGGGGTGACGCCCACGCCGGCAGCGGATGAACCGCTGATCTATGAGCTGGTGGACCTGTCCCTTGCCCTCGCCGACCGCACCCAGGCATTGGTGCAGGACGTGATGAGCGAGCTGAACCTGACTCCGGCGCTGGCCAACGCGCTCTGGCACGTGGGGGCGGGCGCGCCGGACCCGCCCATGAGCGAACTCGCGGCGAGGCTGCGCCGCGACCCCTCGACGATCACCTTCCTGGCCGACCGGCTGCAAGAGCGCGGACTCCTCGTCCGAGACGTCGATCCCCTGAACCGGCGTACGAAGATCTTGCACCTTACCGACGCCGGACGAGTGACCAGACGCGCGCTCGTCGAGGCCATGGCGACCCGGTCCCCGATCGCTCACCTCAGCGACAAAGACCAGCGGCATCTCCACGACTTACTCGCCAGAGCCATGGCCGCGCCCCGCTGAGTCGACAAGGATCGATTCATGACGAGCAAGGCTTCGGCCGGTGTGGAGGTGGCGCCGCAACCGAGCCTGGCTCGAGAGGGAAGGTTCAGACTCAGTTGCCCGGGCTCATGAGCCGGCGAACGAGACGGAGTTTCTGATGCAAGCGCTGTGGTTCGAAGATGTTGGCCAACTGGCCTGGCGTGAGGTCGAGGACTTGGTTGTTGGCCATCCGCTGGAAGCGATCGTGCGTCCTGTCGCCTCGACGACCTGCGACCTGGACCGGGCGATCGTGCACGGCCTTGTGCCGTTGGGAAGCGGTTTCGCGATCGGGCACGAGTGTGTGGTGGAGGTGCTCGAGGTTGGTGCCGCCGTGCACCGCGTAGCGGTTGGTGACCTTGTCGTTGTGCCGTGGCACATCAGCTGCGGTGTGTGCCCGCCGTGCCGTAACGCGCTGCCGACGGCGTGCACGACCGTCCCCGGGCTGCAGGGCTACGGCGCCTCGATCGCCGGTGACTGGGGCGGGCTGTTCTCCGAGCAGGCACGGGTCCCCTACGCCGACGCCATGCTCACCCGCCTGCCCCCCGGTGTCGACCCCGCGGCGGCCGCCGCGGTCAGCGACAACCTCACCGACGCCTACGTCTGCGTCACCCGAGGGCTCAGCCGGCACCCCGGTGCCCGCGTGCTTGTCGTGAGCAGCCTGCCGAGCCTCGGGCTGTTCGCGGTCGATCAGGCGCTGGCCGCCGGAGCGCGGGTGGTCGACTACGTCGACAAGAGCGGCCGGCGCCGCGAGGTCGCGCGGACACTAGGCGCCGATGTGGGTGCAGAAGTCGATCCCGCAACTCAGCACCTGCAGTACCCGGTGGTCATCGGCGCCACCAGCGACCCCGCGCTGCTGCGGGAGGCCGTGCTGTGCCTCGCGCCCGGCGGACACCTGTCCAACGCCGGGATGTTCTTCACCGACACTCCGCTGCCGCTGTGGGACATGTACCAGCGAGACGTCACCGTCTCGGTCGGCGCGGTCAGCGTCACACCGCACATCCCAGCCGTCCTGGACCTGCTGCGGTTAGGCCGATTACGCCCTGAGCTGGTGATCTCAGTCCACGACATCGAACAGGCCCCCGACGTGCTGTTAGCCCGGGACATGAAACCGGTCCTCACACGACCACGACTGAACGGCACCCCGAACCTGTAGAGCAGCGTTCAGCGCCCAGAAGTCCGTTCGGAGCAGTCGTCCAGGGCAGATGAGAGTGCGACTTGGCCACCAATGCCTTGACCGCCCGTCATGCTCAAAGAGGGGTGATGAACGATCGAACATCGACCGACAACGACGACGTCAGGGCCGGCGACACGGTGCACGCCGGCGACGTCGAGATCACTCGCGTGATCGGATGGCTCGGTCCCATCAAGACCGTGGATGAGCTGTTCCCGACACACCATCGGCAAAGTGGACTGATGACCTCGCTCCGCATCACTGGATCGCGGACTCGATCCAGGGTCGCCGTAATCAGCCGCCAACTCTTCTAGCCGAGCAACGCTGAGCGGGTCAGGCCGGAAAATCGTTCATTGGACAGACGCCTCTCGCCGCCCGGTGAGCGGGAGAGTTCAGTGGTCGGGCTGGACAGACAGGGCGCCGATAACGTTGAGGAGTTCCAGCTTTTCCACAGCCTGGGTCCCGGCCGGTGGGGTGAACCACAGTAGGCGTTGGGTGCCGTCTTCGCTGAGCAGGTTCAGGCAGTTGAGTTCCACTTCTCCGATAGTGGGGTGCAGGAGCCGTTTGCGGTCTGATCGCCGGACCGCGACGTCTTGGCGTGCCCAGAGGTCGGCGAATTCGTCACTGTGGGCCAACAGGCGGCGGGTCAGCTCGGCGGCGACTGGGTCGCTGCCGCGGCGGCCGGTGACGGCTCGCAGGTCGGCTACGAAGACCTGTGACTGGTGCTGGTGTTCCTCGGGGTGATACAGGGTGCGGGCATCAGGGTCGGTGAACCATTGGTAGAGGAAGCTGGCCCGCAACCCGGTGCTGTGTGTGGGCCGTCCCAGCAGCGCGGCGGCCAGCCGATTCTGGACGAGGGTGACGCTGAGGTCGCTGATGATCTGCGCGGGGGTGGAGGTGAGCCTGTCCAGCAGGTCCAGCATTCGGGGGTGCACGTGGGCGTTCGGGCTGCCGGCAGACGGCTGGGGGCGTCCAGCGAGGTAGTAGAGATGATTGCGTTCATCCAGGCTGAGATGCAGCGCGCGGGCAAGGGCAGCGAGCATTTGTTCTGAGGGCTGCGCGCCGCGGCCCTGTTCGAGCTGGGCGTAATAGTCAACCGATGCGCCGGCCAGGTTCGCCACTTCATCGCGGCGCAGCCCGGCAACCCTGCGCCGAGGGCCATCGTGCAAACCCAAGTCCCGCGGGTTGAGCCGATCCCGCCGGGACTTCAGGAAGCCACCTAGCTCGAGCAAGTCCACCTCACCATTCTGGTCCGCGTTCGCTGGCCCAGCCAGGCGACGCCGCCACCACCACCGACAGCGCGACCGACAGCGGGTCAGGTTCGGGCACCGGGTCGGCGACCACCCCGACCCAGGGTCCGACCGATGCGCAGCAGTGAGATTGCCGGTCATCCAGGTGCTGCCATCACCAGTACAGACGTCGCCTAGCTCACGCTGGCATGCCCTGACACAGTCGGAGACGGCGACCAGAACGAGCGCCAGAAAGAGGCATCGATTTATGACCGGATCCAGGGTTGCGATCGTCACCGGGGGGTCGCGGGGGATCGGGCGTGCGGTCGCCGAGCGGCTAGTCCAGGACGGCGTCGCCGTCGTGATCACCTACGCCACGTCCTCACAGGTAGCTGGTGAAAGCCCTGTTCGACCAGGCCGAGTCGGACTTCGGTGGTATCGACATCGTGGTCACCTCGGCCGGCATCATGCGTCCGGCACTTCTGGCCGAGGCGACAGACGACGACTTCACCGAGCAGGTCGAGGTCAACATTCGGGGCACCTTCAACGCGCTGCGCGAAGCCGCCCGACGCGTCCGCGACGGCGGGCGCATCATCACGTTCTCCAGCACCACCCTGGCATTGAACGCACCCGGCTACGGCATCTACAACGCCACCAAAGGCGCGGTCGAAGGATTCAGCAGAGTCCTCGCCAAGGAGGCAGGTCCACGCGGCATCACGGTGAACTCCGTCGCCCCGGGCCCGGTCGAAACGAAGCTGTTCCTGACCGGAAAGACCGCAGCCGATGTGCAGCGGATGGCCGGGCTGGCCCCGCAGCACCGCATCGGGCAGCCGGTCGACATCGCCGGCGCCGTCTCCCTGCTCGTCTCGCCTGACGCCGGGTGGATCAACGGCCAGATCATTCGCGTGAACGGAGGACTCGCATGACCACCACTACGCGCGACAGTCCGCGGCAGGTGGTCGTGGTCACCGGTGCCGGGTCGGGCCTGGGCCAAGCGATCGCCGAGAAGCTGGCCCTCGCCGGGCACATCGTGTACGCCGGGATGCGCGGCATCGCCTCGCGCTCCGCCGAACGCGCCGCGACCGCCCTCCAGTTCGCGACCGATAACCAGGTCACGTTGCGGCCGCTGGAGTTGGATGTGCTGTCCGACACCGGCTGCCGGGCCGCGATCGACCAGGTCGTGTTCGAGCAGGGCCGAGTCGATGTGCTCGTCAACAACGCCGGCATGCTGATGTCCGGGATAGCTGAGGCGTTCACCCCGGAGCAGTTCCTGACCATCTTGGACACCAACGCTGTCTCCTGGCTGCGGATGAACCGAGCGGTGCTGCCGGTGATGCGACGACAAAAAGCTGGCACGCTCGTCTATGTCAGCAGTACAACCACGCACATCGCTGAACCGTTCATGGCCACCTACATCGCCAGCAAAGCCGCCGGGGAAGCCTTCGCCGAGTCGATCGGCTTCGAGGTCACCCCATTCGGTATCGACACCATCATCCTGGTGCCCGGCGCGTTCACCCAAGGCACCCAGCACTTCGCCCACAGCAACCCGCCGGCAGAACCTGCGGTCGCCGCCCAGTACGGCGACCTCAAGTCGGCGGTGGCGGAGATTCCAGCGCGGCTGGAAGCGATCGATGTCGCCCGTCAGGGGCACCCCGCCGACGTCGCCTCTGTCGGTGACGCCCTGGTCGAGGTGCTAGGGCAGGCTCGCGGCACGCGCCCCCGTCGGGTGATCGTCGATGCCCAGCACAAGGGCGTCCAGGACATCGACGCGGTCCGGACCGAGCGCCAGCGCGCGTTCTTCACCGCCCTGGGCATTGACCACCTCATCGACGTTCCTGCCCATCCCTGACCAGACCACCAAACCACCAGTTCCGAACCTTCACCAGTGGTAACACCGCTACCGAGGAGACCCGCATGCCCAACCCACTTCACCAGCTCGTCGAGAAGTTCTACCGAGCGTTCTCCGGCGACACCGACCTCCTTGACGAGGTAGTCACCCCCGACTGGGAAGACGTCCCACTCAATCCCGGCCAGGGTCCCGGCCCGGACGGCGTCAAACCGATGATCAAGGGCTTCGGACAATCGTTCACGGGGTTCCAGATCGTGGTCCACGACGTGATCGATGGGCGCGGCGCGGACGGCAACGGCAAGGTCGGTGTCCGCGCCGAAATGCGCGGTACCCACACCGGTGACCTGTTCGGCGTCCCTGCGACCGGCCGAGACGTGCGCATCCCGATCCACGAGTTTCATACCGTCCAGGACGGGCGCCTGGCGCGGACGTGGCACCTGGAGGACTGGTTCGGATTCTTCAATCAGGTCGGCTCCGCTCCTCACATCGCTCAGGACAACCAGTGAGGGCCGTTCAGATCGCCCGCTACGGCGACACTCCCACCGTCCACGACGTCGAGCAGCCCTTCCCCGGTCCGGGTGAGGTGCTTGTGCGGGTCACCGGCGCGGCGACCAACCCCCTCGACCTGAAAATCACCGCCGGTTACATGCACGACTTCTTCCCCGTGCAATTCCCATACACCCTGGGAACCGACGTCTCCGGAACCATCACCGCCCTCGGCGACACCGTCCACGGCTGGAACGTTGGCGACCCGGTCGTCGCCCGCCTGGACCCCTCCGACGGAGGTGCCTACGCTGAGTTCGCGGTAGTCCCGGCCGACCAACTGGTCCACGCGCCCACCTCGATCCCGCTGTTCCTCGCCGCCGGAGCAGCGACCGCCGCCGCGACCGCCTGGCAGGCCATCACCGAGATCGCGGACATCCACGCCGGCCAACGGGTGCTCATTCACGCAGGCGCCGGCGGAGTCGGCAGCTTCGCCCTGCAGATGGCACGCACACTCCACGCGCACGTCATCACCACCGCCTCCGGCCCCGGCCTGCACATCGCGCACGACCTCGGAGCCGATGAGGTCATCGACCACACCAGCGGACCGTTCGGCTCCCAGCTCGCCGACATCGACGTCGTGATCGACACCGTCGGCGGCGCCGTCGAGGAGCAATCCTTGGACGTTCTCCGTCACGGCGGCCTGCTCGTCGCAGTGCCGATGCCACCCAACACCGAACGGGCGTCGGCGCGCGGGATGCGCGCCGAATTCCTCTTCCACGCCTCCGATCCTCAACGACTTGCCACGGTCATCGGGATGCTCGACGGCGACATCCGAGTCCTGCTCGACCAAACGCTGGACCTGGATGAGGCACCGCAGGCCCTGCAGTACCTCGCCGCCGGCCACGCCAAAGGGAAGGTCATCCTCACACCCCAGACCCCCTGAACCTGGCCGTACACCGACACCGGTGCGCCGACACCGGCACGGATGCGTCACGCGACGCCGAGCGACCCCGGGGGTTCAACACCCATCAGGCCTCCGGGGCGCCGCACCGCCAAAGCCCTCGATACCCCGGCAACCACGACGACGACGTCCGTCGGCACCGGCTACTGCTGACGGAGCATGGGTGATGAGAGCATCTCATGTCTCAGCCCTCATCGCCGACCCGGCACTGCCCGACGACGGCCCAGTCTCGACCACCATCTGGACAGCCCCGCCCGAAACTGCGGGACTGACCCTGCGACGCTGCGCGACCCGACCAGATCCTCTCAGTAGAGAAAAACTGTCCAAGATCCTTGTAGACCCCACTGAAGCTCCGCGTGTGTCTCATGAACGAGGGCGTTATTACCAGCGAGCACATCGACTGGGCCCACCGCTATGACCGTCGACCTGGTGGGCCACTACCTGGCGGCCATCGACGTTTCAGTCGGTCCAACGTCGAGCGGCGTTGGTGGGGTGCACGGCAACGGGCAGATGAGATTGGCGGGAGCGTCGCGGTCGTTATAGGACCATACTCGCGGCATCGCCCATGACGAGATCGTGCACGGTATGCCGGTCGAGTTCGCGCACCAGTCCGTCGGCGACGACGCGATCGAGCGCGACCAACGAGTCCTGAACGCTCCGGCCGACCGGGCAGTCCGGATTCGGACGGTGCACTGCGAGCACGGGGTCGACACCGTGCAGGATCCGCCACACCTGACCCAGGGTGATCGCCGACGCATGCGCCGCCAGCTCCCAGCCCCCATGCACCCCCGGTCGCGAGAGCACCAGCCCGGCCTCGCGCAGCGGCCCCAGCACCCGTCGTACGTGCACCGGGTTGACGTTCGCACTGCGCGACAGCTCGTCGGAGCTGGTGGCCTGGCCCTCCGGCACACCCGCCAGGTAGGTCAACACGTGTACGGCGACGGCGAATCGGGTGTTCATGCAACCGGCCATAACCCCATCTTGCCATATCGCAACCGCTATGGTTACAGTTTGATTTGTAATCATTTCCGCTATGAATTGGACCCGCCATGGCCATCGCCATCACCGGAGCCTCCGGAGCGCTCGGCCGAGCCGCTGCAGAGTTCGTCCTGCAGGTCCTGCAGAGCACGGACCCGACCAAGGTTGTTCTGAGCACCCGCAACCCCGACTCGCTCGCCGACTTCGCCTCCCGCGGCGCGAGCGTCCGACGGGCTGACTTCTCCGACCCGGCGAACCTCGCGACCGCGTTCGCGGGTGTCGACAAGCTCCTGCTGATCTCAACCGACGCCGGCGGCGCGCGCCTGGACCAGCATCTCGCCGCGATCTCGGCCGCGTCGCAGGCCGGTGTGCGCCACATCGCCTACACCTCGATCTCCCAGCCGATCTCGGCGAATCCCGCGCTGGTTGTCGCTGACCACGCTGCGACCGAACAGGCGATCAAGGACAGCGGTGGACGATGCTGCGCAACAACCTGTACACGCACATGCAGGTACCCGGAATCGAGCACGCCGCCGCGTCAGGCCGGCTGGTGGCCAGCAGCGGTGCTGGAGCTACGGCGTACGTCACCCGCGAGGACTGCGCCGCGGTCGCCGCAGCCGTGCTTACCCAGGACGGTCACCAGAACCATGTGTAGGACGTCACCGGACCGCGGGCGTGGAGCGCAGCCGACCTCGCCGCGCTCGCCGGCAAAATCGGTGACCGAGAGATCAAGCTGGTGCAGGTCGACGACGAGGCCTACCGCGACGGCCTCGTTAGGGCGGGCTTCCGTCTGCCGTCGCCGGACTCCTCACCTCGTTCGGTGCGTCGACCCGCGGCGGTTTCCTCGCCAAGGTCAGCCCGACCGTCGAGGATCTGACCGGTCGGCCGGCCACCGAGCTGGACGCTGTCGCCCGCTCGGCATTGAAGGTCTGATCTCGTCAAACGGCACAGCACGCACGTGTCAATCAGCGGGCGGCGAGTAGCTGACTTCGGGTAGCGACCGCGCGCCCACGGGCCCCAAAGCACCAGAAGCGCCGATCAGTGCCGGCGTAGTCATCATCCTGGGTGGTGGCGCCGTCGCTGGCGATCGCGGCCGGTACCGCATTCCTCGAAACCCCTAGATGGTTGATTCCTTGAAGGTGTGTCGCTGGCGGGGAGGTAGGCGGAGGGTTCCAAGATCAATGCGTGACTAAAGAACTAGAAACCCTCCTGACCGGACTGT
>JAABUZ0100003380.1_pt1 | contig 23825 bp, 23 predicted proteins | sample 5562091 | NCBI WGS metagenome assembly JAABUZ01 (sample SAMN12813069, study PRJNA571459) | rock metagenome | isolation source: Antarctica rocks | place: Antarctica: Victoria Land, Linnaeus Terrace sud | collected 2015-12-21
AGGACAGCTAGGTTTAGTTGATGCAATCGACCTTCGAGGCGGCGGCGGCGGCTTTACCACCGCAAGCGCTATGGCCCGACTCGGGGGTCGTACGGCATTATTCGGTATGGTCGGGGATGACGATTTCGGACGGTATCTTGTAGAGCTTCTTGAACCACTTGGTGTTGACTGTCAAAACGTCACGACGCTGGTGGGTTACGCAACAGCATCTACAGCCGTTATTGTTAATACCGCAGGCCAGCGCACCTATCTGCATGCCCCCGGGGTAAATGCGTTCCTTAGTGTGGAGCATCTTAATCTCGCCGTCTTATTTTCATCGCGCGCGCTCCATATCGCGGGAGCTCTGATTAATCCGCGTCTGGATGGAGAACCATCTGCTACAATTCTCGCCGAGGCACAGCGACGTGGCATGCACACCTCTCTGGACACCTCGTGGGACTCCACCGGACAATGGCAGCGTATTCTGCCAGCCCTACCACATTTGGACGTGTTTGCTCCCAGCTGGGATGAGGCTCACGCTATCACGGGTGAAAATGATCCAGCACATATTGTTGGTTGGCTCAGGGATCACGGCGCTAGAACTGTTGTCGTCAAGCTTGGTGCTGACGGTGCCTATGCCGATGGCATGGGTTTCCGTGGCCATGTACCGGCCTACCCTGTTACAGCCGTGGATTCTACCGGAGCTGGAGAAAGTTTTAACGCGGGACTGATTTATGGGATTTTAGCGGGCTGGACGCTGGAACGATCCACGCGTCTCGGTGCTGCCGTTGGGGCCCTCGCGGTTTCTGCGGTAGGCGCAGCGGATGGCATAACCGGTCTACCCGATGCTATGGCCTTAGCCGGCTTGACGTCCTAGCCCCCTGGTGTCGTCCACGATCCGTGCGCGCGCTCCCACCCCTGCCCCCGCTACCCCTCGAGCACGATCACGCAGCCCTCGTCACCGCGCAGGGGGAGGGCTGCGTGATCGGCGGCCCCCGATCCGGATGCGTCGACGCGACGATGTGGCTGCGGCCGGCCGCCGAGCGCACGGTGTGGCCCTCCCCCGAGAAATTTAGGGTGACGAGGATACGCCGCGTCCCAGACTGCCGGACGTACACGAAACAATCGTCCGGCGTCCCCCCTCCCACGACGCGATACGCGCCCGCCATTAGGGGCGGCTCCTCGCCCTGAGGCGTGCGTGGCCGGCGCGTCAGGGTCAGCATCGAGGCGGGGTAGTCGCGTTCGGCGGCGACGTTGACCTGCGGATAATCGTCGGCGAGGGGCAAATAGGGGGCGGCGGCGGGGCAGAACCCGGCCTTCTGTCCCCCAGACGAGTTTCCTAGGCCGGATGACGCGTTAGGGTCGGTGGTGCTGCCGACCCACCTCGTCGTGCGGGGATCATCCAGGGCAGCGCCCCCGGAGGAGTGAGTATGCCGGACGATTGAGGCGGTGCGTGACACGGAATTATCAGAAAATAAAGTAGTCATTTAAGTGTGCCGGTCGTACACTGAAAGTATGACAGAGCATGACGACGCGGCAATCACAGAGCGGTACGCGCGCGTGGTGGACACGTTGGACGAACGGGGACGGCGCGCGGTGGCGGCGTCGGAGGCGCTGGCTATCGGATGGGGCGGGATCAGTGCCGTGGCGCGGGCGACCGGCCTGTCGCGCAAAGCGATCCAGGGGGCATTAAAGAACTGAGTGGGACGGTGCCCATCGCCGCGTCTGGCCGTGTCCGGCGGCCTGGAGGTGGGCACAAGACGACAGTGGCGAAAGACCCGGACGTGCGGGCAGACCTGGAGCGGTTGGTGGAGCCGACGACGCGGGGGGACCCGGAGTCACCGCTGCGCTGGACGAGCAAGAGCCTGCGCCGACTGGCCGCCGAGTTGCGCGCGCAGGGACATCAGGTCAGCTATCAATGGGTCGCCGACACGCTGCACGCGGCGCGCTACAGTTTGTAGGGCACCCGCAAGACACGCGAGGAGGAGAGCCACCCCGACCGCGACGCTCAGTTCGCGCACATCAACGCTGCGGCGGAGGCGTCCCTGGCGGCGGGTGCCCCGGTGGTCTCGGTCGACGCCAAGAAGAAGGAACTGGTCGGGGACTTCAAGAACGGCGGGCGGGAGTGGCAGCCCAAGGGGGACCCGGAGGAGGTGCGCGTGTACGACTTCCCGATCCCCGGGTTGGGACGGGCGACGCCCTATGGCGTCTACGACCTGGCCGCCAACGCCGGCTGGGTCAACGTCGGGATCGACCACGACACGGCCGCGTTCGCCGTCGAGAGCATCCGGCGGTGGTGGCGCGGCGCGGGACGGGTGCGCTACCCCCATACGCGGCGGCTGTGGATCACGGCCGACGGCGGGGGCAGCAACGGATCGCGCCTGCGGCTGTGGATGTGGGAACTACAGCGGCTGGCCGACGAGACCGGCCTGGCGATTGCGGTGCGCCACGTCCCGCCAGGGACGAGCAAGTGGAACAAGATCGAGCACCGGCTGTTCTCCTTCATCATCCAGAATTGGCGGGGCCAGCCCCTGGTCAGCTACGCGGTGATCCTGAGTCTGATCGCCGTCACGACCACCGAGACCGGCCTGATCGTCAAGAGTGACCTGGACACAAACAGCCATCCCACGGGCATCACGCCAACGCAGGAGGAGATGACCTCGATTAACCGAGGCGTGGTCATAAATCAGAGGCCGCACGGAGGTGCCCTTCGTGCGACCACCTCCGTACTATAGAAAGTGTCAACTCATCTACAGAGGAGGTGCTTTCATGGTACAACAGGAGCGTACGCTTGTCAGGCTGGTGCAATCGGTGGACACGATCCCGCTGCCGGAGCCGCCCGCGCGGCGGGGCCGGGGGCATCCGGTCGTCTATTCCGACCGCCTCTTTCTTAAAGGGCTGGTGGTCATGAGCGTCAAGCGCTTGACCACGGTCTACGAGATGTTGGCCGTCCTGGCGCAAGAAACGCCGGAGATGGCCGCGCTGCGCCCTTTGCTGACGCAACAGGGGCAGTGCCCGAACCGGCGGACGTGGGAACGGCGCGTCGCGGCGCTCGTGGAGCGCTTGCCCGCCCTCATCGGCTGCCTGGGCCGACACCTGGTGGAGGTGCTCGATCCCTGGCGGGACCACGCGCGGGCCGCCGCCATCGACAGCACCGTCTTGCGCGCCAAAGGCGGCGTCTGGCACAAGAAGGACCGCGAGGCGGGCGTGGTGCCGCACACCTCGATCGACACGGAGGCGGGTTGGACCAAATCGGGCTGGCACGGCTGGGTCTACGGCTGGAAGCTGCATGTGCTCTGTACCGCTGGGATGGTCTGGCTCCCGCTGGCCGCCGATCTCACGGCCGCGCCTGAGGCCGATAATGTCGTCGCGCCCCGGCTGATCCGTGCGTTGCCGGCTGACCTGCGCTTCCTGCTCGGCGACCAGCACTACCGCGCCCCGGACCTCACCACGCTGTGCGCGGAGCGCTCGTGTGTGCTCGTCGTCCCGACCGGAGGCCGCTACCCCCACACCGATGACGGGGTCGAGGTGCGCCGCGTCCTGCACAAGACACGCTCCATCAGCATCGAGAACTTCAATGAGCAGTTCAAGGGCATCTTCGACGCCCACGCCCAGGTCCCCACGCGGGGCTTGGTCGCCACCCGCCGCTATGCCTTGGGCGCGATCTTTGTCTATCAACTCATCCTACTCCAGCGCCACCAGCAGGACGCCGACCTGCGTGTTGGCCTCAAAGCCTTCCTCAAGGCGGCCTAATATTTATGACCACGCCTCGATTAACCTACAGCCGGATGCGTTCCACGGTGAGTGGAACTACACCATCCTCCCCCATGGCACCTAATACGATGACTTTGTTTTTTGATAACCCCACGTTGGGACCACCCCGGGAGGTAAACCCGGCCACGGTTCGGTCGCCGAACACACGCATACTCAAACAGACGATGGTGCTACTCGCAGTATATCCTTGCCCTCCCCAACCACCATGTCCAATTTATGCCTCCCCCGCGGCCCCGAGGCATCCTATCCTGGCCTATCCGTCGGACGCGACAAGATGTTCGAGCGCCCACGCCACGCCGTCCTCGTCGTTCGTTGGCGCCACGATCGCGGCGGCTTCCCGCACGGTCGCGGCGGCGTTGCCCATGGCGACCGTGCGGCCCGCTTCCGCGAACATCGCGATGTCGTTCTGGCCGTCGCCGATGGTCAGGATGGCGCCCCGCGGCACGCCGCGATGATCGGCCAGGGCGTGGAGCGCTACCCCTTTCGATGTGGCCGACGACACGACCTCAAGGTAGCGCGGCAACGAGCCGACCGCAGTGGCCGTGGGGAGGGTGAGGGCGATGAGCTGCCTTGCGGCCGTCAGGTCCGGTTCGGGACCGACCAGGAGCACCTTGTGGGCACCGCGCGCGGCCGCCACGCGCAGATCGCGCACGACTTCGGGCCACATCGCCGTCGCCGCCGCCTCGCGGCGCGCCGCCGCGTCGAGGTGTTCCACCAGCCACAGGCGGCCGACGTAGAGGCTGACGTGCAGCCCGGCCTCCCGACCGATGGCGATGGCCGCCCACGCATCCGCCGCCGTGAGGGTTGCCTCGTACAGCGGGCGCGCTGCGGACGGTTCGTAGCAGAGAGCGCCGTTGTAGGCGCTCACCGCGCCCGTCGCGCCTATCGTGGCGCGTATCTCCTCGATCGACTGGGGTGGCCTGGCGCTGATCAGCGCGATCTCCGCCCCGGCGGCCTGCGCGCCGCGCACGGCCCGGATCGTGCGCGGTGTCACAACGCCGGACGATGTTAGGAGCGTGCCATCGAGGTCGATGGCCACGAGGCGAACTCTCTGTTGTTCAAGCACTATCGCATATCCCCGCGCTCAACTGTACAACTGGGGCCAGCACCTCGGCGAGGACGTATTCGCGCCGGCGCACGTTCGCCAGCACATGCTCGGCGCTGGTCAGGCCCTTGCTGTTTGGCAGCAGGTCAAGGTTCGGTCCCAGCGGTGTGACGTACTCCTCCAGCGGCGCGGCCTCGCGCTGGGTGATGTAGTGCTGCAACGCGTCGGCAATGCTGGTAGCCGGCTCGTGGATGCCGGCAGCGATGCTCAGGCTCGCCTCCTGAGGGTCCAGGTCCACCAGCAAGACGCGCTGCCCACGCCGGGCTAACGCGCTCCCGAGGCTGTAGGTGGAGACCGTCTTGCCCACTCCACCTTTTTCGTTGACAATCGCGACGATCGTACTCATCTCTATCTTTGCACTTTTCAATTATGGTCAAGTAAAACGGCCTCTACACTCTATATGTTGCGGTTTCAGCGTTCGGTGAACCGCAGCATGTGGTAGGCAAACAAAAATTGCAAAGATAGAGTGTTAAAGGGCGCACGCCAAACTCTAGGTATCTTACTGAAAAGTCGGGGGCTACGCGGCGGAGAGGGCAACAGCGGAACTGGAGTGGGCGGCGGCCCGTTGCGTGATGAGGGCGGCCAAGGAGGGCAACCGGTAGGCGCCGGAGAGGCGGTCGTGCAGATAGTGGGCGACGTTGACGCCGAGCTTGGCGGCCGTCTGGGTGATGGTCCCGAAGACATCCCAGGCCACGACGCCGGCGCGACTGCGGGGGCCGAAGCTCACGTCGCGCTTGCGCACCCGTTGACGGGCACCGAGTTCGGCGGGGTTGTTATGCAAGGGCACGGTCGGATGCTCCACCACGCACAGTAACTCCGCTTTCTTGGCGGACGTCTTCGCGCTGCGCTCGTCGAGGTGCCAGTAGCCCGTCCGGCGGGCAAAGAGTGTATCGAAGGCCGCGTCCAGGCGTGCCCGCTCCGCCACCGTGGGCCGCACGCGGTACGCCTGCAACTCATGATAGTAGGCCCAGAAGTCGGCCAGAAACGCCTCCACGAGCGCGCGGTGCTGCGCAAAGATAGGAGCGAGTTTCTTGACATGGCGCCCCGCGTGGACCCAGCACAGCGCCACCTCCGCCGTCACGCCCTTGCATTGCGGCGCGTCGTCGCAGACCAGGATCTCGACCACGGGCACATCACGCTGGACCCGGTACGCCCCGATCGCCGCCGCGTCGAGGATCTGCTGGCGTTGCCGCGGACCACGCCGCGGCACCCGCTCCTCCACGAGCGCCCCGAACGTGGTCGCGTCGAGGTCCACGCCTTGTGGCAGCAGCCGCAACGCGGTCACGACGGCGACGGACAGTCCAGACTCCGCCAGGAAGGCCCAGGCATAGCGGTTGAGCTGGTAGGCGCGCGGCGCGTCCAGCCGCAGCACATCGAGCACGGTCTGCCGATCCTTGTGCGGCGTCGTGCGATAGAGGGTATAGAGGGGACCGCACAGGATATGGCACTGCTCCTCCACCCCGTTCACCCGCGTGCTCGTGTCGTCCAGGTGCTGGTAGGGGCTGCTCGCCAGGCCCGCCCGCGCGATCGCCTCAGACGCGGCCGCGAAGACCGGTTGCTCGATCAGCAGGGTAGAGAGGTGCGCCGCCGAGATGACGATGCCCACGCTGTGCAGCACCTCCAGGATCTTCGGCTCGCTCATCTGCCCCTGATAATAGAGTTGGAGCGCGCGGGCTGTGAGTCCCGGCCCATAGTGTCCGTGGTCCGCGTAGCGGTCGGGCAGCGACGCCTGATAACTCCGCCGGGTGCTCGCCGCGTACCACCGCGCGCAGCGAAAGAGGACCGTGTCCGTGTGCAGCGCCACGTCCTGCACCACAAACTCCGCATACCCCTTGCGCTCCGCATCGGGCGGTAGCAGCGCCGGGTCCACCTCCCGCTCCTCGGTCCGATCAATGTGGAGCAGGGATCGCTTATCTTTGTTCACGCGTGGACGCGGGGTGTCTCGTCCGGCGCGGCGTTCGCGCTCGCTGGCATGATCAACGGCCGCCCGTTTGGCGGGCCGGATCGTCGGCGCGCCCTGCTCCCCTTTGAGCCGATTGACCTCGTCGCGCAGGCGTTGGTTCTCCGCCCGCAGCGTCGCGATCTCGGCCGCTTGCGTCTCGATCACAGTGAGCAGCAGACCCAGGATGCGCCGGGCCTCCGGGTCCGTGACCCCGCTCAGATCCAGGTCGTCCAGCATTCCTGCCCTACTCTACAGCACGCCTACTCAGTGGACTCAGTATACCTCCCCCTGTGTTTTTAGAGTGATACAACTCTAGCTTAGTCGACTGATGACAATTTAAAATCGAATGTTGACTTTATCCGCTCAATGGATTAGTATAGATGTCACAGTGATGTTCAGTTGGAGGCTACTGCAATGCCTGTTTTTGAACGCGCTCCTTCCCTGACGTTGACTGATTATCTGGTTCAGGAAATCAGTCGCAAGATCTTCCTTGGTGAGTTGCGCCCTGGCGAGCGGCTCCGCGCGACGGCTATCGCGCAGGAGGTCGGTGTGAGCCGCGGGCCTGTCCGCGAGGCCATTCAACGTCTGCAGGAACAGGGTCTTGTTACCTACGCTCCCAATCGAGGCGTATGGGTAATGGAGTTGAGTATTGAAGATATCCAGGATGTCCTGGATGTGCGGGTCATTCTAGAAGGTTCTGCCGCACGGTTGGCTGCCCCTCATTTTGGTGAGGCCGACGCTGCGGCGCTATCGGTGATCATCGCGCAGATGCAGCAGGTCGTGGACCAAGGTTCCTTCATGGATCTCATTCCCATAGACATTAACTTCCACCGTACCCTCTCAGAAATGTCAGGCAATCGACGGCTTAGCCACCTGATTGCCTTGCTGAACGTGCAAGCTCGCCCTCACATGGCTGCCGGCCACCTGCTTGGTGAGGACGCGCATGACATCCCGTCAGATCATCAAAAGGTGCTTGACGCATTGTGTACTCAGGACTCTGACATGGCAGAGCGTGCTATTCGGGAGCACATTTACGGTACGAACCGGCCATTTATCGAGCGGTTGCAAGAGCAGCGTCGTAATGTAAATCGCGATGGTGCCTATGGAGTTGGGGTATTTATTACCACGCCCAACTGACGATCGCAACAATCGCGTGTAAGTTTAAGGGCGCATGACGCATGTTGTTCATGCCACCGCCTACCGTGCTTGGCGATCTACTGACAGTCGGCACGGAGCCGGATCGGTCTGAAAGGAGTGAAAGGGCACGCGATGCCTGATCGGGCCACTGCCGGGACAAAAGCAAGCTCCGAGAGCCAACCGATCTCGCGTCAGCGCTATCCAGCGACCATGCGAGTCGATTGGCACAACGACCGCTTCCGCATATTGTAGGCCCTCACGTCAGACCACTATACGTGGTAGACATCAATTTTGAAAGCCTCCGGGAAAATGAACGAACCGAGAGTTAGTAAGGTGATACGAGTAAAATACAGTTAGGAGAGGATATGGGAATCCGAGTAGGAATCGACACGGGTGGCACGTTCACGGATCTCGTAGCTCTAGATGAGGAGAGCGGGAAGCTGTCCCTGGCCAAGGTGCCGTCCAATCCTCGGAATCAGGTTGCAGCGATCACGTCAGCCCTCGAGACGGCGGATTTTGATCCCAAGGACGTGTCGCTCATCGTTGTAGGGACGACCATCGGCATTAATGCTGTGTTGACGCGCCGGGGCGCTCGTGTCGTCTACCTCACTACGCAGGGGTTTGAGGACGTACCCTACATCCAACGCATCAGCCGCAAGTATCACTACGACTATCACTGGCGGAAACCCGTGCCGCTTGCCCGGCGGCCCGACTGTGTAGGGGTCAATGAGAGAATAAGCGAAGAGGGCAACGTCATTGTTCCGCTTGATCTCGACGAGTTAGATCAGGTGGCTTCGCACTTGACCAGCGATGCGGATGGCAGGGAAGCGGTCGCCGTTGCCGTTTGCTATCTCTTCTCGTATCTCAATCCTGAACACGAAGTAGCTACCCGTGATGAGCTGCATAAGAGATACCCGGATTTGCCAGTTTCCCTCTCGCATGAAGTTGCGCCAATCTGGCGTGAGTATGAAAGAGGGACGACCGTCATTGTGGATGCCTACTTGAAGCCGTTGCTCCGTGATTACGTCAGCGGGCTGTCTCAAGCCTTCAAGACGCAGGGCGTGCATAGCCCTTGGACTCTACTCAAATCGAACGGAGGCCACGCTCTTTCCGATGAAGCCCAGGAAACTCCGTCTCACTTACTCCTGTCCGGCATTGCTGGTGGAGCGATTGGTGGTGCCTTTTTTGCTCGCATGCAGGGAGCGGACAAGGCCATCGCTCTTGATATGGGAGGGACGAGTTGCGATGTCTGTTTGATCACAAACGGGGAGCCGTTGTATGCCTCAGATTTCGAGATAGAGTTCGGCCTGCCGGTCAGCGTCCAGAGCGTCAGCACGCGAACAATTGGAGCCGGCGGAGGGTCGATCGGCTGGCTTGATCCAGGTGGATTCCTGCAAGTCGGTCCGCAAAGCGCCGGGGCCGACCCCGGGCCAGCATGCTATGGAAAAGGCGGTCAGGACGCGGCGATCACAGATGCCAATGTGGTGCTTGGACGGCTCGACCCACAATTCTTCCTAGGAGGAAAGCTCGACCTCAATAGTGATCTCAGTCGAATCGTTGTCCGCAGGTTAGGAGAGCGGCTTGGCATGAATGAGGTTGACACAGCTTCCGCGATGGTGCGGATCGCGAATGAGAATATGGCCAATGCCATTCGCATCGTCACCGTTGAGGAGGGTATTGATCCGCGTGAATTTGCGCTTATCGCTATTGGGGGAGCAGGGCCGACTCATGCCGCCGAAATTAGTGATGCCATCGGCATTTCCCGCGTCATTGTTCCTGAGAATCCGGGCCTTTGTTCAGCGTTTGGTGCCCTAGCTGCTCAAGTTCGCGTCGATGCTTTAAAGAGCGTGCACCTAACATCGACCCAAGCCTCCGCTGCCGGTCTCAACCGCCTGTTCCAGGATCTCGAAGGTCGTGCTCTGGCCGATTTCAACGTGCAGGATGTGTCCGGCAGCACGCCGCAGATTAGGCGGTCGATCGCAATGCGGTACCAGGGCCAGAACTACGAGCAGGATGTCCCTGTGGCAGCTGGGACACTCGGGGATGATGACATCACCAAGCTGTTTGAGGATTATCACCGCTTGCATGAGGCGTTCTACGGCTATCGGTTTGAGGGCATCCCGATCGAGCTCGTGCGCTTGTTAGTCGTCGTTGGAGACGATGATACGACGCCAGTCATGATTTCGGCCCAAACTGGTAGTGCCGACGCTGTTGACAACAGTGTGGCGACGACGCGGCAGGTGTACTTCCCTGAGCACGGCTTCCTCGACACGCCGATTGCGCGCCGCGAGCACATGCGGTCTGGTCAGCAGGTGCAGGGGCCGATGATCATCGAATCAATGGATACGACTATTGTCGTTCCACCTCAATGGGAGGTGGAATCCTATCCGACAGGGACCCTGGAATTGCACCGACGGGCACCACAATCGGCGGAGCAGGCTGTACCGGTTACCGAGGACACAAGGGTATAACCGGCGAACATGACGTTAAACAGGATAAGAGGGGGAATAGACATGGTCGCTGCCACGCGAGAAAACGACCGGGGAACGCTTGACCCCGTTACGCTAACCATTATTAATAACCAGTTCGTGAACATCTGTCGCGAGATGGGGATCACAATGATGCGCACGGCGTTCTCCCCAATTTTCAACGAAGGCCTTGACTTCTCGTGCGTGATGTTCGATCGCAAGGGTAACATGATCGGTCAGGCTGAGTTCTGCCCAGCCCAACTCGCGGCCAGTCTGTTTATCGTGCGCTGGACCGTGGAAGAACTGGGCGTTGAATCGTTCGAGCCCGGTGACGTTGTTCTGCACAACGATCCCTATCGTGGAGGGGCGCATATTCCCGAGCACAGCGTGATTCGGCCGGTCTTCCACAAAGGCGAGCTATTCGGTTTTGTGGCCAACGTTGGGCATCTGGCGGAGATCGGAGGGAAAGCAGTCGGTAGCTTCGCTGCAGACGCCACCGAGGTTTTCCAGGAAGGCCTGCGTATTCCTCCGATCAAGATTGTCAGTAGGGATCAAAACAATATGGATCTGTGGCGGCTGATTATGGCTAACCACAGAACGCCACGCAATACGTGGGGGGATTTGAACGCCCAGATCAGTTCCCTGCGCGTGGCAGAACGGCGCCTCATCGAGATGCTTGACAAGTACGGGAGCGACCTCGTCCAGACTGCAGCCGAGCAGTTGATGGACTACTCCGAGCGGTGGATGCGCTCAGAGATCGAGCGCATTCCGGACGGTGTCTATGAATTCACCGATTACATGGAAGATGATGGTGTTGTCGCTGAGCCCGTCAAGCTACATGTGACGGTGACCGTTGAGGGTGACCGGTTGATTGTGGACTGGACAGGGTCATCACCTCAAGTACGGGGGCCTATCAATGCCACTTATGGCGTCACAGCCGGGGCCGTGTATAACGCCATCTTTCACCTGACCGATTCCCATATCCCCAAGAATAGCGGCGCGTATCGCCCGATCCACATCATTGCACCACCGGGAACTGTGGCGAATGTCGTCTACCCAGGGCCCTCGGTCGGAGGGAATACGGAGACCCACCCCAAGCTTGCGGATATGGTCGTCGGTGCCCTGGCCCCCGCACTCCCGGATAGAGTGGCGGCGGCCGAGGGTGGCAGCGCCTGCAATTTCCTGTTCGGCGGTGTCCACCCCAAGACGGGCGATTTCTATGCGAATTACCACCTTGAGGGCTGTGGCTGGGGTGGGAAGTCGTATGACGATGGTAACGATGCTATCATCGTCACCAACGGGAACTGTCGCAATACGCCGGTTGAGATCTTCGAGACCCGCTATCCGCTGCGCGTCGTCTCCTATTCCTTAATCCCTGACTCCGGAGGAGTAGGAAAGTTCCGCGGCGGTCTCGGGACGCGGCGCATTATGCGCGTTGAGGAGGGCGCCGAAGTCACAGCAAGTGCGCTGTTCGATCGTACACAGCCGGACTTCCGAGCCTGGGGGTTAAACGGAGGCGGTACCGGAGGTAATGCGGCCGTCCTCGTGAAGCGCAAGGGCGGGGAAGCGTTTCAAACGTTCTCCGAAGCGTTTAATACCACCTCACCTTCGAAATTTACGAACATCCGCCTTCAAGCGGGCGATGAGGTACTCATCGATTCTCCGGGAGGAGGAGGTTACGGTGATCCTAAGGAGCGAGATCGGGAGCGAGTTCGGCACGATCTGCTTGAAGGCTTCATCTCCCCCGAGGTGGCTCACGACGCGTATGGGTTCGAGGAGAGTTGATCATGGGCGTATGGGAACCGATCACAACACAGATCTGGGAAACCATTGTGACGCCGTGCGATTGCTGTGGTCAGGTCGTGGCTAAGCGGTTGTGGAAGGTCGAGATTGACGGACAGGAACACCGCTTTTGCAGTCCACAATGCGAGGAGTTGTATCGCAGCTACGTCATGCGCGGCCATCGCCCGTCCACTGCAGGTACGACCGGTGCATCTTCTGCACCCGCAGAAACTGTCACACCGGTTGCGACTTCTTCCTGACCTGTAACGAGTTCGAGGCTATTACGGATGACATATCAGGTGGGGCGGATTCTGCTAATTGATTATCCCTACGATGGTGGTACGTCGATCGAGGAGGAATCATTGCCCCAGGCTCGTGTTGAGGTGGTGCGAGGTTCAGAGTTGCCAGAGATCGGTGAAGATGTCATTGGACTGCTCATTGACACCTTCACGGTTGACGCGCATGTGTTGGATCGATTCCCGAACCTCCGAGGCATCGGCGTAACCGGCGTGGGGCTCGACTCCATTGATCTTGCTGAGGTGGAGCGGCGAGGGATTAGAGTCGTTAACGTGCCCGACGGAGCCACCGAGGAGGTCGCAACTCATGCCATCGCCATGCTGCTCGCGCTCGTTAGACGTCTGCCGGCCTACCACCAACACGTGTTGGCAGGAGGATTCGACTACCGCGAGTCGGGACCAATACGACGCTTCAGCGAGCAGACCGTTGGGTTGGCAGGCTTTGGTCGAATCGCTAGAGCTGTAGCTACACGACTCCAACCATTCGGTTGTCGACTAGTGGGCTGGGACCCCTACGTTAACCCCAAGGTTTTTAACGAGTATAGCGTCGATGTGTTGGCATTAGAAGAGTTGCTTGAGGTGTCAGATGCCGTCAGTATCCACCTTCCGCTGAACGAGGGAACGCGAGACTTAATGAATAAGAGCCGATTGGAGCATCTTAAACCGCAGGCGATCGTCGTGAACACAGGGAGAGGCAAGGTTCTGGATACTGATGCGTTAACAAGTCTGCTGCGTGCCGGCAGACTGGGAGGTGTGGGGCTCGACGTCTTTCGCGACGAGCCTCCAGGTGAGGAACTGGTTGTCGCTCAACTCTCCCACAATGTGATTCTAACGCCCCATGCCGCCTTCTACTCGAGAGATTCCGTTGAGGAGATTCGGCGCACGGCTTCTTTACGGTTGGCGGCAACGCTGGAGCGCAACGGGCAGGAGGTTACCCATGTATCAGACTGAGGCGATCCCAGACGTATTGCGTCAACTGGGAAGCAGTCTCTTATCGGATGCTTTACGCGATGTAGGGTTTCCCAACTATACGGCGGCTCCGGGGATTGCACCAATTAATCGTTCCGATGTCACGGCAGGACCGGTACGGACTTCTACATGCGCTCGTGCGGGAACGGGCGACTTACACAGTTTCCTCCCTCTTGCCACATTCATCGATTCCTGTGAGAGCGGTGACGTGCTCGTCTTTGGACCAGCGGAAGGGGCGTCGGCGGGTTCCGTCTGGGGAAGCATTTGTACGGCAGCTGCTCTTAGTCGAGGATGCGCTGGAGTAATCATAGATGGCTTCATGCGCGACACGCTCGACATAGCAGCAACAGCCTTGCCCGTTTTTTCGCGGGGCGCGCTTGCCCAAGATTGCTTAGGGCGGAGTATGGTCGCGGAGACGAATGCGGACATCGTCTGTGGGGGTGTGCGTGTCCAACCCGGTGACTGGGTAGTTGCTGACGTCGATGGGGTGGTCTTCATCCCTGCGAAAAACCTTGAGGATGCGATTTATGCGGCGGGTGAGAAACGTCAGAAGGAACAACTGCTTTTGGAGGCGGTCCGTTCCGGAAGTTCTCTCACTGACGCTGTAGGCCGCCTTAGGACGTTGTGATTCCGACAACCATGAAAGAAAGGAGAAGCGCCCAGTACTTGAGGACGACACGGCTGCGGATCGGCACGACGCAGACACGTGGGATTGCAGACGCAATCAGAACAGCTTTTGTGAAGGAGATGGATTGTGAAGTACAAAGGACTCTTTCGGTTAATCGTGCTTGTGAGCATTCTCGTCATGACTGCGGGGACTGTAGAGGACCGCTCTCAGGCATCAAAAGCGCCAATTATCTTGGGTTTCGCGTTGGCAAAAAGTGGGCTTCTCGCACCTTATGACTTGGAGCCGGGGCAAGCTGCTGTGCTGCGAGCCCAGGAGATCAACGCCCACGGCGGTGTTCTAGGCCGCCCTCTCAAGGTGATTTGGGAGAACACTCAGTCGGACAAAGCCTTAGCGGCCACCGTTGCCGATGATCTTATCAGCAAAGGAGCATCACTGATCGTCGCCACCTGTGACTTCGACTTTGGTAGCCCTGCCGCCATCGAAGCGCAGAGGAAAAATCTACCCTCCATTTCCATCTGTGCCTCGGACCCCAAGTTCTCGGATAAAGTCACGATTGGCCCGGATGCTTTTTCCATGGCACCTGGCTCGGATGATGAGGCGGCAGCCGATGCCGAGTGGGCGTACAAAGTTAAGGGATGGCGTACCGCGTACATCTTGCAAGACCAGTCCCTTGAGTATACAAAGGCGTTGGGGCGCTACTTCAAGGCGCGCTGGACCCAACTCGGTGGTAAGATTGTCGGCGAAGATAGCTTCCCGGGCGGCGAGAACGTTACTGTTACCGCCCAAGCCTCACGCATTCGCAGCCTATCGCATCGACCCGACTTTATCTATCTGCCGACCTGGGAGCCAGGCGGCGCTAGCGCGATTCGCGGCATCCGTAGCACCGGTATCAGCGCCCCTATTCTCGGCCCATCTGCCCTTGATCCAGGGACGCTGATGACTCAGATCGCGGGCTCGATCAGCAACGTCTACTTCAATCCTTACGGGTGTTACGTATACTGCACAGGCCAGAATAACCCTTCCCTGATGCAGTTTGCTAAGGCGTACAAACAAAAGTACGGCCGTTATCCCTCGTCGGCGTACGACCTTGATGGATACGCAATGGTCACAGTCATTGCGGAGGCAATGCAGAAGGCTCGGTCCACCCAAAGCAGCGCGTTACTCAAGGCCTTCGAATCGCTACCTACACTGACGGGGCCACTTGGGACGGTGCAGTTCTTCTCCTCAACGTGTCACAGACCGATCAGGGAGTCACTAGCTTTCGTCCAAGTGCAGAACGGTAAATTCCGTTATTTGGGCAATTTCAGGCCCGCCAAGATTCCTAGCATCGGTGACGGGAACCCGTGTGCAACAAAGTAGAGCCACGATCGACATATCATCTCTGCTTGTTGCCCCTATCCCATACCAAATAGAGGACAACGCGTCTAGTACGTCTGACAGGACGACTATAAATTAACTCAAGCAAGGAGACTGTCATGGTGGCTGAGATACGGCATTGCACTTTGCAGGTTGTGTCACTCACCCCTGGAGCCCATGACAGTGCTCCTTGTCCGCCATGGTAGCGAAGGTGAACTGCTTGAAGACAGTTGCTGCTATTGCCCCAACCCACACGCCGGAGATCCTTTCTGCACAAGGGCTCGAAGTGCATTTCTCTGGGGTTCGTGCCCTGGATAACGTAGACCTGCGGCTTGAGCAGGGTCGGATCCATGGACTTATTGGCCCCAATGGAGCCGGTAAGACAACCTTGCTCGATGTGTTGAGTGGTTTCGTGCGGCCCACACGGGGCTTCATCGCACTAAAAAGCATCGAGGCTAACAGCTGGACTCCGGAGCGCCTCTTGCGACAGGGTCTGGCCCGTACGTTCCAGGATATTCGGCTGTTCCAAAGTCTCAGCGTGCTGGAGAACGTGGAGCTTGGAGCATTGGGGGGTGGACTGCGCCGCGCTGAGGCGAGAAGATGGGCGTCCGACGTGCTGCACAGGATGCACCTGGATCATCTTGCCATGTTGACGGCGAAGTCAATCCCCCATGGCGATGCACGCCGAGTGGGCATTGCTCGCGCTGTCGCAACCAGGCCACAGTTCCTCCTTCTAGACGAGCCTGCGGCTGGCCTTAACGAGCAGGAAAGTGCGGAACTCGTCGTCACCATCAGGGGGATCCGGGACGACCTGTCATGCGGGGTATTGCTGGTTGAGCATGACATGGACGTGATTATGCGGCTCTGCGACCGCATTCAAGTCCTTGACCATGGCAAGACAATTAGTGTAGGCCGCCCCGACGAGGTCCGAGCGGACAAGGCGGTCATAGAAGCGTACTTTGGCACAAAGGGGATGGGACACGGTGCTGGTACTTGAGGATATCTATGTGCGCTATGGACGCATTGCCGCCCTCCAAGGAATCTCGATGGAGGTTCGCCAAGGCGAGACCGTTGCATTGATTGGGCATAATGGCGCTGGAAAGTCTACGACGCTATTCACCATTACAAGAGCGCTCACTCCTTGGCGCGGTGATGTTCGATTTGAGGGTCGCTCTTTGTTGAGGGAGACGGTTGAAAATATTGTGCGCAAGGGCATCTCTCTTGTTCCTGAAAATCGGCGCATATTTACCCGGCTCACGGTTGGAGAGAACCTACGCATCGGGGCGACGACCCTGAAAGATCGTGGACAAGTGCAGGTGGATATCAACCGGCAGATCGAGCGTTTTCCAATCTTGGGGCAATACTTCAACACGTCAGCCGGTAACCTTTCCGGCGGAGAACAACAACAACTGGCGATTGCACGTGCTCTCCTGTCCCGCCCGAAACTTCTCTTGCTCGACGAGCCATCCCTAGGCCTGGCACCGCTGATGGTTGACCGTATATTCGATGCGATTGATGAGTTGAAACAGGACGGGGTGACGATCCTGCTCGTTGAGCAGAACGCCGCACGCGCTATCGAGATCGCCGATCGCGCCTACGTGCTGAAGGCCGGCGGGAAGATCGAATTCGAGGGTATGGCCAAAGAGCTACAAGCCATGCCCGACTTCGAGGCGAGCTACCTGGGGTTGCACGCATAGTTGGAGAGTGGGAGTGGGGAATGGCCAGTACTGTCCAGTACGTTGTGGACGCGATAAGCGTGGGCAGCATCTACGGGCTCATGGCCCTCGCTCTTGCCCTCTTGTTTGGTGTCATGCGACTCATGAATTTCGCCTACGGTGAACTAATCATGGTCGGAGGGTACACCATGTTTGTCCTCCGGGATTACCCGTGGCCACTCTTGGTTCTTGGCACGCTCGTTGTCGTGACGGCTGTCTCTTTGCTCACTGAACGACTCGCCTTCCGTCCTGTCAGGACCGGATCTCCAGCCACTCTTTTGATCACGTCGTTCACTGTGAGCGTGATGCTGCAGAATTTAGCACGCATGACGGTCGGGCCTATACCGAAGGGCGTGAGACCGTGGGACTTTTTGACACAGATGCAGGTGGTGGGTGGCGTGCAGATATCACGGCTCGACATTTTGACCGCTTTCACCACGGTCATCCTGTTGATTGGCATGGTATTACTGCTAGGGAAGACGATGCTTGGCATTCAATTACGCGCTTCGACTGAGGATTTTCAAATGGCCCGTCTCGTGGGGGTACGAGCAAATGCAGTTTTGGCGAGTGCATTCGCCATCACTGGTTTGTTGGCCGCCGTTGCCGCACTCCTTCTAGTGGCTCGCGAGGGAGCTGTATCGCCGACGATGGGCACCGGACCGTTGTTGATCGCGTTTGTTGGCGCGGTTATTGGTGGGATGGGTAGCCTCACCGGGGCTGCGATTGGTGGCTTCGCCCTTGGCGTCGTTTCAACCTTTCTTGATGCGGCGCTTCCTGTTGGCGTCGCACCGTTTAGAGATGCGTTCGTTTTTACTGCTGTGATCGCCATTCTCGTTATCCGCCCACAAGGCTTGATCGCTGCACAAAGCACGAGGGTGTAAGCAATGTCTGCTCAAGACGGTGTCAGTCGGCTAGTGCGGGTGGCATGGCCCTTGTGGGCATTGTGGGCACCGCTCATTGCCATAGCAGTCTATACCTCGGTGTGGGGTACGCTTGTCCTACAGCGCACTGTCCTGCTGATGTTCGTGCTGGTCGTGCTGGTTGTCGGGCTCTACATTTTCACCGGCAACTCGGGTATTATCTCATTTGGACACATGAGCTTCATGTCAATTGGCGCATATGTGTCCGCTCTACTGACAATCCCCCCATCGCTCAAGCACGCGTTGTTCCCCAACCTGCCGGGCTTCCTCGCCTGGGTTGGTAATGTGGATCTCCCATTCTTGCCAGCAATTATCGCTGCCTCTCTGTTCGCCGCCGTATTCGCCGCGATTGTAGCGATTCCCATCGCACGCTTGTCGGGTGTGCAGGCCGGGATAGCGACACTCGCCGTTCTCGTAATCGTGTATGTCGTCGTGCTCAACTGGAATGATGTCACGCGCGGCGCGAGTTCCATGATCGGTGTCCCGACGGACACGACGCTCATCGCCGCTCTAATTGGCGCGCTGCTAACAATTCTAGCAGCGTACGCCTATCAAGAGTCCACACATGGCATGCGATTGCGCGCCACCCGTGAGGATGAGCAGGCGGCCCGGGCAGTAGGAATTAGCATCCCGCTTGAGCGCGGTATTGCATGGGTCATCAGCGCTTTTTTTGTTGCCGTCGGTGGTGTTCTTTATGGTCACTTCATCACCACGTTCAGCGCGGATCAGTTTTATTTTGGCGAGACGTTCATCACCGTCGCGATGCTTGTGATCGGTGGGATGTTCAGCCTGACAGGTGCTGTCATCGGCGTGATCGTTGTGACAGTGCTGTCCGAGTTCCTGCGCAATCTGGAAATGGGAGTGGGACCCATTCCCCCCCTGCCGGGTGGAACCTCCGAACTGATTCTCTCCGTCATCTTGCTCGTGATCCTAATCTTGCGGCCACAGGGCATTGTGGGCGGCAACGAGGCGGTGCGACTACTCGACCGGCTGGCGCCGCGTCGGCGGCTGACAGGCCCGCCGGGGAGAGCTGCTAGTGAGCCGTCACCGTCCAAGGTTCTAAAATGAGGGTCATTGGAGTTGAGTGCAAAGGTTCTAAAATGAGGGTCATTGGAGTTGAGTGCAGAGGAGGCACGTAATGTCAATGGAGGGCATCGCTTACGTGGACGGCGGGTATATGCCGGCGAATCAGGCCACCGTCTCGATCTTCGATCATGGCTTTCTCTATGGAGATGGCGTCTTTGAAAGTATGGTGGCTGCTGAAGACACAATCTTCAAGCTCGATGCACACCTCGACCGCTTCTATCGCTCGGCCGCAACGCTGCGCATCAACGTGCCGCTTACTAAGGATGAGGTTGCCGAGGCGGTACGCGAGACGGTGCGGCGCAACGCTCTCCCTCTCTCATACATCCGGCTCTTAATCAGTCGAGGACCCGGTTTTCCGTCACTTGATCCCCGCTCCAGCGAGCATCCGACCGTCGTGATAATAGTTCATTCACGCGCTCTCCCGGAGCAAGCGCCGGAGTTCAACGGCCAGGAGACCAAGATCCCCACCATCGCCGTCATCATGGCAGCGACCCGCCGTGTACCCTCCGAGTCTCTGGATGCGCGAGTTAAGAGTTGCAACTATCTCAACCACATCATGGCGCGTTATGAAGCCATTGAAGCCAACGTCAACGACGCCATCCTACTGGATACGAACGGGTATATCGCTGAAGCGACGGCCTCGAATGTCTTCGTGGTCCAACACAACGTGATAGCGACGCCGTCCATAGGCAATATTCTAGCGGGCATCACGCGTGCGACCGTGATCGAGGTTGCGCGTGGCCTAAAGTACACGGTGGTCGAGCGCAACTTGACCCCCTACGATGTCTTCACGGCGGATGAAGTCTTTCTTACATCGACTTTCGGCGGGGTGATCCCGGTCAGCAAAGTAGCAGGGCGTGTCATCGCCTGCGGTGAAGCTGGCCCGGTCACGCTTCAATTGCGTGGGTCGCTGCAGACACTTCGGGACAACAAGTTTACACCTGCACTCACATTAGCCCGGTAGCTTGAACGGGCCCACCGTCGTAACCGACGTCATCATACCATCTACGCTCGATCGCTAAACCTGGTAATGAGAGACTGAAAGGTGCTGCTCGCACATGAAACACGATCAAAGAGCGGCTCAACCGCCAGATGACGATATGTTAGCTGCCGATCTCGCGCATATTGTTCATCCTTTCTCGCGCCTAGACGCGTTGCCTGCCACAGGGATTCCCATCTTTGTGGAAGGGCGTGGCGTCAGGCTGTACGACCGAAGTGGCCAAGAGTATTTGGACGGTGTGTCTGGGCTGTACAACGTCCAAGTTGGTTACGGCCGTCAGGAGCTTGCTGACGCAGCTGCAGCTCAAATGGCAAAGCTTAGCTTTGCTCAACTCTTCTTCGGTCTCGGGAATGAACCTTCGATCCGCTTGGCCGTTAAGTTGGCGGAGATTACACCCCTTGGGATCGAACGTTTCCTCTTTACGTTGTCGGGCTCAGATGCGAACGACACAGCCTTGAAACTGGTCCGGTACCGTAATATATTGCAGGGCCGGCCTAAGAAGGTTAAAGTGATTGCGCGGCGGCACAGTTACCACGGTATGACGTTTGGTGCTGTTACCGCAACGGGCGAGGATGAGTACAAGCATGAGTTGGGCCCGCTGATTCCGGGTTTCTCACACATTGACCAACCTGCGCCGGGAGATCCAAGTGCGCCAGACGTGCTAGAGAGCCGGATTCGTGAAGAAGGACCGGACACTGTTGCTGCTTTTATCGCTGAGCCAGTCTCCTTGCCTTCAGGGGTCATTATCCCCGATGCAAACTACTGGCCTCGCATTCGGGAAATATGCACGAGGTATGACGTAGCTCTTATCGCCGACGAGGTCATTACGGGGTTTGGACGAACCGGGAAGATGTTTGGCTTGAATCATTGGAACGTTGTGCCGGATCTCCTGGTTCTCTCCAAAGGGATCACCAGTGGATACCTCCCGCTCGGCGCTGTCGGACTAATAGAGAGCTTCTATAAAGATCTTGCCGTGCCTGGCAAGGTCTTCCCCCATGGGTTTACTGCTAGTGGGCATCCCGCGAGTTGCGCGGTGGCGCTGCGTAACATCGAAATCATCGAGCGGGAAGGACTTGTGGAGCAAGCGGTTCACATTGGCGATTATCTTCGACGCCGGCTCGACACTTTGCAAACGTCTTCCCGCTTCATAGGAGCAGTGAGGAGCTTAGGAATGCTGGCGGCGATCGATTTGGTGGCGGATGGTCGTGAATATGGGTCGGCCGGTGGTGAGGCCCGATTAGGCCAGTGGGCGGCCGAGACTCTGCGCGAACGGCGTCTCATCGCGCGCTTCTACGGAGACACACTTGTGCTCGCTCCTAGTCTCGTTGCAACTCAACCCGACATAGACGAGATCACTGGACACGTTGAGGAAGTAATCATGCATTTATTGCCCGACTTTCTTAACTCGGATGCGTCAGGTGTCAGGACATAGGCAAGCTGTGGCACGCGTCAATCCGTGGTTCGTCGTGCCTGAGTTGTGCTACGGCTGTCCTCTTTTCCTTACCCGGATCTGATAGCGTCCTGTCAAGTGGTGGAAAAGCCACCGTGGCTTCGTGCCTCTGTTAGGCCGTCTTAACCTCCAATTGGGCTGGCGCGTCCTCCTCTCCTTGGAAGCCAAATGTCCGTGGACCTGCTCACGGACACGTAGCGTTTTTGGGAAGATATTCTTCGGCACAAATACGCGTCGAAAGAAGGATCGTTCTTCTATAAAGGTATGTTCCGTGATATTTACGCGCCCTATGACCGATGCAGCTCTACGATTTTGATGTCCCGATTTACTCTGGCGGGGATGTATTTCTTCCCAAAAACGTTACCTGTCCGTGAGCAGGTCCACCGGCCTACCTCCTCCAACACCTTACCCGCGCCCATTACCCCTCAACTTCCCAGTCCCTCTTGACTTGGGAGGCTCCACTATACATAAGCCCTGCATTAGCCCTTTAGCCCTAACCCGCTCCAGATTCCAGAAAACGTTGAGCGGGTGGGGGCAGGATAAAACGGAGAGTCACCGATCTTGCAGGGCTTTCGGTGGGAGGTGAAAGCAATGCAGACATCAGTGACTCTCGGGGGGCGCACGCGGGTAGCGGCGCTCCTGCGACGCTTGGAGCAAAAGGTAGACCAGCAGCAGGTAGACCAGCAGCAGGTAGACCAGCAGCAGGTAGACCAGCAGCAGGTAGATCAACGGGAGGATGGCTTGCGCCTTGATCGGCGCAATCGGCGGACGTGGCGACAGGTGATCTTGGGGGTGGTGGTCATGCGATCGACCCGGTTACTGGCACTGGGGCGGATGGTGGCCCCGCAGCGACGGGCGGGGAGTGTCAAGGCGGCGGCGCAAGGGCTAGCCTACTTCTTAAAGGAGGCGCGGGTCCCCATCGGCCCCATGAGTACCCGTTTGTTGGAAGAAGCCGTCCGCCAGATTGACCCAGAACGCGTGGTGCAGTACACGGGCAAGGCGCTCCTGGTGCGCGACCCGACCGCGTACGAGAAACGCAGCCGGGGGCGCGGGACGTGTGAGCGACAGATGCACTATAGTGGGCGGGTGCGGCGGTCCAAGGCCACACGCCCCGCCAAGAAGGGCAAGAACAGCAAGACGCGGGGCGCCTCCCCGTCACGGCAACACGGCGGGGCTCAACCGACAGGCACAAATGCCCGCGTGGCCACGACGTATGGCTATGTCGACATCTAGGCTGGCCTGGCGCTCAAGGGCAAGCAGTTCTTTCCCCTGGCGCGCCGACTCTTCTCGAGCCAGCACTCGGAATGCACAAGCCAGAATGCGGTCGAGGCAGCGGTGCTCACACAGGCGCTGGGGGTGCTGCGCCGCGTGGGATTGGATGCGGTTGTCATTGGGGACCGGGGCGTAGGCCGCAAAGAGTTGATCATTCGCTTGGCGAAGCAGGAGCAGGACGCCGTGTTGCGCGTGGACCCCGACAGCACGGTCTATCCCCCCGCCGCGCCCGATGGCTTGCTCCTCGCTGACGCACTGGCGCAGCAGCCGTGGCAAGGCGAGGTGGAGTGGGATCGTGGGCAGCAGGGCCGGTTGCGCTGCCGCCTGCACACGCTCCGCGCGCCCATCCGCTTCAGCCGCAGCGGGCGCAAGGACGATACGCAGGAGGCCACGGTCACCTGCGTGGAGGCGGTCCCCCTGGACGGGCAGAACGAGTCATTGGTCCTGGCTACCACCCTGGAGGTCAACACGCGGGGCCAAGCCCGCGCGGTCGTCCGCCTCTACGCCCAGCGCTGGTCCATCGAAACGGGCTTCGAGACCATGCACGCCTGGGGCCAGGATCACTTCATGGTGCGCAGTTGGACGGCCATTGACCGCCTCTTATGGGTGCTCGCGCTCGCCTATGCGCTCGTGGTGCTCGCCTTGTACGACCGCACGCTGCGCCGCTTCCGCGCCCACACTGTCGCGCTGCTCAAGCAACTGAGCGTGGTGGGCGATGATCTGACCGTCGGCAAACTTGCCGAGGTGATTAGCTTGGATTACCCGCGGCATCATCGCGCCTGGTCCTCTGCGTGGCTCCAATAAGTTTTCTGGAATTTGGAGATTTGGGCATTGACAACCAGAGAGCTTCTTGCTATGCTCTTGCTATCGAACCGTTTCGATGAGCGCACCATCGTCACTATTTATGCAACTCTGTGTACTGGACCGGATTAATCACTCCGGTAAG
>JAABUZ0100003381.1_pt1 | contig 23820 bp, 24 predicted proteins | sample 5562091 | NCBI WGS metagenome assembly JAABUZ01 (sample SAMN12813069, study PRJNA571459) | rock metagenome | isolation source: Antarctica rocks | place: Antarctica: Victoria Land, Linnaeus Terrace sud | collected 2015-12-21
TAGAGTCGATGAAGGAGGAGGGGGGGGCATTAGGATTAGACTGGTCGCGTTGACCCAAAAATGTCACGTGCAAATGCCAAGACCTAGGTCAAAAAAAATTCGAGGAATCGAATCGCTCAAAGTAGTTTAGTCGATTACTATAAGTAGTTTAGCGCGAAGCGCGCTAAACTAATTTGAGCGATTCGATTCCAAAAAATCGTCGCGACCCGGTCTTGGCGCTGGGTCGGGCCAGAGGGGTGGTATCATAACCCGGCCCGACGGTCAGTCTAATCGACTCCACCCTCCTTCGCGTCCCTCCTGACCTAGAAGAGGCTCGCCGACGCGTCTTCACCTCACACGATTGAGACAAATGAGCGTTTATGTTTGAGAACGATGGGTTCGAAATCTACGAATCAACTACAAAGAAGTACGTCATTAAGGACATACATGAGGCTATTGAAGCTCCTGACAAGCATCTGTTGAAGATACGCGAGATTCTTGATTCAATTAAGGATCGCTACTATGAGATTGCAAAGCAAACGACAAATTGGACAAAGAAAGAGCGTACGTCGACCATCACCAGGTGAATAGAACAGCTGGCACACCTCATCGACCCCATTAGAAAGAGGGGAGTAAATACAGCTCTGCAGGAACTCGCCGACGAGGTAGATGACGTCGTCGAGGGGCTTCCTCGCAAGCGGAGGCGTAGATTTGAGGACAATGAGAAGGAGAAGGGCTAAATATAAATTCATTGACTATACTACTCTATACTACTACATATAATGGCGACGATGAGGTGCCCCTCTGCTCCCCAAACTATTTGGTGGCATTGCCACCAAAATTTGGTGAGAGCAAAGGGGCATCCCTCGAGGGCAGCCGCGATGACGGTGAGGTCTGCATTTGGCGACGGTGAGGTCAGCCCCCGTTCCCCGGAAATTAAGGTGGCAGTGCCACCTAATTTGGTGGGGAGGGGTGATCATCGCGCAGTATTATATTTTAGAAAACGCCTGCATTATAGAAGCTCCCGTCACCGAATGGCGTGCTGCTAGCTTACCTGGATTTTGCCAGGGCAATAGATAAAAATCTACACAACCACGGACCGCTATGAGTGGTCCAATACCATGCTACGTTTTGCCTGCGCTTTGACACTTTACCGACTACACGCATCTTCCGGAAATAGATCTCAATCGCGGAGAACCGCCTCAATGACGCCCTCTCCTCCAGGAAGCTTCTGCCATATCCCGCTGATGATCAGACCACTACGATCTAGTAGCGACCGCCACTGACTTTCGGAGCGCTCCCTTCCAGCATGCAAGCCCATCATCTGCACGTCTAACGAGGCCGGGAATGGGCGTGTTTTATCATCTGGAAGGATGAACTCGCTGATCAGGACTTTGGAATAGCCAGGCGTCATCACCGCAATAATCTGATCGAGGATCTGCCTGCATTTCTCATCCGGCCAGTCATGGAAGATGGCTCGGAAATGGTATGCTCGCGCCCCTTTCCGGATGGTCAGCAGGCCCATGGATCTGTTCTCTGCTTACAGTCGCTGAGACTTACCCCTGATCGGTTGCGGCATGAAAAAGTTATGAGGCATACATTCTATGCCCTCGAGATCAGCAGAAGCGTTTGAGATGACATCGGGTTGATCTTGTAAGATCAATCGTCCGCCATGCTTAGGATATGTTGTTCTGAATTTTGACAAATCATGGCCACGACCACCACCAATGTCAATCAGTAGTACCGCGTCCGGACTTGGATCACGTTCTGAGAGAAGATTTTCCTCTACAGGATACGGAGCAAACCAGCTTGGCCTTCCTTCGCGCCGCGACTGCATGAAGCTGTTGAAATCCGCGGATGAGCTTGGATGAGTGGAAAGGTACGTCCAGAATTCGCTATCGAAAGCATGTGCAAAGGCGGAGTCGTTGTTATCTCGAGGGTCATGATACTGGTGGGTCCGGAAATACTCGGGCATCTTTGCAGCTGTTGGCAAGAATAAGTCAAACCTAGGCGAGGAGAACATGTAAGCATCTCCCCGACTAGAATATCGGAAGCACACCGTTTTCTTACCAGATCTTAAAGCTCGAAACGCCTTGAACCCGAGTCATGATCGGCGTCTTCTGGTTTGCTCTATACAATCCAGCCGGACCACTCTGGCACAACCCCACGGCAACAAGCACTCTCACTAGTCGAACTGAATAGCATGCATGTTAGCAACGCCGAGTACGGGTAACGGACATGCCACAAGCGTAACACTAACGAATGAGTTGACTTTCTGCGCCGGTCTTGCGAGCGAGAGCTTCGTTGTCAATGCCATTGTCTCCAGCCCCGACAACCGCATCGAAGATGCCAAGGTCAAGCGCTGTCCTAATGCATGCGGCTTGCCAGTGCTGCGATCTATCATCAGTGCCTGGCGTCAGATCGTATGTACCCAGGACGAAGACACATGCTGGGGAGACTGTAGAGACGAACTTGGTACCCGATCCTATAGATGGTGTCTAAAGGCGTCTCTGCCGCCAGCATCAAGGCACTGATATCGTCGAGGAGCTTTGCGTGTGAGACGGCATCGTCTTCATGTGTTGTCTCCACCTTGGTTCTGATACCATCGATGAGAGACAAAAGAGAAGTTGGGGATCTTTGAGCCATCGGTCCCAGTATCTTTGCTTTCGCCGCGGCTTGCTCATCGATCAAGGTTTGCTGGACAGTCAATGCAAGGTAAAGGATTGAGCTCCTACTAGAACGGTATTACATACGGTACAGTAAGTTTTTTGTCTGGCCGCAACGCTAAGGTATCAGGCTACATTAGTCTTGAAACTCTCATCAGCCTCTTAGCCGAGCCGGGAGCTGGAACTTGGGATCCTGGATGATGCATGCTCTCGCTTGCTCTTTGATAGAGCCGGGGTTGAGGGATTGTTCTAGATCACACAGAGCCCTGGTTTCATCTGAGATAACCGTCCTTACCTTCCCGAACTACACTGGACAACCCGCTTGGTCATGCCGCTAGGCAACACAGTCGGCAACCAAGCCGTCTCTGGGCTAAAGTACGGAGTAGCATTATGCGGACCACTCGAGAATGGGGATTTCGCTCCACACTGACTACTGTGGAACCCCCTATTGCACTTGATTTCTAGGTTTTCTCCGGCCCAAAACATGGGGGGACATTATGAACCAGGCTTGAAACGGACAATCCAAAGGCTGCAGTGCATGCATCAGCTGCATGTCTTGATCTTTGCTGGATGGTTCAGCTCAGTGGGAAACGTAGAATTGCTAATTGTCTTTCTGTGAATGGGACGACAGCTGCAGGGGCTCGAACAAATTGGAAATGATCTTACCAAAAGAAAAGCATGTTGATGTGTGAGTATCTCTCGTTGAACGTCCTGCTGGTAAGAGTTTCGCCTGAAATGCATATTTCTCTAGCCTCATCGTAGGTGCAGGCCCAGCTGGGTGAGTGGACAACATCTCGCGACCCAGGTCGCACAGCTGGTAACAGCATGCTGAGATTTTATTTGGAGCCTTGTGGCTGCAACATGGATGGCCCGTTGCGGTGTGAAGACGCTCCTCGTAGACAAGAGGAACGCCGAGACTCGGAGTGGCCATGCCGATGGGATTCAAGCCCGGACGCTGGAGATATTGGACAGCTTCGGCCTCGCGGACGCAGTGTGGAATGAGTCCTATCATATGGGCGAGGTTCGTAAAGCGGCTCCCCCTCTTCGTCTTCGAAAGGAGCTGCTAAATGTTCGTTTTGCTTATGCAGATGTGTCTGTGGGTTAGGAACTCCAAGATACACTCATTTCAGCCTCTGCTGATAGTCGATGTAGAACCCAGGTCCAGGTGGCCTGATTCAACGGTCTTCAAGGATGCCGAATACAATACCTGGCCTTTCTCGGTTCCGTCAAGGCGTGATACTGTCTCAGCATCGTATAGAAGAGATTCTCCTAGCGTCGTTGTCGGAACATCCGGAACTCGAGATTCAGAGAGAGGTTGTTCCTGATGATCTGGTTTACATTCCTTCGGAGGCTGAGAGCGAAGATGCCTATCCCATCACGGTGTCGCTTCGATGGGCGGTATGTGAACAAGTCGCGGAATCTGTTTCATCTCCAAAGCCGTCGCGCTCACCATCCACTCCGTTTACAAGTTCCGAGCATCCGGAGCATGGCCATCGGCATTGCCGCTCTGTAGCATCAATATCCAACAATGGCCACACCAAATCGCATAATCAAGATCAATCGGTACCGGATGAACGGAAGCAAATCGAGAGCATAAACCCAGAAAATGGGACGACCGGCAAGATCCATCAAGGTGGTATTAAGACAGTGAAAGCTAGGTATATGATTGGCTGTGATGGCGCGCACAGCTGGACGCGATCCCAATTAGGGATCAAGATGAACGGTGAGCATACCGACTTCGTATGGGGCGTGATTGACATCATACCCATAACCGATTTTCCCGATATCAGATCGCGTTGTGCGATCCACAGCGCCAAGTCTGGGAGCATAATGATCATCCCACGAGAAGGTGGGAGACTTATCAGGATCTACTGCCAGCTCAACGAAGTCAGCAGAGATCAGGGGGGTAAATTCGATCGTTCTGAAATCACAGAGGAGAGGATCTTCAAGACCGCTCAGAAGATCATGAGACCTTATGCGCTGGAGTATAAATACTGCGAGAATTGGACAGTATACCAGGTAAGCCACTCAGCTAAGGATTGAGCGGCTTACTCACTTCCGCCAGATTGGTCAACGAGTTGGTGAACAATTCAGCGTTGACGATCGAATATTCCTCGCGGGCGACGCTATTCACACGCACTCTCCCAAAGCGTAAGCGAATCTCCGAAAGTCTCTTTCCCATTCCTAAGGTGTCAGCAAGCTTGAAACATGTCATGGCAACATTCCCTCCGAACGAGCTGCCATATGATTCATTGCCTTAGTGAAGCATTGCTGATCCCGAAGATTATTAGAGGACAGGGCATGAATGTCAGCATGCAGGACACCTACAACCTCGGCTGGAAGCTAGCACTCGTAGTCAAAGGCTTTGCCCGCCGCAGTCTACTCTCAACCTACGAGCAAGAGAGAAGGGGCATAGCCTTGGAGCTCGTCGCTTTCGATCATCAATTCTCGAAACTCTTCTCCAGTCGACCTGCCAAGGACGCAACCGACAACGCCGGAATATCGATGGACGTGTTCAAGGAAGCTTTCATCAAACAGAAGCTGTTCTCCTCCGGGTTTGCTGTTGATTATGGCCCGAATGTCTTGGTTGCGAAACCAGGCGGTGAGACTGCCGAGTCAGGTCACCGGAAGCCGATCGGCCAACAGTCTCTTGCCCTCAATATCCCACTAGGAAAGCGGTTTCCGAATGCCAAAGTGGTCAATCATAGCGATGCACGCCCATGGGAGGTTGCAAGATGGCTCAAAGCCGATGGACGTTTCCGCATCATACTCTTCGCCGGTGACGTTTCAAATCCCGATCAAATGCAGCGAGTGCAAAGCTTCTGCTCCGTGTTGCATCGTCCAGGCTCAATTTTGCAGCGACCAATGGCGAGAGGCTGGACCCCAGGTTCACTGGTCGAGATACTGACTATCCATTCGGCTCCAAGGGAAGCAGTAGAATTGGCTGACTTCCCGGAGCTGTTGCATCCGTTCCATGACGCGCTCGGATGGGACTACGACAAGATCTTCGTGGACGGCGAGTCCTACTATGAAGCGCATGGTGAGGCGTATCGGAAATTGGGAGTTGACACGCAGAGAGGCTGTGTTGTGGTTACGAGACCGGATCAACATGTCGGGTGGATTGGGGAGTTGGAGAATACTTCGCAGCTGGGAGCTTACTTTGAAGGTTTTATTGCTACCGATTCAACGGCAGAATAGCATCTCTCTAGACTAATAGACCGGCGGCAGAAGCTCCTGTCTCCATATAGATTTCAGAGCTAAGTCTCAACTGCCAGCTCGCCGCAAAGGCCTAGGAAAACATCGGAAACCTCCAGTTCCGCCTCCAGTTCCACCTGCAAAGCCTCGGAGAATCGTTCGAGAAACTAGGGTCTTTTGGGTTGTTGGTGAATGTGCTTTATTGCGCTACTCTATGCAGGAGCTGCGCGGGCCACATAAGGGCCCTCTGTTTCTTCTATCGTTCTCAGCCGGTCCCATTTCGATACATGTTTCTTACGAGCGCATGAGAAACGTCTGAGTTAGGGCAGTAATTTATCAACGTTACCGGCAACAAGGAGATGTAGTCCGTCCGCAAAGAACGCCACTACCGAACCGAGCGCGAGTAGAGTGTGCTAGCCCATGATCCGTGGCATGCGTGCTGGACTCAACGGAGCAAGGGCCTCGTATCATTGGAACAGCGATCTCGCCCTGGGGCAGCAAGATAGAACGTCTTCGGGAGCTGCTTGTTGGGGAATCTCAGCAGCAATCAGACGCACGGTCATCGAGTCAAGCCACATAGGACAAATTCACTCGGATTGCTCATTACGACCTGTGTTCTTGGGGGCGGGCAGCGAGAAATGCGCGATCGGTGTCACCTGTGGGCCGTGCGGGAGGATTCATGGACCCCCGGGCGGCCCTACCGATCCCGCTGGACCAAGTCAAGTCTACTGGGGTCTTCCTAGCGGCGCAATACATCGCCCACTTGGGTTTTGGCCAATGCGCAACCCCGCAATGCAGTATCACAGCTTATCCGTACGACGATGGTACTTTTCGAAGATACCCCCACTCTGGTCCTTGCAGTATCTCAAGGTTGGGGATTATCCTGGTGAGCCTCGCTATCTGGGGGAATGCCCATGGCACGTTCTACAGCGCTAGCATGATAGAGGCGACCCGAGCGCCACCTACAATCGAAAGAGTCGAAACTGTTCTCGCTGTCTGGTACGGGTCTAACCTCGGCATGCCGCTGTCGTTGGCGCGCCCACTGTCGAGACTAATGTGCACTACCCATCGGACGTCTTCGATGATGGCGCTACCTCATGATTTGAAAGCCAGCTTGCAGCTCGACGGTGGGACAGGATTCACTCGTCGAGACGTTATACCAGTCAGGGCGACCCCGTCAGATAGGAAAATATGCACATGGTTTCGTCAAAATCCAGCGGGTCTGGTCACTCGGAGCACTGGACTCTGGTTCAGGACACATGGAAGAAGCTCGAGCGACTTCGTAAGAATGGGAAGGTCGTGATCGATGGGGGAAGCCTTGATCTTGCTTCGATCGTTGCTGTCTCCAGGTGCGAACCAGATCTATGTCTCAAACAACAAGAACAAAGAAGCTGATGCAGTCGCAAAAGATATGGCATTCTCAGTGAACTCGATCAGGGCGACGACTTCAAGACGCGGATCCAGGACAGCGCTGATGTTCTCAACAATCACCTCGCAGAGGGTCGCATCATCTATGGTATGGAGCCCATGAAGAGAACCGAATGACCTTTTGGTGTTCGGTCTAAGCCTTTCTTTAGGTGTCACTACCGGTTTCGGCGGCAGCGCGGACACCCGCACGCAAGCAATGGAGAATCTACAGCGGTCATGTCTCCAACACCTCCACATTGGCGTCCTGACCGAGCATGACCGAGGCCGAGCATCCGAAGATGACATAGACGCAGCGTCGCACGCGATGCCTCGGTCCTGGGTCAAAGGGACGATCCTGATCAGATGCAACACCGTGAGCCGTGGTCATTCCGCTGTGACTTTGAAGGTCATAGAGTCCCTGAACGCCCTGATCTCCAAGGGAATCACGCCAGTTGTGCCTCTCCGGGGGAGTATCTCCGCATCGGGTGACCTCTCGCCGTTGTCGTACATTGCAGGCACTGTGACTGGAAATCCAGATATCATGGTGCAAGTCGGCTATGGCCAACGCTCAATGACAATTCCAGCGAATAGAGCGCTTGAAGCGGCAGGTATTCAGGCAGTAGTGCTAGGTCCCAAGGAAGGCTTGGGATTGCTCAACGGAACAGCGACCTCAGCGGCGGTGGGCAGTCTCGCCTTGTTTGACAGCCACAACCTGGTGCTGCTCTCACAAGTCCTGACAAGCATGTCAGTCGAGGCTCTGCTTGGCAGCTACGGAAGTTTCCATCCATTCATCGGTCAAATACGGCCTCACCAGGGACAGGTCGAAGCAGCCGCAAACATCCGCTTTCTTCTCCAAGGCTCTCAATTCGCACGAGGTCTCGATGTCGATGATTCCCGAAACGTCGGGCTCTACCAGGATCGCTATCCGCTGCGCACTTCCTCCCAGTGGCTCGGACCGCAGCTCGAAGACCTTCTGTTAGCCCAGAAACAGATAGTCACGGAATTGAATTCCACCACTGATAATCCCCTGATAGATGTTGCCGGAAACCACATCCACCACGGCGGCAACTTCCAAGCCACCTCAGTCACATCCGCCATGGAGAAAACGCGGCTGGCGCTGCAAATGGTGGGGAAACTGCTGTTCGCCCAATGCTCCGAGATCATCAACCCCATGCTCAACAATGGCCTCCCACCCAACCTCGCAGCCGACGAACCCAGTCTCTCATACACCTGCAAAGGCATCGACACCAGCATGGCGGCCTACATGTCCGAACTCGCTTTCCTCGCGAACCCCGTCAGCAGCCACGTGCAATCTGCCGAAATGCACAACCAAGCCATCAACTCGCTCGCCCTCATCTCCGCCCGCTACACGCTCCAAGCCGCCGAGATCGTCACCCTGATGGCAGCCGCCCACATTTTCGTCCTCTGCCAAGCTCTGGATCTCCGCGCCATGCTCGCCAACTTCTTCCTCGCTCTCAAGCCTGCGCTCGACAATCTGAGCCACCGCATCTGGGCCGAAAGCATGGAAGCCGGGGCGCACGCTGAAATGAACAGACTCCTGTGGCAGCACATCGCCACTACCTGGTCCAGAAAATCCACCCTCGACTCCCACGATCGCACCGCCCAGGTTGCCGAGTCATCCCTGTCAATCCTCACCACCTACCTCATATCCCTAACCCCCCAACCCAAACAAAACCTACACTCCGACCTCGCAGCCTGGAAATACTCAGCCCAATCCACAATGCACGACATCTACACCACAACCCGCTCCTCATTCTTCGATACTCAGAACACCCCCGCCTCCCTCGGCCGCGGTGCAAACGCCGTGTACACATTCATCCGCCACGACCTCGGCGTGCCGTTCCATCGCGGGCTGAGCGAATACCCACGTTCCGACATTGATACACAGGATGGGCGGGAGAGGAGGAACATCGGGTCGTGGATCAGTGTTATTCATGGGTCCATTCGGAGTGGGCGGCTATATCGGTGTATCCTTAATTTGAAGTGGGAGGAGGGACATGCTGAGCCGAATGGCGTTAATGGCGGGGGCACCACCGAAAAGAGTGAGCTAGTCAATGGCGCGGGCACCACCCTAAAGAGAGAGCTCGTCAACGGGGGACTCCAAAGACATGAGACTCCGGATGTGGTGACGGCGATGGCGAATGGGCATACAGCTGCGTGACCCGTCAAGAAGGAAGCACCGCGAGCACCTGGTCTTGGAAAGCTCATCACCGGAACCCGCATGCCCTCTACGAGACTATAGAAGTAAGCTTGACAATCTTTGGAGCAGCTTAAATCATATATAGCATTGAGAAGCAAATACTACAGTTCGAGATAGAGTTAGAACCCTACAGATCCGTCCAAGAAAGCCAACCCAGAGAGCATCAACCTCGAGCTTCAGGATTCTCCACACACTCCTCGCCCATGGGGCTAGCCAGTATCCAAAACCAATTCAACGCTTACCATTTCTACAATTATCCGAAGACCTTCTCCCTACCTTCTGCATACCCGAAAATTCCCAAAGTGAAACTCAGATCGAGTTCGCGGCCTTGAGTCTCTTTCCTCAGTTCTTCATCGTCCAGAACTATCTCCCATCCCAGACCCAACCCAAACATAACTCCCAGTCCCCACCCCCTAAAACCACCCCACGTAATCGCAACTCCAATCCTCCCCCTTGTTACACATCCAAACACCCCCCAACCCCATCCTCCCGAACAATATCTCCTCACCCCCTAACCCAGATCCACCCCCCACCCAAAACATCAAAAACCAATCCCTCCCCAATCCCTTCCCAGCCCAATCCCCAAACCACCCCCCCAAGCCCATCTTCCCTCCAACCCCTCTCCTACAGCCAATACCACCATAACCAGAAACTCCATTCCAAACTCCGCACTACTCTGCCCCAGTATCTACTTCTCAAAGCCTAACATTGACAATCTTGCTCCATGGAACCCCAGCGCCAGTATCGCATGCACCGGCTGGATTTCGGATTCAGGGGCTTGGAGGTTTGGAGGTGGGAAAGCAGACGGGAGATCGTTGCTTGCTGATGGTGTGTGATAGATAGAGAAAGAGGGGGGGGAAGGTGTTGGGACAGTAATAACAGAGAAGTGCTGCGGATTTGGTTGGGAGGTGTGTGTTTGATCTGGGATTCAAAGATCGAGGTTCTTGTGGGAGGGGGGGGGGGGGGAGAGTTGGGCTGGAGGTTTCACGATGTGAATTATTGGAGCGGTTGGATCTGGGTGGTGTTAGCAATAGTGAAAGCGGGTCTCGGGATAGCAGCAGTTGACCCTGGACTAGAGACTCCAGATGTATATATTCATATGTATAGCGATTGATATAATCAAAGTTCGCGCATGAAGAGACGCCTCTGGGGGCAGTGGTTCTCTGTTACTGGCCAGGTGGAAGGTTGGAGATATATATTGGAACCAATGATACAAATACCAACCGGTCGACACAATCACGTATCGCCTGCCCACCGACGCCATCAAAGAAGAGACGTAGCTTACCTAGTTGCCCGTCTCCAAGACGGCTGTACTTCTACTTCATGGAATACCTATCATCTGCAATCGACCACGTGACCCCCAACATTATATAACATTCTCCAACAACAAAAATCAACTGAAAGTACACACAGCCACAGATCAACGTGCGTAATATGGAGATTTTCGTTATCAAGAGGAGTGACTGTGTAGAAAGAGTTTACACTGGATTTGATTCCGTCGAGGGCAATACGTGATTGTGTCGGGTATCCGAGATGACTTTATGTGTCGCTTGGTATGAGCGGTTACTCTGTTACTTTTGAACCAAAGAATGGACACTCGGAGATTGGAATCCACAGCAGTTTTTGGCTAACAGTGTAAATGCTACGCCAGCGATTGCGAAAATATAATTCTTATCTCGTTGTAATCGCAACCCTCAAAAACCCCTTCGAAAAAGCGGTAATAAGTACAGCAGAAAATTCCTATTTACACGAAGAAGAGCCGTAAGCGAGCTAGCGCTACGAAACCAAACTGATCCAACTAGCTGATCATGAAATGACTGTGGGCTCTCGAGTTTGAAGCGACAGAAGAGGTCGATCTTCGCATTACCTACTGTAAAGAAAGTACTTCAGTTCTGGACCCTCAGCGCAGGCGTGGCGTTCTGCCCTCCCACCGTAACCGTCAGCAAGGTCGGCGCCCCATCCTGCACGGCACCGGACTGGTCCTGGCCGCCGGTTGGCGTGACATCGTCGTATGGGAAGGCATAGCCACGGCCATCGAGATTAGCAGCATGCACGATGCGCGAATAGTGGTTGGTGGGCGAGGTCTGGTAGTACTGTGCCGGCGTCGCATCTGGTGTTTTAGAGTCGAGTAGAAGTGTGGAGCGGTTGAAGGCCGCGGCAATGCGGGGCACGAAGGCGGCGCGCTCGCCGCTGGTGTCGGCGAAGGGGCCGGTGCTGCAGCTGAAGATGTCGTGTGCGGAGGGCTTGGCGAACTGGCCGCCGGGGCCAAAGTCGAGGACGTTGTTCGTGACGGTGCCGGAGACGGTGCCGAAGGAGGCTTGGGTATCGACTGTGAGGGGAGTGTTGCTGTAGCGTGAATAGACTGCGTCGACATAGGAGTTGTAGTACCCGTCGAAGAGCGAGGGGTTGGGCGCGTTGTTGGGGCTTAGTGCGCGGAGGTTCCCGCCAGAGGGGTTGGGGACGATGAGGGATGCCCAGGCATTGGTATGGTCTGCAGCCGATTGCGCCTGGAGGCCAGCGCAAACGGTATCCAGCCCGTTGGCAGCGGTACCGGCTACATGCTGAGTTGCCCCAGCGGAGTTGTTGAGTGTCAGAGCGATTGGGATCGAGACGAAGTCGACATAGGAAATGTTGGCGAACAGCTGGGCGTTGTTGTAGGTGAATTCGCAAAAGCCCCACATGATGTTGATGTTGGGGTCTGAAGGATTGTTGGGAGATGGCTCAACCAAGGCGCCGCTCGAACTACCAGGAGCTCCGGGGTTGAGCAGGAAGGTCAACGGAGTACCGATGGAGAACCAGATTCGTCCGCCAGCAATGTGCGGAATGACTGCTGAGGTCCTCGATCCAGAGGCGCCAAGAGCAATGGCGCAGTTGACGGCCAGAGGGGCGCCTGTCGAGGAAGGTGAAGTGGGAAAGTATGGCGTCCTGCCATCAGACTGAAGTAGGAAGACAGCATTGTTGTTGTCGAGAGCTTGGCCGGTGATGTAAGAATAGACCGTAGAAGAGCTCGTCTGATTGACGAGTGCAATGTTCAGCGTAGGTGACGTCATGGTGATGAATTGGTAAAGGATAGGATGTTTTGAAGAAAGGTGTATTGAGATGTTAGAATAGGAACAGCGCAGCAATATGTGCAGCAAGGTGAGTGATACTTAGTATGTACAGTGAGTGTAGGAAATGAAATGTGAAGAGTAAAGAGGGCATTTGGTCATGATATATGCTGGCATCGGCCCTAAAATTGGCATTTCTTCTTCAAGGCAGCTTCCCTGTCAAAAGGGCAAGTCGTTGCGAGTGTGATCTATATCAGAAGCATTGTTCCCTTATTGTAGTCTGGGGTAAAACGGAGATACTGACATTCCTGAGGAAGGACGAAGGTCAGATGCGGAGAATTATCTGGGGAATCAGGAGCTCCATGCCACGCGCATGCCCGCACGAGACTGAAACAGAAACCCTCGGGTAATCGCTGGGTCATACCGCAGTCTAGAGCACCATCAGCAAGCGAACAGTTACACATATAGTCGTGTGGATCGGAGAGCAGGTGGAGGGAGCCCTCAAGCATCTCTTCGATCAGCTTCCTCTGCGTGAGAGTCGAGGAGGTCAAGTGTCCACATCATGCAAGGGGGGCAAATGCTTGCGCTTCTCGGCTGCACCTTCCGCTTTTCCGGGTATACTAGAGTAGCCGGCGGACGGCTACTGCCGAGAACCGAGGGCACACTACTACTGCCAACTTTCTAAAGGTACCGTGGATAATTGAGGGACCAAGACGATCCCTGTTGGACACTGTCAGTGGTCAGATGCGCTCCTTACTTCGCAAACGAAATGGAAAAGATCGCTGTTGCCACAGTAGATAAGTCTGGCTGTTTGGTATTCCACCCCTGAAGGTGATAATGCTCAACGGTTTGCCTCTATGACAACGCGTAAACACTGGGCGATCTATTTACGTCATTTCGTCACCTCGTTTTCATACGGGACTCCACCGATCTGTCAGGATATACCTATTGGTGTGTCTAAATGAAGAAGCTTCGAACATAGCATAGCGTTTGTAAAGCAGCTTGGTCGTCTTCGTTCGCCTAGCCGTCCTAACGTATAGAATGTATTTTGAGGCTCTTTATGATGTTTCACGCTTGCTTAGATCCCGGAATCGTTGACTTGTGATGACTACGTCGGGTCTGAACCATGCCGGCAGCGTAGCTCTCCACCGGGTCCAAAAATTTGAGTCTCGAGGGACGCAAAATCTTATGGCAAAATGCTGGGTGCCCAGGGAGCCTTGTCGTAATAACCGCAACCCTGTAAGCTTTCTTCGATTTCGGAAGTATCTTCCGCGGCAGTAAAGCTCAAAGCGATCCCTGCACCTTGATACTTCTTTTCGAGCATCGAGGCCGATAGCTGTTCCATTTTCGGTCTGCTCGTGCCGACAACGCTGAGGATTTTCAGGTCAGGTAGCCGCGCTTTGCTCTCGTTTAATAACTCTTTTAGAGCCCTTTTCAAGTGTGGTGCTGACTGATTTCCTTTCTCCGTATCATTTTTGATAAGAAGCATTAGATTGTATTGACGAGCTAGAGAGGTAGCCATAGGTATCCGATTAGCTAGATTATAGCGACTAGGGTTAGATCCACCGTCGACCAAGAACTTTCAATTGAGGATCAGGGTTCTGAGTACGTTGAAGTTCCGAAGAGAGCCAATGTACGGATCGTCGTTCTCTTCGTGTAGACACGGGTTACGAGAAACAGAGTGGGACTCTGATGTTGTCTCTTGTGTCGAGTCTTCTTCCGATAATTCAGTACCTGACTGGTAATCAACAGCTAATCGTCGGTTACGTCCAATCAGTTGCAGATATTCCAGTGTATCCTTGGCGATAGTCGATATACCAGCTCGGATCCAGTACAAGTCGGCAGAGGCAAAATCAATATCTTCGAAAACGAAACTGAAGCATCGTAGCCCTGAGATGTTCACGATGAACGCATGAAGGGCCTTTGATCCAAGCCTGCAATGGTTGAATATTATACTCTCAAGGTCGTATTCACCAGCCGTGGGACTGGTTAATATTGGGGATCCCCAATTCTGATTCCCAGATGCCTTGATGACTCGCACGGAGGGATTACATCGGCGGTCAATTCGGCAAAGACGCCGCCACGGCGCACTGCGTTCGAGAAGATGGAGTATTTGCTTAGTAGCCCTTGGTGACGCTTCAACGTCGACTGACTCCGCTCATGGATGTGCGTGCAGGTCAATGCGAGGTTCACCAGATCTTTGTAATAGACCTTGTCGATGATCTTCTGGAGCAGCTTATTGGCTATATCGAGCAAGAGAGGCATGTTAGAAATGAATTCTTACAGGTAGATAAATCCAGCGTTACTCGTCAGACCAATTCTATCACAAACTTGAAAACACTCTTATGCGATTTGACGTTGGACCGAATACCCAACACAGGCCCAACGCCAAAACAGAATTGCGTCAAAACGTAAATCCGTGTGCTCAACTTGACGTTGTAGAAACATAACCAGATTGAACGAAGCCATAAGAGAGCTCAACCTCTTGAGCCACTTGAGCCAACAGCGAGTCTGACAGAACTGCTAGTCTAAGTGCCATGATTTGATCTCTGTTCCAATATTCGAAGGACGTTGCGCTTAGCGCCGACTATTAGCGCTAAGCCTAAAAGAGACATTTCGGAGAACTTCCGACGATAAGTCGCTAGACGAGACTAAGCGAAGCCCAGAATAGGACTCGTCAGTTGTGTGACATCTGTGCCCCAGACCGGACAAGGGAGAGAAACTTTTCCGACCTCAAAGTGATGCTGTGTGTGGTGTGAGGTAAGATGGAACGAATACGGAGTAGGGATACTTAGGTCGGTCATTTCTCATCCAAAGACAAGCGAATTCGGACCCCAAGGTCCCATGCTTTACGAAGATTGAAGAACGGAGTGACTGTTTACCCATGGGCCCATAATGGTCATAGTACCCAACGTGAAGTCGTGTAACCGTGTAACCATTCAGGATTCTAACTGCTGATCTAATCCTTGGTCCAGAGAACCTACAGTACTTCCCCCATCTAACGAGTGCTCCGACACGTATTCCATCGCTCTCCCTGGCCCAACTGTCCGTGCCAATCCTTCTCAGGACTCGGGAGGGCCCTTCTCCGCCAGCTGGAAGACGATGTTTTCCTCCGGTAGATTCCCATCGAAGAATTGTGTGATCTTCTCGTGCCGAAGCCTTTCGATACCCATCCAGAAGCGACCGACGCCTCGCAGCTGCTTGATCTCCTCCTCTTGCCCTTCAGTGAAATTGATCACATTTTGCCGCAAGTTCTTGGAATTTTTGTAGGCCGTGTCTTTTAGCCGTTGTAAGTCTTTACCCATTTGCTCGACCGCAGCATTAGAGCGTTGAACGGCGAGGCGGAGTTGTTGGTTCTCCTCTTCTAGCTTCTGCATCTTGGCCTGAAGCTCAGCGTCCGAGGAGCTTTGCCCTGTAGCAGCCGTTGCTTCGACCGAAGGGTGGTTTGCGCGAGAAGAAACACTTCTAGAATCTCGCCCCTCCACGCTTCCCGCAGACCGCATATAGTCCGCAAGCGGAGTTCGAAAAGTCAAATGTTCGAAAGCCCTGGGAACAGTGTCTTGCCTACTTGACTGCACAGTGGCTTTAGCGGAAATTCATGTAATGCTTGGCGTGGTTGAGATATAGGTTTACTCACATGCGTCGCTTGACGTACACAATGTTCCACAGCAGACTCAGAGTTCGCGAGAGTCTGGATTCTCTTTGGATCCATCAAACACCAGATTGTAAGAACATAGTTGTCATTCGTCATTTCCTCCAGATTCCTCCAGAGGGCCGCGTCCAAGGATTTCCACTGGGGCCCCATCATGGCTTCCGGAAGCCCATGCCGTGTACACAAGACCGTTATTTGAACAAGAACATCCGTGTCAACACCGTCTCTGTTGGTTCTAAGGGCCATTCTTGTGTCATCTTCGAGATAGCCAGACTCATCCACGACTTCATAGCGAAAGGCCTGGATCTTGAGCTCCGACAAGTTTTCTCCCGGGCCACTAATAGTGGTAGGGACTGTTTCGCCTGGCCGATACGCTATGCAGCTCCATCTATACGACCCAGATTCCGAGATCTTGCGGAAGAAGCCGAGGTTGAATCGACCTCTGTGCACCGTGACTCCTATGAGATATGGCAGCTCTAATTTGTAACACAAGCTGCCGATGATTCTCTGATCGTTGACTTGAAGAACCGCAGGGGAAAAGGATGCTGCTAAAAGACTGGTTAGGCCGGACAATTGTTTGTAAGCTTGGGGAGTGCGATTTGCTCACGCCTAGGCTTTGCGGAAGAGTCCTTTTTGTGCTGCTCTTCGATCTTAGCCGGAGGGATCGCTGCCATCTTTGTACCAAGTGAGACCGAGGAATACGACATAGTTAAGCAGTACCAAGAACGCGACTGCCACCATGTATCAAACCGGAGTACCAGAATTTTCAGGCTGCCGTGTTCACAGTAGCATACCTCTAGAAGTGGAGAGAGAAAGATACGGATCCAGGAAATCATTATGCGCTAGGATCTGTACCAACAAGAGTGTTGTCGATACCCACCAATGTAGATAATTGATATTAACGCGACCCGGCGCGAGGTTCTAGTACGTTGAAGGATTCTCACTCCTCGAGGCTGTTTTTACTCCAATGCCCTGACTTGATTCAACTTCCAGAGTCCCATCTAGCCATCCATCGTTTCCGTGGTTTTAACACCCTCCTTCTTATCATCAAGCATGAATACGCTCTGGCGGAATGCCTAATAAGCCTTGGATCTTGACAAGTCAATCATCTTGAAGTAGTTTGGCTAGATACTGTGTTCTCATGAGGTACGAGAGGAGAGGCGTCTAACCTTTCGCCGACAGCGAAATACTATGGACTGACTTCGGGGCTCCAGCTAATGCTGACTCTAAACGTTTATGTCCGTGCATCGTATTAAGCTAGATCTCTCCGAGACCACGTAGATTGAGATAGACATCAGTACCCCAGCCCCATAAGCTTTGAACAGCAATGCCTCCACCAAAATGCTCGGCATAGGCTCTACCCAGGGGCAAGCCGTACCCTAGGCCTGCAAGACTGCTGGAGTCGCCACCAGCGCCAGAGATAGCATTTAGAGCATCAATGTTACCATTACTGATGTCGAGCGCTTCGTCTTCCCCAAAGGTGGTGAAACTGTAAGCCCAGATGTTGGGCAGAGTTTCGGGCGAGATGCCGCCCCCTCGATCACGGATGCGGACAGTTACACAGGGGATCGAGGGATCCATTGTGGAAGATGACCCGACCGAGTCTGGCACGTCTCTTGACCTGGCTGGGTTGGTAGCTTCCGGCGAGGGCTTCTGAGTAGCTGGTGAAGCTGCGATGGTGATTTCGATTGGCTCGCGCTCTTTTCCTCTTTCAATCGTGGCACGAAACGCATTCTTCAACAGCTCCGTCACGATGTACTCTATATGTGTTGGCACGTGAGCAAGCCGGGTATCTGGCTGGCCACTGATGATGACAGTCGGCCTGACACCGTACTTCAATTCACAGATCTCGGAAACGAACGTCTCACAGTGGCGTATGACCTCTGCTGGTCGAAGCGCAGTATCGATGACACCAACATGTGTGGGCGACAGGGATTGCGATAGCTCTGGCTTGCCCTGACTGTGTGGTTGCGAGGAGAGGTGGAGGGCAATGTGTTGCTCGGCTATGAGTCTGGTCCCAATCCTCGCCCGCAGATGCTCATCCAGAAATATGGTAACTTCTTCCGGGCTGATGTACTTCCTGCACTCCAGGAACCCCCTCGCCAGCACGGGAATGGTATTGGCGTGGGTTTGAACCAAGTCTGCCATGACCTCCGTGAATTGTATCTCCTCATCAAGGCTCGACATTTGCCGTTCTTGGTAGGGTAGTAGTGTCGAAAGCGAGTGCATGTAGTACTTGTAGATCCTAGCAATGTGAGGGTTGGATACCACAATGAAAGGGAGGTTGCGAAGAGCTTGGATGCGGTGAGCGAGTCTAATGGGTATCAGGGAAAGGCCGAAGTTGGCGGAGGCGAGGAGGGCGTCTGTTGAAAGGGGAGGACGGCCATGTCTCGACCCATCGTCAGTAGGTTTCCTCGAAGATACGACAGCTTTCTCACCGGACTAGATCTGCCAATGTTAATGAGTGCAGCGGCTTCGAGGCCAAGCGAGCGACCTGATCGTTGCTAATGTTTGCCCCGCTTGATGGGTTCAGCCACGGTGAATCTGCGATTCTGCGGGCTGTAGAAGCAATACACCTTGACTGAGCGCATAACAGTGGGCAAGATAGTCGTGTTAGACGTGGATACAGCATAGCCGGCCGCCGCCGTAACATCGTCGAGGGTCTGGGAATGGAAGCATTTGACTCTTAGGTCGTCGGTTCCCCAAGGACAGGGCTGCAAGGCCACGTTCGAGGTCCGCGTAGGCTCAGGCTGACTGTCTCGCGCATAGATAGTAGAAGGTATGAGAGCCTAACGGTCCTGCTTGGGATCTTGCTGTACACAATTCATGTCGAGTTGTCCGTCAGGTGCAGATTCGATATTGGGTTGTGTTTTAACAGATTTCGTCGCAGCTGCTGTCGCAGGTTAACTTACGCGCGATTACTGTACTGGGTTTGCCAGTCCATATCGAGTTCTATTGCATCCTGAATGTAGGAATTGCAATACTGAGTAATCAGAGGTCTGCATATAACGTAGACTCGAGAGGGCGACGCTCCTATGCAGTCCCTGGAGTGTTTGCCTATGGCCACCATAGGCCAGTATCGTGCCAAGCAAGTTTCCGTGCCGCAAGCGAAAAAGTAACATCCATTTGGCTCGCGAAGACACATCCAAAATTCTACTTTATAGATCTATTATCAACGCAATTAATTATTATACGATCTTAAAATTGTAATATTAATATAACTTAATATACTCTACAACTTCTGCGTAATTTTAAGGTATATAAGTATATATTAATGTAAGTTCTAAAGATGCAATAAGATGCTATTTCGTTCAACATATTTTTTGAAAAAAAAAAAGTTTGCAAAAAAAATATCTTAGAATTGTTAAAATTAGACTGATCGTTGGTTTAATATTCGATCCCAACTTTGGAATCGAATCGAATTGACAATTCAACTTTAGAAATCGAATTAAAAATTGATTCGATTTTAACTATTTTGGAATCGAATTGAATCAAATCGAGTCGATTTTCGATTTTAATATTAGGAATCGAATCGAATTGCCAAGAATGCCAAGAATACTAAAAATAGTATAAATTAAGTTTAAATTTAGATTTTTTATCAATTACTAGATAATGCTTAGTAGTAATGCATTTTGCAACATTTATAAAAAGAAATTTCTAATATATTTATTAATTAATTTAAATAGATTAACTATTTCTATTAAATTATTAATTAATTGTTACTAAAAATAATTAAATTTATTAAATTTACTAAAAACAATAGTCTTGACAATTCGATTCGATTTTTCGATTCGATTTTCGATTTAACTTTTGAAATCAAATCGAATTGTCGATTTCAACTTTAGAAATTGAATCGTTAAGACTTTCGATTCGATTCGAATTAAATCGTCAAGATTCGATTCGATTTCTTGAATTAAACTCGATTTTTCGAATCGACGCAATTAGTCTAGTTAAAATTGTATATTAAAAAGTACTTTAAGCAATATTTTAAAATTCTTAATGCTACAATATATACTTAAATTTTATATCTTAAAATTATGCACAAGTTGTAAAGTATATAAAATTATATTAGTGTTAAAATTTTAACGTTGTCTAATAGTCGATTGCGTAAGTAGTAGATTTGCAAAGTAAAACTTTAAATATATTTTTGCAAGTTAAATAAATAATTACTTTTTTGTTTGCGATATAGAAACTTACTTAATATAATAATTGTATTAATTTATTTTAGACTTTTAATCTTCGAAAACCTTACTCTTTTTGTTCTCTATAAATTTTTTAAACTATTAATTTACTTAGTTATATTTACAATCTATATTGTAATTAAAGATACAAAAACAATTATTAGATTATAATCTCTTTAATTCTCTTAATAATTGATTCAAATATAGAATTATAAGAGTTGTAAAAAACTTCTTGAAATACAGTATCTTTATTAGATGTTTTATTAACGCAACAATATTATATAATATTAATTATACAAAAATAATTCTTTTTCTCTTTATTAATTATTATCTTAAGTTATTAGTACAAAGATATTAAAGTCTTTTAATTTTAGTTTTCTTTAATATATTATTTTTATCGAATATTAAATAGTGTGATCGTTGGGTCGAGTCGAACACTTTTTTCTCAACCCAACTCACCCTCTTGGGCCTCGTAGGGTTGGGCCAGGGTTAAGGCGCGAACTCGACCCTAGGGTCGGGTTTCGTTGGGTCAATGCCAAGAATCTAAGCTAACTTCGTCGCGTCAGCATTCGTTTATCTTATCTTATCTTATCTTATCTACGCGCTAACTCGATTAGGCTAGCGCGTCACGTGACATCACGTGATCGAATGGGTCGAGTTGAACATTCGACGTGCATTCTTCGCTCGCCCCACCCTGTTGAGCTAGGAAATTTGCCTGACCCTAGAATCAAGGTTGGGCGAGTTAACCCAATCGAGTTGAAACTTGACTCGACGATTACACTAATATTAAAGCAACTAGTTTTTGCATTATTTTTGTTAATTTCAAACTATATATTAGTTATATAAAAATTTGTTTGTATAGCTATTAATTATTTGTTAATCTATATTATTAAATAGTTGTTAATTATTTGTTTGCAAAATCTTGTATTATTAGTTCTAGAAATTAACTTAAAGTAAATTGTAATTAATAAATTTCTTATAATAATATATACTTGCAAATTATTATTATTATAGAATTAGAACAAATTTATCGAAGAAAGTTTTAAAATATATTTACAAAAAGTTTTAATTTTAAAGAAATTCGAATTATATATTTTTTATATTTTAATTAAAATTATCTATATTAATTTAACTATACTATTTAGACTATAATAAATATATCTAATCTTTTAACTTATATTATCTTAATAAAGCTCTTAGATTGTTAGAATTTTCTAATCTTTTGTATCTTAATATTTGCAATAACTATATAAGCAAACAATAGACTAGATAGTAAATTAGAAAATAATATAGACAATAGATTAAACAATAGTGCAAATAATAGACTAGATAGTAGTATAGACAATAAACTAGATAGTAATATAGATAGTAGACTAGACAATAGTACAAGCAATAAACTAGACAATTAAATTGATCGCGAAAATTCAAATTTATTACGTAACTTGATTTTATAACGTTAGATTCGAGTTCTTGACAATTAAGCGAAAGAATTTGTTCTAAGCAAGTTAATCAAGTAGCTTGATTTATTAATCTTGACAATTTGATTTTACGCTAAAAATTAGAGTTGAATTTCGATTTTAGCTTTTGAAATCAAAACTCGACTTAACGATTAATCTATAGACAATAATACAAACAATAGAGTAGACAATAATATAAATAATAGATTAGACAATAATATAAACAATAATATTAAAAAAAATATACAAAATATATTTATTCTAGTTTATATTTTTATAACAACTTTATTACAAGCTCTAGCAATACATATCAATATAAGAGATACGCTCAAGTATAACATAGAAAAAGAATACTTATATACTTGATCTGCTCGACGAACAAGCAAGACAAGCAAGATATACTTGTTCTACTTAATAAACAAGCAAGAAGAATCTCTTTTAGTATATAGATCTTCGAACACAACTCTCTTATAGATTGTGTTCAACTTATTATAGTTTCTATACTCTATCTTAATCTATAAACTATTATTGCTATATTTAAGCTACAATTACTTATTATCAAGTACTTGTTAACATTGCTCTAAAGAACTTTAGAGAATCTCTCTAATAGTATTAATCTACTCTAATATTCTAAACTTCTAGATAGCAACGTAACAAACTTAATCTAAAGAACTAAAATATAAAATTATTAACTATACAAAAAAGAGAAGTTTTATAGTAATTATTAAATATCTTAAGTTAATTGTAAGAGCAAGAATCAATATTTAATAAAAAGTATCTCTTAAAATTTAAAAAAATTGTAATACTTTAATTAAAAAAATTATTCAATTTTTTTAAAATTAGATCTTTATTAATAGAGTTAAAACTTGCAAAAAAAATAAAATACTCTAAAGTCAATAGCTAAAGTAATTAAGAAGAAAATCTATAAAATATTTGTCTTAAATATTTATATAGAATTGTTAATATTTTAGTAGTCGATTTGCTATCTTAATTTCTATATTTGTTTTTTGTACTAAAAGTACTAGATTACTTGTTAACAATAATACAAAGAAAATCAATAATTAATCTTAAAAATAATTAAGTTATATAAAATATTATTAAATTTTAATAATTACAACTTCTAGTTAAGATAATTTATTTACTTAAATTGATTATCTTAATTAAAAGCTATATTTCTTTTTTTAAAAAATTAAAATAAAAAGAACAAAAAAAATTTAAGATTTAATTCTCGTAATATATAAATAAATCTTTGATTTTTCTATTTTAAATTTTGCAATTAAGATTTTTTAACTTGTACAAAAATATTAAGCAAATAATTATTTTTCTTCTAGTTCTATTGATTGTTTTTTAAGAATGTAAATTTTTATTGTAATTTTATTTCTTCGAATATCTTAAATAGAATAATAGAAAAATTATTGTTTATTATAATTTGCAATTGTTAATATCTTTAATATTAAATTAAAATATTATAAACTTAAAAGAAATAAGCTCTTCTATATTATATAAATACTTCTAATACTTTTACGCTAATATTATAGTATATACAATTACTCTTAATTGTTTGTTTAAATATCTAATAGCTTTAATCGAAACTACAAAAATAAAAATAAAAATATAAAATTTAAGATACTTTAATAGTATTGTTTAGCGTAATCGACGAATTAAGTTTTAATCCAAACAAATTGACTCGTTCAATTTTAATTCTAGAATCAAGCAAAAGTTCTAGCTCAATCGAACGCATAAAACGCGTTAAACGCTTAATTTAACTTGTTCGATTATATAAAATTACGTAACGCGCTAATTATATGCAACTAGCGTAAACTTTGTGCTAGATTAATTAAGTTAGTGCATAGATAAAATAAAATAAGATAAGCAAATACTAACGCGACAAAGTTAACTTAAGTTCTTGACATTAACTTGACGAATAAATTGATCGTTAATTCGATATTTAGTTTCAACTTTGGAATTGAATCGAATTGTCAAGAAATCGAATAAAATCGAATCGCTTCAAGAAG
>JAABUZ0100003382.1_pt1 | contig 23814 bp, 25 predicted proteins | sample 5562091 | NCBI WGS metagenome assembly JAABUZ01 (sample SAMN12813069, study PRJNA571459) | rock metagenome | isolation source: Antarctica rocks | place: Antarctica: Victoria Land, Linnaeus Terrace sud | collected 2015-12-21
CCCAGTTTGGCTATTGATTCTAGTTCTCTGAAGCGACTAAATAACCAGCGAATAATTGGTGCCCACGGCTCGTAGACCAATATAACTTGCTCTTTCTTGGCAGCTTTCTTCTCGACGACGTACCCCATCGCTAAATTGCGTCCATCAAACAATCCTTGTAAGGCTTTCGCTTCTTGGTTACCATTCATACGCCCATACACATGGTCATCTAGATAGCTTCGACTGGCAATCATTTTCTCAAGTAAAGTGTTGCGGTCACTAGGTTTTGTGCAATCGTAGCGGCGATGATCGGTGCGGACAAAGAGCAATACATCCTGCTCGGCCAGCAGTTGTATGAACGTAGTGTCATTGGTGTGGTATTCATCCCTGAATAGCCGGTCTTCATGAACGATGACTAGTGAACCTATTATGCCGTCTTTAATGTCCTTGTAGAGACGGTTCAGTTCTTTTCGCTGGTCAATACGTTTCTGGCCGGAGACACCAGCGCCTTCATCATATAAACGTATCCATTCGTCAGTTGTATCACCACGAAGCCGCTTGCCATACTCGATAAGCTTTAGTTGGCTTTCACGCGAGAAAACATGTTCTTTTTCAGATTTATGGTCAGATTGCCGGATAAGGACAGCCGTATAACGTTTCCGGTCAATCTGTTTGGGCATATCAAAGTCATCCTGTGGTACATACTTTGTAAGTTTTCTCATTCGTTCTCTCCTTTTCACAAACCGTTTCAAGGTATTTAAGTGATTGACGTTGCTGTTCTGGTGTAAGAAGATTCCATGCTAAATTAGCAGACAATAAAGCTATAGATAGAAATTTGCCTTCTCGTTTGTTCATTGTCCTGCACTCCTTGCTATAGTGAAGATCTTTCATTCCTCTACTTCTAGTATAGCATAAGTGCATTTATTATTTAATCAAATGTTCTAATTCTATACATAATCGCTATGCATTGAGATCGCGCTTCTCAGGCTGGACGAATGGTGCTCTACATACGGATTATGTATTTCTGGTCCTCTCTTCTGTGCTCGTTTTCTCCTCTTCAAAACTCGTTTACAATGGTGCTGCGGAACGGTGGGGTGCTCCTGGGTGGCTCCCCCTCCATTTTTTACCTTCAAATTTTCGGCACAAGAGCCATATCACGTGCGGCGGGTCCTACGGAAAGGCGGGTCCTGAACCCATTTTTAGCGAAGCGTAAAGAAAATGGGTTCGGGTGCCTTGTAGTGGGTGCCGCATGTGATAGGCTTTGTGTCCGAAATATTTGTATGGGAAAAAAATCTATATATAATCGGCGTTAGCCGTTCCTTTTCAAGAGTGATGCTGCATAAGAGATACGCTGCTCGTTCGTAGACTTGGGCGAGTGTTTCCTCTATGGCCCATTGCTCTCTGTTGCTTATGCTCATCTGCTGCATCCTTCTAAGCTGTTCGATCATCGCTTTGAGATGGAAGAGGGCGCGTATGTTCATCATCTCTTGTTTCTCTCTGTACATCCTGCTTACACCTGTACAAAAACTAAATGAATGTGTTGTAGATCGTTTGGGATCGTCGTCCCGTTCTTTGTTGTGATAGAGACGCTTTGCACTCCTGCCAGATGTAGCACGGTTGTTTTCGCTTGCTCCTGGCTCATTCCTGCTATCATTGCTATGATCGCTTGTTGCTGCTCTGGTCCATACTGATAGGCCCACCTGCTGACGCTCTTTACCTGGAGGTCAATGTTGCCGTGTTCCTTCGGTGTTGCCTGTATGGTGCTGTTCTGTACTCCTGTGGTCGTGTAGCCCGCTCCTTGTCGCTTCTCGGCGTCCTGGGTGGCGATCTGCGCGGTCATGGTGGTCAATGCCTGAGTGGTGTACACAGTGCCGGTACAGGTTCCGTCAATCGTGACGGTGACGTGTGTTGCTTCCTCTCCTAGCTGATGATCTGGTGTCACTTTCTGTGTACAGGATAACGGCGTAATCAGCGTTTCGGTGGGCTGTACTTGTATCTGCAATGCTGCTTGTACACTCTGCTCTACGCCCGTTGTAAGGCTCGTTGCCATGCTGTTGATATCCTGCGCTGTGACGATCTGGTAGGATCGTTCGTCCTGCCCACCTGTAAAGGTTCCGTTCACCGCTGAGATATTCAAGCGGCAACAACTGCCGTATATGTCACCTGCTCGGACGTTTCCCCCTGGTCCGGTCATTGCTGCATGAGCGGGGGCGCTTGCCTGCCCGAAGGTTGGGAAGATGGCGGCGGGGATCGTTACGTCTGCATCCGTGACGAGCTGCATTCTATCTGTCCCTGTGAGGATGGTTCCGGTTGGGATCGTCTGCGGATAGGTGGCAGCATTATAAAAGATGATGATTCCGTGTGCTGCTTTGGCGTCCTGGTGGGCGGTTCCAGTGGTCGGGATCGTCTTTTGTTGGCTCATCGTGAGAGATGATAACAGTCTGCCTGCAAGTTGCTGCTTGCTTGGGTCGGCGGCTCCGTTCACAACATGTATGGTGCTCGTCGTCGTCTGCTCAGTGGCGGCGGTGACGATGGTCACGGTTGCCGATGGGGTCAGTAATGGAAGAATCAGCCTAGAGGTAAGTCCGATAACGAGACCGACAAGCGCAACGAGTAGCAAGAGAAGCGGAATACGGCTCTTTTGTTGCGTGCGTGAGTGCTTGCTCGGTTGCACTGGTAACGGGTCGCTTTGCTGTGGCTCGTTCATCGTAGGCGGTGTGGTGAGCGTGCTGTCAATCGTTGGAGGCGTGTCTTGTTCTTGGAGGTCAATGTACACGTTAAGCACTCGTCGTGGCTGGTTCTCCTCGCGTGGCTCGGTGTCGATGTGGTGACTTTGGTAGATGTGTTCCATCAGATCGCTTATCTCTTTTTGTGTCTGTTCATCCATGAGCGGGCTTTCCTTCTTGTACGAGAAGAGGGAAGCATTGAAACTTCCCTCTTCTCCCCTTTCTACATCTTTACATGGTCATCAGAACGGACGGTTCGGAAGGCTCCGTTATCGTTAATGAAGAGATACGTTCCACCTTCAACCGTTACGATCATATCGGGTTTGCCGTCTCCGTTCACGTCCTTAAAACTGACGGTTACCACCTCAAGGGCACTGTCATTCCCTGAGAGCGTCGGACCAAGATAGATCTTTGCATGGCTGGCGTCTCCCCCTGGAAACTCGATCACTTCTACCTGATGATTCAGGTTCAGCGCGATAAAGTGGCTTGGGGTGTGGGTGTCATGATGGCCGACGCTTGCATCAGTTTGAAAGGTGCGGGGGTGTCCATAGTGCAGATCGTCTTGCACGCCTGACCACCAATTGAGAACCAGAACGAGGAGAACGAGAAGCACCACAACGACAAGCATCCCAAGCCCGACATAGCCCGACCTATCGAGGCGAGACAGAGCGGGGCGTCTGCGTGTACGTCCTGGCGGGTTTGTCTCTGGTTCGTTGGTGTCTGCTTCTGCCTCTTGCCTGTGCCTGGGTGGGCGTTCTTGGGTTGTACGTACTCCCTGTGGGCGTGAGCGTGTGCGAATGAAGTAGTTTACCTCATCGTATTGGTTGGGCGTGCGGAGCTGCCGACGTTGATAGATGACAGGCTGTAAAGGTGTCGCGCCGGTATCGAGAGGTCGAAAGCGGATCGTGCTAGAGGGTGAGCGTTGCGGGTAGAGACGGTCATCCTCTGTATCAACCTCATAGCCCGTCTGCTGATTCCAACGATTCATGGCTGCACCTCCTGGGGGCTATGCTCCTTGCAGTAGATCAAGCGGGCATAGTTAGGATAGTGAGGCGTACAGGTCGGGCAATACGTATAGACCTGACAAACGGTGCACTGTCGGCGCATGTCCATTCCTGCCAGTTGCCAGGTATGCCCATAGATCACACAATCCCGATAGTCAAGCGGGGTGTGCTGCTCCTGGTGCTGCTTCTGCTTGGTGGTGGGAGGAGGAATGATCTCCCCCCACAAGCTAGGCCCGTTCTGTCTTATCTTTTTCATGATCGAGCCTTTCTAGCTGTTGCCGTACGAGAGCAAGATGAGACGAGGCTAAGAGGGTATGATGCTCAATACTTCCGTAACTCTTTTCGTTTTCATAGTGAGCGGCTAACCATCCTGTAATGTAGCCGGTATTCAGATGGTCGGAATGATGAACATCGCGTATTCTGGTCAGAATGAAGGTATACAGGTAGTCGGGGGTTGGTTGCAGTCCAAGTTCTAAGGCTTGGCAATAGCTGATGTATCCATCGGTGATGGCGGCTTCAAATGGCTCTTGCTGAAGGGCTGGAACATGCAAGAGATACAGAGACTCTGATTGTTTCATGGTACTCCTCTTGACTCGTCGGCATCCCATGATAGAATCACATGGGGCCGTGTGAACTTCCTAAAAGGTTTGGTGCGGTCCTGTTTGGCTGGCTCTGTGTACTAGACAGAGTCAGCTTTTTCTATTACTCCTTTCAAGATAACTAAAATGCCTACAAAGTAACTATACCATGCATTTTGTATCATTTCAATATCACTGACCTCTTTTGAATATCCAAAATAGCTCAAGAAAGCCAGACTAGTAAGAAACTACCATTTATGTTATACTGACTGCAATAATTTTTACATGAGGTCACTGATGAAGTTAGAAGATTTTCGTATTAATATTGCTAGGCTATCTCGTCCAGACCTAGCATCTATAGCTGATGTGTCAGCCTCTAGCATTAAGCGTGCTGAAGAGGGTAGAGATATTTCGCCTCTTACACGCGCTCGTATTCTAGCAGGGCTTAGTCAACATCTCGGCAGAGAGATAAAACCAGAAGAAATTGACGAATTTAAGGACTAGTGTTTAGAGCAATCAGGCTGTTCAGGTTGACTTGAAAAGTGACATGATGCGACTTTTCGTAAGAGCTATCTATCTCGTTCTAGTGGAGAGAGTTGATGCGTTGATCTGCTGTAGATATATCGGAAACCTCGCTTTTTACCCGTATTCTTTCATAGGAGAGCAGTACATAAATCGTATGTAAACTTAAAAGTGAGTACATAACATTTATAGATAGTCAAGTCGCTTTATAAGCGGCTTGACTATCTTCGTATGCAAGAAATATGTAAGTCGGGGCAGCCTTTATCTTGCACTACCCGCACGCATGCGCGGTGTTCTGCCGTTGCGGCTGTGATGAACGTGAATCTTTCGCTGTCTAGTTGGGGCGGGTTATGTTGGCAAAAAGAAACCAGGGAGCAAAGTCTATGCTCTCTGGTATAGTGGATGCAATACCCTCATACAAGAATGCCAATGTACTGGGCTACGCTGCCTGTAACCACTCTCTTAGATTGCTGATGAGCTTTCGGATATCTTGTGGCGTTGGAACCTTAAACTCAGTAGGTCGGCCTGCCTACCCTGCTCAAGTTCAAGCGCCGCCAGCGGATCGTCAAATATATGCTCCAGATCATTCTCGATCGCGTGATTCGCGAAGCTCAACGGGCAGGCCGGCTGGGACCTCGCATCGATACCACCTACGAAATCACTTTTCCTGAGATCGACAGCGGCGAACATCAGACACTGGCACACAGCGCCTACTACCTCGTACAAGCACTCACCAGTGCCAAAGCTCAGGGCTGGATCTCGGACGAAACAGCCATGCATATGCTCTTCAAATTCGCTGGCGAAGAGATCAACGTTCACGAAGAACTGATCAGAGTCGGCGCGCAACATGGAATACAAACAAGCATGCAACCAGAGACGCAACCTGAGAGCAAACTTTGACCAATTGCCTTCTCGCGTAGCGACGACCCTTGTGGTTGTCGTGGTAGCAGTCCACAAAACGTGCATTTTCATTTTTGATACGCAAGACAACCACAATGGTTGTGGCTACGCGGAGTACATCAAAAGAAGATTGAAAGAGTAGTAGAGGACCAGGAAGAGGACGTGGAGGGTTTCGCAATGCCACTCGATAGCAACAAGATTGCGCATATTCAGTCGGTCATTCTCAAGAGTTTTGCGGGGCGACAAAAGCCGGTGGTCTTTGTGTACCAGATTGCTGGCGTCTATACCTATGCAACTGTGCAGGCGATTTTTCGGCCTCAGGCAATCATTAATCCTGAAATACCGGATTCCTCTGGCTCCGCACCTCGACCGACCTTTGACCTGCTCATGATCGCGCCCATCAGCACAAACTTTAGCAGCGTGGTCTTTGTGGCAGATACAGCCACGGCCAGCGCCAGCGCGATTGCGGCGGCAGCAAAATATGAGGTTGTCGAGGCTCTTCCAGTTGGCATTGTTCCTGGTGGCACACACATTGCAGCCAAGATGCGTCGCTTTCGTTGAATTTTTTGTTCGCTCAACCTGTTAATCGCTTTGTATGACAACATATTGACATGCTGCTTTTGTAGGGAATACAAACATTCAAGGAGATTCTTCACTATGCAACACTCGATGGATGATCTTGTTGGGCCTGCCTATCCTCTTGTGCCAGGAGGGCGTGTGCCGGAGCTGAATCTGGCGGGGGTGGATGGATTTAACGTTGCGTCGGGGCAGAGCATTCAACGTATGCCCGATCCCGTTGCACCTGCCCCCGTGTCTTTTTCTGTGCAGGGCAGCCCCGAACTGGGCGGTATTGATCCGCAGACTCCCATCCCTGAGCTCAATCTAGCAGGAGTCGAGGGCGTTCCCTCTCCTATGCAGTTGGCGCAGTCGGGGGCGACATCAATACATCAGCCCGACTTTGGAACTCCTGATTTCACACAGCCCGAATTGCAGCCACATGATCTGACGGAGCCGGGCATTACTCAAGTTCAGAATCCGCTCTTCGCATCCGATCCACTTCTGCCCGATCTGAATGAGTATCGCCGGCCACATGGGCTCACTTTCCATAATCAGAATGACGGCGAAATGTTCAAGCCTGACCCACCTGTGGATGATTTGCTGTACTTCGAGGTACCGCAAGGGATATCGGTCAGGCGGGATGTGCAGGCTCCTGATCCACTTTTACCGGATTTGCAGCATCCGCAGTTGACCCAGGCCGTCCATATGCAGCAACGGCCCGGCGATCTGGGTGCCGATGCTCTGCAACAACTGCACGCAAATCCAGCCTATCAGACGCTCGGCGCTGTGCCATACGAGCAGGTCTTCATGGATCAAGCGGGCATGAACACCAGTAGTCGCCGCCATTATGATCTCTTGCTCTCTCAGTATCGCCAGGAGGAAAAATCGTAAGATCCTCCTCACAATATGGGAGGAATAATCATGAAAATTCCCCCACAATATGGGAGCCAGAGGTGCCAATTCATTGCGCGCAGACCGGATTTATCCGGAGGGTTACTGATCAACATGGCCCAACGCTGAAAAGGTCGCCGGCTTCTCCCGATCTGTTTGCAGTAAATTCTTTGCCAATTATTCCTGGAAATGTTTTTTCGCGTGATCAACTGATGCCTTTACAAGGGGAGCGACGGGGAGTGATTGGTGCCTCTATAAGGGACGATTTCAGGTTTTAGTGTACCTTTTCAGCAATTCTTCCTATGAATGGGGTCTGCGCGCAATGAATTGGCGCCTCTGCAAGGGGATGGAGAGTGAAAGAGGATGGGGAGTGAAAGGGAGTGGAAGGGAGCGAGAGGATGCAGGAGGAGATACGTATTGCGGGGCAGGTGTGTGAGGGGCAACAACTGGACGAGGGGCAGGGGCATGATGTGCGCGTCACGATCATTCAGGGTGGGCGCTCAATCAATGGCTACTCGTATGATGCTCATGCCCTGCGCACGATTACACAGATGATTGAGGGGGCGCAGGCCTACGTTGATCACAGCGCGGGCAATGTGCCGACACGCTCGGTGCGCGACATCGTTGGCTTCTATCATGATGCGGTCTATGAGCCGCCAGCGCCGGATTCGCCGGGCGGGCGCGTTGATGCGACGCTGCATGTTTTAGAGGCGGCGGGTTGGCTCTGGTCGATGATTCGCGAGGCTTGCGCGCTGGGACGGCCCGAGCTGGTTGGCCTCTCAATCGATATTCTAGGCCATTGGCAGCACGATGCAGGGACGAAGGACAAACATATCACACAGGTCGTCGCGCTCAACTCGTGCGATGTCGTGACCCGGCCCAGCGCGGGCGGCGCGCTTCGTCGAATTCTACACGCTGAAGAGGATCAGTCAGTTTTCCTATCCAGGGAAGGAGACAGTATGAACGAAACAGCACAGATTCAACAGGCTCAACAAAATCAACAAGTTCAACAGATCCAGCCCGTTCAACCAGAGATTCAAGAATCGGTAGATTTGGCGCGCATCACTGAGCAGCAGCGTCTCGAACAACAGCGCATAGAGGTGGAGCAGCTTGTAGAGCAGGTGCGCCGCGATCGCTCCAATCTCCAGCTCGATCAATACCTGCACGCAAGCAACCTACCGCAGGCGCTCAAAGATCAGATCCGCGCACGCTATTCCGGACGCATCTTCGAGGAACGCGAGTTAAAAGACGAGATAAGCTCCAGCCGAACTCTGCTGGCCCAGCTCGCGCAGGAGGGGATCGTGCGCGGCCACGCCTACGAGAAACTCGATATCGGCTCACAGATCACCGAAGCCGAGAAGATTCAGGCAGCGTTCGACCGCATGTTTGAGCTAGACATTGATACGAGCAAGATGGGCAACATTCGCGGCTTCAGCAGTATACGCGAGGCTTACGCACGCGTCACCGGCGACGCCTCGCTCTACAATGGCCTCTCTCAGCACAGCACGCTTGGCAGCATCTCCGTCTCCGAGAACGCCCCCATCAACCGGATTACTGAGGCCGACACCACTACCGCCAGCTTCTCTTACCTGCTCGGCACCAGCATGAACAAGCGCTTGCTCAAAGACTATCAGGCCTGGCCCGCCGAGTGGCAAAAGTTCGTCACCATCGTCGCCATTCGTGACTTCAAACAGCAATCGCGTGTGCGCCTGGGAGCCTTTGGCAGCCTGCCAGTCGTCGCCGAAGATACGCCATACTCCGCCGTCACCCTGACCGACTCGGCCGCCACCTACGTTCCTCAGAAGCGCGGCAACCTTGTCACCGTCTCCCGCGAAACAATCATTAATGACGACCTGCAAGCGATCAAGCAGATTCCCACCAAGCTCGCCGTCGCTGCCGCCTACACGCTGGCCGAGTTCGTCTACTCCTTCCTCTCCACCAATCCCACTCTGTATGACGGTAACGTCCTCTTCACAACGGGCGCGCCGCACAACAATCTTGGCACTTCCGCCCTGAGCAGTGTCGCGATGCAGACGGGCATTACCGCCATGCGCGAACAGACGAACTACGCGGGCAAGCGGCTCGGCCTGCGCCCACGCTACCTGATCGTGCCGCCCGAACTGGAGTGGACAAGTATGGTCATTACTAAGTCGGCGGGCGTGCCGGGCAGCAACAACAACGACATCAATCCCATGCTCGGCTACGTCACCCCGATCGTCAGTCCGCAGTTGACCAGTTCGACACAGTGGTTCCTCGCTGGCGATCCGCGCGAGATCGACACTATCGAGATCGGCTTCGTGGGGGGGCAAGTAAATCCTGCTCTCTATGTGCAGGATGGACCTTTATTCGGGCTTAATTTCACACAGGATGCGATCACCTATAAAGTGCGGCAGGAATATGGAGGAGCAACAGTAGATTATAGAGGTTTGTATAGAGGCGTGTAATCAAAAATCGTATTAAAATTAATAAAAAAGGCAAGGCAGCATTTCTTATGCCTTGCCAAAGGATAAGTGAAGGGGGTCCTATTGCTGATGTGGACAGACACCATGATAGTACTTGGCACGATTACAATTGAAACGGCAGTGCGAATATGGCATCGAGTGCAGAGATGAGGATCTCTAGCAACATACGCTTCATGCACACAAGCTTTACATCTACCATGCAATCCGTCTTTACAGGATTTGTCTTTGTTCCAATACTCAAGAGTTGTCGGAAACGATTGCTTGCATTTAACACACATTCTTTGACTTGGAAGAGAAACCGAATCTGCTCTGTAGGGTTCCATAGTTGCATACTTATTACTTATACACTTTTTGCAGTTACTACGAAAACCATCGCAATGCGTTCTGTCACGATGCCAGTATTCAGTAGTCGCAGGAAGCCAGCTATCACATTTAGAGCAATACTTTTTGTGTGGTACTTGCTCGATAGGGTAGGGGACAATAAGACGAATGCTATCCACTGGCCGAGTGTCCGATTCTTCAAAGTTGAATGCCCGCTGAGTAACGTTTTGAGGTACAATGCTATCCATAGCAGAACTAACCTTTCTGTTATCACGCCATCGGGTATCGCAAGTACCGCGATGGCACCAACATGTTTTGAACCCCAATTGTACCAAAATGACTCTAATCCATCAACGGCATAGATTTGAATGCAATACATATAAGCAATTTTCTTGCTTATTATCGATTCGACATCGTTCTCGACAACAAGGCAGCGAGAAATGACTCTCAAGGGGAGGCAGGGAGAGGGGATATGACGAATTTTGTGAATGCTGATGGTTCAGCATTGATGGGGGCGCTTAATCCGAGTGGGATCGGGCAGGCGCTATTGGTGGATGGTAGTGGGAATTTGCAGGTGCAGGATTGGGCGCGGATGCTGACGTTGCAGGGGCGGGCTTATAGCGGGACGACGGGGCTGCTCAATTCGACGACGGGGACGAATAACTATCCGCTGAGCATTTTCAATCCGGCGGGCAGCGGCAAGAATATTCTGATCTATGCGCTGCACATCTCTTCGGGCACCTCGTCGGCGAACTCGATCTCCGTTTTTGTGCAGAGCACGACGAGCAATCCGGCCTATGCGACGACGGCCAATGTGATCAATTCTAAGCTGGGTGGAGCAGCCTCGGCGATTGCTTCCAGTTGCACGTTTACGACAACCAGCCAGACGTTGACCGGGCCGTATATGCAGGTTGAGGTGAGCACTGGTCCGATTGAATTGCTGTTGAATGGCGCGTCCATCTTGCTCTCAGCGGGGAGCGCGAACGGCATCACGATCTTCTTACAGACCTATGCCGCCGGTTTCAACACGATTACCGCTCGCTGGCTCGAATTTTAGTCGGACAAAAAATTGATCTTTTGAGTGAAACTCTATTCAGAAAGGACATTGCAGCATGCTTGATGTACTCGAACTCGCGTATGGCCGCTTTAATGGCGGGCAGGTGGTGCCCATCGGCAGCTACCTGAATCCGCGCACGCTGTGCATTCTTCAGCTTACCGTCGATGGTACGCTGCCGACGGACGGGACCTTTGTTCGCGTCGATCCATCGGCGACCCAAACCTATGCGAATATTGCCAGCGCGCTCAATACGCTGCTTGGCACGACGTATAGCGCGGCCAGTTTTCACAACTGTGCGGGCGGCGATGCTATCAGCAATCCGGGTCAGGCGAGCGATGATGCTTAATCGAGTTTGACAGAGATAGCAAAGGAGATTTTTCGATGACGAGCCAGCATTCTAGCCTGCATCCGCATTCCCGTTCTCATTCGAATCATGGTCAGCAGCGACGGAGACAGGAGATCATCAAGCGGGGCATTATGACCCAGTTTTTTCCTGCCACCTATACAGCAAATATCCTGATTATGGAGGCCACAGCGACCGTGATCCAGGGAGTTCCGGTCGCGTGCCATCTAGATGGAACGAGTGCGCAGCTCAACACGCTCTGCGCGGTCCTCTTTTTCGATGAGCAGAACTACACGGACGCGGTGGTGCTGGCCGTCTATCCCAACGGGTCGCAAGGAATTCCTGTACCAGCGCCCGGACGCATCGTCTTCGTCAACAGCTATCAGCAATTTCAGAGCCAGGTCATCAATGCAAATAGCGTGAGCACCTTTACCCTGACCGGTGGCAGCTCCGGCATCCCTGCTGGAGCATTGGGTGTGCTCTACAAAGCCTTTTTCAGCAGTCCCAGCGCCGGAGCATATATTCAAATAGCGCCTCACGGTGCTTCGGATATAGGCGCGTACGCCAGCATTGGCAACTTGCCCAGCGCCAATGGAACTCTGAATAGTATCGGCACGCTCCAGGTCGATGCAGCCGGTCGCATCGATATCAAAGCGAATAACGGCACCTGCACCGTTACGCTCTACACGCATGGATACGTTTTCTGAAGCCGCGTAGCGACGATCCTCGCGGTTGTCGTGGTGAGCAATCAGAAATGAAAGGATAAGAACATGCCCAGAAGCAAGAAACAGGGAATGGAGACGGAAAATTCCAAAAAGTCCACAGAAGACACGATGCGATATATGAATCAGCAGGTTGACAGCATCGATCATTTGATTGCCGATCTGCTTCACGATATAGATTTCGACGAGTTGAAGTGTAAAGAGCGAATTGATCTTGTGGTGAAGCTGATGACTCATCAGGCTCGTGTGCTTGTTTTACGGCAATCGTGCGAGCAGGAGAAGTCTGGGTCGTCGGATGAGCGCTTTGTGGCGGCGCTGATGAGTCGGATGCGTGGCGAAGGGCAGGAGATGGATGATAATCTGGAGGGGGAGTGATGCGTAGGCTAAGCAACACGCTTATCGCTGCCATCAATAGTGGAACGCGTCGGCCCGCCGTGACACTAAGTGCGGAAGATCACATCCTTCACTTTGCGCAGTCAGTCACCACGACTGGTAATGCCGATAGCCTGAACGATATGTGTGTCGCGGGCGACGGCAGCATTATCCGCGTACGCGTCACGCGTGGGACGAACGCGCAGCAGCAGTCGCTTCAATGGCAGCGCATCACCGACCCGACTAATGCGAGTCAGTGGCAGAGCTGGACGACCTTCGGCGGCGGCAATACGAATATGTTTCAAGACGCGGGCTGCACACTTCTGAAAACCGGGACTCTGCTGCGTGCTTTTGCGCAGCAGGGAAGCGGCGGAAACGCGCTCTGGAATTGGCAGAGCAGCGACGGAGGCCAGACATGGAGTTCCGCGCCCACGATGGTCCTGTCTCCGCCTGCAAATGCCCTGATTAAGGGTCTGGCCAGCGCGGGGAACAACGATTGTTTCTTTCTCTATGATGTAGTCGGTGGTCAGGCTATTGGCGCGACCTTCTGGTCTGGCTCCTGGAGTCCGCTGCAGACCTGGACGCTGCCCACCGTCCCAGGCAGTTCAGGGCTCACCGTCACCTGGCAGAACAATAGCTACACTCTTGCCTACACCGATGGCTACTCGCTCAAAGCCTGCACGACAAATAGCAGCGCCACAAGCTGGACTACCTTGCCGGATATCGCTACTACGACCACCACCGCCATCGCCCGTTTCGCCCCTCACCTGGCCTACATAGATGGTCTCTATAATCTGGTCTGTATCGAAGCCGATAATGGCCTGCTCACCGGCTCAGTCTACATCTATCCACGCGTGCGGCAGAGCGCGGATCTGCTGCACTGGTCGAGCGGCTATATTCTACAGGACATGCCGGGACTCTTAGGCACCTGCTTCGTCAAATGTACATCACCGGGCAACAGCCGTTCGCGCTACATCATGGCCTCTATGCAACGGGTTGAGCTTGACAACGACTTCCAAAGCAGCGATAGCACCCGCTACATCGATCTCTCGGCCAATATCCTGGCTTACCAGCGTAGCGAAGAGATCGGGCGGCCAGGCAAGATTATGCTCACCCTCGACAACAGCCTTTCAAATCTGACACCTTATGTCGCAAACTATGGTACAAGCTATCAGCCGCTTGGACTCAACACAACACTTGTGCTCAGCGAAGGCTATAAAACTGGCACGCCACCACGCACAACCGAAGTCATCGGCGTCGCAAAGTATCACATCCGCCGCATCATCTTTGAGCGCTCACCCGATCTTCACCAGATTTTGATTGAAGCAGAAGACCTTTCCGCCCGGCTTGACGAGGTCAATCGCTATCAAGTCAGCTATATCAACCAGCCTTTGAGCTGGATGATCAGCGAGATCTGTGCCCGCGCTGGCCTGTTTTCGATCGCTCTACCAAGCACAGCACAGATGAGCACCAGCATTACAAACTTCATCTTGCACGCGGGACAAACGTATCGCCAGGCTCTAGAAGAGCTATGTCGCGTCGGCTGGCTCGAATACTTTCTAGACCAGAACGAAACACTCCAATTTCGTGAACTCTCACCCAATGACATCGCTATCTGGAGTTACGCACCTGAGATCGTCACACTCGCTCTTGGCAGCATAGATTCACGCGCCAATCATGTCATCGTCATCGGCAAACCACCCGGTAGCGGCTTCTTTGGCGCTATCACAAATGGCGAGGCATACGACATCACGCATATGCATGCCACAGGTATTGAACGCCTGCTCATCGATACCGATCCCAAGCTCACAACTGCCAGCCTCTGTGTCAGCAAAGCCACCTTTCTACTACAGCAGGAGCAGCGCGACCAGATAGCCCACAGCATTACTGTTCCGGTGAATCCTGCTCTACAGCTCCTCGACGTGATCACGCTCACCGATCAGCCGCCAGCAGTCGGCACTGGCAAGAGCGCAACCGTCCGCATCTATCGCAGCGACATTCATTTTCAGCCTGCACAAGGACAGTTCAACCTGAAACTTTCGATGGAAGGGATGTAACCATGCTGCTCAGCGACATCGAAACTCTGCTTCGCCAGGATCTCTTTGATCCAGGTGCCACACGCTGGACCACCGGCGATCTCGACCGCGCCATCGACAAAGCCGTCGATCGCTACAGTCAGTACTATCCCAACATCGCCTTTGTCGATATGCAAATGCAGCCCTACCAGCGCACCTATCCTTATCCAACAAGCTGGAACGTCGCCTATCCCGTGCTGTGGATTGAGAAGATCCTCTACCCATTGCAGGTCTACGGCTCACAGTTCGCATCACCTACTAGCGCCCCATCTCTGAGTAGCACAAGCGGAACAACACTGGCGATCGGCACCTATCAGTATCTCATCACCTTTCTTAGTCAGGGTGGCGAAACGACCAGCGGACCCGCCGCCAGTGTTACGACCAGCACAGGCAATCAGAAAGTAAATCTGGCCTCCATTCCTATCGCCTCTTCACAGCCTATGCAACCCGGAATCGCAACCAACACGGTTATTGGACGCAACATTTACCGAACGCAAGCTGGAGGAAGCATCTTCTACTACCTCACCACGCTTGGCGATAACACGACAACTCTCTATGGCGATAGTCTCCCCGACGCCGCGTTGAGCGGGATGCCTCAACCTCCAGCGGTCAATACCAGCGGCGTTATGGTCTGGCCCGTCTGTGAGCGCAGCTTCTCCGAGTACTCGAATATGTACGATAGCAGCAGCGTTCTGGCGGCGGGCGGCAACATGGGCTTGATGGGCGCGGTCGGCGATGCCAAAGGGCCAACCGGCACGCAAGCTCCGGCTTTTACCCTGGCCCTGAGCAGCGCTGAACTGCCGAAGGACAATAGCCTTGCCATGCGCGTCTTCTACGCTACGAAGCAGCAGCTTGATGCCAATGGTTCGACTCTTCCAGAGGTGCATCGCGATGTTATCGTCCTGGGAGCCTGCGCCTACTGTTTAGAGGCGTATCAGATTCCGACGAATGATAACTTCGACTTTCAGGATGGCGGGCTGCGCGACCGCGTCGATGATAGCAAGATTCCTGGCGCGTGGAGAGAGACGGCGGCGAATAAGATGAACCAGTTTATTGCTCGGCTGGAAGAGATTAAGCAGCAGCGCGACTTCGCAAGTAGTGGGCGTGTCCACTGGGGCGATGTGGCCGTACGATACGCACGCCTGTAGAGAAAAGCGACGAATAGAGACTTGACAAACTCTCTTCCTACCTTTAGTAATGCCCTTCTCGTTTTCAGGAGCAGAACTATGACAGACATTGCCAGCACACTCAGCATCTTCAGCATCCTCCTCACCATCTGCGGCATTCTGGGCGGGATCGTCGCCTTTCGCAACGGATTCACCCGCACAGCCAATGAGATTCAAGAGCGTGTGATCAACGCGCTCGAAAGCGAACTTGCGCAACTGCGCCAGCGTCTAGACGACCTGAAAGACGAAAACACTCGCCTCAAACAGACAATTGCGACCATCTGCTCCGCCCTCAAGAGTCGGGGCCTCGCCGTCACAATCGATGGCGATATGGTCTCTATTCGCGATAGCTCAGGCAGCACTACCACCCGTATCCAAGAAAGCGAGCAGGCACTATGCCGACAATAGGCACCGATTGCGAACTCATTCTGGATGGCACAGGCTACTTTATTAAGCCCGGCAGCCATCTCGTCAAGCAGCCGCGTATCCGTCATGCCAGCTATCGCGCCGATGGCTCGCTGGCCTATGTCGATCTTGGACCAGGGAAACGCACCTGGTCTATGATCATCCTGGCCCGCAACGAGCTGCTGCGCTACGATGGCGCGCTCACCGGCATGACGGGCCAGCAGTACCGCGACGCGCTGCGCAACAGCTACACAAACAATATCGGCGCAACCATTACCTACGTCGATCCACTGAATGGCACCGGCATCGCCGTCCACTTCGACAACTACCAGGAATCCATCAACGACCTGCACAGCCAGATCATCGCGGCGGCGACAAGCGGCAGTCCAAGCGTCTCGTACGAGATCGCTATAGAACTTCTGGAGGCCTGACATGGTGGTTGACGTTTCAAACTCGCCTGAACACCCTGATCGGTTGCCTCAGCTTCCAGTTTCTTCAGTTTCGAACGCGCTTGTTTCAAACTCGCCTGTTTCAAGCTCGCCTGAGCATCCTGTTCTTTCTAATAGGGTCGGGCAACTTCCAGGCATCGGCTGGTTCGCGCGTGAGGTGCTGGGCAAGCCGCTCTATCCCTATCAAGAGATCGTCGGCGACGCCATCCTCGATTCTATTCTTCATCGACGCGGCTATACGTTTAGCGTTATGTTCGCGCGTCAGATGGGCAAAAATCAGCTCAGTGCTGTCATCGAGGCTTACCTGCTTACGTGCATGTACGAGGGAGCCATTGTTAAGGCTGCGCCCACGTTCAAACCTCAGGTCATCAATAGCCGTATTCGTCTGCTCAGCATGCTCGACAATCCACTCATAGCAGGTCGCATCTGGAGCAGCTATGGCTATATGATCGGCGTCGCTCCCAGCGCGGAAGAGCGCGAGGCGCAGAGCGGACCACGCATTACCTTCTTCTCGGCCGGGGCAGGCGCGAGCATCGTTGGTGCTACAGCTTCCCTTCTGCTCGAAATAGATGAGGCGCAGGACGTGGCAAGCGAAAAATTTGATCGCGACCTCAGACCTATGGCCAGTACGCAAAATGCAACCACCGTCCTCTATGGCACTGCCTGGACCGAGAGCACGCTGCTTGCTCTCGTACGCGCCCACAACCTGGAACAGGAGATGCGCGACGGCATTCAGCGTCACTTCGAATACGACTGGCGCACCCTCGCCGCCATCAATCCCCACTACAAAACCTTTATCGAAAACGAAATGCAACGCCTGGGAGAAGAGCACCTCACGATCCGCACTCAATACCGCCTCCTCCCCATTACCGGGGCAGATTATCTTCTCAATGATTTACAGCGCCACCTCTTACAGGGACCGCACGCCTGGGAGAGCGAGGCCGATAACGAAAACAGCATCTATATCGCAGGCATGGATGTCGGCGGCGAAGAGCGCGCGAACTTCGAGAATAGTACTAGTAAAAGGGATAGCACCGTCATCACCATAGGCAAAGTCAGCTACAACGACATCCTGCTTCCCACCATCTCCATCGTGCATCAATACTGGTGGACTGGCAAACACTATTTGGAACAGTATGCAGAGACAGTTGCCCTCTGCGAACGTTGGAGCATTCGCCATCTGTATATTGATCGCACCGGTCTGGGCGATGTCATGGCCTCGCTCCTGCAGACCCGTCTGGGAGTCGAGCGCGTCAAACCATTTTACTTCACGCGCCCCAGCAAAAGCGCCCTCACCTACCAATTTCTTAGCCTCGTCAACTCCGGTCGCCTCAAAATCTATTCCCCCGACGGAGCCCCACCCGCCATCTCAGCCCAATGCTGGCAGCAACTCTCAGCCGCTCGATACCGCATTCCCAGCGAGGGCCTGCTCACCATGTACGTCGATCCCTCTGAAGGGCACGATGACTTTTTAATGAGCCTCGCTCTGTGCTGCGAAGCTCTCCGATCCTGGTCTCTCCCCATTCCAGAAGCACACATCATCAAACCCCACCTCTCCTACCAAAACGAAAGCCGCTACTAACCGTCCCAATCCTCTCACCTCTATATATCAATACAGCACTATACTACTCTGGCATAATCCATTTCACGGGAACCGCAAGGGATTGTTGCTACGCGAGTCACCCATCACATGAAGTGAGTCAGAGCAATGTCTTGAAGCACTACTACTTATAGTACCTTTAATACCTTTATTCTTGCCCGCACCAACAAGAATCTGCATTGCCTGCTTAGCATCTTGATATCCTCCTCCCAATCACTCTATTTCTTATAAGATACCATAAAGGCAGCAATAAATCCATAGTTTATCATTACAATTAATTCATGTTGTATGTTTATTATTAGATTTCTATTCATAAATACATACGTTGAGAGTTATTGCAGGCTTGCGGAACTGGTGTATTACGGTTTATGATAGCAATGCTTTCTGCTTATGGAAGTATGCTCATGTGATTACATGTGGAGATGATGAATGGCTACCATTTCTTTCAAAAGAAAGACGTGATAGTACCTTTCGTTTTCAGCTCGCTCTATTGGTATTGTATTAAACTAAATGTGGACTATTGTGGCATAGTTCTATAGTCCGGTCGAGCTGTACAAAATTATTTATACTTTTGTATCATTATATTGAGGAGCAACGAATGCTTATGCAAGAACTTATAGATATGACTATTGATCGCTATCGTATTGAGCGTGGGCTGGCGCGTGGTGGTATGTCTGAGGTCTATCTTGCTCAGGACACGCAGACGGGCCAAATGGTGGCGATGAAGTTGGTGAAGCGCACAGTGGGAGAATATTATGAGCGCTTTCGTCGTGAGGCGAAGGTTATGTTGAAGCTGCGTCATGCACATATTCTTCCCGCGCTTGACTATGGCGAATACGACGACTGGTCTTACATGATTACGCCATATATAGAGTATGGAACGCTGGCTACCCGCTTAAATCAGGGACCACTTGATATCAACGAGACACGGTTAATTCTAGATCAATTAGCTGAGGCTTTGCAGTATGCCCATGATCATGGCATTCTTCATCGAGATATCAAAGCTTCAAACGTCTTGCTGCGTGATGGGACCTACGCGTATCTGACTGATTTTGGTCTTGTGAAAAGTATTCAAGATGAATATAGCCTGACGCGCTCCGGCTTCTTGATCGGAACACCTGAGTATATGGCTCCGGAACTGGTAGAAAATCCCGCGACTCCTCTCAGCGATATCTATGCACTTGGCATCCTACTCTATCAGATGTTGACTGGCATTCTACCTTTTCGCGGTGTTAATCCCGTTGCGATCGTTATGAAGCATTTACGCGAGGAGCCAACTCCTCCTTCGCGCATCAATCCTGCTATTCCACTAGCAGTTGAGCAAGTTGTTTTGCTGACATTGGAGAAAGATCCACAGCGGCGCTTTCATACGGCTCGTGCTCTGGCGAACGCCTTCCGGCAGGCATGCGGCTTCGAAGCGATAAGCGTTCCACCCGTTCCTGTACTGGCTGTAGAGCATATGCCAACTGAGCAGGTGGCTGTCAAGGTTGTACCCGATACATCTTCTTCGATATCCACACCGTCGCTTTTTCCAAAACGTGTCGGGATCATTATTATGGCCACTATTCTCGTTATTCTTTTGCTGCTCTTTTCTGTTTCACGTGTCTTTGGAGCATCCGTAGATTTCGCGCCTTCACAACATTCCAGGCTTCCAGTGTCAGCCATTACCGCTATACCTCCCTTCCCAACCATCAATGTAGAATCAATTCAAAAGTTTCATGATAAACGTAGTAAGAGTTCATTAGATTAGTAGATAAAATATGCAAATACAAACTGAGTATCATGGGTATTTCCTGAAGGAATGCATCAAACAACACGAATATGGCAGTGTCTATCGCGGGCAAGCTAGCGAGGGGACCGGGCCTGATTTTGTTATTAAAATTTTCAATGCACAACCGTTTTCGATGCGAGAACGCCAGCGCTTTCTGTATGAGATGAATCTTGTCGCTTCTTTGCGGCATCCCGCTCTGCTCCCTTTGTTAGAAGCTGGCATCGACAAGGGTAAGCCATATCTGATTCGAGCATACGCACCTGAAGGTTCGCTCATTACGCAGCTCTTCCAGCAAGATGGAGGAACCTTTCCGCTCTCTACAGTTATAGATATTCTTACGCGTGTTGGTGCAGCAGTTACTTATCTACATCAAAAGCAAATCAGTCACGGAGGCATCAAACCTGAAAATATCCTTTTTGACGTGGATCAGAAAGCATTTCTTGCAGATATACATCTCGCATCTATTTATTCCAGCGCATCTCTGACTGTGCAGCAGCCTGCGATTACTGCAGAAGAAGGTGAGCAGCAGATCACTACCCAGGATGATAAAAAGCGTGGTATGCAGGATGATATTTATGCACTGAGTATGCTTGCATATGAACTTCTCACAGGATATCAACCATTTGCCTCTATAAATGTGCATGATGCAGCCCCGGTTCCACCTTCGCATTGGACTCCTTCGCTCTCTAAAGACGTAGATCAAGTCTTCTCTCAAGCTCTGAGTCCTCGTTCAGAGGAACGCTTCAGTAGTGCTACACTTTTTGTAAAAGCGTTACAACACGCTCTCAATCTATCTCCACAAGATGGCGAGGCGCTGCAAACACCAATACCGCTTCTTCAAACACCTATGAGGCAGCTTGTTCTCTTTCAGCCTCAGCCTGAAGCGCGACAAGCAGAACCTACTAGATTCACAGGACAACAGCCTTCACGCAATAGGCCCTTTTTTAAAAAACAGACAAGCATTTTCTCTATTAAATGGCCGTTTATTGTTCTTGCCGTCCTATTATTACTGACTAGTATTCTCGTTCCTGTTTTTCTCTTTCATCTACCCTCAAGTCCTACAGCTACTAACATGCATAAAGCGCAAAATCAAGTTCCGACCAAACGCACAAATTCTATCGCTCCAGGTCATGTTGCCCTCAAAGCGACACCTGTCGAACATCAAGAACCTACTCCAAAGCCCACGCCGATTCCGACTTCAACTCCGACGCCTAATCCAACTCCACTGCCCATGCCTGCTATTGTCAACGCTGGTTTTGAATTTCCTAACCTCAATGGCGATTATGAGTATGCGCCAGACAACACCGGCTGGACGTTTAGCAACGACAGTGGTATTGCTGGAAATGGTAGCAACCTTACCGCGAACACTTCTAATGCGCCCTGGGGAGTACAGGTCGCTTTCATACAGGCGCACGGCACAATGAGCCAGAGCGTATCCTTCGCACAAGGAACGTATAGAATCTCATTTCTGGCAGCGCAACGCGCAGATAGCTCCAGCACGCAAAGCCTGTGGGTGCTCATCGACAACACTGTCGTCGGCACTTTCACTCCAGCCAGCAGAAATTATCTCTACTACACTACGCCCAGCTTTACCGTGAGCCCTGGTATTCATACACTGCAATTTAGAGGTCTCAAGGGAGGTGCTCACAATACCGTTTTTGTTGATTCGGTGACGGTGATCAATTAACAATTGTAAATGATAGGCTACTCTCTCTTTTTAGTGGAGAGCATTCATCTAGGGGTTCAACGGTTCCATCGCAGTCTGTGAATTCACTGCGACGGCAGGTTCTTTTTTCGGTAGATACTGCTCGGCCCGGCCAAGTGGGGTAAACGAGAAGCCAAACGGAATCAGGATGTACATAACGCCGATGATGCCAAAGACGAGTGCGACATTGTGCGTCCAGGTGATCACCAGACCACCCAGGATGGCTCCCAGCGGAATAGCAGACCACGCCAGCACACCAGCAATACTCATCACCCGTGCCAGCATATTATTCGGCACTATCGCTTGACGCAAGCTGCTTGTATTGATGTTGAAGAGGATGCCCAGGCCCATCGAGATCCCTTCCAGCACCACAGCCGCCCAGTACCAGCGATTCCAGGCGAACAGCACCACCATCACTCCGTCCAGCATTAACGCACCCAGCGCGACTCTACTAAACGACCAGCGCTTGCGTAGTGGCCCGGCGAGCAACGAGAGGAGAACAACTCCCATACTACCTGCAGAGTTGAGCAGGCCGAACTGCGCATCGGTGGCCGACAAGCGTTCTTTGGCAAAGAGGACTAGTTCGGCACTATAGCTAGCGCCAAAGAAGTTGAAGAGCGCCATCATGATCGAGATGTTGCGCAGTACCGGATGACCAACAACATATCTGAGGCCCTCAAGCGCGTCATGAAAGATACTTTTCCTCTCCCCTTCCGACTCACTTGTATTGAAGCTGGCCGTGACCAGGGCGAGTGTTGCGGCCGAAACCAGAAATGAGGCGGCATCAATAAAAAGGAGTTGAGTAAAGGGAAGAAACACGACGAGCAGGCCAGCAAGCAGTGGTCCAGCAATACTGGCCGCGTTGTAGCTAGCCTGAATGCGTCCATTAGCAGTTACCAGATCGTCCTGGCTGACCAGGCCGGGCAGGGCAGCAAACTCGCCAGCATCAAAGAAGATCTTTAGAGTCGATTGCAGAAAGCTCACGACATATATCCACCAGATCGGCAGATGTCCAACAAGGGCGACGAGGGGGAGCGACGCGATTATAAGTGCACGAGCCAGGTCGGCCAGAATCATCGCTCGTCTACGATCCACACGATCCATAAGGGAGCCCAGTAGCAAGCCAAAAAGCAGGTAGGGGATAAAGGTTGTCGCCGTTGTGATACTGAGATTGAGGGCAGAGCCAGTGAGCTTGTACACTAAAAGTGGGAGTGCAAAGATCGTGACGGAACTGCCCAGATTCGAGATAGTCTGCCCAGTCCAATAGATCCAGAAGTTGCGCCTACGCGTATTGGATGACCTCAACTCAGAATTGTTTGCAGCCATAATTCTTTCCTGTCATTCTACAATAGCCTCATACTACTCATCCTTGTTCATCTGTTCACTATTCCGGGTAGTATTGGAAGCTTGCTGTATATATGGTGGTGCTTTGAACAGCGTTACAAAAAGAGTGTATACGTGCCCATCAGGATCAGGTACCTCACTCAAGAATTCATGGACAAGATCGCTCAGACGCTTCTCGTAATACTCTACCCGCTCAGGCATCATCTTTGCTGATGGAGCAGATGTAGCCCTGATCTCCTCCTCACTTCCGCCTGCGTTGATTAGCTCAACCATCTCATCACGCATTTTGGTAATCATGTCTAGACTGATGAATGAGCCGCTGATCACCTCTGAGGGAAAGTCGAAGAGAAAGACACGAGCCACGCGTGTGTAGTATTTAGCGACAATACCATGAACCAGACGACGCGCCACAACCTTGACGAGTCCAGCAGCCTCCAGTACCTGTAGATGATGCCCCACGTTTCCTGGTGCGGAATGAAGAATATCCGCAATCTGCTTCGCCGTGGCTGGCTGATACCGGATTGTACGTAAAATACGCCAGCGTAACGGGTCTCCAAGTGCTTTAAACTGCTGTGCAGTATTCACAGTGATCTGCAGCGGCAATTCGGGCATGGTCACCGCAACATCCTCCAGCAGCACATTTTCCCCATCCAAATTATTGCTCATAACTTTCCCTCTCTCACAGGCTAGTATCATTATCATTCGTACTATTTTTGCCGCACGTTCGATAATGATAGTATACAGAAAGAAATAGTAATTGTCCAGGAGTGCGTTTGATTCCTATCATATTGGCTTTCCTGCATCCAGTAAATTCACAGCTTTGCAGCTCTCTAGCCCTCTTTTTAATGAATTTTTGCACTTTCT
>JAABUZ0100003384.1_pt1 | contig 23813 bp, 26 predicted proteins | sample 5562091 | NCBI WGS metagenome assembly JAABUZ01 (sample SAMN12813069, study PRJNA571459) | rock metagenome | isolation source: Antarctica rocks | place: Antarctica: Victoria Land, Linnaeus Terrace sud | collected 2015-12-21
CCCTTTAGTCTCAGGCAGGAAAGCCCAGAAGAAGAGCCCATTTGTGAGATTGCAGACCACGAACACCAAGTAAAACCGCCACCCGATGGCACTGACCGCGATAGGAGTGATTTGACCAATCATTGTGTTGAAGGCAAACGAAGTCATTGCTCCAATGGAGACACCTTTGTCTCGAGTTGCAGTGGAGAAAAGTTCCGGAGGTATCGCCCATGACAGAGGACCTGAGGATATGAAGAACACGAAATTGTAAACCTGTTTGTTAGTCATATAAGTAATCTCCATACCCAAGTCGTAATAATGAAACCCCAATGGGCACCAGTGTTGGCGACACTGGCTGGGTATTTAGCAATGAGGACTGCTCCGACAATGAAAGTAATGGACATCACCACGCTCCCCCAGATTTCCAATGGCCTACGGCCAATACGGTCGATTAGACACATTTCCAACGAGGTACCAGCGAGACCGATAATTCCATTTACAGCAGTGAAAAGTAACGTGCGGCCAGTACTAATACCAATCTGCTCGAAGATCTGCGGTGAAAAGTACTGAATAGCGCTGACGCCTGTCATTTGACACCCTGCTTGAATCATTGTGACGATGATTACCCTCCGCATGTTCGGTATACTTGTAAATAATTGTTTGTAAGCATTTCGCTTCTGTATGTGCTCTTCTTGAACCTGGTCTTGAATCATTTTATATTCTGCAACAACGTAAGAGTCCGTCTTGTCTCCATGGGCATGTAGCCTTGCAAGATTTTCAAGCGCTTTCTCATGCTGATCATGATCTACCAGCCACCGGGGTGACTCCGGGAAGACAAAGATGAGTGAGGCAAGGAATAAGGCAGGAATAATCTGTATCGCAAGCGGTACCCGCCATTCTCGACTGTCTCCAGTCCCGGTCCAAGTAGTATAGGACCCATAAGCAGTCCATCCAGCCGTCACCTGCCCTAAACTTGAAAACAATTGCTGGAGACTCGTGACAGTCCCCCTAATTTTATGATGACTTAGCTCCGCCTGAAAGACAGGAATAATCATGACAAGCGTCCCAATCCCTAGTCCGGCAACAAATCGACCGCTGTACATACAGGCTAGGCTTTGACTGGCTGTTTGAACAATTCCACCGACTAGAAAAACGCAAGTAGCAGCGCATATGGTGGCTCTTCGACCGATGCGATCACCGAAAGCCGCAAAAAAGGCGCCAAAAAAGGCTCCAGCGGTGAATAGTGATACGACAGTACCAGAGCGGACACTCTTCGATTCTTGCAGGTAGAAGTTCGATGAAGTTATCACTTGAACATGGCTGAACAAGAGCAGCCGCATGAAATGATACAGACTCCTACATCTCGACCTTGTGTTTCCTCGCCTCTAAATCTGGCAGGCTGTCAAGACACCATTTGAGTTTCACGCGGACAGAGAAACAACGGCGGAAACCGTCTATCTTGACGAGAACCGCGGTGCAACCTCTTACGAACGTTCTAGTAGCATCAAAGGAGTATGGAATAATGCATTGGGTATACAGGGTGGGATGAGCAGAATAAAAAGTGAAGCCAAAGAAAGCCCGAAACCCAGGGTAATAAACCCTAAAGGCTCACACAAAAGCGGACTCCCGTGTAGTCTTTCTGCCAATTAGCCCAAATAGCAACGAGGATGTCATTAATAATGCTTTCTTTCACTACGCACACAACTCCCCCAGATCACATGCGAAATTCTTGAACGTGTCTTTCTGCAGTGACGCGTGCCCGCTTCGAGAGCACTCACTTTTAGACTTGGACCGAAAGAATGAACAGAGTCAAAAATTCGCTGCCCAAAACGTTTCAAATATCAGATCCCGAGGGTTCCCTGATCCCGCACGGATGTTGCAGAAATAGCACCTAAATTGTACGATTGAGCGAAAATTTCTCCTACTTTATCAACCTTTTGTTGCGCAAGCCTCTTCTTTTCCTCAGGTTCGTGTATTACAGGACAAAGCAGGTGCTGCAGCATTTTGTCTTTTGGACCAAATTTTTGAAATGCTGATGAATTCTGTCGGCGTGGTAATCTATCTGCTGGGAAGAAGAGCGGTCAGAGAAGAGGCATGGTCCTCTGTGGCTCCATTGGGCATTCATCAATTACTGTTTCAATTAAACAAAATTCAGACTCTAATCTAGGACTGGTTGAGAGCTCTCTCAATTGTCTGTGTCTGAGGCGCAGACTCCTTTGTCTCCTCTGCAATCTCGGGCGCTTCCCACTTCAGACTTTGCCACGGTTTCACATGTGTGACGTACATGTTGTCTATCTCCTCCAAAGTTCGGCCTTGAGTTTCCATCACAAAGAAGTAGACAATGAAGATGGCTGCAAAATTACAGCCGGCGAACACGTAGCCGTATTTGAATCCAATATCACTCACAATGAACGGCGTGAAGAAAGCTATGACGAAGTTCCAAATCCACTTGGAAGCAGTAGTGACTAAAGCCATGCTCCTTGCACGGTAGCCTGAGGGGAACAATTCGCTGACGAAACACCAAACCTTGGGACCCCAGGTGACGGCATAGAACGCGATAAAGATGCATGCAAAGACAGTCATTGCCGCCCCAGACTGAGGCGTCGCCATTGGTTTGACATTGTCTAAAGAGAAAGCGCCCCAATGGATGCGAAAATGAGAAAACTAACAGTCATACCAATTCCTCCAATGATAAGGGAATTTCGACGACCAAATCGCTCAACGACATATAGCCCGAAGAAAGTCCTCCCAAAGTTGATGGCACCAAGAATCATGGCCGTCTCGTAGCTGTTTGAAAGACCAGTGGACACGAATATGGTCGTGCCGTAGTAGAAGAAGAAGTTGGCTCCAGTCAATTGCTGCAATGGCCTGTAATACTATCCCAAGTAGGATCCTATTGAGCATTCTTGGGCCTGTCACAAGCCCACTCCATGTCCGTTTGCTTTTCATATCCTTATCATACTTTTATTTGATCTCTGCCATCTCGCTTTTGACAATGCGATGCGAAGTGTGCACTCCGTAAAACTTAGCCAATGTTCCTCTTGCCTCTTCTGCACGTCCGCGGCGAGAAGCATAGCGAGGTGATTCCGAGAAGAACAAAACACCAACGCCTAAAATGAGAGGCCAGAGGAATCCAAGACCCATCACAATTCGCCATGAGGCAGACCCCAAGAGACTCACGGTACCGTAATTGATGGCGTTCGCAAGGAAAATACCTACGGTGATGAATAGCTGGTACGTGCTCACCAAAACACCTCTGATTTGACGGGGGCCAGTCTCGCTGACATACATTGGCGCGTAAGAATGGAGAACTGGGAACCACAGCGGATAGTGGGGAAACTTGCCACATCGTGAAATAATTCTCCGCACAATTTCAACACACAACCACACCACAAGAGGGATCAGATGTATTGAGTTTCAAAAAAAAAAGTCGCCCAGTACTTGTCAGCAAGCAAGCCAGAAAGGAGTGGAATGCTTCAAGTGTTGCTTCTGTCATAGCCTCGCGCCGCCGTCGAAATTTACAACCATGGACACATCTTTGCTCTACAAACCGCCACTGCCTGATCCGAAGACTGTTACGGTAAAAAGAACTGAGCGCGGACTTAAAGCAACAGCTATAAACGACTCCAAAAGGGCTAAAAGACATGCTGGTAAAGAAGCAGCCCGGGAGCCCTCCGAAAGAGTTATGGAACGCCAGGACCTCGGGGAAACAGAGAAACCGAGGTATACTCAATCCACATTGTGGCAATTAAATTCAATCATGTCACGGTGGTCGCAGTTTCACCTTGATAAACTTGCGGACGCAGACGGCGAACGTTATTTTAAGCCAGATGGCCCGTTGCCAACTCTAATTCTTATTCGGCAGTTCTTCCTTTGGCTAGTGGATGGCTCGCAGGGGAAAGTGGCTACATCAAGCCTACAGCCCTCCTCTGTGACCAACAATAAAAACCTCAGCCAGAGGTCCGCGAAGACTTATTCGGGTGCTTTCTTTTCAGCTTTACGATACTACAACCGGGCTGTCGAGAAAGACATCATATCCCAGACTAAATTATGGATTGAAGGCACATTAACTGACATAGCTGATCTCAACCGCGAACCGCGGATGAAGAGTACAGCGTACTATAACGATGTCGAATTAGTGATAAAGGCCATGTGGCAGTGGACGAGCCTTGCCTTATTCAAATCTTTGGACAACATCGTTGCAATGACTATAATCGTGAATCTGCTTATTGATGGCGCCTCGAGGATTGGTGAGCTGATTCCCAGAGCACCCGATCATCGTATCGCAGAAGCTTACTTAAAGTGGCAAGACCTGGAATTCTGGGTTATAGAGGACGAAGTCGGTGATCAGACGATCTCCTGTATTGTGTGTTCGAAGTGGTTGAAAAACCACACTGCAAATATAGAGGGATTTAAGAAATTCACCTGCAGACTGCTATCACCACACTTGGTCTTACAGGATAGCTGTCGGCTGCTAACCATCCTTGCCCTACATTTCGGTTACTTCAAGCATTTCAGGACTTGGAGTGAGCTAATGAATGTGCAGACCACACGCACCGGATCTCGCATTCAACTGAAAGACTCCTGCTTAAACAAAATGGTCGTACCAGGCAGGCTGCGCCGACGCGAGGACGACGCCGCGCTATCATCACTAACTTGCAACCATGTGGCTACATTGGTAAAAGGAGTGGCCTATCTCGCTGGCTTCAGGGAAAATCTGAATATGACGTCCCTTCGTCGTGGTGACGCGTATATTCTCGATAAACACGTCAAGGAGCGCGAGACGGCACGGACGTTGATGGGCCAAAGGACTCACTCTCGAGCATTCTCGGCCTATCTGTCGAAAACCTCAGTGACGGATGTACAGGCTTTGACAAAGAACATTGCGCCAGTGGACGTCACCCTAATGTCATCCCTGCGTCTTGGTGTATGTGAAGGTTCACCTACTCAAATAAGCAAGGCGGGTATTGAATCCGTTGAAACAGACCCGGAGTATGAAGAACTCTGTCAACAAGTGGATATTGCTAGGCAAAACTGTCACGAGGAATTTGGGTCTGTCGCTGCGGCCCAAAGAAGCAAGGCGATTTCTCCCCTCTTCAATAATTGGTTGAAGGTCAAAAATGCTAAGCGGGCCGTCCATATCCGCCTCCTCACTTTGGTTTTCAACAGAGAGCGCGAACAAGCGATTCAAGATCTCACGACCGCCAAGCCCTCTGATCCCGCCCGATTTCTTAATGCCTCTACCGATGACGAGACCCTCTTAAATGACGTGGGACATGCTGACATAGAGGCAATGAGTGACAACGGGGAATCATCGGGTGACGGAAATCTAGCCGAGGTTCAGAAGCTAATGGAAGATGAAGAAATGTCGGAGGTGGAAGAAGTCTCGGGAGGAGAAGAAGAAGATGTAATATCAGACATGACGGCAGGTGAAGCATACCGTGAACACCGTATCTATCGTCAAGAGTTGGATGCCATGTTTGGAGGTTTAGACCGCAGTCACACCAAAATGCGCTCGTTCTCTCCCTATTACAACATGTTAGGCGAGTCATATGAAGCATTGACCGCTGTAGATGTCTCCGGCGACTATGTGGTAGAGGAGATGCTCAATATCTTATCTTCGGAGGTCTTCGTGGATGATGTGGAGGTGGTGAAACATCAGAAGGATGCAAAGGCTGAAGCACAGAGGTTGTGGGTGGAGTATCTGCATACACTTCCTCCTCGCTGTCTCTGGACACCGAGGGACAACAAGCCTGCCTATATTTTTTTGCCTCCCTGTAACCATGATTTAACAGCTGATAAGGCTTCTCAAGCCCATATTTTCAGGCATCTTACCAAATGCAAGAATCTCACATGTAAGTGGGATGCCTGTGGGGAGCAATTTACCAACTACAGAGCTTTCTTTGAGCATGCACAAAATCGCCATCAACTTTACCCCTCCTATATTCCCGATAAGTTGTACACCTGTTGTCGTTACTGTAACGAGTGGGTGTTTGGGTCCACATATTCCACAGTGAGAAGGGTCCATTTTGAGAGCCATCTGCTAGATGCGCTTTTGAATGCTCAGCAATATGGATATTGCGGTGTATATATTGCGAAGGACGTCGAAAACCAACGGGAATGCATTGCGCCGCAATGTGTATTTCACTTGCACGATGAAACCGTAAGCGCGGAAGACCGAATTGCGGGCCATGGGCTAGTTAACCAGCTCAAGGGGCTCTGTAAACACCTATATACGCATTTCAAAGAGATGAGAGACATGGAGCGGTACTATTGTCCTGCGTCGCCTGCCAGTGACGCGCACTTTCCGCTGTGCTCCCACGATTCTCCCATGACTCGGTCTCAGTTATGGCAGCATGTGCAACACGTTCATTACCTTCGAAAATTTCCCGATTTAGCGGATTTAGCTAAACAAAAGAGGCCGCAAAACAACTTTAAGCCGTATGATACTAGTCGCGTTTCCGCTACTGTGTTACAACCCGTGCCAGGGAACACGGTCTAGTGCGCATCCGTCCCGCCAAGATTCTATATCAAAGAGTCTTGCTTGTAGCGACTTTATGGTAAGAATTGTGACTACTAAAAAGACTTCAACGGAAAAGAACACCCAGTCTGCTTGTGTAACCAGTAGAATATTTCAATAAAATAGATCCATAGTCATCGCATTTATACAAGTAAAATATCTTTTACCTCGCGGAGTCGAATGCGCTCATCTCAGAGATGATAAACCTAACGCTGAAAGTATTACTCGACTAAGCTTTATTATTGTCCGGTGTCGTCTGCTGGAAATGCCCGCCACCTTGCTGTGAATACAACGAAGCTAAGTCGCTTTGTAGTACCGCAAAGTAAGCATCGACATCTGCTTCCCCCATCTCTGTGATACTCGAAGACGGTACTGTTTTAGGCCCCAGACCAGATAAATCACGACCCACAGGCTTCGGGCTCTTATGTTTGCCAAAGTCATTGCCTTCGTTGCCATGAGACGGCCGAAGGGGAAAAATATATTCATTAAAATCGCCGCTGACCGGCTTTATAGAAGGGGGGTCTTTGAAATTGAAGACCTGTTCGTACCGTATTGAATCGTAGGTGTGGCTGCCATTGTTTGCAGACTCTTGTAGTGCGAGTCTGGCGACTGCAATATCAGAGGCGCCGTCATAAGAATTCCCTCCCGAAGAACCACTCATGACACGAAGAACTTCTATTTCCTCCAAATTCTCGTCCGCTGCAGACCTTTTTGGGTTCTTGCTTAGGGCCGAACGTGTAAGACCGCTGTCACCTTTGCGTTTCTTTGGAGAAAACTTGTAGTCCGGTTAATCTCTCGATTGCGCTGCGCGCTCTATATCCGCTAATTCTGCGAGATGAGGGCTTTGGTCTCTACAGTTTCGTTTCAGCAAAGCGCATCAATGACTCGAGATACTCTTTGAGGTATTTGCAAGACGATTATGCAGATTTGACCAGCAAGCGGAAGCTCGCCCTTGTCCAGCTGGTCTCCAATGCGCGTGGCGTCAGAGAAGTCATCCTGGAAAGCAGCCTGAAAGTAAGACATTTCGGCGGGACTCATAGACCCATGGTGGTGGGCACGGATTTTGCTGGAGTAGTGCAGAGGAGAGATTTTGTTGGCAAGCCCGCGTGGGGCGGGGGAACAGGGAAAGGCTGGCAGGGTTAGGCAAAGGATGGAGCCGGGGTTTTCGCTCATCACATTACCGCATCGGGCAGTGATCAATAGTCTTTTACGCGAAGATGCGATAGATTAGATAAACAAACCTTTTCTCAATGCCATGTAACGTAGCTTCTACTCTATGTAGAATATCCAGGGTAGGTGCCCGATGACAGGCGTCGACAGAGACGGGACTTACCATGGCGAACTCAACATGATCAAGTTACGACGAACGTAATGGGAAAGTGAACGAAAGCCGGTTTGATCATTATGTAGTGGATTTTACTCTTTGCTTGTTATGTTGGATAGCCTTCGTTCCTGTCTTTGTTGTTGCTGGGGAACCTGACCTTGCTGCACCCGCTGCGGGCGCTGCACCCGCAACAACCTCTGCAATAACTCCCAGATCGTATCCAAAAAGGAAACTTCCAAATGCAGCAAAGGAGGCGATAAGGATTTGATAGACTGTGGAGTTCAAACGCACCATGACTGGATCGTTGTGTTGTTCGTTCCGTGAAGACAAAATCTCGCCGGATCTCCCCCACACGGCTGATATTTCCCCGCAGGGACAAGGCCGTCAGCCAAGAGCATTTTTCCAAAGAGAAATGAACAAAGCAAGCGCGTATAAGCACTTCAACGGTCCTGTCAATGTAATCGAAGGCACCAGTGTACAAAAAAGTAAATGAAGTGCGTTTACTACGTATATAAGACCACAATATCCTTCCATCTCCTGATCCTCATCGATTGTTGGATGCTTTGACAACGTCTTGAACGCTCTTTTTGACAATGGTGTCGGCAAGCCAAGATGGCAAAAGAGTAATAAAATATCCGGCAATGGCGTGAAAAAGGTATGGTGTAATTACCCTCGCGCGACTGACACTGGCACAAAGGCGTTTAGCAAAGTCTTCACTCGAGGGAGTGCTCAGGGAGATGGGGAGCTTGTTATTATTGCTCCTTACCCCCCCTAACAGGACTGCCTGAACCACGACATCACTCTGACTTCCGAGCTCCGCATGCATGCCTCTGGACCATAGGTGAAGATAGGCTTTCGATCCTGAGTATACCGTCATTAGTGGGGTTGCAACGGTGCCACCTAAACTGCCCACGTTCAAAACAAGTGCAGGTTTGCTCAAACTTGGAAGCAAATAATGGGTAAGAAGCGTTGGAAAAGTTGAGTTCGAGTATATAACGTCTTCAATATTTTTTGCCGTAAAATCATCAAACATCCCAATTGTTCCGCCTTGTGCAGCGTTGTTGACGAGAATGGAGATAGGGAGCTTCTTCAAACTGCTCACATCCGGATGTGACGAAGCTTCCTGACACCAGATGACCACTTCCACTCCATAGCTTTCGACCTCTTCTCTTACAGCATCCAGCTTGGAGGGGTTCCGACCGTGGAGAATGACATTAGAACCTCGACGAGCTAGCTCTTTGGCAATATTCTTTCCAATGCCATCAGTGGACCCGGTGACTAGGGCGTAAGTTCCGGGCCGGATGTATCTCGGTAGCTCCGACTGTGTAAATCGACTTCGGACGAATGTTGAGAGTTTGATGCAGAGCACCGTGACGGTCAGTCCTCCAACAAGGGTTAGCCAGCTTGACATTCTGGCGAAACACGCAGTGGGTGGATTAGGTATTAAGGGATTGACTTATAGTCTAAAAGGTCCGGGTGGTTTAAGGGGATTCGTCAGCCCCCGCGGACCTTAACCATCCGTTCCACCCGCACCCGCACCCACCGTCCCGCCCTACTGGTATAAACAACGACGACAATCATTGGAACTGGGAAACTCATGCATACAGGCTGCTATAGGGTCCACGAGTCTGTCACTGGTAATAGGGCTTGTCACGAATGAGATAACCCCAGATTCACGGTAAGGCATGCGATTACCGGTCAATACGTCAGAGTAAATGTCGACAAGATACCGTGTTCAATCTCCTACATTACTAGACTATCGCTAGTCCCGGAGCACTCGGTTGTCGTTGATCTCTACTGCCAATATGGGTCCGTTGTAGCTGAGCTAAGCACGGAGCTGAATCTAAGAATAGCCGAGTAGATACACGGTCTCGCAAGTGAATACAAGTATACGCGTGCAGAACATACGTTCTCGGTCTTACTTAAGTTCAAAAAGATAGAGCGCCCAAATGTAGTACGTTAGGCAGCTCAGGATTGCACAGGTATAAGAACTCTTTGTTCTCTGTAAGATTATTCTTTCTCTATCACGGACATACCGAGTCGGTTCCAATATGAGTACGAGTAAAACTCTACCACCGTAGGTAGCCCATTTCACTATAGTAGGATGTTCCTTCAGCATGGGCTGCGTTGAACCCAAATTCGAATCTATAATTCTACGAGCAACCTACATGTATGATTAAATGTTCCATGTAATGCATCTACATGGAACCTCTTTTTGACGAGAGACCAGTGGCAGCAAGGGGATATACGAGTCCTGCTTTTATGAACGAGAAAGCCGAGCAGAAATCCACATTACAATTGACAAATGAGTACAAAGTCGATAGAGAAATGACGATACGTGAACACTTTATTGAGGTGCCCTTAGACCTTCAAAGTACAAACACTCTCAAGCTATTTGTTCGTACAGCTCATACTGGTACCTATGAGAACTCAATCCTTTATCTACAAGGCGGCCCCGGAATGTCATGTCCTCTACCCAGTTACAGCGGGATGACCAAAGAGCTGGTCTCCCGCGGCTATAGAGTGGTGTTTATTGATCAAAGGGGAACAGGGTTCAGTAGTGTTGTGGTATCAGCTACGCTTGAAAAAAAATCTCATAACCCGAAAGAATTGTGTGACTATCTGACGAATTTTAGAGCAGATTCGATCGTTAGGGATTGCGAACTTGTCCGACAAGCATTGAATTTAGACAAATGGAGCATAATAGGACAATCTTTTGGAGGGTTTTGTGCTCTAACTTACCTTTCCGTGGCACAATCAAGCTTGACAGAAGTCTTCATAACTGGTGGCCTCGCTCCTATCTTGAGAAAAGACCCAGACAAAATCTATACAAGACTCTTTAGACGGGCAATTGCTAGAAATGATGCATACTACGAAAAGTATCCTGGGGATGTCAACGTGGTGAAAAGACTGTGCTTGTGGCTATTGCTACAAGATAATGGTTATGTCGCGTTACCAAGCGGCGGCAGACTTACTCCTAATAGAGTCCAAGAACTTGGCATATGTTTAGGTGGCCATGGAGGGGTCGACAAACTCCATCGTAAGTATTATGCTCTCGGAGTTAACAGTAGAAATTATGATGGCGTGTGATTTAGATATAGAACATATTGGTGAGCTCAGTTTCACCACTCTCTTCGAAATTGAAAGGATGACTTCTTTCGATCAGCACCTCATATATGCTTTACTACATGAGGCTATCTACTGCCAGGGGTGTGTCTGAATTGAGACCTATTATTGACTAAGGAGAGCCAGCCGATGGAGCGTCGAACGACAGCGTCGAAAGTCCACTGAGTTTTCTTTGTCCAATGCACGTATCAACTTTGCTGGTGAAATGATCTTCAGATCACTATTCGAAGACCATGTTGAGCTTCGTAAAATGAAAAAGGTAGCAAAGGGATTAGCATATCACGTTTGGCCACCGTTGTACGATATTGAGGTTCTCAGCAACAATACAGTTCCAGTGTATGCGGCAACTTACATGGACGACATGTATGTAGACTTTGAATTGGCGCAAGAAACCGCTAAAACCATACGCAACATTCGACAATGGGTCACGAACTTTCACATGCATGATGGACTTCGCCAAGCTCCGGAAACTGTCTTGAAGAGTCTTTTTGAACTCCGCAAAGGACCGATAGAGTAATATTTAGTATATACTTGCTACCATTTGTGTTGTGTTGTGTTACATTTACATAGACTGCCGAGACTGCCGAGAATACCTCCTTTGAGCGAACATCTTATCTCATTTGTTTGACGACCACCCTGACGGTCAGACGCTCTTGAATTGCGCGGCGCAATGATGAGTCAACCGCGCGCTACAATGTTATGAAAGCCATTCGTTTTGCGAGAACTTCCAGTGACGGTCCCGGACGCAGTGATTCTCCAGGTCAGTTTTTATTGAAGCAGGTGCGGAACCGCAATGATAGGCAGCCTCAAGAAGAAAGTAGGCTTGGCGACGACGAGCTAAGTAATGATACAGACGATGGTGACGCAGCTTCATTATCAAGTGTTAAGAGAAGTGAAGCAATTGAATCTCACGTGGGCTTGACCGAAGCTTCTGAGCAGGACCTTGCTGAACTCCCGCGCATAGCCGACAAGCTTCCGGCATCAACATTTTTGATTGCCTTTGTGGAATTGGCGGAGCGATGTAGTTTCTACGGCCTGACTGGGCCCTTGCAAAACTACATGCAGAATTCACCAAACGATCCCCGAGGCGTGCCTGGTGCTCTCGGCTTGGGACAATCAGCGGCGACGGGCCTATCGTACTTCTTCCAGTTCTTTTGCTACCTAACTCCAATACTTGGTGCTGTAGTTGCCGATCAGTATCTTGGCAAGTACAACACGATCTTCATCTTCTCATTGATATACCTTGTTGGAGTTACCGTCTTATTCACCACTTCGCTGCCTTTCTTCATCAGCCACGGTCTTGCGGTTGGAGGTCTCTTGGTCGCCCTACCTGTAATTGGTCTGGGAACTGGTGGAATCAAGGCAAATGTCTCGCCTTTGATTGCGGAGCAATACACAAATACAACCAGATTTGTCCAGCGTCTTCGAACTGGCCGAAGGGTAATTGTTGACCCTGCAGTCACTTTGCAACGCATTTTTATGATTTATTACGCTTGTATTAACATTGGCTCGCTTTCGTCTATTGCGACGACATCGTTGGAACAAAAGGTTGGCTTTTGGTGCGCATTCCTTCTGCCCCTGGGCACTTTTTTCACTGCAATATTTATCATTGTGCTTGGCCGCAATATTTTCGTCAGTCGACCACCTCAAGGCAGTGTCATCCCCGATTTTACCCGAATCTTATCGATTGGTCTCCGTCGCGGATCGTTGGAAGCTGCAAGAGACAATCCACGGTGGAAGAGGTCATTTGTCGATGAGATACGTCGAGTTCTTGTTGCTTGTCAAATTTTCCTGTTCTTTCCAATCTACTGGTTGTGCTATTCTCAGATGACCAACAATCTTATCTCGCAAGCAGCTGATATGGAGCTTCACGGAGTGCCTAATGATCTATTGCAAAGCAGCAATGCCATTACAATCCTCGTGTTCATACCCATACTCGATTACATAGTATATCCTGCCCTGCGAAGGATAGGTATACGCCTCTTACCAATCACCCGGATCTTTTGTGGCTTTCTGCTCGCCTCGATGGCAATGGCTTATGCGGCACTCATCCAGCACAAGATATATTCTGCGCCGCCATGCTACCAATTTCCGTTGAATGACTCTTGCATGGAAGGCAGCGTGCCTAATCAGGTTCATGCCGCTTTACAAATCCCTGCGTACGTCTTTATTGGTCTTTCGGAGATTTTTGCATCCATCACTGGATTGGAATACGCATACTCGAAAGCCCCTACAAACCTGAAATCTTTAATTACATCTCTATTCCTCCTCACGAACGGACTCGGTTCTGCCTTGGGAATGGCTATCTCTCCGTTCGCAAAACATCCGAATCTAGTCTGGATGTACACTTGCCTATCTATCGCTGCACTTTTCGCAGGACTGTTATTTTTATTATGTTTCCACAAATACAACAAAATTGACGACGACGTGAATACGATCGATGCGGTGGGCAATGACTACTTTCCCCTTAACGAGAATGAAGAAGCACCAAATTTCCACACTCCAAAGAATCTATAAGCATCACCATGTACATATTAGGTCAATATGGTCCTTTAGATCCCAGTTGATTTACTTTGGTAAATTCTCGTCAATCGTTGACATTTCTTCCATGACCTGCTCTACCCACTTTTCTTGGCTTGCATCAATTGATCGATAAGGGTGCTTCATCGCGACACTGCTCTTTGGATAACCAACGAACTTTGAAGTGGCGTACTTGGTCATGGCAATTCCCTTCTTGCACACTCGTTCTGCATTTGCTATCTTTCCCTGGAACTCAACGGCTTCCTTAAACTGTCCACTCTTGTACAAATTGTATAAATGAACGATAGCTCTTGGAAAGATATTCCCCAATGCCGTAACACATCCCACTGCTTTTCCTTGCATAGCTGGGACTAGATAGTCCGACGAGCCACCGTAGACAGCGAAATGCGAGGGCTCAAAGGTAGATGTGAGACGGGTGATCTTACCGACATTTCCACACGTAAGCTTGACCCCAACAATGTTTGGATGGGCGGCTAGAGTAGAAATGACATCAGAGTCCAAATCCACACCAGCAGTAACTCCAGGGTAATTGTAAATCACGACCGGTAACGCTGACCTGTCCGCAACGGTCTGGTAGAAGTCTACAATAACCGCTGGTGTACCTGCCGGGCCAGCAAAGAATGAACAGGGTAACACTAGAATAAAGTCTCCTCCAACCCTCTTTGCGTCAGCTGCATATTCGGTAACCTGCGCAGTCGATTGAGCACCGACTCCCACGATCATAGGATAGAAGTAATCAAGTTTCAGGTCATCAATGGCCCGGCGAGCTGTTTGGGCCACCAAGATGCGCTCTTCCCTTGTGAGAAGCGCAGCTTCGCCATTGGTCCCAGACACGACCAACCCAGCCGTGCCGGCCTTGGCTAGAAACTGTACATGCCGGTAGTATGCCTCCGTGTCAATCTTGTCATTTTCGATGAAAATAATGGTCGGAACATAGACGCCAGCGGGAATTGCACGACTCATTGTTGGCGTGGCCCTGTCGTTTTCCGATTTCGGCGCGCCGGACAATAGCACAGAGAAGTGGACTTCTCCGAAACCTTAAGCAACATCCTCGAGAACGAGAAGCACGCGCGTGGGTGTTTCTAGTCGCAGTACGAACCACAGAATGTTTGGCACAAGGAGCAGTGGTAGACATCGGCATACGGCCAACAAAAGAATGGATTGCCACGCCCAACGTATCCGGCAAAGGCCAATTCAGCTGTCATCACGCATCAGCCAACTTCTCCTGGCACAGGATGGGGACTGGCAAATAACTGAGAAGGGTTTGGCAGAGAGTAGGGCTTGGGCGAAGGACGTTCATTGGTCGAGCGCGCGTGGTTACCCACAGCGGGCACAGTCCGAGCTTGGCGCTGTCACATGACGTCCTCCGCAAAACCCAAACGGGGATTTGATTTGACGGGGTTCCCAGCGTTTCCCACCCCGCGACATTCCTCCAGTCACACCACACCACACCCACCATGAGCGAAATAGATAGCCAGGAGAAAGCAGTCAACGACAGAGTCGGGCACAAGGGGTCCTCGGATGACGAAGCGGCTTTGACAGATAACCATCTTCACCTGACGGATGCGGAAAAGATTATCTCCAAGCAGGTGGCTCGCAAGGTTGATAAGCGCATCCTGCCCTTGGTGATCCTGGTGTATCTCATGAACTACATTGACCGCAACAATTACGCAGCAGCTCGACTGCAGGGCCTGGAGAAAGATCTAAAGCTCGTCGGCAATCAATACCAAGTTGGACTCTCCATTCTCTTCGTAGGATACATCCTTGCGCAGGTCCCGTCCAACATGTTGATCAACTATTGCGGCCGACCATCCTGGTATTTAGGTGGGTTTACGATCGTGTGGGGAATGGTGAGTGCGCTGACCTCGCTGGTACAAAACTATTCCGGAATAATTGCATGTCGCTTTTTGCTCGGCTTTGTAGAGTCCCCTTTCTTTGCAGGGGTCATGTTCTACCTATCCAAATGGTACACGAAAGAAGAGGTAGGCTATCGAATGAGTTTTTTCTACTCCGGCTCTTTAATTAGTGGTGCATTTGGAAATCTAATTGCTGCCGGTATCCTCCATGGATTGAATGGAGCGGGCGGCAAATCAGCCTGGAGATGGCTTTATATTATCGAGGGGACCATCACAATTGCAATCGGAATAGTTGTCGTCTTTATTCTTCCTGACTTTCCTGATACGTGGAGAGCTTTGTCTCCAGAACAAAAACGCGTGGCAATGAAGCGACTTGCTCTGGAGGCGGCTGAAGCTGATGTCGACATTTCCGGTTTTGCAACACAACGGAAGGGCTTGAAGCAGGCTATGTCAGACTCGAAAACCTATGTCCTTGCTCTCGCTTACCTCTGCGTTGTAACCACGTCAAGCTTTCAAAACTTTTTCCCCACTCTCACGGCTACACTTGGACTGAGCAACACTATTTCTTTGGTGCTAGTTGCACCACCGTATCTTTTCTTTTGTGTTTACTCATGGGGCCATGGAATTATGTCTGACAGACTTCAGAAGCGCTTCTGGTTCTTTATGTATCCATTGCCAATTACGATCCTTGGCTTCATAATCTTCATGGTCACCGATAACTTCGGAGCTCGCTACTTTTCCTTCTTTCTTATGGTATTCATCTTTGCACCAACAAGTACTACCTTTGCTTGGATAAGTGCTTCCATTCCCCGCCCACCTGCAAAACGAGCTGTTGCCGTGGCATTTATCAACGCCGTGGGGAATGCTGGATCGATCTTTTCGCCTTATTTCTACACGAAAGATCAGAGTCCGTATTACCGAAAGGCAAACGGTGCCAATATTGCGTTTGCATGTGCAGCAATGATCTTTGGCTGCATCCACCGATGGCAAATGGGCCGTGAGAATGCACGCATTGCTCGATTAGAGGAAGAAGATACGCCCTTGAGTGATAAGGATATGGCCATTCTGCAGAAGACTGCTGCTATTGAAGGAATTGACGTGGAAACTGTCGTACGACAACAAAAAGGATTCCGATACATTTTGTGAGGTTCAGCTGTTCACGTTTGTGGGGTTGTGAGGGTAACTAATTTGTCTGTACTTGAACATAGTGTGCAAAGAGTTACGTCGTGCGCTTGATTGAACCTCAAAGAGGAGACTTCAAGGGAGCTTGCAAAGGCAATGGGCAAACCGGATCGTGCGAGCGTTTGGATTCATATGATCATGCAAGCTTGCTAATCCCAGTCCACGCCTTCTGCATCTTTCCCCTCCACCCTGCTGTGGACTTCACGAATGATCTTCATAGCATCCATTCTCGCTTGTTTCTTATCGTTGAATCCGTACGCAGCCTCCGAAGAGTCAAACACAGTGCATCGTCGCATATCACGCCTGTACTTGCCAAAGTACGAACCCGGCCCAGCACGATGCATGACTGCCGTGTTGTCCCATATTGCAACATCGCCCACATCCTTGTAGGCCAGTTCAAGCACATATTTCTTTTGTGTCGCGTGCGTTAGGAGCTTTGTGACAAGCGCACTCGACGCTTCTGGCTCCATATCTTCAATGTGATGAATATGATACGCAAGATATAGATTCATTCGACCACTTTCGGCATGCTTCTGCGATACATAGTGCCGTCCCATTGGATACTTCATGGGGTCGATTGCTTTGAAGGTCTTGTAGTCTGGTACTGCTGCGCGTCGGCTTTGGAAGATGGAGTGTGCCGCAATTTTCCCCTGTATGAATTCTTTCGTAGCATCATCCAAGTCGTCATATGCCGTTCGCGTGTCTGCAAATTCTGTGGCGCCTCCAGTTCCAGGCGGTGGCAACTCTGCAGCCTTGATCATGGTGTATCGTACCCTCCGTAGATCATACGAGTTGTCGACGTGAAACATGGCTGTCGCCTTGCCGATGTAATACTAAAGTTCTCCCTCTTGAACCACTGTGCCATCTTTGTTTATGTTGCTGGCGTCTGACACTTCTTTGCATTGTAGACGAACGCTTGGAGTACGTGGAACATCCACCTCCCCAAATCTGTAAGCTAGTGCAGCAAGTTGATCATCGCTCATACCACTCTTTCGAAAGACAAGCACCCCATATTTCTCAAGCCCGTGCTTGACCTGAGCGAAGGCATCCTGGGAGAGATCGTCTTTGAAGTTCACGCCTCGACACTCTGCCCCAAAAGTCTCGTGAAGGGGCACAAACTCCAGCCTTTTGCTTGCGGGGACCATTGTAGCGAACCAGTTTCAAAGTGGGGGCGGGTGGGGGAGAATATACAGGCTCGCCTATATCCGGCGATTATATGCGGCACTCTATACGAAGAACCCGCGAGCACAGAAGCACCTTTACAATATCTAAACGATTCCTCTAGAGCGCATGATGATGGCCAGGGGTGATCCAGCAGTGGTTGTACCGAACATCATCATGTTCTGTTTAGCCTTCTTCTTCTGTCTTGCTGTAGCTGCCCCGACTCACTGGAGGAAAACTGAAGAGGCTTTCCCACGCGGAAAGTCGATATTCGGTACCTACTTACCAGGATCTTAGATACCGGCTCCCAACCCTGGCCTACACTCCTTTCAAGGAGGTTGTCGTAGGCACTTACTCTTGATTTTGGCGCAATGCACCCGGTAAACCCATTCGCCATTTCCTTGAATTATGCCATAGAAGCAAAGTCGGCACGCGTGATGTTTGTGTCGCCACCACCGGTATCTGTGACAGCCGTGGTAGGTATGGTCGTGACTAAGATGTGCAAGCCAATTTTTAGGCTGTCTGTGCCACTCCTGGAAAGACCGAGGGCTAGGACTTCGAAAGGTCTAGTACTCATGGTGGGTGTGGTACAAATTTCTTTCCACAACATGAAAAAAGGCCGAACGATAGCAGTGTTAAATGTAATGGCAATCTGGTCACGCCTAACCGGTATTCGGCTGTCTAGATGCGCAGCAAAGATTTGGCAGGTCCATGGTTCTTCGTTTGGCCAATACTTGCAGTTGAGCTCCACCATTAGACAAGAGCGGGAGTCGCCGACTAATGATGATTTAGTAAAACTAACGCTTTGGAGATGACGTAGTAAGAGCTGTCCGGAAGGTTGTCAAAGTTAAGTAAATGCGGGAGATCATTCACAACTTGACTCACTCTCATGTCCGGGCCAGGACGAATATTGGAGATCACTAAAGCCGTCTGTCTATCTTTAGGCCTCGGTTTGTACCACTCGGCATTGATCCTGCTGATGAGAGAAGAAGGCAGTTGAGGCGAAATGGTGACCATAAAAATAAACTCAATGACCACTTTGCACAGAATAATTACCGCTCATGATCTTCTCTTCTACCTTCAATATCGGTGACCTGCGATAAGCAAGGAGCTAGGAACCTGGGTCAGAATGCGCAGTCTTAACAACGTACATTGTCCCTTTAATAGCTCCCATCGTAGTCCGAATAGAAATATAGAGCCACGTAAAAACAACAATCAACGACAGAATGGTTCCGATGATTTTGAATGCAAGGGATTGAAGTTCTTCTCCAAATGTATTTGCAGACACTGCCATAGTGCCCTGAGATTAGTCATCGTTCACTTAGCTTACCAAAGGGAATGTGAACCCCCACCAACCCATATTGAAAGGGAATTTTCTGGTCTTCAAAATACTTAGACTAGCAACCGCAAGCCAAAATAAACCAAAGCCCCATATGAACAGAGCAATAGCTATTGAGGTTCCATACAGTCCATCAGCCATTGCCAAGCTCCTTGCCGACGATGACAGCAGGTTCGATTCCGGTCCAATAATATCATCAAGCGAGCCTTCTAATGCCAGCTGGCGCACATCAGCAGCAAGTTGCATAATTGCGTAAGCACCCTGGCCCATTGGCCCAAGGGGAAGAAAGACAGACACAATGATCTGGCTTTCTGGAATGTTGTGTAAAGATAGGCGATGAAGATAGATTCCCAGAATTAGCATGGCGATGGAGAATCCGCTGCCAAGTATGATGTATGATACCACAATTGTAAGACTTGCATGGTTCTTTGGTAAGACTGTTGCTAAAACAGAGCCTGTAGAAGATGCAACAATTGGTGCCACAACTGGGAGCAGCCAAATAGCCGTCATCTCCTCCATCAGCTGCCTGTGATACACAAATAAGATGAATGGCAATCCGTAGCAGGTAAGTAGAGATATAACTACGTCAATCCACCACAATGTCCACGCCAGGTATACCCAAGCAGTTCCCCAAACAGGCACACAAACGTATACGATCATGCTAATGATGGTCGCTAGGCCCATAGGAAGTGTACCCAAAAAGAGACTTTGCTGCGAATGCATGATCATTGCTTTGAAGACCTGAGGCCAGATTGCATACCGTGCGATACTCATGCCCATGAAAATAGCAAACAGCGCGACATTGAGTACAAAAATACAGTCCGCTATTATTCCTAGGCCTGAGAATTGAAAAGGCAGCCTCTTTAATAGAATCGATGCAATGCCTGTGCCCATGTTGACTGAGAACCATCTTCAGTCAGTGAAGCCAAACAAGTCCTACGAAGGAGTGAAATTGAGTACGCGCCTTCGCAAGGCCTCAATCGGGCGCTTTCGTGGGACGCCAATACCGTTGGCGACAGACATTCCGTTGTTTCTCAGCACTCAACACTGAGTCACACGACTAGTGACGAGTACGAACGAGTGTTACGATACGGATAACCTATGAAGAATATCTCTCACATGGACAGCAATTCACTTTCTCGATGGCGCTCCTGCAGATTGCGCTCGGCTAGCCATTCTCGCCTTAATCTCATCTTTGTCAGACACACGATCGAGCTTATACAATGGCGGGAGCTTAATTTTGCGGTTCCAGAAATCCAGCGTTTGACGTAAAATGGTAATGCAGTCTGCATCTGGAATTTCATATGAACCCTTGTGGGATCACAAGTCAATACTCGAAAGACAAGAGGAGTGAATTTTATCGGAAATGCTGTGCCTTCTAAGTATAAACACCAATCACACGTAAAGTGTATATTATGAATGATATAGAAAGTACTGTTCAAGTCACGAAGCTTCTTCATTTCAAACGAGTAGGGTGAATTGGGGGCTTGTAGAGTGGTGGCAGTCGCCGAATATCTCTGCGCATCACAATACGCTGGAAGGCATTGATGAGGGCATGTATTTGGTACCTAGAGTATTAGTTATAATCAAGGGTTTTGAACCCACTTCGCGTGCTGAGTGAGACTCGAGTTGAAGATATAGTCGAGTTCCTCCAGCGTTCTTTGCTTGGTTTCCGGCAGCCACAAGAAAATCATTATGAGGGCTACAACATTCAAGCCGGCGTAGAAGCCAAAGGCTCCTGTGATGGTAAACGCAGCGACAATTCGGAAGTAAGTGACTGACAAAACAGCAGCAAAGAAGTTGTTGACCGCCACAGCATAACTCATACCAACTTCGCGATGCGATAGCGGAAAGACCTCTGCAGAATAGGCAAATGGAACAGGGCCCTCACCAGGACTATAGAACGCCGCAAACAGAAAGACTGGTAATCAGATTATAATTCAAAACCAAACTTACTGAACAGGGCCACTAAGCCAATACCTGCTGGTGTGGACGACGGAATCAAAAAGCATAGTCCTGCAGCTAACAATGTCCAAGCCATTTGAGGGAAAGTGAAGAGTAGCAAATTACGTCGGCCAAATGTGTCGATTGTTTTTACAGCCGGCCATGCAAACGTAAAGTTGACAAGACCAAATCCCCATGATACCAACAACGCGTTCCTTTCCGAGAAACCAGCGGTAACGAAAACAGATGATGAATAAAATGCGATAATGTTAATTCCACACATCTGCTGGGCAATCATTACGACAAAGGCGGCAAGCGAGGCGCGACGGTTTCGTGGGATAGTGAATAGCTCGATAAGCCTCGTGAGATAATTGCTTTCTCCGATAATTGCAGATTCCACAGTCAGCTGTGATGAAATGTAATAAAGGTCTCGAGCAGCTTGGAGTTTTGTCGTGCGCAGTCGAACAAGCGACTTATAAGCGTCGCGATAGCGGCCTTTCTTCATGTACCAACGTGGCGACTCAGGGCAAAAGTAGATTAGTACTAGGAGTGGAATTGAAGGAATAAAAGCAGACCCCAATTGCAGTCGCCAAGCTATATTCCCTACCCGAAAGAGGATCAGATTCGCACTGAGACCGAGAAGGATTCCAAAGGTCGTCCATAATTGCCAACTCATAACAAGCCCACCTCTAATTAACGCAGGTACATTCTCAGCAGCGTATACTGGTACAATTGCAGCCTTTGTTCCCAGTCCTATACCAAGAAGGAATCGACAGATGAGCAATTGAGGCCAATTTTGCGTGAATCCTGATCCGATTGGAGCCAAGAAAACGAATATTGCAGAGAAGAAAATAGTTCCACGCCGACCAAAGTAGTAGTTAAGCGGATCTGAAAGCCAAGTTCCAATCACCGCAGCAGAAAGAAAAGGACCGGAGTTGATGAGACCAACCAGCCAATTGTTTCGCTGGTAGTTGGGGTCGCCAGGTACTGGATTGATACCGAATTCTAGTGGAAAGCTCAGATTGGCACCATTAGCTCCAGTCTGATCCCAGCCTTGCACTGCTGCACCGATAGAGCAAACAATCACAGTGAGATAGAGCTGCCAAGGTTGACGCCATTTGTGCAAAATCTCGTATTCCAGCGACGCCTTGTCATCCGCATCGAGCTCAGGCATCGAGTCGAAATCAATCGGATTCTGAGCAACAAGCGCTCCTTTTCGTAGATCAGGCACAATATCTGTCAACGTATATTTTTGTGCAAATGCATCGACATCGCGCATGAGCTGGTCGCGAGAAATTCCAGCTAACGGATTTTCGATGCGCGCAGTCAAGTTGCTGTTCAAATCAACGTGGCCCACATTCTTCTCCGCATCCCTCGTGCTCTTGTTCTCGTTCTCGTTCCGAACAAAAGCGTCGTCCCTTTGAAACTTCTCTGATGTGTTTGTGTTAGTCCCTGCCTGAGGATCTTTTAGATGGCTAAGCGAGCTGCCCTTATAGGCGGTCTCGTCCTGGGCGAGGGGCTCAGCCTTGCGGTCGTCTGGCATGTCGCACAATAGGAAAGCGGGGAAAGGGTGGAGCGAGCGAAAGGGTGCGGGTAGGGGCGGCAGTCCCTTTTATACCTTTGTGTTCCTATTACTGATCGGTGAGTTCCGCAGAAAATGAACAAGTTGATTGGTTCACTGGGAAGCCTCCCGTCTACATGCAGCCAGATCCCCCACTTTCCCGATATTTGTGACGCGTGTCCGCGGGAGAATAGTTGGCCCGAGCGGATGGAATCGTGTGACCGCCCTGCATTGAGCCATGACGCTCATAGGGTTAGGCCCCATTCTGACACGTGTTGCCTCGGCTACTATCGCGAGCGTGTATTGTGGCGAAAGTGGCCAAGGGCCAGCCAGATGAGGGTCCGAAAGGAAACTACGGACGAATATAGCAGGGTTCTTAAAAGAGCTCGCCACGCTTACTGAAGGGAGAGGATTGGACAAACGACAAAAGTATAACACACTAGCGACCGATAATCGCTCCCTCGCCACAGTAATATTGGTGAAATACGATTGCTTGTGCTATCATTACGCGATAAGCCCATTACGGAAAAGATGTTTCATGTGTTGCTGAGGGTCAAAGAAAGTTTCACAAGCATCCTATTTCCCGCCAATTTACGGCTCAGAAACGCCACTAGTCTCTGACGTAATACCAATACCTATTCGTAAAGAATTCAATATGGTTATGGTAAAGGGAAATACCTTGATACTTCCAACGCACACCGAAACAAATATTTGGCAGGTCTCCTTCCGGCACCTCTAAAAGCTAGTTGCATGGTCTACAGAGTACTCACGTCGTTTGGGACAAGCTACAATTACAGATCTTGGGCCACATCTTTACGTATTTGGAGGAAACAGAGTATATAGTCTTGTTAACGAGTTGCTGGATGTATGGAGCAAGCCACATAACAGGAATCCTCGTCTCTGTCATGACTGACCCATCAACGTATAAAAAAGAGAGATTTAACGAGCGCAACACCGCCGTCTACAAACACGTATACCCGCCGTCTAAGATTACATCTTGGCCGGTCATGAAGCTGCTAGCCGGAGTGCTCAAGAAAACTACTGCACCATTCAGCTCGTCTTTGTTCCCAATACGCCCCATCGGCGTACGCTCGCTCCAAGTACGGACGGCGTCAATGTGCGCCGGACTTTGATTCAATGCTGTATCCATGTAACCCGGCGAGATCGTGTTGACCCGTATGCCATGTGTAGCCCACTCAGCGGCAAGGGAGCGTGCTAAGTGTATGATGGCTGCTTTGGACATGTTCTTTGTCAGACTGAACCCAGAAATCTCTTACATA
>JAABUZ0100003385.1_pt1 | contig 23811 bp, 19 predicted proteins | sample 5562091 | NCBI WGS metagenome assembly JAABUZ01 (sample SAMN12813069, study PRJNA571459) | rock metagenome | isolation source: Antarctica rocks | place: Antarctica: Victoria Land, Linnaeus Terrace sud | collected 2015-12-21
CAGGACGACCTGCTGCCACCGCCCGAGGGCGAGGTCGGAAGCCACGACCGGCACGGTCTCCGACGCCCCGATCAGCGAGGCGCGCAGGTGGGCGTGGGCGTTCGAGTCGTGGTTCAGGCGGTTGTGGGCGTACCCCGCGTCCCCCGGAACCAACCGCTCGAGCAGGGCGCGCAGGTCCTCCACGCCGCCGGGCTCGTACTCCATGGTCGTCACCGCCGCGGTCGAGCCGGTGACGAAGACGCAGACCAGTCCCCGCTCGATCCCGCTCGTGCGCACCACGCTGCGCACGCCGTCGGTGAGGTCGACGACGTGGCCGTCGCCGTCGGTGCGCAGCCTGAGCACTCCGCCCTGCACCGTCACGCCGGCTCGCGCCCCATCACCGCTCCTCCGTCCTTCATGCGCACGCGCGCGAAGCGTCGCTTTCCGAGCTGCAGCACCCGACCGTCGACGGTCTCGGGCGAGACGTCGAACGCCTCGCCTCCCACCGGGGTCCCGTCGATGCGCACGCCGCCCTGGGAGAGCAGCCGCCGTGCCTCGGAGCTCGAGACGCCAAAGGCGCGGGCGAGCAGGGCGGGAAGGTGCACGGGTTCCCCTTCCCTTGCGGAGAAGGAGACCTCCTCGACCTTCTCCGGGGCATCGTGGCGGATGTGGACCCGGTCGAAGGCCGCCTCGGCGGCGCACGCCGCCTCGCTCCCCGCGAAGCGCTCCACGAGCCGCCGCGCCAGCGTCCGCTTGGCCTCGCGCGGACCGTCGCGGCTCGCCACCTGCTCGCCGAGCAGCAGCTCGTACCAGACCTCCAACGCCGCGTCGGGCAGGCTGAGCGTCTTGCCGTAGATCTCCGCCGGAGCCTCGGCGACGCCCACGTAGTTGTTCGACGACTTCGACATCTTCCGGCTGCCGTCGAGGCCGGGAAGGATCGGCATGGTGAGAATGACCTGCTCGGGTTGCCGGTAGGCCCGCTGCACGTCGCGCCCGAGGAGCAGGTTGAAGGTCTGGTCGGTGCCGCCGAGCTCGACGTCGGCGCGCACCGCCACCGAGTCGTAGCCCTGCAGGAGCGGATACAGGAGCTCGAGGATGGAGATGGGGGCGCGGACGGAGTAGCGCTTGGCGAAGTCGTCGCGCTCCAGGATCCGCGCGACGGTGGTGGTGCGCGCGAGCGCGAAGAGCTCCTCGGCGGGCATGTCGAGCCACTCCGAGTTGCGCCGCACCTCGACGCGGTCCGAGTCGAGCACCATGAACGCCTGCTCCTGATAGGTGCGGGCGTTGGCCTCGATCTCCTCGGCGGAGAGAACCGGACGCGTGCTCGAGCGACCACTCGGATCGCCGACCCGCGCGGTGTAGTCGCCGACGATGAGCACCACGGTGTGCCCGAGGTCCTGGAACTCGCGCAGCTTCTGCAGCACCACGGTGAAGCCGAGGTGGATGTCGGGCGCCGTGGGGTCGATCCCGAGCTTCACCCGCAGGGGGCGAGACTCGCGCTCGGCCGCCTCCAGGCGCCGCCCGAGCTCTCCCTCCGGGAGGCACTCGACCGCGTTGCGGGTGAGCCAGGCAGCGGGAGGGGCCATCCCGGGCAATGCTAGACTCCGCGCCGCGGTGGGGCGGTGAGTTCTCGGCCCCGCCCGCCCTTCACCGCTCGCCGCCGCCGTGAGCACGTGAGGTACCGCTCCCTCGCGGCCGTCCCCGGGGGCGGACGCATTCGACGCAGTGAGCGACGAGCGCAACACTCCACGCCTGAACGGCGGCTCCGAGCCGGTGCCGCTGCGCGCACCCCGACGCCGCTGGGGCAAGGACGACGCGGACAGGAGCGGACGTCCCCCGCGCCCCAAGGTCCGCAAGCTGCGCCTCGCGCTCATCCTCTTCGGGGTCGCGCTCCTGGCTCTGGCCTCCTCCTTCTTCGGGATGATGATGGCCGTCGCCTCCGACCTGCCCAAGCTCGAGAACCGCGAGCAGTTCCGCAGCGCGAAGAACTCCGTGCTGCTCGACGTCCACGGCAAGCCCCTGGGCATCCTCACCGGTCCGCGTAACGTCCTCCTCGTCGACGGGCCGCACATCGCCCCGGTCATGAAGCAGGCGATCATCGCGGTCGAGGACCGGCGGTTCTACCGGAACGAGGGAGTGGACCTGCAGGGCCTCGGCCGCGCCCTCTACTCCGACCTCGCGGCGCAGCGCACGGTGCAGGGCGGCTCGACCATCACCGAGCAGTTCGTCAAGAACGCGCTCGCCGCGCAGAACAACCGGACGATCTTCCAGAAGCTCCGCGAGGCGGCGTTGGCCTTCCATCTCTCCCGCAAGTGGGACAAGGAGAAGATCCTCACGGAGTACCTGAACTCGACGTACTTCGGCAACGGCGCCTACGGGATAGAGTCGGCGGCGCGCACCTACTTCGGCACGAGGCACCCTGGGTGCGGGCAGGGGACGCAGCCCTCGTGCGCCTCGCTGCTCGCTCCGGCCGAAGCCGCGATGCTGGCCGGGGTCGTCGCCTCGCCGAGCGCCTTCGATCCGGTCGCCCATCCGCGTGCGGGACGTGCGCGCCGCGATCTCGTGCTCCGCGACATGCGCGAGCAGTATCGGCTTAGCGTCCCCGAGTACGACGCGGCGATCGCCCAGCCGCTACCCGCCGAGGATCAGATCATCCCGCCGCAGGAGAAGAGCCAGGCGCCCTACTTCACCACCTGGGCCCGCCAGCAGATCGTCAACCGCTTCGGGCCGATCAAGGCGTTCAGCGGGGGCCTCAGCATCCGCACCTCCCTCGACCTCCCGTTGCAGCAGGCGGCGCAGACCGCCGTCGCGAACTGGCTGAGCGGCCCGGGGCAACCCTCGGCCGCCCTCGTGGCCATCGACAACCGAACGGGCGAGGTGCGCGCGATGGTGGGCGGCTCGGACTTCGCGCACTCGCCGTTCAACCTCGCCACCCAGGGCCAGCGCCAGCCCGGCTCGGCCTTCAAGCCCTTCACGCTCGCCACCGCGCTCGAGGAGGGCTACTCGCCCGACTCCGTGTGGACCTCGAAGCGCAAGGTCTTCACCGTGCCGCGCTCCGGCGGGCGCGAGCACTTCGTGGTCAACAACTTCGAGAGCTCCTATTCGGGATCGAACACGCTGGCCGGCGCCATGACGGTTTCCGACAACTCGGTCTACGCAGATGTGGGGATCCACGCGGGCGTGCGGAGGATCGCCGGGCTGGCCCAGCGGATGGGCATCCGCACCCCGGTCTCCCACAACTACGCGATGACCCTCGGCGGGCTCAAGCAGGGAGTCACCCCCCTCGACATGGCCCACGCGTACGAGACGTTCGCCACCGGCGGCCGGCTCGTGACCGATCCGGACATCGGCGCCAGCCCGCGCGGGCCGATCGCGATCCACGATGTGCGGGACGCCAGCGGGCAGATCATCGCGCGCAACGAGCCGCGCTATGAGCGGATCCTGCCGACGGGCGTGGCGGCGAACGTGTCGTCGATCCTCCAGAGCGTCGTGCAGAGCGGAACGGCCAAGGCCGCGGCCATCCCCGGCCTGGCGGCGGGAAAGACCGGGACGACCGAGAACTACGGCGACGCCTGGTTCGTCGGCTGGAACGACCGCCTGACCGTTGCGGTGTGGGTGGGCTACCCGCACAAGACCGTCTCGATGAGGACGGCCTTCCGGGGTGGTCCGGTGGAGGGCGGGACCTATCCCGCCCTCATCTGGCACGACTTCATGACGGCGGCGCTCGCGATCTTCGCGCAGCGCCATCCCACCGTGGCTCCGCCGGCTTCGAGCGCCTCGCCCTCGACCACGCCGGTGCCTACCTCAACCGCGCCGGTGCTCAGCACCCCGACCGCACCGCCGGTCACGACCCCGACGACCACGACGCCCACCCAGACCCAGACGGTGCCCGTAACTCCGCGGACCATCACGCCGCGAACCGTCACGCCGCGGCGGCTCACGCCCACGCCGCGCTCGGGCACGGGGACCGGCACGGGAGCCGGCGGCGGCGCAACGGGCCGCGGCGGAGGCACGACCCGCGGCGGGACGCGCCGATAGCTTCAGCTCACGCGGCCGCGCTCCGGCGCGCTCGGCGTCGGGGAGCGTCGAGATCCGCCGGCCACGGCCGCGAGACGAAGCGGCTCCCGCGCGCGCAGAAGCGCCAGGGCAGCGCCACCGCCTTGGTGATCCCCACTCGGGGCGCGGCCACGAGCGCCGGGGCCGTCCCGGCCGCAGGCCGCTCGAGCTCGATGGGGCCGCCGTCGAGCTCGGAGTCGTTCAGCTCCAGTCCCATCCCGAGCGCCTGGGTGAGGCGACCCGGACCAGCGCACAGATCCTCCGTGCGGTCGAGGCCTCGGCGCGCGCCCATGAGCTCGGTGCCGCGCACCGGCTCGAGCGCCCGGATCAGCACGGCCGCGCCGACGCCCTCGGGCTCGGCGACGGCGTTCAGCAGCGCATGGATCCCGTAGGAGCGGTAGACGTAGGCTCGCCCCGGGGGCCCGAAGAGCACCCGGGTGCGCGGCGTGCGGCCCAGGTAGGCGTGGCAGGCGGGCTCGGAGGCGTGGTAGGCCTCGGTCTCGACGACGATCCCGCTGCACTCGCCGTAGTGCAGCACGCATCCCACGAGCTCGCGCGCGACCGAGACCACGCCGCGCGCGTAGAAGTCGCTCCTCACGCGCGGGCGCCCGGAACGGAGGGGCGCTCGGAGAGCGTCCCACGCGCGCGCTGGAGCTGCTCGCGCACCCGCGCGAGGCTCGTGCCGCCCTCGGAGACCTTCGACTCGAGCCCGGCCCGGTCGCGCAGCAGGGCGTAGAGCTCCTCGTCGAGGAGCGGCGAGTGCTGGGCCAGCTCCTCGGGTGAGAGCGATGACAGCGGGCGCTGGCCCTCGAGCGCACGGCGGACGAGGCCGGCCACCACGGCGTGGGCTTCGCGGAACGGGACTCCACGGCGCACGAGCAGGTCGGCGACGTCGGTGGCGGCGAGCAGCTCGTCGGCCGCGGCGGCGGCGAGGCTCTCGGCGCGGAAGGCGATCGTGGTGAGCATTCCGGCGGCGGCGGCGAGGCAGAGCTCGAGCGTGTCGGCGGCGTCGAAGAGCGGCTCCTTGTCCTCCTGCATGTCCTTGTTGTAGGTGAGCGGCAGGCCGTGGAGCACGCCCTGCAGGCCCACCCAATGCGCCGCCAGCCGCGGAGCCTTGGCTCGCAGGAGCTCGGCCGCGTCCGGGTTCTTCTTCTGGGGCATGAGCGATGAGCCGGAGGCCCACGCGTCGGACACCTCGCAGAAGCCGAACTCCTCACTCGACCACAGCACGATCTCGGCCCCGAGGCGGGACAGGTGAGTGGCGCACGTCGCCGCGGCGGCGAGGAAGTCGAGCACGAAGTCGCGGTTGGAGACCGCGTCGATCGAGTTCTCCGCGACGCCGGCGAAGCCGAGCGCCTCGGCGACCATCGCCCGGTCGGTGTCGAAGTTCACCCCGGCCAGGGCCCCTGCGCCCAGAGGCAGCTTGGCCGTGGACAGCGCGACCGCGTCGAAGCGGTCGCGGTCGCGCTCGAGCATCCAGAAGTAGGCGAGCAGGTGATGGCTCAGGTACACGGGCTGCGCGCGCTGGAGGTGGGTGTAGCCGGGCATCGGCCAGTCGAGGTGGCGCTCGGCCGCGTCGACCAGCGCGCGCATCAGGCGCTCGATGCCCTCGCGGGCCGCCTGGGCGTGAGCGCGGACGAACAGCGCGACGTCGGTGGCCACCTGGTCGTTGCGCGAGCGGGCGGTGTGCAGCCGGCCGCCGACCGCGCCGGCGATCTCGGTGACGCGGCGCTCGATCGCCATGTGGATGTCCTCGTCCTCGGGCTGGAACGGGAACGCGCCGTCCTCGAGCTCCCGCTCCACCTGCTCGAGCGCGGCGTGGAGCGCGTCGCGGTCCGCCTCCGAGATGATCCCCCGCGCGGCGAGCATCGAGGAGTGCGCGCGCGAGAGCTCCACGTCGTAGGGCCCGAGGCGCCAATCGAATCCCAGCGAGGCGTTCAGCCGCTGAAAGACGGGGTCGGGCGGCTGGACGAAGCGCGACACGCGCGGCAGTCTAGGAGCCCGGCTGCCGCGACGGCGGGGCTAGCGCTGGCTCAGCGAGGCGATCTGAGCGACCTGGCTGGCCAGGGCGAACCCGAGGATGTAGAGGGTCGCGCCCCAGCCGGCGTAGGCTCCGCGCGCGCGGGGATAGAACCGGCCCTCGGGGTCGCGGCCGACCGAGAGCACAACGGGGAGGAGGAAGAGGATCCCGACCGTGATGAGGAACCACGGGGAGCACTCGGCGAGCAGGTAGCGCAGGTCGAGCCGGAACTGCGAGGCGATCTCGCCGATCACCCGATGCCAGAGCACCCACGGCAACGAGGCGACGAGGAGGAATCCGACGAGGCCGGTGAGCTGGGCGCGCCGCCGCTCGTACGCGCTGCGCTCGCGCACCGTGACCCGGCGCGCGGACCGGCTGACCGGAGAGCGGCGTGGCCGCGGCCGCCGGCGTACGACCGTTCTCCCCCGCCGCATGCGACGAGTATGCCACCGCCGGGGCGGCCGACCCGCGGTTCAGCGCCCGAGCACCGCGCGCACCGTCTCCGCCACGCGCGCGACCTGCCCCTCGTTCATCTCGGGGAAGAAGGGCAGCGCGACGGAGCGCGCGGCGGCGTTCTCGCACACGGGGAACTCCCCCTCCCGGTGGCCGAGGCGCTCGCGGTAGAAGGACAGGAGGTGGATGGCCGGCAGGTAGGGCTTGCTCTGGATTCCCCGCTCGGTGAGCGCGCGGATCGCGGCGTCGCGCTCGACCTCCCGGGGAAGCTGCACGACCCAGACGAACCAGCCGCGCTTCTCGCCTCCGCTGTCGGGGCAGGGCAGCTCGAGGCCCTCGATGCCGGCGAGCGCCTCGCGGTAGGCGCCGGCCACCCGCGCGCGGTCGGCGAGCGCGCCGTCCAGGCGCTCGAGCTGGGCGAGCCCGAGCGCACAGGCGATGTCGGAGAGCCGGTAGTTGAAGCCCAGGCGGTCGTGGTCCAGCCAGCCCATGTCCGGCGCACGGCCCTGGTTGCGCTCGGAGTCGATCCGCTGCTTCAGCGCCTCGCTCCCGAGCGTCACCATCCCTCCCTCCCCCGTGGTGAGCTGCTTGTTGGCGTAGAAGCCGAACACCGCCGGGTGCCCGCGAGCACCGACCGCCACTCCGTCGGAGTGCACGGCGCCGAGCGCCTCGCAGGCGTCCTCGACGATGGGCAGGCCGAGCCGCTCGAGCGCGGGCACGTCGGCGGGATAGCCGAAGATGTGAACGGGAAGCAGGGCCGAGGTGCGTTCGCTCACCGCGGCGGCGGCGGCGGCGGCGTCGAGGTTCAGCGTCACCGGGTCGATGTCCACGAACACCGGCCGGGCGCGCTCGTAGAGGACCGCGTTTGCGCTGGCCACGAAGGAGAACGGGCTGGTGATGACCTCCTCTCCCTCGCTCACCCCGACTGCGCGCAGGGCGAGGTGCAGGCCGGCGGTGCCGCTCGAGACCGCGCTGGCGTGCCGGGCGCCCAGGTGACGGGCGAAGGCCTCCTCGAAGGCGGCCAGGCGCGGGCCGAGGGAGAGGTGGCCCGAGCGCAGGACCTCCAGCACGCGCTCCTCCTCCTCCCGTCCGAGGACGGGACGGGCGAGCGGGATGGCCTCGATCCCACCGGTCTGAGGGGACGCGGTCGACGCGCCGCCCGCGCCTCCGGGCTCGCCGCCCGGGCGCTCGCTCACGAGGAGGAGCCGGCCGGCCGCGCGCCGGTGCGCTCCTCCGCGGCGCCCGTGGCGGGCGTTCGACCAGGCTGCATCACGTACTCGAGTGAGTCCACGAGCGCCTCCCAGGAGGCCTCGATGACGTTCTCCGAGACTCCGATCGAGCCCCATACCCCGCTGCCGTCGGAGGCGTCGAGCAGGACGCGCGTGACCGCGCCAGTGCCCTTGTCCTCGTCGAGGATGCGCACCTTGAAGTTCACGAGATCGACGTCGTGCAGGTGGGGATAGATCTCCCCGATCGCCGCGCGCAGGGCGCGGTCGAGGGCGTTGACCGGTCCGTTGCCCTCGGCCGTGCGCACGTAGCGCTCGCCGTCCACCCAGATCTTGACCGTGGCCTCGGTCTCCACCCGACCGTCGGCGCGCTTCTCGACGATCGCGCGCCAGCTCTCGAGGCGGAAGAGCGGCTCGTAGGCGCCGGTCTCCTTGCGCAGGAGCAGCTCGAAGGAGGCGTCGGCGGCCTCGAACTGAAAGCCGGCGTGCTCGAGCGCCTTGACCCGCTCGACCACGCGAGCGGCAGTAGGGGCGTCGAGGGCGAGGCCGGCGTCGGCGGCCTTCTCCACCACGGTTCCACGCCCGGCGAGCTCGGAGACGAGCAGCTCGCGGTGGTTGCCCACGCGCGCCGGATCGACGTGCTCGAAGGCGCTCGGGGTGCTCCGCACTCCGGCGGCGTGCAGCCCGGCCTTGTGCGCGAAGGCGTTGCGCCCGACGTAGGGCTGGTCGGGGTGGGGCGCGCGGTTGAGCAGCTCGTCGACGAAGCGCGCCGCGTCGGTCAGGCGAGCGAGCTGCTGCTCGGCGAGCACCCGGTGGCCCATCTTGAGCTGAAGGTCGGCGATGATCGAGACGAGGTTCGCGTTGCCGGTGCGCTCCCCCACCCCGTTGATCGTGCCCTGGACCTGGGTGGCTCCCGCCTCGACCGCCATGAGCGTGTTGGCCACCGCGCACTCCGCGTCGTTGTGGCAGTGGATCCCGAGCGGCACGCCGGGCAGCTCGGCGGCGACGTCGGCCACGGCCCGCGCCACCTCGGAGGGGAGAGACGGACCGTTCGTGTCGCACAGGACGAGGCGCTCGGCGCCCGCCTGCTCCGCCGCGCGCAGGCACGCCAGCGCGTAGGCGCGGTCGGCGCGCCAGCCGTCGAAGAAGTGCTCGGCGTCGAAGAGCACGCGCTTCTCGCGCGCCACGAGGAAGGCGATCGACTCGGCGATCATCGCGAGGTTCTCCTCGCCGGAGACGCGCACCACCTTCTCGACGTGTCGCGTGGAGGACTTGCCCACGAGCGTGCACACGGGCGCGAAGCACTCGGCGAGCACGCGCAGTCCCTCGTCGGCCTCGGCGGCGAGCTCGCGGCGCCGCGTCATCCCGAAGGCGGCGATCTCCGCGTGCGCGAGCGACTCCCCGGAGAGGCGCTCGAAGAGCTCCTGCTCCTTGGGGTTCGAGGCCGGGAACCCGGCCTCGATGAGGTGCACTCCGAGGTCGTCGAGGCGGTGTACGACGCGCACCTTCTCCTCCGCGGTCAGCGTGATGCCCGCTCCGCCCATCCCGTCGCGGAGTGTCGCGTCGTAGAGCTCGACCGGCTTCATGCCGCCCGGCTCGGCACCGGCACGACGTCCAGCCACTTCGCGTAGCGCTCATCGCGCCCGTGGAGCGCGTCGTCGAAGACACGCTGGATCTCGCGCGTCACCGGTCCCGGCTGGCCCGTGCCGACGGAGTGCTCGTCGATCTCGCGGACGGGCACGAGCTCGGCCGCGGTGCCCGACATGAAGACCTCGTCGGCGAGGTAGAGCTCGGCGCGGGCGATGTCGCGCTCGACGAGCTCGTAGCCGAGGTCGGACGCGATCTCGGCCAGCGAGCGGCGGGTGATCCCGTCGAGGATGCTCGCGGTGGGCGGCGGAGTGAGGATCTGCCCGTCGAAGACCACGAAGATGTTCTCCCCCGAGCCCTCGCACACGTGGCCGTGGTCGTCGAGGAGGATGGCCTCCTGGTAGCCGGCGTGATGCGACTCGATCTTGGCCAGGACGGAGTTCAGGTACTGGCCCGTTGCCTTCGCGTGCGGCATGAGCGAGTCGGGCGAGATGCGCCGCCACGAGGAGACCTTGGCGCGGATGCCCCGCTGCTTGCCCTCCTCGCCGAGGTAGGCGCCCCAGCTCCAGACCGCGATCGAGACCTCGACCGGGCAGTCGAGCGGGAAGAGCCCCATCGGGCCGGCGCCGCGATAGACCAGCGGGCGTATGTAACACTCCGAGAGGCCGTTGCGCGCGATGAGCTCGTGCGTGGCCTGGCGCAGCTCCTCGGGCTCGTAGGGGATCGGCATGTAGTAGAGCTGGGCGGAGCGGTAGAGGCGCTGGAGGTGCTCGTAGCCGCGGAAGATCGCCGGCCCGTCCGCGGTCTCGTAGGCGCGTACGCCCTCGAAGACGCCCGTGCCGTAGTGCAGGCCATGGGTGAGCACGTGCACCTTCGCGTCCTCCCAGGGAACGAGCTCGCCGTTCATCCAGATGAGGTCCGCTGGCTCCACGTCGCTCCTCCTCAGAGGTGGGAAAGGACGGCGTCGGTGGCCTCGCGCGTGGTGGCCCCGCCGCCCAGGTCGGGGGTGCGCAGGCCGCCGGCCAGCGCCTCCTCGACGGCGGATTCTATCGCCGTCCCCTCGGGCTGCATCCCCAGGCCGTGGCGGAGCATGAGCGCGGCGGAGAGGAGCATCGCCAGCGGGTTGGCCACGCCCTGGCCGGCGATGTCGGGCGCAGAGCCGTGAACGGGCTCGAAGAGCCCCGGCGCGCCCGGCGCGCCGAGCGAGGCGCTCGGCAGCAGCCCGATCGAGCCGGTGAGCATCGCCGCCTCGTCGGAGAGGATGTCGCCGAAGAGGTTCTCCGCGAGGATGACGTCGAAGTGGCGCGGCGCGGCGATGAGCTTCATCGCCGCGTTGTCGACGAGCAGGTGCTCGAGCTGGACGTGGGGGAACTCCTCGAGGTGGACCCGGCGCACGACCTCCCGCCAGAGCCGAGAGGTCTCGAGCACGTTGGCCTTGTCGACCGAGGTCACCCGCGCGCGGGCGGCCCCGAACGCGGTGCGGGCGATCCGCTCGATCTCCGCCACGGAGTAGACGCAGGTGTCGAAGGCCCGGCCGTCCTCGCGCCCGCGTGCGCCGAAGTAGATCCCGCCGGTGAGCTCGCGCACGACGAGCAGGTCGGTGCGCTCGATGATCTCGCGCCTCAGCGGGCTCGCGTCGTAGAGCGCGGGGAGCGGCTTGACCGGGCGCAGGTTGGCGAAGAGCCCGAGCCCCTGGCGCAGGCCGAGGAGGCCCTGCTCGGGACGGGGGGCCGCGGGATCGGTCGTGTCCCACCGCGGCCCGCCCACGGCGGCGAGGAGCACGGCGTCGGCGCCGCGGCAGGCGGCGAGCGTCTCTTCGGTCAGCGCGACGCCGTGGGCGTCGATGGAGGCGCCGCCGAAGACGTGCTGCTCGAAGCCGAGTTCGAGCCCGAGGGCGTTCAGAACCTCGAGCGCGGGGCCGAGGATCTCCGGACCGATGCCGTCGCCGGGGAGGGTGACGATGCGCGCGCTCATGACGCCCGGAACCGTGCCACATATCCGACGGGCCAGCGGTGCGCGCGCTCGAGCGCCAGCCCCGCGTCGTCGGCCCACGCGCGCAGCCGCCCGAGCCGCACCCAGCGCGGGCTGCCGAGGAGGTCGCCGACCACCAGACGACCACCCGGGCGCAGCACACGTCGAAGCTCGCGCAGCGCGGCCCGGCGGTCGGGTATCTCTCCCAGGGTGAACAGGAGCGTCGCGGCGTCGAAGCGCCCGTCGGGAAAGGGAAGCTCCTGAGCGTCCCCCTGGGTGGCGAGGAGGTTGGTCAGGCCGCGGCGGCGGGCGCCGCGCAACGCGTGGTCGAGCATCTCGACCTGCACGTCGAGGAGCTCGAGCGTGCCGCCCGGTGCGAGCGCGCGGGCGAGGTCGGTCGAGTAGTGGCCCGTCCCCGGCCCGACCTCGAGCACGCGCTCGCCCCGTGACGGCGCGAGGAGCCGGTGCACGCGTGCGCGTGTGACGAGCGGGTGGGGAAGCTGGACCCAGAGCCGCTGGCTGTAGGGGCAGACGCCTTCGGGCTGGTCGTACCAGTAGCGGGCGGCCGCCGCCGCGGCAGCCAGGGCCCCCGCGGCGGCGAGCCCCCTGCGCCGCGGCCTCACCGGCCCCGAAGCCCCGCGCATCTCCGCCCGAGACCCGGTCTCACGCCGGCTTCCGCGCGACGACGTTCAACCGCACGTAGTCGAGCTCGACGGGCTCGCCGACCTGATCCAGGAGCTCGTCGAGGAAGTCATCGCGGAGCGCCTCCGGCAGGCGCTCGAGGTGCGGCGCCACACAGACCGATTCGAGGAATGCACGCGGCTCGGGTGGCGTCGTCGGGCGTGCCTCGAGCCAGCAGTCCACCGTCTCGAAGCCGGCGCGCTCGAGCCGCTCGGCAGTCGCCTCGACGCTCGGGTAGTGCCACGGGCGCTTCCATCCCGCGAAGCAGGCGGCGAACTCGGGCCGCTCCGCGACGGCCTCTATCGCCGCCCGGAAGCGCACGATGTTTCCCTCCCCGCCGAACTGAGCGGAGAGGCTCGCGCCCGGGCGCAGCGCATCGTGCAGACGCGCGAAGAGCCGGTCGTGGTCTCCTATCCAGTGGAAGGTCGCGGTGGAGATCGCCGCGTCGACCGGCTCGGGGAGCTCCAGGCCGAGGAGGTCCTGCTCGAGGACGGTCGCGCGCTCGCCCAGCAACGCGCGAGCCTTGACGACCATGGACGGGGCGGCGTCGACCGCGATCACGGTTCCGCGGGGCAGCCGGTGGAGGAGCTCGGCCGTGACGCGTCCCGTGCCGCAGCCGGCGTCGAGCACCGTCTCGTCGCCCCGCAGGGACAGGCGATCCAGGACCTCGCGGCCCCAGTCGAGCTGGGGCGCCGAGACTCGGTCGTACGTCGTCGCGTCCCAGTCGCGGCTCACGGGATCACAGCGCGGCCGTCACCGGCCCCTGGCGCTCACCCGACCAGCCGTCTTCGACGGTCGGTGCCCGCGCCTCGTAGCGCTCGATCGCCTCCTCCTGGGCGAGGGTCATCGCGACGTCGTCGAGGCCGTTCAGCAGCCGATGGCGGATCTCGGGGTCGAGCTCGAATCCGACCGAGCGGCCGGCGAAGCGCACCTCGAGCGCCTCGAGGTCGACCTCCCCCTCCCCCGCCTCGGCCAGCGCCCGGCACTCCTCCTCGGCCAGCGCCACGGGGAGCAGGCCGATCTTCGTGCAGTTGGAGAAGAAGATGTCGGCAAAGCTCGGAGCCACGATCGCGCGGAAGCCGTAGTCCTCAAGGGCCCAGGGCGCGTGCTCGCGCGAGGAGCCGCAGCCGAAGTTGCGCCCCGCCACGAGGATCGGGTTGCGGGGCAGCTCCCACCCGGGCTGCTTGGCCCAGTCGTAGAAGAGGAACTCGCCGAAGCCCGTGCGCTCCACGCGCTTGAGGAACTGCTTGGGGATGATCTGGTCGGTGTCGACATCGTCGCGCGGCAGCACGCTCACGGGTCCCGACACGACGCCCACTGGCTCCATCAGGCGGCCTCCCTCTCCCACTCGCGGATGTCGACGAAGCGCCCGGCGATCGCCGCCGCGGCGGCCATCTCCGGCGAGACGAGGTGCGTGCGGCCCCCGCGGCCCTGGCGCCCCTCGAAGTTGCGGTTGGAGGTCGAGGCGCAGCGCTCCCCGGGCTCGAGCGTGTCGGGGTTCATCCCCAGGCACATGGAGCAGCCCGCGCCGCGCCAGTCGAACCCGGCCTCGCGGAAGACCTCGTCGAGTCCCTCGGCCTCGGCCTGAAGCTTCACGGGCTGGGAGCCCGGAACCACCATGGCGTGCACCTCGCGCGCCACCCGGCGACCCTTGACCACCGCCGCGGCAGCGCGCAGGTCGCCGATCCGCGAGTTCGTGCACGAGCCGATGAACACCCGGTCGAGCGCGATGTCCTCGATCGGCGTGCCCGCCTCGAGCGCCATGTACCGAAGCGCGCGCTCGTCACCGTCGGAGGCGGGCTCGGGCACCGCACCGGTGACGGGGACCACCATGCCTGGCGTCGTGCCCCACGTCACCTGGGGGGAGAGGGCCGCCGCGTCGATCTCGATCTCGCGGTGGAAGGCGGCGCCGTCCTCCGTGACCAGCTCACGCCACCCCGCGGCAGCGGTGTCGAGGTCCGCGGGCACGCCGGGACGCCCCTCGAGCCACGCGAAGGTGGTCTCGTCAGGCGCGACCATCCCGGCCCGGCCCCCACCCTCGATCGTCATGTTGCAGACGGTCATGCGCCCCTCCATCGAGAGCTGCTCGATCGCCGGGCCCGCGTACTCGACCACGTGCCCGACCGCGCCGGCGACTCCGATCTGGCCGATCGTGCCGAGGATGAGGTCCTTGGCGCTAACCCCGAACCCGAGCTCGCCGGTGTAGGAGATCCTCATGGAGCGCGGCTTGGCCTGGACCAGGCACTGGGTGGCGAGCACGTGCTCGACCTCGCTCGTGCCGATCCCGAAGGCCAGGGCCCCGAACGCCCCGTGCGTGGCGGTGTGGGAGTCGCCGCAGACGATGGTCATCCCGGGCTGGGTGACGCCCAGCTCGGGACCGATGACGTGGACGATTCCCTGCCGCTCGGAGCCGAGCGAGTAGACGGGAACGCCGAACTCGGCGCAATTGCGCTCGAGGGTCTCGACCTGGACCCGCGAGAGCTCGTCGCGAATCCGGGCCGCGACCGGCGTGCCGTCGGTGGGGACGTTGTGATCGGCGGTGGCCAGCGTCCGGTCGGGGCGGCGTACGGAGCGACCGGCGAGCCGCAGTCCGTCGAAGGCCTGAGGGCTCGTCACCTCGTGCACGAGGTGCAGGTCGACGTAGAGGAGGTTCGGCGCCACCTCGTGGGCGACCCAGATCTTGTCGAACAGCGAGGACGGTGGCATGGGCTAGCTCCTTCTCAGGCCGGCGGAGACCACGGCGAGGAACGCCGCCTCCCCCGGGCCGGGGTTCTCGAAGCGGTGGGGTAGGTCGGCGTCGAAGGTCACGCAGTCACCCGTGGCGAGGTCGTGGGACGCGCCGTCGCAGTGCAGCAGCACCGGGCCGACCTCGATCACGGCCGTCTCGCGACTGCCGGGCTCGTGGATCGGCGGGTCGTCGGGGCCGCCGGTGGCGGCGTGGGCGGCGAGCCGGTGGCGCGAGACCTCCGCGCGCTGCCCCGGCAGCGGAGGGGTCAGCACCTCGTAGGAGTGCCCGGCGGTCGCGCGGCCCTGGCGACGCTCGCCGGCGCGCACGACGCTCACCGCGCCGCTTTCGTCGAGGCGCAGGAGCTGGGAGAGCGTGAGGTCGAGCCCACCGGCGATGCGCTGGGCGACGTGGAGCGTCGGGCTCGTCTCGCCGCGCTCGACCTGCGAGAGCATCGGCGCGCTCACGCCCGTGCGATCCGCGAGGTCGCGCAGCGAGAGTTCCATGGCCTCACGCAGGGCGCGCACGCGCGGACCGAGCGTGGGGCCGGCTGTCACGGTGGAAGCCATACAGACGTACGTTATAGCATACAGTGGCGGGTGACCGGACGAGTGCGCGAGCGCGCGGTGGCTCGTATTCGTCGATCGTCTCTGCCGCCCGCGAGACGCCGGTGGTGGCAGCCGTCGCCCATGCCATCTCACAGGCTCGGGCGAACAGGTCACGGCCGATCAGCTCCGCCATGTCGTCGATCTGCACCGCGCGAGCCTACGGAGGCCGCCGCTACGCTCGCGAGCCGTCATGGCCGCCGCCCCTTTCTCCCGCCCCGACGTACTCGTGGTCGGCGCCGGCGGGGTGCTCGGCGAGGCGTGGATGACCGGCGTCCTCGCGGGGATCGAGTCGGCGGCCCGGGTGGACTTCCGCCGCTGCGAGCGCTTCGTGGGGACCTCCGCCGGGTCGATCGTGGCCGCCCATCTCGCCGCCGGGCGCTCGCCGCGCACCCCGGCGCACGTCGAGGAGCCCGACGCGCCATCCGACGCCCCCGCCGCCTCCGCCTTCGCGCGCGCCGCCCGGGGCGGGAGCCGGCTGGCCGGCGCGCTCACCACCGCGGCGACGACTCCCCTCGCGCCCCTCGTTCTGGCCGCCGGTGCCCCGGGCGCGGCGCTCGCCCGTGGCGTCGTCCTGTCCCGGATGCCTCGCCCCGGCACGCGTCTCGGCGGCCTGCGCACCCGAGTCGATCGCTCCGGCGCCCGCTTCGACGGCCGGCTGCGCATCGCGGTGGTCGACCGGGCCCGGGGCCGGCGCGTGATGCTCGGCGCCCCCCGGGCGCCCCGCGCCACCGTGGGCCAGGCCGTGGAGGCTTCGTGCGCGGTGCCGTGGATATTCGCTCCGGTCCAGATCGCCGGCCGCGAGTACGTCGACGGCGGGGCGTGGAGCGTCACTAACCTCGACGCCGCCCCCGTGGCGGCCGGCACGCAGGTCCTCTGCCTGAACCCGATCGCGAGCGTGGCGAGCGCCCGCTCGCCGTTCGGAGCCCTGCGCGCGGCGACGCGCGCCGCGACGGCGCTCGAGGCGCTCGCGCTGCGCCGCCGCGGCGCATCCGTGCAGGTGGTCGGGCCCGACGCCTCCTCCTCGGCGGTCATGGGCGCCAACCTCATGCGCGCCGAGCGAGGCGAGGAGGTGCTCGTCGCGGGCTACCGCCAGGGACGGGTACTCGCCGGGGCGCCTACGGAGTGGTGAGGAGCTCGGGTCGCCGCGCGGCGACCTCCGCCCGGCGCACCGCGTTGGACAGCGCACGCACGTAGGCGCGGCCCGCCGCCTCGATTATGTCCGTGGAGACGCCCTGGCCCGCGCCCGTCTGTCCCGCGAGCTCGAGCACCACCGACGTCTCCCCGAGCGCGTCCTGGCCGGCCGTGACCGCGTCGACCCGGAACTCCCGGAGCTTGGCGTCGCGGCCCGTCGCCGCGTTGATCGCACGGAACACGGCGTCCACCGGCCCGTCGCCGGTGAAGGAGCCGGTGGCCTCGGTCCCCTCCGGAGTGGTGATCCCCACCGTGGCATGCGGCGGCCGGCGCGAGGAGGCCTCGACGTCGAACCATGCGAGCCCGTAGCCGGGCAGCTCCTCGCGAAGCTCGTCGGTGACGAGCGCCTCGAGGTCCATCGCGGTGACCTGCTTCTTCCTGTCCGCGATCTCCTTGAAGCGCTTGAAGGCGGTGTTCAGGAGCTGGCCGTCGAGCTCGATGCCGAGCTCGGCCAGGGCGTCGCGCAGCGCGTGGCGGCCCGAGTGCTTGCCGAGCACGATGCTGTTGGCCTCGAGGCCGACCGTGGTGGCGTCCATGATCTCGTAGGTGGTGCGCTCCTTGAGCACCCCGTCCTGGTGGATCCCCGACTCGTGGGCGAAGGCGTTGCGCCCCACCACGGCCTTGTTGGGCTGCACCGCATAGCCCGTTAGCCGCGAGACCAGGCGGCTGGTGCGGGAGATCTCCGCGGTCTGGGCGCCGGTGTGCAGGCCGCTGAGCGACGCCTGGCGGGTGTGCAGCAGCATCACGATCTCCTCGAGCGAGGCGTTTCCCGCTCGCTCCCCGATCCCGTTGATCGCACACTCGACCTGCCGCGCGCCCGCGAGCACTCCGGCGAAGGAATTGGCCACCGCGAGCCCCAGGTCGTCGTGGCAGTGGACGGAGAGCACGACGTCGCGCAGCCCGGGCGCGAGCGCGTAGAGCCGCTCGAGGTAGGCGGTGAACTCGTGGGGCATCGTGTAGCCCACCGTGTCGGGGATGTTGATCGTCGTCGCGCCCTCCTCGAGGGCGATCTGAACCACCTCGGCGGTGAACTCGGGCTCGGCGCGAGTGGCGTCCATGGGCGAGAACTCGACGTCCTCGCAGCAGGAGCGCGCGTGGGCGACGGCGGCGCGCGCCTGCCCCTTGACGTCCTCGCGGGTGCTCTGGAGCTGGTGCTCGATGTGGATGTCCGAGGTGGAGATGAACGTGTGGATGCGGGGACGCTCGGCGTCCCTGACCGCGCTCCAGGCGGCGTCGATGTCGGCGACGTGCGTGCGGGCCAGCCCGGCGATCACCGGCCCCTCCACCTGCCGGGCGATCGTCTCCACGGCCTCGAAGTCGCCGGGCGAGGTGACGGGGAAGCCCGCCTCGATGACGTCCACGCCGAGCCGCGCGAGCTGCTGGGCGATCTCGAGCTTCTCGGCGGTGTTCAGCGAGATGCCCGGCGACTGCTCGCCGTCGCGCAGGGTGGTGTCGAAGATCAGTACTCGGGTCGGGTCCATGTCGGCGCTTCTCCTTCTCGGCTCGTACGGCTTCTCCTCGGGCTGGTTTGCGGCTACGCGGCCGCCACGCGCTATTCCCCCCGGAGGGGGAGGAGGAGAAGTCGAAGCTCGAGCTGGCGCGACATGCGTTGCCCGAAGGCTAGCAGTGGGGGGTTTGGGGTCCCGACGCATCAAGGAAGGGGTCAGGAGACGGGCGGCGTCGAGAACCGGGAACTTCTGTCCACCACCGACCCCCACGGCGCCGCATGGACAGAAGGTCCCGCCCAGCGGGAACAACTGTCCACGATCCAGCTCGAGCGTGCCGCGTGGACAGAAGTCCCCGCCGCGCCGGACTCCTCCTTCCTTCCTGGACCGGCCCCTCCTCCTCACCGACCGTCGCGAACCCTCAGAGCGTCAGCGCGTACCCGTCGACGAACCCGTCGGTTGCCGCGATCTCCGCGACGATCTCGCGCGAGACCGGCACGTCGGTGGTCACCGCCATCGCCGCGAGGCCGCCCTCCTCGGCCGCCTCCCCGTCCCGCTGGCGACCCACGGCCGCGGAGGAGATGTTCACCCCGTGCGCGCCGAAGACCTGGCCGACCCGGCCGATCATGCCGGGCACGTCGGAGTAGCGGAACAGCGAGAGGTAGGGGTCGAGCTGGATGTTGAAGCGCTGGCCCCACACCTCGAGCAGGTGCGGGCGCTCGCGCCGACCGAGGTTGGTGCCCACCACGCGCACGCGATGGTCGCCGGAGACGACGGTCACGCGCACCAGGTCGGTGAAGTCGCGCGCCATCGCCGTCTTGGTCTCGGCCACCTCGATCCCGCGCTCGCGCGCGAGCGACGGCGCGTTGACGAAGTTCACCGACTCCTCGGTGCGGCCCTCGAGGATCCCATGGAGCACGGCCACGGAGAGCAGCCGCGTGTCGCGCTCGGCGATCCGCCCGAGGAACTCGATCTCCACCCGCTCGACCGAGGAGCCTTCGGCGATGCCCATCCCGATGCGCCCGAGCTGCCGGCAGAGGGGCAGGAAGGGCCCGAGGAGCTCCAGGTCCTCCGCGCCGACCGACGGGATGTTGACCGCGGTGGAGACGACCCCGCCGGTGAGGGCGGCGAGCACCTGCTCGGCGGCCTGGAAGCCGGCGCGGTCGGTCGCCTCGGCGGTCGAGGCGCCGAGGTGCGGGGTGACCACGACGTTGGCGTAGCCGAACAGCGGGTGCTCGGTGATCGGCTCCCGCGGGAAGACGTCGAGCGCCGCCCCCGCCACCTTGCCCGAGTCGAGGGCGGCCTGGAGATCGGTCTCGACGACGAGCCCGCCGCGCGCCACGTTCAGCACCCGCACGCCGTCGCGCATCTTGGCGAAGGCCTTCGCGTCGAGCCAGCCCTGCGTCTCGGGAGTGTTGGGGAGGTGCACGGTGATGAAGTCCGCGACGCCATAGACCTCGTCCGAGGACTCCGCCTTCTCCACCCCGAGCTCGCGGTAGCGCTCGGCGGAGACGAACGGGTCGAAGGCGACGACGCGCATTCCGAACCCCTTCGCGCGCTGGGCCACGAGCTGCCCGATCCGGCCGAAGCCGAGGATGCCGAGCGTCTTCTCGAGCAGCTCCACGCCCGAGAACCTCGAGCGCTCCCACCTGCCCGAGACGAGCGAGGCGTGGGCCTGGGGCACGTTGCGCGCGAGCGCGAGCAGCAGCGCCATCGTGTGCTCCGCGGCGGTCACGACGTTGGACTGCGGGGCGTTGGCGACGATGATCCCGCGCTTCGTGGCCGCCTCGACGTCCACGTTGTCCACGCCCACGCCGGCCCGGCCGATGACCTTGAGGCGCTCCCCTCGCTCGATCAGCTCGGCGGTCATCTTCGTCGCCGAGCGGATGAGCATCCCGTCGTAGTCGCCGATCCGCGCCGGGAGGTCGAACCCGGGATCGTCGAACCCGGTGTCGACGTCGAAGCGGTCGCGGAGCAGCGCGATCCCCGAGGCGCCGACGTCCTCGGCGACGAGCACGCGGCTCACAGCCGCTCCACGGTCCAGTCGATGCACGCGGTGAGCGCCTGGACGTCGGAGGGCTCGACGGCCGGGAACATGCCGATCCGGAGCTGGTTGCGACCGAGCTTGCGGTAGGGCTCGACGTCGACGATGCCGTTGGCGCGGAAGGTGGCGGCGATCGCCGCGGCGTCGACCTCGTTGACGAAGTCGACCGTTCCCACCACGAGCGAGCGCTTGGCGGGATCGGCCACGAACGGGGCGGCGAACGGCGAGGCCTCCGCCCAGTCGTAGAGATGCGTGGAGGATTCCGTGGTGCGCTCCACGCACCAGTCGAGCCCATCGTGGAGGAGCATCCACCGAATCTGGTCGACCAGGAGCATCAGGGTGGCGAGCGCCGGGGTGTTGTAGGTCTGCTCCTGGCGGGAGTTCTCGAGCGCGGTGGCCAGGGAGAGGAACGGCGGGATCCAGCGCTCCGAGGCGGCGATGCGCTCGATGCGCTCGATGGCGGCAGGACTGAGGAGAGCGAGCCACAGACCGCCGTCGGAGGCGAAGCCCTTCTGCGGAGCGAAGTAGTAGGCGTCGCAGGCGGCCATGTCGACGGGGAGACCGCCCGCCCCCGACGTGGCGTCGATGAGCACGAGCGACTCGCCGGAGCCCGACGGCCGCTCGACGGGCACCATCACGCCGGTCGAGGTCTCGTTGTGGGGCCATGCGAGCACGTCGCACGAGTCATCCGCAGCCGGCGCGGGCGCGTCGCCGGGCTCCGCGCGCACGAGCACCGGATCCTCGAGAAACGGGGCCTCCTCGGTCACCGAGGCGAACTTCTGCGAGAACTCCCCGTAGCTCAAGTGAAGCGCGCGGCGCTCGACCAGACCGAAGGCCGCGGCGTCCCAGAACGCGGTGGTGCCGCCGTTCCCGAGCGCCACCTCGTACCCGTCGGGAAGCGAGAACAGGTCGTGGAGCCCTTCGCGGATCAGGCGGACGATCCCCCTCACCGGCTCCTGCCGGTGCGAGGTGCCCATGAGGCCACGCGCGGCCAGCAGGCGCTTGAGCTGCTCCGTCCGCACCTTGGACGGCCCCGAGCCGAAGCGACCGTCGCTCGGACGAAGGTCCGCGGGGATCTCGAGTGTCGCGTGGGAGCTGGGCGGCATGGGACGTCCTCTCAAGAGTGGAAGGTCGCCCAGGCGCGCGGCGTGAATCGGTTCGCCGCTCCCCGGTGGTGCTCCACCTCGAGGCGCCAGTCGCGGCGGGCGAGCGAGTGTAGCGAGCGCGGGTCCGCGTGCCGGGTCCGCCGAGTGGCACGGCGCCGCCGGCTAGAACTCCGTCTGGATCCAGTCCATGTGGGAGCGGAGCTCCTTGCCGGTACTCTCCACCCGCGTGCCGGCCTGCTCCTCGCGCATGCGCCTGAAGCTCTCCTGGCCCGCGCGGTTCTCGGCGATCCACTCCCGCGCGAAGTCGCCGGACTGGATCTCGGCGAGGATCGCCTTCATCGCCGCGCGCGTCTCGTCGGTGATGACGCGCTTGCCGCGCGTGTAGTCGCCGTACTCCGCGGTGTTCGAGATCGAGTAGCGCATCCCCGCCAGTCCCTTCTCGTACATCAGATCGACGATCAACTTCAGCTCGTGCAGGCACTCGAAGTAGGCCATCTGCGGGTCGTAGCCCGCCTCGACGAGGGTCTCGAACCCGGCCTGCACCAGCTCCGATGCGCCGCCGCACAGCACGGCCTGCTCGCCGAAGAGGTCGGTCTCGGTCTCGTCCTTGAACGTGGTCTCGATCACTCCCCCGCGCGTGCAGCCGATGCCTCGGGCGTAGGCGAGCGCGAGCTCGCGGGCGTGGCCCGTGGCGTCGACGTCAACGGCGATGAGTCCGGGGACCCCCGAGCCCTCGAGGAACTGCCGGCGCACGAGGTGGCCGGGGCCCTTGGGCGCCACGAGCGCCACGTCGACCTCGGGCGGAGGCTCGACCTCGCCGTAGTGGACGGAGAAGCCGTGGCCGAAGAGCAGGAGGTTGCCGGCGGCGACGCCGTCGCGCACCTCTGACTCCCAGATGTCGTGGTGGCGCTCGTCGGGCACCAGCATCATCACGACCTCGCCGCGGCTGGCCGCCTCCGCGGGGTCGGCGACCTCGAGGCGACCCTCGCGGGCCTTCTCCACCGAGGAGGAGTCCGGACGCAGCCCGACGATCACGTCCACGCCGGAGTCCTTGAGGTTCAGCGCGTGGGCGTGGCCCTGGGAGCCGAAGCCGATGATCGCGACGGTCTTGCCGTCGAGCAGGCCGAGGTCGGCGTCGTCGTCGTAGAACATGGCGCGGAGGCTAGCGGCCCTCAGGCCGTGGCTGAGGCCACGAGCGTCCGAGCGGGGAGGCGCAGGGCGCCGTCGGATCCGGTGAGCGGCCGCAGGCGCGCCGCGACGCCGGCGCGCAGCTCGGCCGCCGCGCCCGGCTCGAGGCGGTCCTCCCCCTCGGCCAGCGCCAGCGAGAGGTCGCGCTGCACCGCCCAGTACGCCTCGAAGCTCTCGTGGTGGTGCTCGAGCTCGAGCGGCTCGACGTCGACCTCCGCAAAGCCGGCGCCGTGCAGCAGGTCGGCCAGAAGACCGGGCGCGGAGAGCGCGAACATGCCCGGCGCGCCCTCCTCGGGCGGCTCGGCGAGCCCGCGAGCCCGGAGCTCGGCGCCGGCTGCGGCGGCCCACGGGTTGTGACGCGGCTCGTCCCAGGCGGCGAGGGCGAGGCGGCCACCCGATTTGAGCACCCGACGGCTCTCGCGCAGGGCGGCCTCGGGATCGACGGCGAACATGTAGCCCCAGCGACACAGGACGGCGTCGAAGGACGCGGTGGGCTCGTCGATCCACTCGAGATCGATGAGCTTGAACTCGACGTTCTCGAGGCCGAGCTCCCGGCCCCGCGCACGCGCGCCGTCGAGCATGGTCTGCGCGCCGTCGGAGCAGACGAGGGTCCCGCCGGGCGCGATGAGCTCGGAGGCGAGGAAGCCGGTCTCTCCCGTCCCCGCGGCGAGCTCGAGGACCCGGAAGCCGGGATGGAGGCGAGCCGCGTCGATCAGTCGACGCGAGACCGGAAGGGCGAAGCGCTGCACGTCCTCGCGTCGCGCGGACCACCCCACCGCCGAGCGCTCCCAGCGCTCGCGCTGCTCCGAGCGATGGGCCTCGGCGTCCATCGGCGCCACGCTACCAGCGCGTCCGTGGGTCCCCGCCTCGTGCATTTCCGCCAGCGCTCGCCGCATCACCTTGCCCGACCCCGTGCGCGGCAGCTCGGTGACGAAGCGAATCTCGCGGGGCGCCTTGAAGCGCGCCAGGCGCGCGGCGCACCACTCGCGGAGCTCCTCGGCCGGCGCCGAGGCGCCGGGGCGCAGGACCACCGCGGCGGCCACCCGCTCCCCCCACTCCGGGTCCGGCCGGCCGTAGACCGCGGCCTCGGCGAGCCCGGGATGGGAGAGGAGGACCGCCTCCACCTCGGCGGGCGCGACGTTCTCCCCCCCCGAGACGATCGTCTCGGCCTTGCGCCCGACGACCCGCAGGCGCCCGTCGTCGTCCCATGCCCCGAGGTCGCCGGTGTGCAGGCGACCGTCGCTGCCGAGGGAGCCGGGGGCGACGGTCGCTCCGCTCACGAGGATCTCCCCGTCCCCGGCGAGCTCCACCCGCGTCGCGAGCAGCGGGCGCCCCCCGGTCAAGACCTGGGAGCACGTCTCCGTGAGCCCGTAGGTGGGCAGGGCGGGTACGCCGGCGGCCCGGGCGCGAAGGAGCAACGGCTCGGGGATCGGCCCGCCGCCGAGGAGCGCCCAGCGCAGCGCCGTCGGCCGCTCGAGCCCGGCGTCGAGCAGGCGCGCGAGCATGGTGGGCACGAGCGAGACCAGCGTCG
>JAABUZ0100003389.1_pt1 | contig 23781 bp, 17 predicted proteins | sample 5562091 | NCBI WGS metagenome assembly JAABUZ01 (sample SAMN12813069, study PRJNA571459) | rock metagenome | isolation source: Antarctica rocks | place: Antarctica: Victoria Land, Linnaeus Terrace sud | collected 2015-12-21
TACGCGAATATCGACGAATGGTCAAGGTGATGAATATGGTCTGGGGAGTTGGACAGCTTTCTCTCGCGCTACTCCTTATTGCACTATTCTTCACACTGTCTCCTGGCCTCTATCTACCGCTACTCCCTTTTGCGGTTTTCCTGCCCTACGCGATTCTCACGGTATGGACGATCCAGTACAGAAGCTCCTTTGAGCGGCGTTGGACTATGATCAGCCAGGAACTACATGTGGAATCAGAAGAAGAGAAGTTTCTCGTTTAAAAATTTACGATTGCGCTGCTCTCTGCAAACCTTATCTTTTGCACTTATGCTACATTTTTTAAACTTTTGCAAGCTTTTGTGCAACGCACAAAAGCTTGCAAAAGTTTAAAAAATGTAGCATAAGTGCAAAAGATATTAAGCTCGTTGCTCTTTCCAGTCCAATTGAGCCTGCTGTAGATCCAATAATTCCTGTTCCGCGCGCAGAACTTCCTGCTGAAGCCGCTCCTTTTGCTGTTGCGGACCTAATAGATGAGCATCTTCAAACAGCTTATAGCCTTTGTGTAGGATGCCACGTGGAATAAAGGCTGAGGTCTGATTATAGTGTGCGCGGGTGTTCGCCATATCAATTGTAGTCTGTCTGAGCTCCAGCTTTAATTGTTTGATGTACAGTTTCAGCTCTGCTATCTGCTCTTTATACGGATCTCTTACCACTCGTCGGCGCGATCTGACGGGTGCGAGAACAGGCTCAGCGGCCGCAATCGGCTCAACCTCTTGATACGGTTCCTCATAAGGGGCTATTTCACGAGGAGCTATCTCTTCCTCTTCCTGAAATTGTGCTCCACAATGCTGACAAAAACGGGCATTTTCACTGACACTCTGGCCACATACAGAACAGAACACGACGTAATCCTCCTTCAAACTTCGAACAAAAAATCTAGCACTCTCTATGTTATACGAATCAAGCGGCGAGAAGGCGGAAGATCGGAGCTATCCAATCCGTGTTCTTGTGTACTATTTATTTTTACTGTATTCGGGAACAAAGTGCAGCAGTTCATTTTCCAATTGCTGCCATACAATCTGCTCGGCCTGAATGCTCGTTATAGCTCTATTTTTTCTTGCCGCCTGAATCATCTGCTGCTTTACTCTCGTCTGGAAGGTTGCGAGGAATGGAAGCTGTTGAGCACAAGGAGGCATCATGCCAAGCACAATTTCTGAGAATGGAAAAAACTCATCTTTCTCAAAGGCCAGGCAGAATAATTCGACGTATTTTTGCAGCAGCGAGACGTAGAGGGGCGAGAAGTAGTTCGTTTGCACGCTGGCCACATAAATGCCTCCCACCGTCTGGTCAGCCAGCACAATCGGCGCGGCAACCACACTTTCCACGCCCTCGATCTGATCATAGGGAAAGGCACGCAGGTACTCCTCTCGACTCGCTAGCATGGTAAGATGCCTCGATGAAACAGCGTAGCCGACGAGGGATTCAGCACCGAAGAGTTGCGAATTTTGTTCGATATAGGTGTTCCAGAGATGCGTCCCTCGTCCCGTACAGAGACGCAGGCTGTGTACTTTCTGGCTGGGCCGAGGAGGAATACATTGAGCAATCATTATAAGCAGACCATCCAGATCAGGATCGAATTGCTTGACCATCTGTCGCAAAATAAGATTGCACATCATTGGTGCGCGCAAATGTTGGGCGACGCTTGCATAAAGATTCATAAGCTGAGCGTAAAATCCAGCCGATATAAGTCCCGTCTCGCTGTCGTCCAGTTCGTTTGTTTCTCTTTTGAAGGTTGGGAATTCTACGGCGAGAAGTGCAACAAGCTGCCGTCGATGATGTGGAAGAGCATTGAGCAATAAACGTAAATTTTGCGGACGCGGATTTGTTTCATTATTAATCCATCGTCGCAACGTCATAATATTTATACCCAATGTTTCAGTAATTCTCTGTTGTTCGTGCGGATCGCTTGTTAAGCTCTTAAGTAATTCACGCCACGTCAAATTCGTTTTGTTATCTACCACGAAGAACTCACTTTTTCCCTTCTTCCTAAGAAAAATGTAGTACAGCTATAGGTAAGCATAAACCTTATTGTAACGTTCGTCAATATCAAATACGCGACACTGGCGTCTCATAAAAATTTCTTTACAATCATGCATCTTTTCTATACGGAGGGAAAGAGGAGAAAGACTCTTGCCTCTCCTCTTTCCCTTCCTCTCTTATTTTAGAGCAGCCAGTTCGTTTCGGCGCGCTTGCAGTTTCTGCACACGCTCCTCTTGCACTGTCAGCTTCTCACGCTCTTTCTCAACGACATCTGGCTTCGCCCTGGCCACAAAGTTCTCATTTGCCAGCTTGCCCTGTAGACGCGTCACATCTTGCTGAGCCAGTGCGATCTCTTTGTCGAGGCGCTCCAACTCTTTGCCAATATCCAACAGACCAGCCAACGGCAGATAGATCTCAATAGCATCGGCCAGCAAGCTCATCGCCTGTTCCGGCTTCTGTGTCAGCACAGAATGCAGTTGTGGTCGCTCAGTACGAGCTAAGAACTCTATCAAAGAAGCTTGCTCCGCAAACATGGCAAGATCGTTCCCCACCGCCATAATCACAGGAATGCGGCGGGCGGGTTCGACGTTCATCTGATTGCGTGCATCGCGGATACGCGTGATCACTTGCTGCACCAGGCTAAACTGCTGCTCCGCCTCTGCATCGGCCAGGGCAGCATTATACTGCGGCCACTGCGCAATAATCAAGGCTGATGCAGGCCACAAGGTCTTGTCTGGCTCACTAAACTGGTAGAGATACTGCCACACTTCCTCGGTGACAAATGGCATAAATGGATGCAGGAGGCGCAAACTTTGATCCAGCACTGCACGCAATATACCAGCGGTTGTCCGCTGAGCTTGCTCATCCTCTTGCATCTGGACCTTCGCGATCTCCACATACCAATCGCAGTAATCCGACCAGAAGAACTCGTTGATCTGGCGACCAGCCTCACCAAACTGGAAATCCTCGATCAGGCGCGTCGCCGACTTTGTCACTTGCTCGAAGCGGCTGAGAATCCAGCGATCTGCTAGCGTGCGTGGCTGCAACGCGTCGATGGTTGGCACGCCACCTCCGATCTCGTTTGTGGTCATCAACACGAAGCGCGAGGCGTTCCAGATCTTGTTTGCGAAGTTGCGGTTGCCGATGATGCGATCATCAATCAATTTCGTGTCATTGCCCGGCGTGCTGCTGGTTGCCAGTGTAAAGCGTAGCGCATCAGTGCCAAACTTATCCATCACCTCCAGGGGGTCGATGACGTTATTTTTGGACTTACTCATCTTCTCGCCCTTTGCATCACGCACCAGACCATGCAGATAGATGGTCGAGAACGGCGCATTGCCCATGAAGTGAATGCCGGACATGACCATACGTGCAACCCAGAAGAAGATGATGTCGTAGCCAGTCTCCATCACGGTATTGGGATAGTAGCGCAGCAGATCAGCCGTTGCATCAGGCCAGCTCAGCGTGCTGAAGGGCCAGAGCCACGAACTAAACCAGGTATCCAGCACATCCTCGTCCTGCTTCAACTGCGTACTCTCGCAAGAAGGACAGGCGGTCACATCCTCGCGGCTCACAACCATCTCGCCGCAGTCGGTGCAGTACCAGACGGGGACACGATGGCCCCACCAGAGCTGGCGCGAGATACACCAATCGTGAATATTCTCCAGCCAATCAGTATAGACCTTATTGAAGCGCTCCGGCACGATCTTGATTTGCCCGTACTTCACGGCATTCAGGGCGGGCGTGGCCAGCGGCATCATCTTGACAAACCACTGCTTTGAGACCAGTGGCTCCACGACAGTGTCGCAGCGATCGCAATGGCCGAGCGGCACCACATAGTCCTCAATCTTCACGATCAGGTCTAGCTTCTCCAGGTCGGCCACCAGATGCTTGCGTGCCTCGTAACGATCCTGTCCAGCGTATGGACCGGCCTCCGCAGTCATCTTTGCGTCAAAGCCAATCACCTGCACCATGGGCAGAGAGTGACGCTGACCGATCTCAAAGTCGGTTGGATCGTGGGCGGGAGTCACCTTCACCGCACCGGTGCCAAATGAGGCATCCACCGCGTCGTCGCCGACGATGGGAATCTCACGCCCGACCACCGGCACGATTGCCAGCCGTCCCACAGTATTCTTGTAGCGTGCATCATTGGGATTCACAGCGATAGCAGTATCACCCAGAATGGTCTCAGGACGCGTGGTAGCCACGCTGATGTACTCGGTCTCGCTGCCAGCCTCAACTCCTTCAAGCGGCTTTAGGGGATAGCGCACATAGGTCAGCTTGCCCGGCGTGTTGATATGATTCACTTCCAGGTCGGAGATGGCGCTCATACAGCGGGGACACCAGTTGATGATACGCTCGCCACGATAGATCAGCCCCTCTTCATAGAGGCGCACAAAGACTTCGCGCACCGCCTTTGAAAGTCCCTCGTCCATAGTGAAGCGCTCGCGCGACCAATCACACGAGGCACCAAGCCGGCGATGCTGATTCTGGATGCGACTCTTGTACTGTCCAACCCATTGCCAGACTCGCTCCAGAAAAACCTCGCGCCCGATCTTATGGCGATCCGTGCCCTCTTTTGCCAGCAAGCGCTCAACCACCGTCTGAGTCGCAATGCCCGCGTGATCTTCCCCCGGCACCCACAATGTCTCGTCGCCCTGCATCCGATGATAGCGGATCATGATGTCCTCCATCGTCGCAGTGATGGCATGGCCCACGTGCAGGGCACCCGTGACGTTGGGCGGTGGCATACAGATCACAAACGGCTTGCGCGCAGGATTTGGGCGCGGCTTAAAGTAGCCTCCCTCTTCCCAGAAACGATACCACTTATCCTCGACTGCCTGTGGCTCGTAGGCTTTAGGCAGCGACGCCACATCTGTCAACGGCGTCGGTTCTGTCTTCTTCTGCTCAATCATATCCGCTATCCTCATCACAATTCTACTGGCGACTCACTCTTCTTCCTTGAATTGAAGCAAGGGAGTTACCGCAGGAGTCTATACGGTTCTCTACGCCAAAACGCAAAAAAGCCTTTCCCGTCAAGGACGAGAAAGACACAACTCGTGGTACCACCCTGTTTCAATCAGCCCGCCAAGAAAAGGTCATGCAGAGACTGATCCTCAAGCTGTGCGATATCGGGCACTCCCGTGAAACTTCCTGCTCTTTGAGTTTGCGTTCCAGGCTCTCAGGCGACCTTCGATATATAAAACACCAGGGAAGACTTGCAGCCTTCGATCTCCCCTCTCTACTCCGGGATATATATCTACTCTTCCTGATCCTTGCCTATATATTCTTGTTGAAACTAGTTTATCGAGAAAGAGAACAATTGTCAAGCCTGAATTTATTCCTACCGCAGCTTCACCGCTCTCTAGATTTTTCTTCGGATGACCTGTCGCAGCTTCGCTGCTCTCGACTGTTAGTATGTATACCTGGCATGTTCATTTTTCAACCTTTTTGTGCGATGCACAAAAAGGTTGAAAAATGAACATGCCAGGTATACATACTAAAAAATCTCTACATGCCGTAGTCATACACACACGCAAGAAAGGAGAGGAGCTAGATGTGATAGAGATCAAACGCTCTATCAAGAGAGGTAAATACGTAACCATTGACAAGCAAGTCAATATCGAGTATGCTTCTTACGTAATGGTAAGCAAGCACTAACTTATATAAAATATAGTAGAAAGGAAATAGAAAAAATACTCATGAAGGATGTACGATTGCGCCTTCCAGCTGACGAGAGGCGAGCGTCAATTCTTGAGCAAGCAAAGGTTGTGTTTGCACAGCTTGGCTATCAGCAGGCGGGCACGCGCGAGATTGCTGCTGCCTGCGGCATTAGCGAGGCGACGCTCTATCAGCACTTCCGCAGCAAGAAGCAATTATTTCTCGAAATTTTCTATTCCTTTGGCGCTCAGCATCACGAAAGATGGAAGAATCTAGTGAGTGAGCAGGTTCAGCAGCAAGGAAGAGAGGGACTGGAACGCGCATTTATTACTTATAGGATTCTTTGTGCCGCTGATCCAACACTGGCTCAACTACTTACGCAGATCTTTAGCGAGACGAATGATCCTGATATGAAAGTAGCGGCGCAGAAGTATCTTCAGAGTATCCGTACGTTTTTGTACGAGCTCGTCGAGCAAGCACGGGCGACGAGCATTCTTCCATCTACAACGAATGGAGAGATTCTGGCTCTCCAGGGAACGAGTATCTTCGTGATGATGCTTGTGACACGGATGGTGCAAAGTGCATCGGTTGAGACGCTGCTTACAGATACCCAACTTGTCCAATTAGGCCAGAGCTGGCTTGGTTCTTGTATTCCAATCGAGCCTTGATTTTTTGTCACTGTATGTTAGTTAGCATTTACTTATAAAGATGAAAGAGTTCTCTGCCATGCAAGTTCCTGCATCAGTACCCCGGCCAGAAGGCGGGAGATTAGCATATAAGTGGATTGTGGCTATCGTGGTGATCTTTGGAGCATTTATGTCCATTCTGGATCAGACGATTGTCAATATTGCTATTCCCCGCCTACAAAATGCGTTTGGCGCAGACCTCAATAGCGTGCAATGGGTCCTCACGGCCTATATTCTCACACAAGGGGTGGTGACGCCGACGACATCCTTCTTTGCAGATCTGTTAGGGACCAAGCGCTTCTATGTGATTGCGCTGATCGTCTTCACCGCTGGCTCGGCCCTGTGTGGTCTGGCATGGAGTTTGCCAGTCCTCATCATTTTCCGGATTTTGCAAGGGGTGGGAGGAGCATTTCTCTTTCCCTTGTCGATCACGATGCTGTACCGCGAGTTTCCAGTCAATCAGCGCGGGCTGGCAAGCGGCATCTTTGGTATCGCTGCCCTGCTCGCGCCTGCCGTTGGACCGACGTTGGGAGGCTACTTCGTCACGTATGCCGACTGGCCCTTGATCTTCTACGTCAATGTACCCATTGGCATTCTAGGTATCGTGCTGGGAATACTTCTCTTGCGGGAATTTCGTCCAGAGGGGCGTACGAGCTTTGATATTCCGGGCTTTGTGCTGGTCGCGATAGGCCTCGCGGCAGTGCTCTATGGACTTTCGGATGCCAGCACTGATGGCTGGGGATCAATAAAGGTGCTCGGTTGCCTTATTGGCGGTGTAATCTCCCTGGTCCTCTTCGTCATCGTGGAACTGGCGCTTGCCAATCGCGGCAGACAACCTCTGGTCAACCTGCGCCTCTTTGCTAACGAGCCGTTTCTGGTGAGCAATATCGCCAATATTCTTATCACCTTCGCCTTTTTCGGTGGACTGTTTATCTTCCCGGTCTACTTACAGAGCCTGCGCGGCCTCAATGCTTTCCAGGCCGGTCTGCTCCTGCTGCCCCAGGCATTTGCCTCGATAGTTGCGGCGCTAATCGGAGGACGAATCGTGGATCGCTATGGTGTCCGTATCGTCGTCGTGCCTGGACTGCTGATCTTAGGCTTTACAGTCTGGCAACTGTCATCACTTACACTCTACACACCCTACTGGTGGCTACAGATATTATTTGTCCTGCGCGGACTTGCCCTGGGAGTGATCATTCAACCCTTGAATGTCTCGGCCCTGTCTGAGATTCGCCCTCGACAATTCGCACAGGCATCCTCACTTTATACCGTCCTGCGCTTCGTCTCTACCTCGTTAGGAATCGCTGTGCTAGCAACCCTGGTGCAGACGCAGGCGAAAGTGCATTATAGCCATCTGGCCGAGCAAGTCACATTGGGATCGCGTCTGGGGCAGCTCATCACCCGCCTGCAAGCGCTCCTCCTCACGCGTAGCGCGGATCCAACGAGTGCCAGAGTCGTGGCCATACAGCAGGTAATCCGGCTCGTCCAGCGCCAAGGCTATATGCTTGCAATCCAGGACGCCTTCCGGCTTACATTGATAGTCATTGTAGTCGCAGTCATCGCCGCAGCGTTAATACGTACTCGTCAAAGCCCCGCCGCCGAAGCTCGTACAGGTGATGAGCGTCCAACACTAAGCGCAGAGGAAGAGGCTGCACGTGCCGAAGCCAGATTAGGAGCGTAGTTGGAGATTGCTCCCCCTGCTCCTTTTTCCTACCAGACAGCGTTACCTTGTTCCATTTATCCATGCCTGTACAAGAAAGGATGTAAACAAAGATGCGCCGAGCCATTTTAATACCCGTGTTGATTACCGTTGCCCTCCTGGCCATCGTGGGAGGCGTCGGCTACTTCATCTACAATAACTACTACTACTACACGACCGACGACGCCCAGGTCAATGCCCCACTCGTCAACGTCAGCTCCGCCGTCAGCGGGCAGCTCACAACACTGACCGTCAAACAAGGCGATACGGTGAGCGCTGGACAAACCATTGGGACCATCACCCCTGTCGCCGTCAACGGCGCTGCACCCACTACCATCAATCTGACTAGCCCCATCGCTGGACGCGTGGTGCAGGTGCTCGCAGTGCAGGGACAGAACGTCTCTCCTGGTTTGTCCGTTGCCCAGGTCACTAATACCAGCAATGTGAACGTGGTGGCCTATGTCGATGAGACTGCACTCGACAATATCAAGACCAATCAGACAGTCGATATCCATGTCGATGCCTTTGGTGGCACAAGCTACACCGGCCATGTGGATCGCATCGTGCAGGCGGCTGCCTCACAGTTCTCGCTGCTGCCCACTCAGGATAACGCCAGCGGCAACTTCACGAAGGTTGCTCAGCGCGTCCCGGTCTACATTACGCTTGATAACAATGGGGGCAATGACCTGGTCCCAGGGCTGAGTGCCGAGGTGACCATTCACCAGCACTAGTCTCCTCCGAAGCCATTTCTCTTCTGTTGACAGATGAAGTTAGTAGAAGAAATACGCTACTCCGTGCGTATCAGATCTGATATGAACGGAGTAGCGTATTTCTTCTATCCGCATCCTTACATACAACTTCGACTAGAGGAAAATTCCTCTAGTCGAAGTTGTTTAATAGGCTTTGAAGGTAACATGTATTTTGCCGAATTGCAGTGCGTCGCCATCGTTGATGGGCGTTGGCTTATCAGGCTCAAGGCGTTTGTTGTTGACACGAGTAGCATTAGTGCTATTCAGGTCAGTGAGCGTGGAGGCAGTGGCTGTGTGTTCCATCTCGGCATGTATACGCGAGACGGTATCAGCGCCCTGCTTGTTGCTCAGGTCAACCTCTGGTCGCACGCCGCCAAGATCGTTGTCATAGCGGCCCACAACGGCGTGCTCGCCGCTCAACGTAATCTGCGATCCATCATCAAAGATGAGTGAGCCCCAGGGAGCTGTTTGAACTGCTGGCTGCACGGTTGCATCAACAATGGTTGGCATTGCAGCATCATCCAGCGTCGGCTGTGCGTTAATAGACGACGCCTGTTGATCTTGTTGCGCTTGATTGGATGGAATATAGTATTGCTTCTGCGGACGTGGCTTCTGCGGAGGAGGAGGCTCCTGCTTGGGCGCGCCAGGCACAAACGTTACCTTCGTCTGCGGCTTCACTGTAGGCTCTTGAGTAGTCGGAGGCACATAATATTGCTCGGCCGACTGCTGCGAAGAGAAAACAGAGTTCGCGTCGGCCGTCTGCTGATTCGAAGGAGAGTAGTACACCTGAGTCGGCGGTGCTACGGGCGGCGTCTGAGTCACCGGGGGTGTATACGCTGGCTGGGCAGGCGGCTGATAGACGGGAGTCTCTGGTCTGGGCGCGGGCGGCGTATACGTCGGTGGAGGTGGTGCGGGCGGCGTATACGTTGAGGTTGGAGACGGACCTGGACGCGAAATCGTCTGCTGCGAGCTAGACGCATTGAACGTAGATGCTCCGCACTTAGCGCAGAACGCGAGGCCTGGCTTGAGCTCCGAGTTACAATTCGCACAATACTGGCGAGGCGTGGTCAACGCGCGGCCACAGCCAGTACAAAATGTATCACCCGGCTCGTAGGGCGTGTTACAGGATGCACAACGCAATTGAGTTGGGGCAGGGGCTGATGCCTGAACCGGTGCCTCGATGGGAATATAGGTCGGAGGAGCCAGTGCCGGTTGCACAGGCGGCCGATCGCCGACGATTTGTGCGGGTGGAACGTAGACCGGGGTGATCTGGGCGGGCGGCTGTCCCCATTGCTGTTGAATCTGCGGCACGACGTTCATCGGAATTGGCCCGGCCTGAACGCCCGGTCGCTGCTGACGTGCAAGCCCATCAACGACATTGAGCACCTGGTTAGCCAGGCTAGCCTGACGAATTGCGCCTGCACCAGCCGTCAATGCCAGAGGCCAGAGCACTGGAAAGGCCACGATACCAACCGCACCCACCGCCGCTTTATCAATCCAGCGCTGCTGACCAATCATTGCCAGCAGGCCACCAGCTGTGCGCTGTAAAGTAAGTGAGACGGCGGCCTGCATTCCAATAATCGCTTCGAAATCGCCGCCCTTCTTCAACTGCACAAGCATTTGATCTTTATTGCCAATTTGTTGCGTCTGATAGCCCTGCGCCATGTACACATTTACGAGATCGTTAGCAAGGCGCTCGGCATCTATTTCTTCTGAATTATAAAAGCGGGCATCCATCCATTATCCTCCAACGGAGCATTATTTCTTTCGTATTCTTATTTTCTATTGCCTGGGATGAAGATGTGTCAACTACTATCCCCTGATACTTCTTTACGCTCATAGGGGTAGACATACAGTCCATGCGATCAGCTACATTCCCTACGTACAATTATTTACGTTTGGAGTTGAACAGGGTTGGAAGAGTATTAGCCTTCCTCAATAAAGTATACCATACCACCCTGGGCGAATCCGCAGGTGGCTAATGGATTATACGCTTTCGCGAGTAGAAATCGAAAAGACTATGCACACCAGCTCATCTCTTGCCTGAAACAGGTGAAGAGATGCACGCCTACGTCGAGGCGGTCGTGTTTAAACTCGTCCAGGATTTGCCATTGTCGCTGGTCTGAAACAGACGCACAACATCAGCGCTTGTGGTGGCCAATACCCAGCTCTGCTTACTGGAGACGAAGTTCAGGCCAACCAGCTTTGTGACGGTTGCATCTGGTTTGGGAAGCTGTTTCCAACTTCGTCCAGCATCGCTTGTCGCATAAACATTTCCAGCATTGCCATTGGCACCGATAGCCAGAGCTTGATTATCGCTTCCAAGTGCGGTTGTGGAGCTGATATCGCTTGTGGGATTACCACTGCTCCAGGTCTTGCCACCGTCTTGCGTTGTATAGACATCTACTTTGTTACTTCCGCCGGAGGAGAAGGTAACCGGTAGAATGCCATCATTCGCATTCGAGAATTGTGGTGGAAAGGTTGTAATTGTACCCGACGCATCAGATGGCAAGGGAATCGTTTGCACCTTCCATGTAAAGCCGCCATCACTCGTGACATACAACAATGAATTCTTACTATCAGCGACAGAACCAGTAATCCAGCCGGTTGAACTACTGCGAAAGCTTATGCCCGTCTTCCGACCAGTAAACGGCAGTCCATTCGCCTGATCATCTGTACTGCTATTGACACTGCTCACATTCAGCCACGTACCGCCACCATCAGTCGTATGGAAAACATCGATCGCCTGCGTCTGCCCCTTGTCTTCCTTATCGAACAGCAACCAGCCATTTTGCGGATCGGCAAACGAGATCTGCGTCACGCTACTGCCCGTATCCAGCAAGGGTGTCTCCAACCAGAGGCCACCGCCATTATAGGTGCGAAAAATTGAGAACTTGCCGCTGTTCTGCATAGCTACCCAGGCATTCTGAGCATCCAGAAAATCGGAGACGCCGAGCGTATACTGAATACTCCCCGTACTAGGAGTAGCCTCGCGCCACTTTTCAGCCCCCGAAGTCGTGTGCAACACATGCTTATCCGCCGTCACCGCCCAGCCATTCTGGTCATCAAGCATATGAATATTCTGCAAGGTCACGGGCTGACTGGGTCCAGGTGTAGAAGTCGGAAGTGGTGCCGGCGGAGTCGCGGACTGACTTCCACCAGGAGATGTGCCGCAACCAGACAGAGCAAGGAGACAGCTAAAGAGCAGGATGACGCCGCTCATAAACGCCATCCTCCGGCCACGCCTCTGTCTACTATAATGCATTTGTTCTATTCCTCATTATTATTTACTGCAACGTACTAATCTCTTTAAAAAGAGTAGCTTCTCAGTATTGTACGTGTGATCGAGCATAATTACAATGAGTAAAAGAAATATCGAGAGAGATTCAAAGGTCGCCTGCGCGGCGACCTTTGAATCTCTCTCGATATTTCTTTTATGCTATAACCTTTTCCTGATTGAGCTTGCCAAACTGCTCGTTATAAAGCTGAGCATACAGGCCACCAAGCGCTAGCAATTCCTGGTGTGTACCCCGTTCCACGATCTCACCCTTATCCACCACCAGGATCACATCGGCCGCCAGAATGGTCGAAAGACGGTGAGCGATCGCCAGCGTTGTGCGCCCCTGCATCACTGTTTCGAGCGCGGCCTGGATCAGTCGTTCGGAGTGCGTATCCAGCGCGCTCGTAGCCTCGTCTAGAATTAGAATGCGTGGATTCTTGAGGATCACGCGGGCGATGGCAATGCGCTGCTTCTCGCCGCCCGAAAGCTTGTAGCCACGCTCACCGACGATCGTATCATAGCCATTCTCCAGCTCCATGATACGATCATGAATGGCGGCGGCTTTGGCGGCGGCGATCATCTCCTCTTCGGCGGCATCGACACGAGCATACAGCAGATTCTCGCGCACCGAGGCATGGAAGAGATACGTTTCCTGCGTGACCACCCCGATCACCTCGCCCAGCGAAGAGAGCTTGACATCCTTAACATTGCTGCCATCGATTTCAACTGCACCACTATCCACATCATAGAGCCGTGGCACCATATAGGTAATCGTCGTCTTACCCGCTCCACTGGGTCCGACCAGGGCCGCCAGTTGGCCGGGCTGAATCTCAAACGAGATATCATTAAGCGTCTGACGCATACTCTGGTGCACAGATCCATTGTGACCATTAGCATTATTCTGACTATGCTCTCCATTGACTGTGGGTAAGCTCGCCACCCCTACTACTACCGAAGGATGAGTACCGTTTGCAAGAGCGGGAGTACTGCGGAATGGGAGCAATTTACGTAAACCAGCGTTCCTAGCAGCCTTCTTGTCCTGTCTGGTGGCATCAGGCACAAGATCAGGCTCATCGCTCTTGTAGGCGAAAGAGACATGCTTGAAGGCTACACGTCCCTGTGTTCGCTCAGGATCAAGTGCGCGAGCGTCCGGCGCATCTTTGATATCGATCGGCATATCCAGGTACTCGAAGATACGATCGAAGAGCGCCAGGGCACCCTGCACCTCGACCTGAATCGTGAGCAACTGGCCAACCGGGAAGAAGAGGCGGCTTTGGAGCGTGGTAAAGGCTACGATCTTACCGAGCGTCATAAACGGGTCGGAGTTTGTGATAATCTGCCAGCCTGCTACGAGGTAGACAATTGCAGGCGTGATCGAGAAGAAGACGTTGATGAACATAAAGAACCAGCGCCCGATCATCTGCTGGCGAATCTCCAGGTTGGTGAGGTTCTGATTCTCTTTCACAAACAGATCCTGCGAATACTGCTGACGACCAAAGGTCTTCATCAGCAAAATGCCGCTCACCGAGAGCGTCTCTTGCATCATCGAGGTGAGCGAGGCCATGCTCTGCTGCGTCTCTTTACTGGTCGAGCGGCGCACATTGCCGACCCTTGTCGTAATCCAGAGGAAGACTGGCAGCAGGCCCAGCGAGATCACTGTGAGCAAAGGACTTAAAAAGATCATGACGATAATCGTGCTTATGACCGTCGAGATGTTGGCCACGATGCTCGTCGCCGTGTTTGTGACCACGCCCTGCACACCGTTGACATCGTTTGAGAGGCGCGACTGAATCTCGCCGGTACGCGTACCCGTGAAGAAGCGCAGCGACATACTCTGCAAATGCTCATAGAGCCGGTTGCGGAAGTCGCGCATCACATTCTGTCCGATGAGATTATTCAGATACGTCTGATACGTCCCGATCAAGCCTGAGACGATCGGCGTAATAATCATAATCGTGACATAGGTGATGAGCAGAGGTAGATTTTTCTTCACGATTGTATCGTCGAAGATGCGCTGGATCAGCAGTGGATTGATCACGCCCAGCCCAGTTGTGAGCAGGATTGCGATCAGGACCAGCACGACCTGAACTTTATAAGGTTTGAAGGCAATAGTGACGCGCCTGACCGTGCGGGCGTCTGTCTTGCGGCCCCGCCTCTTCTGCTCTTCCAAATAGGCGGACATCCCACCACCACCCATACCATGAAATCCCATAATTAAATCTCCCAGAATATATAAAGAAAGCAAAGAAAATTTGCGGTAGAAACGTTCTTATAAGAAAAGAATAGCTACTAACCCTTTCATTATAGTATAGAACATTTGGCGATTTCTTGCACTGGTCAAGCTCACGGTTCTTCACTGTCCATTCTGACAGGTCAACCCCCCCGTAAGGTCACGTGATCTCAACCAGGACTTAACATAATCTTCACCATTTGTATGCTATACTTGATTCTATAAATGTTGTCGTGTCTAGTAGCGCATGGGCCGGGCTATTCAGGAGGAAGCTCCGGTTGACGAGGAGGAGGCTGTTCGGAAAGTCAGCGGGAAGCCTCCAGGGTTGATCACGATCCTGTCAAGAGAGTCTACAAAGCCTGTCGGTGACGACGAGGACAAAATGCTCTCAGTGATGTAAAACAATATATACTGTTTTACTTCCACAATAGAAAGAATGTACAACTTCATGTGCGGAATTATAGGATACGTCGGCTCTGAAGAGACCGATGTTACGAGCATATTACTTGATGGCCTGGCAAAACTTGAGTATCGTGGCTACGACTCGGCAGGCATCGCTGTCCTCAACACAGCCGGAACGATCGACCTGCATCGGCGCACGGGAAAAATTGCCAATTTAGTCGCCGCCGTCGAAAATGGCACTCCTCCTGAGCAGGGCATGCTGGGAATCGGTCACACTCGCTGGGCTACCCACGGACGCCCAAACGACACCAATGCACACCCGCATCCCGACTGCACCGGCAGCCTCAGCCTTGTCCACAACGGCATCATCGAAAACTACGAAGAACTGCGCCAACAGCTCCTGGGCGAAGGGCACATCTTTAAGTCTGAGACCGACACCGAGGTCCTGGTCCACCTGATCGAAAAGTTCTACTTCGGCGAGGCTGAGCACGACCTGGTAGCTGCCGTCCGTAGCGCACTACAGCGCGTCACCGGCTCCTACTCTATCAGCGTCGTCAGCCGCGAACATCCAGACCTGCTCGTCGGAGCACGTACTGGTGGCCCGCTTATCGTCGGCCTGGGCGAGCACGAACAGTTCCTGGCGTCCGATATTCCTGCCATCCTCAAGCACACACGTCGAATCCTCATCCTCGAAGAGGGCGAGCTTGCCGTACTACAACCCGAAGGCGTCACGATCAGCACGCTCGAAGGCAAGATCGTGCAGCGCGAACCACTCTTCATCCAGTGGGATGTCGAGGCTGCGGAGAAGGGCGGCTATCCCCACTTCGTGATTAAAGAGATCAACGAGCAGCCAGACGCCTTGCGCCGCGCCTTTCTAGGACGCATTCGCAACGGCCAACTGCACCTGCCAGAAGTGGAGCGCATGTCCAAAGCCGGACTGCTCAACAATATTCAGCGCATCATCGTCGTCGCCTGCGGCACCTCCTATCACGCCGGAATTATCGCTAAATATACACTTGAGAAATGGACGCGCATACCCGTCGAGACCATCACCGCCGCCGAGTTCCGCTACTGCGACCCCATCGTCGGACCCGAAACGCTCTGCATTGCCATCACCCAATCCGGCGAAACGGCTGATACCCTGGTTGGTATCAGACAGGCACGCGAGCACGGAGCACCAGTAATAGCCGTCACCAACGTCGTAGAAAGCGCCATCACCCGCCTCGCCGACGCCGTCTTATACTTACAGGCCGGGCCTGAAATTGGGGTGGTCGCGACCAAAACCTTCGTCAGCTCAGTCGCAGTATTGTACATGCTAGGGTTATACCTGGGGCAACAGCGCGGCCGCATCAACGACGAGAAGTTGGGCGTGTTTCTAGATGCCCTGGAGAAATTGCCGGAGCAAGTGCAGCACATTCTGGATAGGGCGAAGGACGAAGATGACCTGATTCAGCCGCTAGCCCAGAAAATTGCCAAAGTGAGCAGCATTATGTTCATCGGCCGCGGCGTTGGCTATCCCACAGCTTTAGAGGGCGCGCTCAAACTGAAAGAAATCTCATATATACATGCCGAAGGCTTCCCAGCGGGCGAGCTGAAGCACGGCTCAATCGCCCTGCTCGATTCGGAGACGCCGCTGGTCGCGGTGGCGACGGAATCTCATGTGTATGAGAAGGTTGTGAGTAATATTCAAGAAGTGCGGGCGAGGGACGCCTATGTGATCGTGGTGGCCACTGAGGGCGACGAGAAGATTCGGGCGCACGCCGACGATGTGCTGTATGTACCGGCTACGCTGGAGGACTTTACGCCGGTGCTGGCGTCAGTACCGCTGCAACTGTTCGCGTACCACGTGGCGGTGGCGCGAGGGTGCAACGTGGATCAACCGCGAAATTTGGCAAAGTCGGTGACGGTGGAGTAGCTAGGTAGATGACATGAGCATAAATGTAGTTGTAAAATAAAGTTTTACACTTTAAAATAAAGTCTTACAATTAAAATAAAGTCTTACAATCTTACCTTAAATAAGCTAGCAACCATTATTCAGATTCAGTAGTTACTAGCTTATTTTATCACACAGCTTAGCATTACTTTCCTTCAATACAGATGCTAAACAAAGTCGTTTCTTTATGGTGGTCCCAAAAGTGAGAAACTGGAACCATTATAGTTTGCTTCCTCTGACGATTGTAGCATTTTCTCTGAAGATCATCTAATCTCAAATCAATAAATAAACAAACCATATTAGGACCATTCTAGAATGATTAAAGCTAGGAAGTATTAGTCTATAATCCTAACACGGTCTTTTTCAAGAATAAGACTCTTCAAATACACTACATCTATAGCAAACAGCATTTCCGGCTTTAATTAATATACAAGCAACCTTCGAACTGGATGATGAAACTTCTCTCGATTGCGCACGTCTAGACTCTATCGAAAACAGAGAGCTACTATCACCAGTATTGAACTTGCTACCTTAGCACACCTGTAGGAGGGGACAGATGCCAGCGCCTCTTAAGCTGGTCTATTCTTTAGCGCCTGCTGATGATGCTTTTCGCGAACAGCTTTCGGCACACTTTCGTCCGCTCGTTCAACAGGGATTCCTCTCTGAGTGGCATGAACAACTCATTCTTCCAGGTGCCACAGTGGATCAGGAACGCCACCGTGCATGGAGTTCGGCTGATATTATCCTCCTCTTGCTTAGTGCTGATTATTTTTCCTCCGCAGCCTACGACAATCAGGACGTGCAGCAGGCTCTCGAACGGCATCGATCTGATCAAGCGCTCATTATTCCTATCCTGGTTCGTCCTTGTGATTGGCAATCGACCATTGTGGCCCATCTACAATGCTTACCTCGCAATGAAATACCTGTAAGCCAATGGGAGGATCACGATGCCGCTCTGCTGTCTATCGTTCAGGAACTCAGACATCTTATTACTGCTCGGCAATCTTCAGGTATCCCTCTGACTCCTGTTCAACGAACGAATCGTCAACGTCTCCTCAAACGCGTACGCACAATATGGATTGAAGGCTTACTTGAGCAGTCATTGCAGCATGCGGTCTGGATTGATTTGCATTTACAGAAGCAGCCTGACGCACTAGAGCGTTCCTGGGGTTTGATGGTGCAAGAACTTGATCGTGGCCCTCGTCCTTTGCCTCCGGGAACCAGTATTCTTCAGGTGTTTGAGGAGGCTGATGAGGAACTGCTTATTCTCGGTGAGCCTGGATCAGGAAAGACAACTCTGCTCTTATATCTTGCACGTACACTACTGGATCAAGCCGACGCTGATGAAAGTCGCAGAATACCTGTCGTTTTCAACCTTTCATCCTGGTCGCAGCAACGACTCCCATTAGATCAATGGCTGATTGAGGAACTGAAGGTTCGCTATCAGGTGCCACAACAGATGGGGCGAGCGTGGATAGAAGATAACCAAATCTTTCCCCTGCTTGATGGTCTTGATGAGGTTGCAGAATCCGCTCGCGGTGCCTGCGTTCAAGCGATTACTGCCTACATACAACGGGGTCTTGACCGTACCCCTTTGATCCTCTGTTGTCGCACTGAGGAGTATCAAGCACTTGCGAAACCTCCCTCCATCTCCTATGCTATTCTACTGCTTCCTTTTACCGATGAGCAAATGGAAGCTTATCTTTCTAGTGTTTCTGGCCCCATCGATGCTCTTCGGCAAGCACTACGCGAGGATCGGGATCTCTTCGAACTGGCGCGCCAACCCCTCATGCTCTCAATCTTCACTCAGGCGTATTACGGAGATGTCTCGGTTGATCTACCAGTTACAGTCCCACAGCAGGACTATCCTTATGCACTCTTCAGACACTACGTCAAACATATGCTTAGAAGAAGAGCCCGGGTGCAACAAGCAACTGAGGAACAGATGTATCGCTGGCTGACCTACTTTGCATCCCAACTGTATCGTCAACGGCAGACTATGTTTGCTGTCGAAGAGCTACAGCCTACTTGGCTACCAGAGCGCTATCGTTTCTGGTATCGCTGGAGTATGCCTCTTGTGTATGCATTGACCTTTGGACTGATCTTCGGCCCAGTTTTTGGCCTATCATTCGGATTTGTCTATGAGCTTGTCTCAGGAAATGCCTCCAAACTAGTTTTTGGGGTCATCTTCGGACTCATTGTGGGTGTCATTGGAGGACTGATCGGAGGTCTTGTCTTCGGCGTGACCTTTAAACATCATCAGACGATCCAGCCAGCAGAGATCACCGTCTGGTCATGGACAGCAGCTCGACAAGGTGTGCAAGTATGGGCTCTTGGAGGACTCGCTGTCGGCGTTGCTGCAGGACTGGCTGGTGGCATCTTAGCCGGGGTAGCTGGCGGCATAGTAGTAGGATTGGCTGCCCTCGTGGTTGTGGCACTGGTCGGAGGGCTGATCGGCGGACTACCTCCGATGCAACTCTCAGAAAAATTCTCTTTCTCTCCTAACGAAGGCATCTGGCGCTCTGGGAAACGAGGGTTGCTCTTTGTCCCGCTCGCGATCCTGCTCTTTGGAGTTGCCGGAGGCGTTATCTTCGGTATGTTCGGCACATCAATTGGAGACATAGCGTATGGGCTAGTCTTCGGGCTCGTCCTTGGGTCGGTTGGAGGGCTGATCTTCGGACTTGCCTTTGGACTGGTCGGAGGCCGAACAGGATTCGCTGCTTTTCTTCAACACTTCGTCTTACGCTTCTTTTTGTGGCGACTCGATCTACTCCCCTGGAATCTTGTTGCGTTTCTGGACGAGGCGGCGGCTCGACTCCTTCTGCGCAAAGTAGGAGGAAGTTATATCTTTGTCCATCGTTTGCTGCGTGACGTTCTCGCTATACAGGAAAAATGACGTATGATTACATTGCTCGTACGTTGTCAAATTCGATATAGTCGTTTTTTACAAATCTCTGCTTTAGAATAGGCATTCTAAGAAAGCATGAGGAGTCTCAAAACCCTTCGTTTCTTGAGATGCTTTGCAAAGCAGCCTGCTGAGGATGTAAGGCATTTGAGTCTAAAGACACTTTTTTCAGAAAAGAACAAATGATTTTTCAGAGGTGCATAAAAGCATTAAGAAGGGAGATAATGGTGGACCAAGTTACAGCAGCAATTATTGCAGCCCTTTCAGTCGGTGCCATCGGTGGAGTCACGGAAATGAGCAAGACTGCAATTACGGATGCATATAAAAAGCTCAAGGACTTGCTTGTCAGCAAATTTGGCGCTAAGAGTAAGGTAGTGACTGCCGTTGCTGAGATTGAGGAGGAGCCTGAGTCCAAAGGACAGCAGCTCACCCTGCAGGAGCAGATTATCAAAGTCAATGCAGACCAGGAGCAGGAACTTGTACAGGCGGCTCAGATGCTGTTGCAGGAGATACGCCGTCAACCTGAAGGGGAACAGCGTATCCAAAGTATTGTCGGGAATTATAATGCACAGGTCTACGGAAGCGGTTCAGCTAGTGTGAACGTGAATCTTTCTCAGGACGTATGATGCAGGAAGAACACCTTTCCTCTGCTAAGCAGAGTATTATTGGTCGATATAATGCTCTCGTATATGGCTCTGGCGCAGCAACTGTCACTGTGTATGAAAGCATTGTTCCACGTCCAGTAGTAGCTGAGGTCATTGCGTCCGCTCAAGAGAAGCTTACCAGCCTACCACTGGATCACACTCCCGTCGTGAGAGCCCTTCCTCCGACTTCACGACCTCCAGCCTTTGCTCGCAACCCCTCCTTTGTTGGACGCGAGACCGAACTGGCTCAGATTGCTACTCTTCTCAAAGCCCATGACTTGGCGACTGTTGCGATCACGGGACTGGGAGGAGTCGGGAAGTCCCAACTCGCCACTGAGTTTGTCTATCGCTATGGACAATACTTTGAAGGGGGGGTGTTCTGGTTGAGTGCATCCAATGCTGGTGCTCTGCCTGCTGAGATAGCCCAATGTGCTGTTGCCCTGACTCAGGAACTTCGTCTGGATGTAAGGACACTTCCAGTCGAGGAGCAAGTGCAGCTTGTCTGTTCCTGTTGGCAGAACCCCCTCCCTCGTTTATTGCTTCTCGATAATTGTGAGGATGAGAAGCTCTTGGCTCGCTGGCGTCCTCCCACAGGGGGATGTCGTGTCCTGATCACTAGTCGCAGCGGAGTGTGGCACCCCGATCTGGGAGTCTCGGTGGTACCACTCGGTGTCCTTCCTCGTGACAAGAGTATCGCATTGCTTGGAATTTATCGCTCCGATCTCTCCATTGAGGATCGAGAACTGATTGCCCAGGAGCTTGGGGATCTCCCGCTCGCGTTGTCCTTGGCCGGTTTTTATCTCCGAGAGTATCAGGAAAGTTTTCTTGGCACTCCTCAACACTATGTGCAGGCTTTGCGTCAAGCAAGCCCTCTGGAACACTCATCCTTACAGCAAGAAGGGGATACATACACTACTGGACATAGTCAGCATGTGGCTCGGACCTTTGCCCTCAGCTATGAGCAGCTCAATTCCTCCGACACAATCGATGCGACAGCTTTACAACTGCTCGCCCGTATTGCCTATTTTGCTGAAGGAGATCCAATTCCTCGCAATCTCCTACGTTCAACAATAGGTCCTGAAAATGACGAAGAGGTTGAAGATCGCTTTGTCAAATCACTCAAACGGGTGCGCGCTCTAGGCTTACTTACTACTCAGCAATCAGGTGCTTGTCGGATGCACAGGCTCCTTGCTTTCTTCGTAAGGCAACGCATTACATCAACGCCTGTAGCAAGAGAGGCACAATCTGCCGTCGAAGAAGTTATTCTTTCTCAGATGAGGGAGAAGAATAATGTAGGATATCCAGCTCCATTGCTACCTCTGGAGGAACACCTGCGTGCCGTAGTCAATCGTAGTGGTGGACGCGGAGATACTATGACAGCAGACCTCGACGAAGCCTTTGGTGAGTACTTGCAAATGACTGGTGGCTATCGACAAGCACAACCTTACTTTGCGTATGCGCTCTGGATTCGAGAGAAGAGCCTACGATCGGAATCTCTTGCCTCGGAGCATCATTGGGCTGCGATATCTGGACTTTATAAATTGGCAAACTGGGCGGCCTTTGGTAAAGGAGATGTGGAGGATGCCGAAATAATGTACCAGAAGGCATTAGATATATGGGAACAGCATCTGGAACCAGAACATCCTGGCATGACATATCTGCTTTATGGATTGGCGATTCTCTATATTGAGCAAGGCAAGTTGGAAGATGCCGAGCAAATGCTCCGGCGTGCTTTACATATTTGGGAACAGCACGTCGGATCGGACCATCCTCATGTAGCATACCCACTTTTTGAATTGACACTATTATATGGTGGGCAAGGCAAGTTGAAAGATGCCGAACGAACGCAACAGCGTGTTTTGCACATTTGGGAGCAGCATTTAGGAGTGGACCATCCTCTGATTGCATACCTGCTCCATGCATTGGCAATTCTGTATGTTCTACAAGGCAAGTTGGAAGATGCTGAGCGAATGCAGCAGCATGCCTTGTGCATTTGGGAGCAACGCCTGGGCTCTGAAAATTTTCACGCTCAAAAGCTTCGTGATGATTACATAGAAATGTTACGAGATATGACCTCATAAGCAAGGTGAAACAACTGGAAAAGCATTAAAAATGCTTTTCCAAAGGGTACCTATCATGCGCTAGTCTTCCTCAAACTCTCACAACTGGCCGTTTGATAAGACAATCTACTCAGCTAGAAAAGCTTAGTGATCCCCGCATGCAAGTTCCTCTGGACGAGTCTCAAAACTCATCTCATAATGAAAATCTCATAACATCACCCGGTTGACGGCAAACGTGAGACAAAAGGAGGAGTTTATGAAGATTGGGTACATTCGTGTCTCTAAACAGGAGCAAGACGAGGAATTGCAGATCGATGCTCTCAAAGAAGCAGGATGTAATAAATGGTTTCTGGACAAGATGACTGGGTCGAAGGCCGAGCGCAAAGGACTCGACAGGCACTGACATGACATATGTACTGCCAGAGGACATCTTCGTCGTATGGAAGTTGGATCGAGCAGGACACTCGTTACCCCTTGATTGAATTGCTCAAGAGTCTCAATTTTATAATTTACAATAAAATGTTGTGAGAAACTCGTTTACCGCCGTCGTACTCGCATAGTCACCTTTCCTTTTGGGCGGAGCGTCAGTAGTGGCTCAGATTCGACTGGTTCAGGGCCAACAAACTCAAAGGTCAAGCGCTGTGCTAATGCTGCGAGAAGCAAGTGGCCTTCTAGCTGAGCAAAGTGCATTCCAAGACACATATGGGTGCCAGCACCGAAAGGAATATAGGAATATCGCATAATATTCTGCTCCTGTTGAGGGTCAAATCGCTCGGGGTCGAATCGCTCGGGATCAGGAAAGAAGTTTGAGCGCCTATGTAAGGTGTAAGGGCTGATGACGACCGATGTTCCTTTTGGAATGTAATAATCACCCAGTTGGACAGGCGCAATAGCTCCTCTGGTGAAGGCGTAGACTGGTGGATAGAGTCGCAGGGTTTCTTTGAAGACTTGTAGGGTATAGGGTAGATTAGGCAAATCTGCAACGGTTGGCAAGCGACCAGCAAGGACAGCGTCGCCCTCAGCTCTCACCCGTGCATAGATCTCGGGATGTTGAGAAAGGAGATACCAACACCAAGTAAGTGCAGTAGCCGTTGTCTCGTGACCAGCAACAAATAAAGATAGTAGCTCATTACGTGCTTGCTGATTACTTAGTGAGGTCGCATTTTCTTCATCCTGGGTATTAAGCAGGTTAGAGAGAAAGTCGCTATGATCCTCGTTATTTCGTCGTCGCTCTTCGATTATACGGTAGATGGTTGCATTCACTCGATCGATTGCTTGGCTAGCGCGTCGATTCTGAGGTGTAGGCCAGGATTGAGGTAGTCGTAGAGGATTGGTTATTGCATCTGCGAAGTGGCGAAATGTGTACGTCAATACCTCGCCTAATTCGCGCTCTTCGCCAAACACATCTGCATCGAAAAGGACTTTGCTGATAATCCATAAGGTAAGGTGCATCATCTCATCAGCAAGGTTGATCGTTTCTCCATCTCTCCATGTTTCTTGCAAACGTGAAGTAT
>JAABUZ0100003390.1_pt1 | contig 23767 bp, 22 predicted proteins | sample 5562091 | NCBI WGS metagenome assembly JAABUZ01 (sample SAMN12813069, study PRJNA571459) | rock metagenome | isolation source: Antarctica rocks | place: Antarctica: Victoria Land, Linnaeus Terrace sud | collected 2015-12-21
CACCCACTCTATCCGCATACACCGCGCCAACCTTGCCTCGGTCCCTCCTCGCCACCCTTTATTGAACAGATACGCCTTCGCGGACTCCCTGCGTAGTTTCACAGGGATGGCATGCTTTTCATGCTCGGTGGTGGCCCATAGGGACGTGGTTACTGCGGCGAGCACCGTCCAACGGCTGTTCAGCCCACCCGACCACGGAGTTCACGGCGCAGTATCTTGCCGGCGGCGGTACGCGGCAGGGAGGTGGCAAAGGAGACGTGTCGCGGCAGTTTGTATCGTGCCAGACGATGCGTGCAAAAGGACAGGAGTTCTGCCTCCGTCACCGTCGCACCGGGCGTCAGCACCACCGTGGCAACTACGACCTGCCCCCACTGCTGGTCAGGTGTACCGATGACCCCGGCCTCCTGCACAGCGGGATGCGACAGCAACACTGCCTCGACTTCCGCTGGATAGACGTTTTCACCACCGGAGATGATCAGGTCGCTGCGCCGATCGAGGATGTAGAGGTAGCCTTCGTCGTCCATGCGCGCCAGGTCACCGGTATGCAGCCACCCACCGGCAAGAGCACGCGCTGTCTCTTCAGGTCTGCCCAGGTAGCCGGTGGTCACCATCGGTCCGCGAACCAGCACTTCGCCCACCTCGCCAGAAGCGACCGTGCGACCTTCGTGTTCAAGTCGCACCTCAGCTGGAAGCAACGGTTTTCCAGCCGAGCCAAGCTTGCGAAGCGCGTCTTCAGGTGCCAGCGTCACCACCTGGGATGCCGTTTCGGTAAGTCCATACGTCTGTACCACGGGCACCTCCATGCCCGCACACGCTTCAAGCAGCGGCCGGGGAGCCGGTCCGCCTCCGAGCAACACCACGCGGAGGTGCGGCGGGTACTTTTGGCCATTCCGCGCGTCGAGCATGCGCTGAAGCATCACGCTCACCACCGACACCAGCGTGACACCGTCGTCTTCGATCGCACGGTTCGCCGCGGCTACGTCGAAGCGTTCGTGTACCACGCACGCCATGCCATAGATGGCGCCCCGGATCACGATAGACATGCCGCCAACGTGGAACAGTGGGAGGCAGGCGAGCCAGCGGTCATCGGCGTGCAGTCCCAGATTGAGTGCCGATCCAACGGCGCTCCACCAGACGTTGCCGTGCGTAAGCATCGCCCCCTTCGGCCGTCCGGTCGTTCCAGATGTGTACATAATGCTCTGAACCGCGTCAAGGTCAATATGATGCCGTGGTACATCGGTCACGCAACAGTCGTCATGGAAAGGTGGCGTCACAGCACGACTGCTGCCAACGGATACCGCGTCTGCACGGTCTTTCTGTCTAGGCGGCGTTACAGCAGGCGTGACATCCATGCCGATCGCACCAGTCACATGATGCCGCGGCAGAGACGCGACACGGGAATTGCCTCCCGTATGGTTCGCGTTCCCACGCTCCTCCGATGGATGTTCGGCGACAACCGCGCCAACCGGCACCAGGAGCAGGTCGCTCCGCACGGCTGAAACACCACGTGCCAGTTCTGCAGTTGATGCGTCAAACAGGAGTACACGCGGCTGCGAGTCTGCTGCCTGCCAGGCAGCCTCCTCAACCGTGAGCCGAATGTTCAACGGCACCAGGACGGTGCCAAGCCGCGTCAGCGCATGGATAAGGACCACATACGGCGCGCCGTTGCGGAGTAGCACCGCGATTCGGTCGCCCTCCTGTACGCCGAACCCCTGGAGTGCGCGTGCGGCCACCCTCACTTCCCGGTCCAGATCAGCAAACGTCCAGCGTACATCACCGGCGATTAACGCAAGGCGACTGCCCGATACGAGTGCCCGCGACCCTAACCAGTCAGGAACAAGCATCGATGTTCGTGCCTTTCGCCGATGCATTGCCTATGGGCTCGTCCATGTGCTCGTTCATGGCGTGCCCAACTCGTGGGAAACCCCGGCCCAGGAATGACGTGCAATCATCTGTCAACCCGGTACCGTTCCAGCGCGTCCCGGCATACCACGACACCAAGACCCGGTCCCTGTGGCACCGCCATCACGCCCCTTGCGATGGCCAGTGGCTTCGCGAGGAGATCGTGTTCCAACAGCGATGCCGTGGCAAGCCCGCATGCCGGTAGCGGCGAAGGCAGACTGGCCGCGAGATGGAGTGCCGCGCTACAGCCGATGCCGGTATCAATCGTCGTGGTGACGACTGTGGCCATGCCAGCCTCCTTCGCGAGGAAAGCGATCTGCTGCGACAATCGCAAGCCACCGGTCACCGTCGGCTTCAGGATCAGCACGTCGGCAGCGCGTGCGGCAATGATCGTGCGGGCATCGGCAAGACTCCGCATAGCCTCATCTGCCGCGATGGGTATGGTGACCCCGCGACGGACGCGTGCCATCCCCTGCACATCTGATGCTGCCACCGGCTGCTCTACCATGGCTATCTTCGAGCGTTCGAATGCGCGAAGCATGAGAATGGCGGTTTCCACTTCCCACGCCTCATTCGCGTCCAGGCGCAGTGCGATGTCCGGCCCGATCTCCGTTCGCACGGCCTCGACGCGACTGGCCTCAGCCCGCACGCTTGTTTGCATGCCCACCTTGAGTTTGATGCACGAAAATCCAGACTGTACCGCCCTGCGCGCCGCCTCCACCGCCGCGTCCACGCCTCGCGCACCAACGGTCGCGTTGACCGGCACGGCTGATGCCGGTGGAGGGACGTCACACGGTGCAGTGTGATATTTTTCTGGGACGGTCCCGGCCCACGATCCGCGGCCAAGCAACGTGGCAACGTTAATGTCAGCTTGCTGCGCCAGGAGGTCCAGGAGTGCAACCTCGAGCCCACAGGCGACGGCCCGCCCACCCGCGGCATGCCAGTCACGTGTCGTCAGTTCATCAAGGGCGGTGGTGATCTCCATGCCTGTGAGCAAGGCAGGTAGCGGGGCGCAGCGCACAAGCGCGTCATCCAGGCTTCCGCCGCCGAAGGACGGCATGGGCGCAATGTCACCCACCCCGACCGCGCCCGTATCGCTTTCACACCACAACAGCAGCCCTGCTCGATATCGCATCGTGCCGTGAGATGTGACAAAAGGGCGCACAAAAGGAAGATGATAGGGGAGCCAGTGCAGTCGCTGGATCTTCACGTCACGAGGCTCAGCGCGAACAGCACGCCGTACAGGAGGTGCAACTGCCCGGTCTGTTTCAGCACCGCGTTCAGCGGCTTGCCGTGCAGACGATACAGACGTCGCACCAGGCGAACCGCCAGGGGTAGTGACAGCCACGGCAACCAGAACCAGAAGCCAACAGCGCCGGACAGTGCCAGGAACGCGGGCACGAGATACGAGATGACCAGGAGAAGCACGTACTCCATGCGTCCCCCGTTCGGACCCAGGAGCACAACAAGCGTGCGCTTCCCTGCCGTGCGGTCGGTATCGACATCACGCACATTGTTGACGACGAGAATAGCGGTGCAGAGCAGCCCTACCGGAATTGACACTACTATCGCCACCCAGTTCAGACCGCCCGTTTGCAAATAGTACGTCCCCCCGACGGCCACAACTCCAAAGAAGATGAAGACAAACAGGTCGCCCAGGCCGTGGTAGCCAAGCGGGTACGGCCCACCTGTATAGGCAAGCGCGGCAAGAATTGACAGAAGGCCAGCCACGAGAATCGGCAGTCCGCCGACGAAGACCAGGTACAAACCGATCAGCATCGACGCGCCGAACACCAGCGCGGTTGCCCCCTGCATCTGTCGCGAGGTGATCACCCCACGCTGGAGTCCGCGCTGTGGCCCCATGCGCTCGTCTGTGTCGGTGCCGTGTTGAAAGTCGAACAGGTCATTGGCGAAGTTCGCCCCGATCTGGATGAGGAGCGCCGCCGCGATGGTGGCGAAGAAGACCGGCCAGTGGATGGGCCGATGTGCCGCGACCGCCGTCCCGACGAGCACGGGGACCACTGCGGCGGGAAGCGTCGGCAGTCGCGATGCCTGCACCCACGCTCGTCTTGTTTCACCGGGTGCGGCTGGTGTCCCAGCGGTTCCTCTCTGCGCCATCACGCGTTCCTTACGGCAGACGGGGGAATCTGGAAAAGTCGGGCTTGCGCTTCTCCAGGAACGAGTCGCGCCCTTCTTTGGCTTCTTCTGAGAGGTAATAGAGCAGGGTTGCATTGCCTGCCAGCTCTTGAATGCCCGCCTGGCCGTCGGTGTCGGCGTTGAAGGCCGCCTTCAGGAAGCGGATGGCCGTCGGGCTCTTTTCGAGTATTTCCCGTGCCCACTGCACCGTCTCGTCTTCGAGGCGTTCGAGTGGCACCACCGTATTGACGAGCCCCATATCCAGTGCCTCGTGCGCAGAATACTGGCGACAGAGGTACCAGATCTCCCGCGCCTTTTTCTGACCCACCACCCGTGCCAGGTACGTCGCCCCATAGCCAGCATCAAAGCTGCCGACCCGTGGGCCAGTCTGCCCGAATACCGCGTTGTCGGCAGCGATGGTCAGATCGCACAGCAAGTGGAGCACATGGCCCCCACCGATGGCGTAGCCCGCGACCATTGCGATGACCGGAATAGGCAGCGTGCGGATCTGGCGCTGAAAGTCGAGCACATTGAGCCGCGGCACGCCGTCTTCACCGACGTAGCCTCCATGCCCGCGCACCTTCTGGTCACCACCCGAGCAGAACGCTTTGGTCCCCGCACCCGTCAGGATGATGACGCCGGTATTCGGGTCGTTCCGGGCAAGGTTGAACGCCTCCGAGAGTTCGGCGACGGTCTTTGGCCGGAAGGCGTTGCGCACCTCAGGCCGGTTGATCGTAACTTTGGTGATCCCTTCAGCGAATTCGTGCAGGATATCGTCGTATGTTTTCACTGTCTGCCACGCGATGGTCACTGTTTATCCTTTCCATGTGTGCGCTTCCGTCGTGCGCGTTCCCGGCACGGCTTTCTTCAACCTGATGCCAGCGTCGAGCTTATGTGGCTGCCACGGCAAGATGTTCACGTACCAGCCGTTCGAACACAGCAGGCTGTTCCAGATGCACCGCATGTCCGGCGTCGGCCACAATCACCGTTCGAGCGTCGGGCAGCCGCGTCTCCATCTGCCGGACAATCTCGGCGAACTTCGCGTCATCTTGCCCGGCCATCAGCAGCGCGCGTACCTGCAGTCGGGGCAGTTGATCCCACAGGGACTCCTGCACGCCGCTGCCCATGCCGCGCAAGCTGTTGGCGAGTCCGAGCACGGAGTTGTGCAAGCGCTGTGCGCGAAGCGCCGCCCGTTGCTCCTGGGGAAGCCGAGCCTGGCTTGCGAACAGCGGGATGGCCTCCCAGCGTTCCACAAAGGCGGCCACACCGTCGCGTTCGATACTCCGTGCCAGCATCTCGTCGGCATGCGTGCGCGCCAGGCGTTCGCCGGGTGTGGGCAGGCCAGGCGAGGCACTTTCCAGGATCAGAGATGCCACGCGCTCGGGTCGCATGCTGGCAACGTGCAGCGCCACCCGGCCACCGAGTGAATAGCCAAGTAGGTGAACCCGTGGCAACCCGAGGAGGTCGAGCAGGGCGGTCAAGTCATCCGTTGCCTGGTGCATCGTGTACCGTTGGGACTCCGGTGGTGCGTCGGAGTGGCCATGGCCCAGCAAATCGACAGCAACGCAGTGTACGCCGTCACCCTGCTCGTCATCCGCCGCGTTACCCGCGAGCGAGCGCATCAGGTCGTCCCACGTCTCCGCGCTGCCAGTAAACCCGTGGAGGAGCAGGAGGGACGGCGTCGTCGGCTGGGCTGCCCCTGCTGTAATGACGTTCAAAGCCACGTCTCGCACCTGCATCCGCGTCACGTCCGCGTACTCCCCAGCAGTCTCGCCGATACGAGCGCCCGCGCCGCCGCGGACCACACATCAGCGTGCTGCCGTACGTTTACCGTACGATCCGTGCGCATCTCCACGACGTGAAGCCCACCGGAACTGATCCCCGACGTGACGGCCCCTCGGAGTGATTCCCAGGACGTCGCTCGTTGGAAGGAGCCACCGTACATCTCCACGACGGGGTGGAAGTCGAGACCGTGAGGTGTCCCAAAGAGCAACTCAAACTGTTCCGGGTAGGCCGCCTGTGGCAGAAACGAGAAAATTCCGCCGCCGTCATTATTTACGAGCACGATGGTCAGCGAGATCGCATGCTGCTTCGCGGCCAGTAGCCCGTTGAGGTCGTGATAGAACGAGAGGTCGCCAATGCATAACACCACAGGATCGTCCGACGTCGCGGCGGCACCGAGTGCGCTGGATACCAGACCATCGATACCGCTGGCGCCACGATTGGATAGCAGACGCAATGACGCTGACCGGCCGGGGAAAAAGGTGTCCATGTCGCGCACCGGCATGCTGTTTCCGATAAAGAGTGTGGCATGGTCTGGCAGGATCGTTCGTAGTTCGCTGACGAGGCGGGTCTCCGACGGCCAGGGGGACGCTCCGACCTCGCGGTCGATGGCTTCGCCCACCACGCGGTCCACCCGCTGCCACAGCGCCAGCCAGTGATCGCCCCCAATGGGTACATCACCCTCTGACTGCGTTGGATCCTCCGGCTGCGTCGTGGGGGGATGCCCGATGGCAGCCCTCGGCCACGCTGCCCCACCATCCCGGTTGCGTTCCCCCGCGTCGTCCGGTCCATGGGGTATGAGGGCCCTGCCGCCATCATCGTCGTGTGCCATCGCGTCTGCCCTCACCGATGTGATGGTCTTTATCAGCGCTTCACACACAAACCTGGGATTGCCCTGGATCACCTCGACCGCACCCAGCGCCGGATCGCACCAGCCGCCACGATTGACGGCAATCTGCCGAATCCGTATGTGGCGTTGGAGATATTCCGTCAATGGTCGAGACGCGGGTACGGCTCCAAAGCGCAGGACTAGATCGGGCGCGAGTGCTGCCACCGGCGGGTGACGCAATGCTGCTTCGTACCGGTCGATCACCGATGACCGGTTATGTGGACCGTAGCGCAGTTGCGAGAGGGGATCGGCAAGCACCGGCATCCGGAGCAGGTCGGCAAGCTGACACAGGTCGGTGGCGAGCAGCGGATCGGGCTGGGGGCCGCAGACGATGATGCCCCGCCGTGCCTGCAGCAGGGCATCCGCAACCATGTCAATCTCGGCGCTGGCAATGCCCCGCCGTTCGGTGTCTATGCGTGCGAAAGGCGCACCATCGGGCAGAGGAGGCACATACCAAGATACCTCGCCGAGCACGGCATCCGCTTCACGCACGAGCGGAACCAGCGGTTCCCGGAAGGGCATGTTCATATGAACGGGACCGGGAACAGTGTCGCGTGCCACCGCCACCGCACGACACGCGAGTGTGCGAAAGTAGCGCACAACGTCGGAGCGTGCCTCTGGCAGTGGCATGTTCACGAACCACTTCGCGTGTATGCCGTACAAATGCTGCTGATCGATCGTTTGGTTGGCGCCGCTGTGCTGCAGTTCCGCCGGACGATCCGCCGTCAGGACCAGCAGTGGAACGCCCGCATAGCATGCCTCGACAACTGCGGGAAAGAAATTTGCGGCAGCGGTTCCGGAGGTGCAGACCAGCGCGACCGGCGTGCCGCTTGCCTTGGCCAAACCCAGCGCAAAGTATGCGGCCGAGCGTTCGTCGAGGTGCATCCAGACGCGTAGGTCCGGCATTGAGGCGCAGGCGATGGCAAGCGGGGTCGAACGTGAACCGGGGCAGATGCAGACGTGGCGCAGGCCCGACCGGCCCAATTCCTGCACAAATGCGCCGACGCACGCCGCTAGCGCGAGCTGATGCTCCGTCATCTACGCCCCGCTCAACGCCGACCGCATGGGCCGAAGCTTCAAGCACGATTCCGCGTACTCGGCGTTGGGATCGGAGTCCCCGACGATGCCACATCCGGCATACAGGAAGACCCGCGACCCGTCGAGAAAGGCTGACCGGATGCCCACGGCAAACTCACCCTCACGATGACGATCAATCCACCCAATTGGCGAAGCGTACCAGCCACGATCCAGGCACTCGTGGTTATGCACAAATGCGAGAGCAGCGTCACGGGGGAACCCCCCGACTGCCGGTGTGGGGTGGACGTGCGCGACGAAATCTAGGATGGTACTCCCCGACGACTGCCCCATGAATGGGGTGTGCAGATGCTGAAGGTGTCCAAGTTTCCGCAACCCCGGTGGTCCCGAGGAAAGGACGCGCGCGCCGGCTGCTTCGAGCGACCCACGCAGCACGCGTGCGACCACCGCGTGCTCGGCCTGGTCCTTCGCGCTGTCAAGGAGTGCCTGTCCCAGCTTCCAGTCTTCATCGACGGTCGCGCCGCGCCGTGTTGAGCCAGCGAGCGAGTCGGCCTGGACCATGCCCCGACTCAGCCGTACCAAACGTTCCGGCGTTGACCCAAGGAAGCAGCGGCTACCGCGTGCGACCGCGAACAGGAAACCGCTGCCAGCGTAGTCATTGCGGAGCTGGCGCAGCGTTCGCGTCGGATCGAGCGGACGCGGGGTGTGGGCCATCACCGCACGCGCCAGCACGACCTTTTCCATAGTGCCCTCCCGGATGTCTGCCACAGCCCGTGCCACGATCTGCTTCCAGGCAGCTTGCGGCATGAGCTCCTCGAACTCGAGAGTTGCTGGCGCCAGGGGACGCTCGCCTCTTGTGGTACGGTCATCGAAGAGTGACGTCCAGAGTGCGAGCACATGGTCAATTTCGTCCCGCGTGGTGGACCGCGACGCGATGACGTTGACGGTCAGCCACGACTCGTCGCCACTGCGGGTCAGGAGCAGTCGCGGCAGCACAAAGCGTCCATCGGGAAAGCCGCGCCACTGCCCTTCGGGACCATCGGCCCGGTGTCGCGTCTCCGTATCAAAGGAAAAACCACCCAACAGGAGTGGCCCTGTGCCATCAACGCCGGTGGGCACGTCCATCCGGGCCGTCTGCAGCATATCGGTCCAGGCGCGTTCTGTCTCGTGGAATCGGTTGTCTCCCCGTCCCTCAATGTCGTATGCCGTGCCGATCCCCACCAGCACAAAGCCGCTACCTGGATTCTCCCAGTACTGTCGATCCGACACCAGCGTACCGGCCGCATCGAACAATGCGAGCGGGTCGAGCCACGGAACCCGTTCAGTCGCGCTCAGGAGTACGGGTGTATCGTCCGGCACTCCGGAGGCGCATTGCTCAAGCTTCTCGCGGATGGCATCCAGGCCTGGCCGCACCTGCTGTAGCGGGTACACCACACGTGTGGCGGAGCCGGTGACGAGGTGACCGGGGTAACCCTCCGTGCCGACCGGCAGTCCGACACTTCGCAGGAGGAGCGCACGCAGGGCAGGATACGCGTCCTCAAGGTGAGTCGGCTGGCCGAGCAGCACCCATCGGGTCACAATCTGATTGACCGCGCCAAACCAGGCGACGCTGGTTACCCCGGTATCGAGCGGTGGGATCGCGCCCGCCACCACCGCCTCGTCAAGATGACGTTTGATGAGCGCGGCAAATCCGCCCTGAATTTCCGCCAGCCGGGCATCGAACTCGTGGCCAGCGCCCAGTGCATCGATGAGAAAGAGTCGAGCCAACGTCTTATGGGCCGCAAAGGTGCGGATGGCCGTGCGAAGCGCCGCGTCCAGCCGGGCGCTTGGATCTTCCTCCACCTGGAGGGCCGACTCCATGCGATCGAGCAACAGGGACGCCATACGATCGAGCAGCGCAAGGAACATCGACTGCTTGCTCGGATAGTGAAAATAGAGGCCGCCTTTTGACGTGCGTGCTTCTCCGGCAATTTCATCGACCGCTGCCCGCTGATAACCACGGTGTGAAAAGACGTCGAGAGCAGCATCCAGGATGCGCTGCTTGCGCTCGTATCCGCGCTGTTGCTCGATCGGCATGGCTGCTCCTCACATACGACCGACGAGTCGGTCGGTTTTCAGTGTACCATATTGGATGCCTTTCGGAGCGTTCGGCGGTACACTCACACAGACGGCGGACGATAAAAGGGGGGAGGGCTGGTGAGTCTCGCGTTATTTTCCCATAGTAAAATTCAGGCGGCGAACACACGCGGCCACGTATCGCATATCTTGCCGCCGAACAGCGAAACGTGCTTCTATTGTGATCGAAAAATCGCCCTGGGCTGGGCGGTGCAGTGGCAGGGTACGACGGCCATTTTTCTGCACCCTGGCTGTGCGGTTGAGTTCACCATTCGCATTATGCGGGACATCCACGACATTGAGTGCCGTGGCGGAACCGTTGTGGCCCCCAATGCTGGAGAAGACGCCATCCGCTGAGCAGAAACACGAGCAGCCGATCAGTACGAGATCCACGTGCGCGACACTACGGCAGGAGCCACGTCCGCCCTTGCCGCTGATGAGACGATGATCAAACGAAAGGGAGCGGGCCGGTGCGGCAAAAGGTGCGGCTGGGCTTCATTGGCGCTGGCTGGTGGGCGACCTCCAACCACATGCCGATCTTCGCGCAGCGGGACGACGTGGAGATGGCGGCGGTCTGTCGGATCGGCGCGGCGGAACTGGCTGCCGTACGCGACCGGTTTGGCTTCGGGTTCGCGACCCAAGAGTACCGCGAACTACTGGATCAGCCACTGGACGCGGTGGTGGTAAGCAGCCCGCACACGCTGCACTATGAACACGCCAACGCCGCACTCGCACGCGGCCTCCACGTCCTGGTCGAAAAGCCCATGACCACACACGCCGACCAGGCGTGGAATCTTGTAGAGCACGCCCGTGCCGCTGGTAAGCATCTGCTCATTCCGTACGGCTGGAACTACAAGCCGTTCGTTATCGAGGCCCAGCGTTTGCTTGCTGATGGCGGGGTGGGTGATATCGAGTATGTGCTGTGCCATATGGCATCCCCGATCCGCGGCTTGCTCGACGGGCACGACGTCGGTGAAGCCGTCGGAGGCACGGGTCTGTTTCCTCCCGACGCCGCGACATGGGGCGATCCCGCCGTGGCGGGTGGGGGTTACGGTCACGCCCAGCTCACCCACGCCACCGGCATGCTCTTCTTCCTCACTCCCCTGCGGGCTAGCCGTGTGTACGCCGAAATGAGCGCGCCGGGTTCGGCGGTCGAGTTGTACGACGCCCTCTCGGTCCGTTTCAGCAGTGGCGCCACGGGTGTCGTATCCGGTGCGGGCAGTGTGCCTCCCGGCTCGGGCTTTCAGGTGGACATCCGCATCTTCGGTCGTGACGGCATGCTCCTGGTGGACGTGGAACGTGAGCGGGTAGAACTGCGTCGTCGGGACGGGCGCGATGTGACCCTCCCGATCGCCGCGGGGACGGGAGCGTACGACTGTACGGTGCCACCCGCACGCTTCATTGAGTTAATTCTGGGGCAGAGCAGCGAGAACAGCTCGCCTGGCGAAGTAGCCGCACGGTCTGTCGAACTCCTCGATGCCGCGTATCGCTCTGCGCGCAGTGGGCGAGCCGAGGCGGTGTGAGTCCCTCCCACGGTTCTGACACCTGGTAGAAGGGCCCCCACAAAGCGCTACTTCTGGTGCTGAGGCAGTGTGAGCCGCTCCCGTGGTTCTGACACGAGCGGGGACGAGCGACATGCCGTCTAAACCATGGAAAGCTGGTAGCGAGCCGGGCAAACACCTGGGCAGCGACGATGCCCCGCAGTGGCACCCCCGAGGGATGCAAAGCATGCCATCCCCATGGAACCAGGCGGGCAGTCCGCGAAGGCGGACTTTGCAATGACAGGCGCGACTTCAGTCGCTGGCCGCGCGTGACCATCCATCGAAGACCATTTTCAGAGCAGTGGAACCCCGCACCTACCACCATCGCCGCCTGTCACCCGCAAGAGCTCCGTGTCAAAGCCATCTCCTACAAACTGCACCGCGTGCGGGGCGTCCGGGAACACGATGAGTTCCGAACCCGGAAGCAGCGCCGAGAGACGCCGGGCGATCTGTTGCAGCCCCGGATGGCTGCGACCACCACTGTATACCCGTACCGGTACGCCGAGTGTCAGGTGATGCAGGCGATCTGGGGGATAGGTGGATGGCTCCTGTTCGTCCCGAACGCGGGTGGCCTCCGCGACTATTGCGCTCCACGACGGGCTGGCGACCATGCGCTCCACCCCGCGCTCACCCACGAGCATGCGGAAAAAGTCGCGAGCTGTGTCCTCAGGGTCCTGTTCTCCTGCGTGCCGGAACACTGCAGCGCCGCTGGCGGTCAGTGCGGCGACGGACGGGTCGGCCGGTAGCAGCGAGAGGTACGGCGGCTCGATGAGGTGGAGCGACAGCAGACGGTCCGGTGCCTGACACGACATCTCGATAGCAACGAGTCCTCCGTACGAGAAGCCAGCAATATGCGCCTGCCGCACCCCCGCCCGATCCATCAAGTCGAGCATATCGACCGCGTCGCCTCGTATCGTGTACGGACGCGGCTCTATCGGGCTGCGTCCTGCTCCCCGGCGGTCGGGTATGAGCAACCGGTGCTGGGTGGCGAGCGATCGCGTCTGGGCCGCCCAGCTCCCCGGCCCGTCGCTCAATCCTCCGTGGATCAGCAGCAGTGGCACGCCGGTGCCGATGTCCTGTGTGCACAGCGGCGGGCCGCTCTGTGGCATCTGGCGCTACGACCCCCGTATAAAGCCGGGCAGGTTGCGGTTGTTCCAGGGACGGCGGTCGCGTTCGGGGGGCGCATCAACTGGCGGCGGTGGTTCCGGGTCGTACCGAGGCTGTGGTGGCAATGGCGCTGGCGCCGAGGACGATGGGCGAGCCGGCTGCGACGGTCGGTATTCAAAGCCCGTGGCGATCAACGTAATTCTGATCGTTCCCTGCATGGAGCCGTTAATCACTGCCCCTAAAATGATGTTGGCCTCCGGGTCAACGGCTGCGGTGATGATCTCCGCCGCGTCGCTTACCTGGTACAGCGTCATGTCGGGACCGCCGGTGACGTTCAGGAGTACCCCTTTCGCGCCGGTGATCGAGACGTCGAGCAGCGGACTGGCAATGGCAGCGCGTGCGGCATCGGCGGCACGATCCTCACCCGAAGCCTGGCCAATAGCCATGAGGGCAGAACCCGACTTCGCCATGACTGCTTTGACATCAGCGAAGTCCACATTAATGAGACCGGGGATGGTGATCAAGTCCGAGATACCCTGGATGCCCTGCCGCAGCACGTCGTCGGCGAGCGCAAAGGCGTCGGTCATGGTCATCTTTCGGTCAGCGACGGAGAGTAACCGGTCATTGGGAATGACGATCAGCGTATCCACTTTTTCTTTTAACCGGGCGATGCCTTCTTCGGCGCGCTTCCGTCTCAGTGCTCCCTCGAAACTGAACGGGCGTGTCACCACGCCCACGGTGAGTGCACCGATCTCCTGGGCATACTGCGCGATAACAGGTGCCGACCCGGTGCCCGTACCACCGCCCATGCCGGCGGTGATGAAGACCATGTCGGCACCCCCGATGGCCTCCACAATCTCGTCGCGGCTTTCCTCGGCCGACCGCTGGCCGATCTCTGGATTACCACCCGCACCAAGGCCCCGCGTCACGGTATCGCCAATCCGTATCTTCGTGGGAGCTTCCGACCGGATCAACGCCTGACTGTCCGTATTTACGGCGATCAGGTCGATGCCGCGTACGCGGGACGCCAGAATGCGGTCAATCGCATTGCTGCCACCGCCGCCCGCGCCCACGACCTTGATCTGGGCAAAGCTCTCCACAGAGTCTCGCCCCTGTAGCATCTGCTGATCCTCCTCTTACAGCGCCATCTGGCGGAACCACGTGCCGAGGCGACGCTTTGCCCCGTGCAGCCCGGTGCCGACGCGTCCTCTCTGTTCTGGATGCCCGTTGTGCATCCCCCAGAGTACCAGACCAGCGCCTACAGCCATGGCGGGGTTTTTCAGTACCTCCTGTGAACCAGCAATGCCCGTGGGCACCCCGAGCCGGATAGGCAAATCGAGGGTGCGCCGCGCGAGTTCCACGATGCCGGGTAACAGTGCCCCGCCGCCGGTCAGCACGGCTCCGCCGGGCAACGGAGCCGCAAAGCCTGAGGCGGCTACCCGGTCCATGACGGCTTCAAGGATCTCTTCCACGCGAGCCTGGCAAATCTCAGTGACAAAGACGAGGGGTACATTCTCTGGCACGCCGCCATCAAAAGAGGGTAGAACAACGGTTTCATCCCCATGCATTCCCGTGTCTGTACAACGTCCTGTCTGTAGCTTGACCTGCTCAGCGGTGCTGAGCGGCACGCGCAAGCCGATGGCCAGGTCGCTTGTCACCTGGTTGCCACCCATCGCAACGACGCCGGTGAACGAGATACCGCCGTCCGTAAAGACGGCGATGTCCGTGGTCCCACCACCAATGTCGATAAGCATGACGCCCGCGTGGCGCTCTTCCGGCGTGACCACGGCTTCGGCTGCGGCAAGGGGGCTGACCACAAATTCATCAATATCCAGTCCGTGGCGATGGACCGCCTGCATCATGTTAACAATGGATGTCGTTGCGCCTGAAATGACATGGGTCTCAACTTCGAGACGATTGCCCTGCATCCCGACAGGGTTCTGGACATGATAGCGATGATCCACACAGAAGGAGCGCGGCACAAAGTGAATCACTTCCTGTCCGGGTTCGAGGTCAAGCGCGAACGTTGTGGATTCAACGGCTCGCGTCACATGCGATTGGGTGATGGCGCGAGGCTTGGCGCCCACCGTGACGAGACCACGACGATTGAAGCTCGAGACATGTTCATCGGCGATGCTAAAAAACGCGCTATCAATTTTCTGCCCGGATGACCGCTCAGCCTGGTCGATTGCGTCGGCCAGAGATCGGCCAACTTCCTCCAGATCCACTACGGCGCCTCGTTGTATACCGAGTGATGGCACCCAGCCGTAGCCAAGAAGGCGCGGGCCGACCCCTTCAGACACATCGGCGATGACGGTACACACCTTGGTGGATCCCACGTCAATGCCGGCGACGTAGCGGCCTCGTCCCATCAACATCTCCTTGCCGGAGTATACCGCTTGCCAGGTGTGGACTCAAGGCACATGACACCAACCATCATCGGTAAAACGGGCTCGCGCCTGGTCGGAGATCCAGTGTCTGAAAGGTCAATCCGCGTTGCAACACCTGTGCGAGTACGTCGCTGCCACGAGCCATGTCTCCACGTAGGCCGAAGAGTGCGCGCCAGCCGCTCGGTCCCTCCACGGCGATGGTATCTTCAGGCATCGTCACATACCGTGTCGCTGGCACGCCACGCGCCAGCAGCAAGGTCTGTAAGCGAGAAACTCCCTGGATCACGCGAGCATCCACATGGTCACCATGGGCGAGGGCGAGCGGACGATCATCGTTGAGTTGGAGCAGACCAGCCTGGGTACCCTCTTTAATAACATACCCCTGGTCGGTAACCAGGTAGTTGCGGCCGCCGCTGTGCCATACGACCTTTGCTGTGTACTCCTCGACCCGCACGTCCAGGCGGTCAGGAAGCATAGGGCGCACCTCCACCCTTTTGATATCTGGGAGCGCGGCGATGCGTTGGGCAATGCTGGCTCCTCGCAACGTAAAAATATTCTGCCCCTGTGCTCCCGTCAGCGCCGTAATCTGGCCGTTCAAATGCATCGTATCCCCTGTCACCACAACCTGCCGAACGTCAAAGAGCGGTGCCATCAACAGGAGCAGGAGCAGGTACGTCAGCGTGAGCAGGAGCGCCGCCGGCAGCAGGCGTTGGGCCAACCACGCCTTGCAGTTACCACGCCGACGTAGCGCGTGCGCGCTTGCTTTCGCCGCCCGCCGACGTGCCGCTGGCGTTCTCCGCGTGCTAGGACGGGTGGAGGATCGCGCTCCAGTCACCCACCATCTCCACTTCCATGTGTAATGAGATGCCCGTGCTGTCCTGTACGCGCGCGCGAACCTCCTGCCCTAACCGGTACACATCGGTGGCGGTGGCACCGCCAGCGTTGGTTAAAAAGTTGCCATGCAGTGTCGCGACCTGGGCCCCACCACATGTCAGGCCCTTCAGTCCGGCCGCCTCGATCAGTCGTCCGGCGTAATCTCCCGGTGGATTCTTGAAGAACGAGCCAGCACTGGCGGCCCTCAGTGGCTGCCGCTGACGACGCTCCTCGGCCCAGACGGCTATCCGTTCTTGCATCGTGTGAGGATCGTCTTGATATAACCGAAAGGTTGAAGCCAGCACGATCTCGTGCAAGCGCGGTGGTCCCTCCTGACTACCCTTGAGCGCGCTCTTCCGGTACTGATAATCGAGGGTGGCAGCGGGACGATCCCGGACGGTTCCTGTGGCATCGATGGTCGTGCTGGATTCGAGTACATCAGCAACGCACGAGCCGTGTGCACCCGCATTGTTCACTGTTGCCCCGCCAACAGTGCCCGGAATGCCGGTACCCCACTCCAGCCCCCCGATGCCTTCCCGTGCAAGGCGTCGTGCCAGTCCCTGCATCGATGCTCCTGATTCCGCCGTCACCAGCATATCGCGTCGTTCGAATTGCACGGCTGACGCCACATTCCGAATCACCAGGCCACGCACTCCCGCATCTGATGGCAGCACATTGGCGCCCTTGCCGAGCACCAGCAATGGCAGCCCGGTGCCCCCGGCCAGTGTCACGGCACGTTCGAGCTCGGTCCGTGAGAGCACTGCCAGAAACAGGTCTGCTGGTCCCCCAACCTCGAGCCAGCAGTGCCGCGCCAGTGGTTCATCGCGAAGCAAACGGGAGCCAAATGCTCGCTCCAGTTCCATCGTACGGTCAGAGGGCCTGGAACTTGTCATCGTTCCCCCATGACTCCTATGTATTGTCACGCCGTGTGGTACCTATGACGAGCCGTGCTGCTGACGAGCCGTGCCGCGGCACCCGCGAAGCGTCACCAAGGTGCGGCATGCGTTCTTCACGGTGACTCTCACCGGACCGTTGCTTGGCCCTACTGAAGAATGACCTCGTGCCCACTCGAGGCTGATGCGTAGATGGCATCGAGAATTTGCATGACCTTCACGCCCTGCTCGGGTGTAGACACAGGCGTTCGCCCGTGGAGGATGCTGTCAACCAGTTGGTCGATTTCGGCGCCGTAGGCGTTCGTCTTCTTCACATCGAGCGTCTCGGTGGATTGCTGGCCGTCCTTCTCACGGAAGATCTTGAGCGGTGTTAGGTTTGCGCCTCCGTCACTGCCCAGCAACTGCAGATAGCCCGCGTCGCCCTCGCTGAAACTCGCCCATCCGGCGTCGAGCATCATGGTGGCCCCGTTGTCGAACTTGATCAGCGCCGCCGCGAGATCCTCAACGTCGAATTGCCCCGTATTTTCTTTAAAACCCCAGCCACCGGCGGCCTTGCCCTTCGGACCGAACTGCGCGTACGTTGAGCCGAGGACCGAGACGGCGCCTGGAAAGCCGATCAGGTACAACGAAAGATCGAGCATGTGGACACCGATGTCGTACAGGGGGCCACCGCCAGCCTGCTCACGGCGGGTGAACCAGCTACCCATGCCAGGGATACCGGTGCGGCGGAGGTTGCCGGTCTTGATGTAGTAGATCTGCCCCAGGTCGCCTGCTTCCACGACCTTCTTTAGTTGTTGGGCGTCATCGCGGAAGCGCTGATGGAAACCAAAGGCCAGGGTCTTGCCGGTCACCCGTGCTACCTCGGCCATCTTGCGCGCGTCGTCGGCGTTGGTTGCTGGCGGCTTCTCGCACAGGACGTGCTTGCCCGCCTGGAGTGCCGCGATCGTGACCGGCGCATGCAAAAAGTTGGGCAGGCAGACGGAGACCAGGTCCACATCCCCCATTGCTAGCACGTCTTCATAGGTTGGCACGACCGTGATGTGCGGATACTTCTCGGTCACGGTCTCCGCCCGTTCGGCTACCGGCTCGCAGAGGGCAATCAGTTCGACATCAGCGTTGCTGGCATAGTTGGGAAGGTGCGCGTGCTGGGCGATCGAACCGCCGCCGATCACCGCAACTCCAAGTTTTCCGTTTTTCATGTGCTTCTCACGACCTTTATAAGAGCGAAGGCGAACAGCGAACTCCGCGTACACAGGGGCGCGGCGCAGCACACAGTATAGCACTGTGTGTGAGGGCAGCCGCTACGTGTATTTGACAGTATATGTAGCCAACGGGTATGCTTTCTCTAGAACGGGCGTTCAACGACCCGCTGAAGTGTCCAGTGGGTGCTGGTGAAGGAGTGGGCGATGCGCGAAACAATTAGTGAGGTTCAGTTGAGCATCCTCAGGGAGATCGCACGCTCCTGCCGCGAGGACGCGATGCCCCCGACCAACCGGGAGATCGGGCAGTGCCTGGGTATTCACTCGACCGGCCATGTGGACTACCATCTGGGCGTGCTTGAGCGAAAGGGTTACCTGGAGCGCGATGCCAAGAAGAGCCGCGGAATGCGGCTGACCGCACTGGCCCTCAAGGTGCTCGGCGAGGGCGACGACGACCAGACTCAGCACGCGGCATGGCTTCGTGTTCCGGTCCTCGGCCGCATCGCCGCAGGCCAGCCCCTGGAAGTCAAACAGGAACACGACGAGGTCCTGGATCTGGGGCTCGCATTCAGCGGGGATGGCGTGTTCGCTCTCAAGGTGAAGGGCAAGTCTATGATCGAAGACCATATAGAAGATGGTGACTATGTGGTGGTGCAGCGTACGTCCACCGCTCGTAATGGCGACACGGTGGTCGCCCTTGTGTCCGGCCCGGGCAGTGAAGGTGAAGCGACGCTCAAGCGGTTTTACCGCGAGCACGGGCACATCCGTCTGCAACCGGCAAACCAGGAGATGGCCCCGATTATCGTGGCAGCAAATGACGTCACCATTCAGGGTCGCGTGATCTCGGTCGTGCGCACGATCTAGGGTCAGTTACACGCCCGTATGCCGCCATGTCGTCAGCGGTGAGCCTCCCTGAGCAGCGTGGCCGTCCGGCGATTGGGTGCTGCGATGGTCCAGTGGCAGTCGTCTGCCGGCCCCCCGTCAGTTCCGCGCTAACGTGCCGCTAGAACGGCCCGCTGGCACAGTGCCACGGCGCTCCATCACGCGCCGAGACGGCAGCCAGCGCATCCGCATACACCTGATGCCACCCCGCGAGACCGACCATCGAGGGAAATCCGCGCGCCGGTAGTACGGCGTACTGTGCCGGACTACCCTGCACAAGATCCTGCCACCCCTCTCGTCCCTGGATGTACTGAACGTATCGGTCGAGTACCTCGGGGCTGTAGAGCGTTTCGTCACGTCCATCAATACTCACCAGATAGCGTCCACGTCCCCGCCACGTAAGGTACGCTCCCCAGTTGTAGTCGTTCCAGAGGGGGGCGGGTTCGCCGCACGCGAGCAAGCGATCGACGGCTGTCGTCGGCACCGGTCCCAGTGAGGACGCCTCGATCGATACCGGGAGCAATGGCGCCATGCCCACCAGACCGATGAACAGCAGTGCCCATGAAACAAGGGAAACGACGGGCGCGGCTGCCAGTTCAAAGGGACGCGTGCCAGGGCGAAGTCGCAGGTGGGGCGCTCGCTCGATCAGGCGCTCCAACGCGGCAACCATCAACAGTGGAGCGGCGAACAGCGTAAGGCGCACATACTGAATCGCTGGCAATAGCAGCAGCACTGCCCCCACGGCGCGAGCAGAGGGCTTGCGGGAGACGCCGAGCAGGACGCTGACCAGCATGAGCAGACCCATCGCGGCACCCGATGCGGAGAGCGGACGCAGGCTCTGCCAGTCGTGGTTGTACATAAGATTAAACGGTGTCGCTACTGCGGTGAGCGGGTAGATCCAGGTCTGCAGGCCCAACGGCGTGAGCAGGCTCAATGCAACACCCACCACCAGCGCCAGCACTGTACCCATCACTGAACGGACGTCGCGGGCAAGCGACCAGGCGATGGCTGCTCCACCCAGGAGTGCGAACCCGTAGAGAAAGCTCGCGTGCATATGCGCCCACACGCCCAGGCCGCCGCCCACCAGGAGTGCGTTCACCATGCCAAAGGGTGGTTCGAGCAGGACAAGGAGCGTGTTAAAAATAGCCAGGGCCAGGAGATGCGGACGCGCTCCATGAAATGGCATCGTGGCGATGAGCACCAGCAGCAGCGCGGCAAGTTCCACCCATCGATGCACGCGCATGCGCCCGACAAGCAACACGATGGGCAGGAGTGCCAGTGCGTAGGACACGGCGGCACGACGCCGAGGGCTCGCGCTCCGCCCCAGCGCCAGATGTGGTAGTACAGCGTGTCAATGGTGCTGGCATAGATGATGGCAGGGTGACCGTACATGGTCCACGAGAACCGGTCAGGACTTGGGAACACGCCGGTCTCGACGATCAGCCAGCCGTTGGCCAGGTGCCCGTAGATGTCATAATCAGCCCAGCCCACGAGCGTACTGGCCATGGCCGCCAGGAGCACCACGGCGCCAAACGGCGTCAGGTTGCCGAGGGCTCGCCCCAATCTGTTACCGACGCGCGTCCCTCACTGACTCATGATGCGTACTGCTTGAGCTCAATGCCGTGGCCGTCCGGATCCCGGAGATACAGGGCCGTGCCCATACCACGCGCCCCCAGGCGCTCGACCGGGCCTTCGTAGACATCCACCCCCTGCGCTCGCAGCTGAGCAGCGAGCGCGTCTGCATCACACGGCGCGATCTCGAGGGCGAAGTGATTCACCCCTTCCTGCTCAACGGGTCGAGGCTCGTAGTGTGGGCGTGGCATTAAATCCACAATGGCGGGGCCCACCTGCACGGAGACGAACGTGACATCCCCATGTTCATTCCGGTCGCAGCGGCAGAGCGGAAGGTGGAGCACGTTGGTATAGAACTGTATCGACCGTTCAATATCACGGCAGTGCAGGTTGACGTGGTCAAACCCGGACGCCGAGATCGTCGTGGTGCCGGTGGAATCGGGTGGTGTGACCGTCTGTGGTTGGCGTGGCTCACTTTCACGGGGATGCGGTGCATGGCGCCCGGAACCGATCACGGATGCCCGGTCATCTGTCACGTTGTTCCCCCTCACTTCCACGGTTGCTCACATCCCACGGCACACGCCCGAACTTCCCTAATCCCATGCGGTCTATGGCGCTGGCGTACCCGGAGTTCCCTGGACCGGCGCAGCTGGCTGAACGGTGGAAACAATGATAGGCGCGGCCGTGGGTGCGATGACCGTTGACGCGGTGGGACCAAAGAGCGAGAGCCCGCCAATGACCAGTGACGCGACCAGCAGTGCGGCTATCGCCAGTACAGCGATACGACGACGGCGCAACTGCTCGAAGGCACTCCGGCCCGGACCGGGACGCCGCACGTCGCGACCAGGAGGCTTCGACTGACCACGCGTGGGCGTGGGCGTGGCCGGAGGTGTGGTGGATGGCCCCACGCCGCGTACACGCTGCGCTTGCCGCCGCTGGGCCGCGCTCTGCCGCTTCTTTGCTGGTGGCATCGTCTGCTCGCTTCGCTATCGGGGCAACTGGATCCGGCAGAACGCCTCCGCCAGTTCCATCTCGTGACCCTCTGCCGTCTGCTGCGCACGTTCACGAATGCGCTTTTCGAGTTCCTCAGGATTGTTGATTTGTGTGGCGTGGCACCGCAGCGCGGCGAGTTTCTTCTCAAAGCTGCCAGAAATATCCACCCATGTGTCTGGCTCTGTCGATCCCCACAGATAGATATCGAGCACTTTGTGGGGCTGCAACCCTTCGGTGATGTGATCCGGATAGTGCAAAGGATCCCGGGCAGATGGGTAAATGGCATCGAGCGTCGCCTGGCCGGTGGCGCGGTGATCTGGATGGTTCAGAAAGCGCCCGCGGGAGACAATGGGCCGTGGGTCGTGCGTGATGACCACGTCCGGGCGATAGCGTCGAATCAGCCGTACGATCTGTCCACGCAGTACCAGATTATTCTCAAGCTCGCAGTCGTTGTTGTCGAGAAACGCCACTTCAAGCGCACCTGCGGCCGCTGCGGCGGCGAGTTGCTCTTCGCGCCGGATCGCCGCAAGGCGCTCTCCCGACATCGTCGGGTCTGGGGTGCCTTTGTTGCCATTTGTGGTCAAGGCGATATAGACGTCGATGCCGTCGCTTGCCCATTTGGCAATGGTGCCGCCCGCGCCGAACTCAGGGTCATCGGGATGCGCCGCAACGACCAGGGCGCGGCTGATCTTGACCGTCTCTTCACTCAATCCGTCTGTCCTTACCCTGTTTGCCGCATCTTCGACCCTTGCGTACCCCACCAAGACCGCGCGGCAATCATATCCTGCATCTGGCCGCCACGGGACGAAGCGTCCAGGTAGCGCGGCCCTGGCCACCGTACTGCGTGGGTATTGTACACAGTCGCTGTCGGACAGTAACACCGCAGTATCCACGGCCCTACGGTCCACCACCGAGGATGAAAAGCATGCCATTCCCGTGGAACCACGCAGGGAGTCCGCGAAGGCGGACTTTGCTATGTCAGGCACGACTTCAGTCGCTGGCCGCGTCTTTTTTAGGGCCAGTGTAACGGGGTCCGTAGTATCGTAGAGTACACAACAGGTATCCTGGAGGCACAAAGTGAGCGCATCACGGCCGGGAGGCCAGCCACATCCGATGCGCCGTGCCGACCGCCCAGTGATCACGGCAGCCCAACTCGAACGAATTTACCTTCGCTTCCTCCTTCCGATCTACCGTTTTGTCTACTCACGCCTGGGCAACCAGCAGGACGCCGAGGACGTGACGTCACAGGTGTTTATGAAGAGTCTGACGTATCTTGACCCTACGGCCGAGCCGCCAGAAATCGAGGCATACCTCTACCGTATTGCCCGTACCGACATCGCGGAGTACTGGCGGCGCTTCGGTGCGTTGCGTATGGTCCCCATCGACGACGAACCGGCAGCCATGAATATAGAACCCGCTGACGGCGATCTGGTGCCTGCTCCCTCAGAAACGCTCGCAGCCGAGCTGGAATCGATCCTCGGCCTGCTGCCGCCGAACTATCGCCGGGTGCTGGAACTGCGCTTTTACCAGGGACTGTCGATCAAGGAAACCGCACGGAGCATGAACGTCACGGAAGCCAACGCCAAGATCCTGCAGTACCGTGCGGTGCAGCGTGCTGCTGCCTATGCGCGCGGCGACCGAGCACGTCCATGAACGACCGCCACGACCGGCTCAACCGCCATGTGGACGATCTGCTCACAGATCGCAGCCCCCGACCCTTCGTGCCCGACGACGACGAGGAGCGTGCGGTGCTGCGTATGGCGGCACGGCTCCGATCACTTCAGCCAAGGGCTGATCTGCCACGATACCGGTTCAGTCAGACGCTTTCTGCCCGCCTTGTACAGAGTATCAATCCGCGCCGGACGCTGTCGCGCCGTGGCGTGCTGCTGGGAGCCCTGGGCGGCATGGTGGCAGGGATGCTCGTCGGCATCGGTGTCGTTGCCAACGTCGGTGCTGTCGTACGGACAGCATTGACCCGCCAACCCGCCCTCGAACTGGCCGGGTGGACCCTCGCCGGCTCAATTCGAAGCCTCCCGAGCGGCGGCGCTCTCATGTTCACCACTCCGCAGCTGAGCGGTTACGTCCTGCGGCAGGGTGACCGGTTGTCGGCCATGTCTTCCATCTGCAATCACATGGGCTGTCGCGTAGATTGGGCATCGACAACCAATCAGTTCGTCTGTGCATGTGACGGGGCACAGTTCGCCGCCACTGGTGAACACATCAGCGATGAGTACAGCTACGCGACGCCTGTCCGCCCGCTCACCCGGCTTGCGGTACAACGGCGAGGGGACCAGCTCTATGTCCGGCCCGTGTAGCAACGATCAACCCACCGTGGGTCATTGCTGTAACTGTTCACACTGGTAGTAACGGAGTCGGCAGTGCTGGTAGACTCTGGGAATGACGCTGGAAGAAGAAAACGCACGCCTGCGGTCGGAGAACATCCGGCTGCAAGCCGAGC
>JAABUZ0100003392.1_pt1 | contig 23758 bp, 23 predicted proteins | sample 5562091 | NCBI WGS metagenome assembly JAABUZ01 (sample SAMN12813069, study PRJNA571459) | rock metagenome | isolation source: Antarctica rocks | place: Antarctica: Victoria Land, Linnaeus Terrace sud | collected 2015-12-21
CCCGCGATTATAGCGACGCAGCCGCTGGCGGGCGTCGCCCGGGGCATCCGGCCCGGCACCGCCCGCGGGCTGGCGGACGGCACCCGCCCCGCCCCCGCCCACTACGATCCGCGCCCGTGCGCATCGCGGTGGTGGACATCGGCACCAACTCGACCCGGCTGCTCGTGGCCGACGTCGACTCCGACGGTGGGGTGAGCGAGCTGGAGCGTCGCTCGCAGGTCACCCGGCTCGGGGCCGGCGTGGATGCGACCGGCGCCCTGGCCGACGACGCGATGCAACGGGTCTTGGCCACGCTCGAGGGCTACCGCGAGCTGATGTTGCCCCACGACCCCGAGGCCCGGATCGCCGTGCTCACCAGCGCCGTGCGCGACGCCTCCAACGGCGGCGGGTTCCTGGCCACCGTTCGCGAGCGCTTCGATCTCGATGCCCGCACCGTCGACGGCGATGAGGAGGCCCGGCTCACCTTCCTGGGAGCGACCTCCGAGCGCCCGGACGACGGCCGGACCGAGCTGGTGGTCATCGACATCGGCGGGGGCTCGACCGAGCTGGTCTGTGGTCGTCGTCGTGAGGTCGGCTTCCACGTGTCCACCCAGGCCGGCGTGGTGCGCCAGACCGAGCGCTTCCTGAGCCACGACCCGCCCGCCCACGATGAGCTGACCCGGCTGGCGGAGGAGATCCGGACGATCTTCGCCGGCGCGGTGCCTACGGCGCGGCGGCGGGCGGTGGGCGACGGGATCGCGGTCGCCGGCACGGCGACGTCGTGTGCCGCCATCGCCCTCGAGCTCGATCCCTATGACCCTGAGCGCGTCGAGGGCTTTCGCCTCGAGCTCTCGACGGTCGAGCTGCTCTCCGCGCGCCTGGCGGCGATGCCTCTGCGCGAGCGGCGTAACGTGGTCGGCCTGCATCCCGACCGGGCGCCGACCATCCTGGCCGGGGTGGTGATCCTGGAGGAGGCCATGCGCGCCTTCGACCTGCACGCGGTGACGATCTCTGAGCACGACATCCTTCGCGGCGCGGCGCGGCGCTGCGCGCCGCCGCTTCGTGATCGACCTGTCCAGCGACCGTCAAGCCCAACCCGAGCAGCCAGTGGCCGAATGTCCGATTGCGCTGGAGGGTGACCAGCGAGAGAATGCTCCGGTCGGTCGGGATGGGCTTCGCATCCCCCGCCCGCCGGCATCATAGACCGGGCGCAGGCCGCTTGCGCGGCACCTCCCGCAGCCCGATCGTCCAAAGCAAGCCCTTCAGGTCGAACCCCCTGCCCGTCCTGAGAGGCCCTTGAAAACCGTCCGCCCCCCCGCGGGCGGTTTTCGGGTTAAGGCCCCGGCCCGCTTCCCGGGATGGATGCTGTATCACTCGTTACCGATGGTGGCGGACACCTGGGGCATCAGTGGCGGGAGCTTCCTGGCGTTGTACGCCGGGATCGCGGCAGCCGTGTTCGCTGGGACTTGGCTGCTCTGCCGGGCGCTGGCCCGAGCGCCCGTCTCCGCCAACGGCCTCGGATCAGCCTCCGGCGGCGCGCTGACGCCGGAGGAGGTCGCGTTGCTGCGCGGGGGGCCGCCGCTGGCCGTGACCGTCGCCGCCCTCGACCTCCGCAGCGGGGGCGCCCTCGAGCCCCTGGAGGGCCACCGCGGTCGCATGCGCGCCGCCGGCAGCGGCCCGCCGTCGGGCAACCCGTTGGCCGGAGCGCTGTGGGACGCCGTCGCGACGGCCGGTAGGCCGGTTTGGGCGCCACAGTTGCGCCGCCAGCTCGCGCACGGGCCGGTCATGGCCGAGATGCGATCGGACCTGCGCCGCCGTGGGCTGCTTCTGTCGTCGTCGGTCCGGCGGGCGATCCGCGCACTCGGCCTGCTGCCGCTCGCGGTCATCGCTCTCGGCGTCGCCCGGCTTGTTGCTGGGTCCTCAAACGGGAAGCCGGTCGGCTACCTCACCCTGGAGCTGTGCGCGGTGGTCGCCGGCTGGATCTGGCTCCTGGTCAAGTCGCCCCGCCAGTCAGACGCCGGACGCAAGGCCCTGGCTGCGGTCGAGCGGGCGCGTCCGAGCACCGGGCGAGGCGACGCAGCGATGAGCGTCGCCCTCTCCGGGACGGGGGTCCTGTGGGCCAGCGACCCGGCGTTCGCCCAGGGCTGGGGAGTGCCCGTTGGCAGTGGCGGCTCCTCGGGGTTCTGGGGTGGCGGAGCGTCGGGCGGCAGCGGAGGCTGTGGCGGAGGAGGAGGGGGCGGCGGCGGAGGCTGCGGCGGATGACGACGCGTCTTGGCCTGGGCGTCGGTTGGCGCCCCGAGCTGGCCGAGCTCATCGCCGAACACGACGGGCTCGGCTTCGTCGAGGTCATCGCCGAGAACACCCAGCTCGACGGGCCGGTCGCTGACGCCCTCGACCACCTGCGCGTCCGAGGCGTCCAAGTGGTGCCCCACGGCGTCCGCCTCTCACTCGGCGGGGCTGACCGCCCCGACCCCGGGCGGCTGGCCAGGCTGGCGAGGCTGGCCGAACGCTTCGACTCGCCCCTGGTGTCCGAGCACATCGCCTTCGCCCGCGCGGGGCCGATCGAGGCCGGACACGTCATGCCCGTGCCGCACACGCGCGAAACGCTCGAGATCCTGGTGGAGAACGTCGGCGAAGCCGCGGCCGCCCTCCGGGTCCCGCTGGCGCTGGAGCACGTGGCCTCGCTCGTCCGCTGGCCGGAGGACGAGCTCGACCAGGGCGCCTTTGTCGCCGAACTGCTGGAGCGGACGGGCACGGCCCTGCTGCTCGATCTGGCCAACCTCTACGCCGATGCCACCAACCACGGCGTCGACGCTCAAGCGGCGTTGGCCGAGTTTCCGCTCAGGCGCCTCGCCTACGTCCACGTCGCCGGCGGCGAGCTGGCCGGCGGCCTCTACCACGACACCCACGCCGCCCCGGTGCCGCCTGCGGTGCTCGAGCTGGTGGGCGGCCTGCGCCGCCTGATCGAGCCGCCCGGCGTCATGCTGGAGCGCGACGACGCGTTCCCGAGCGCCGACGAGTGGCGATCGGAGCTCAACGCGATCGGCGGGGCCATGGGCAGGGCGGCTGCCCCGCCGCCCGGGTGAGCGCAGACCGCGAGAGCTACCGCCGCCGCCAGGAGGCCTTTCTGGGAGCGCTGTCGGCGGGCGCTTCGCCGCCGGCGGGCTTCGATGTCGCCCGCCTGGATGCGACTGCCGCGGCGCTGGCACGCAAGCGTGCGCGGCTCGTCGCGCGAGCGTGGCCGGCGCTCGCGCTGGGACCGGCGTTCATGGCCCGGTTCGTGGCCTGGGCGCGGACGCATCCGCTGGGCGCCGCCGACTCGCCCTTGAGCGATGGGCTGACCTTCGTTCGCACGCTGCCGTCCGCCGCGCGCGACGACGACGTGCGCGTCGAGATCGCGCGCGTCCGTGCGGCGCTGCGTCGACGGCGGTGCGCCGCCGTGTGGCTGCCCGAGGCTCGGCGGGTGGCCGTGGCGTGGCAGGGGCGCCACCGTGGGGTGGGGGTCAGCGTGGTCCCGCCGCGGTGGTCGTGAGGCGGTGGACAGCGCGGGTGTGCACACTGGGGCGAGCCTTCGGAGTCAGGCCAGAGTCGAGGATCTGGGGTAGGCCACGTCGGGGTCGGTGAGGACGTTGACCAGGGCGGGGCGGCCGGCGCTGAGGGCGCGCTCGAGGGCCGGGACCAGCTCGACCGTTGTCCGCACCAGCTCCCCGTGCCCGCCCAAGGCCTCGACGACCTGGTCATAACGCGTCTCCGGGCGCAGTTCGGCCGCCACGGAGTAGCCGTAGAGGAACCGCATGGGGTGGTGCTCCAAGGCCCAGATGCCGTTGTTGCCCATCACCCCGACGACGTTGATGCCGTGGCGCGCCAGGGTGTCGAACTCCATGCCCGAGAAGCCGAAGGCCCCGTCGCCCAGCAGCAGGATGACCTGGCGATCGGGATGGGCCAGCTTGGCCGCCAGGGCGTAGCCCGGCCCCGATCCCAGGCAGCCGAACGGCCCGGGATCCAGCCAGCAGCCAGGCCCGTAGGAGTCGATCACCCGCCCGGCGTAGGAGACGAAGTCGCCGCCGTCGCCGACGATGATCGCATCGCGGTCGAGCACCTGGGAGAGACCGTGGTACACGGCGAGAGGATGCAAAGGGCTGCGGGAATCCTCGAGCTGCTCGCGCTCGGCCGCCCGCTTCTCGACCTCGACGCCGCGCAGGCGCCCGATCCACTCGGCGCGCGCCGCGAGGGTGCTGTCACTCAGAGCCCCGGTCGCGTCGCGCAATGCTCGCAGGGTGCTGGCCATCCCGCCCACCAGGCCCTCGGCCACGGGGCGCGGATGCTGACGGGCCGGCGCGGCGACATCGAGGTGCACGATGGCGGTCTCCTCACCGAAGGAGCCCCCGAAGCCGAGGCGGAAGTCCATGGGCACCCCGACGACCACCGCCACGTCGGCCTCGCGCAGGGCCTGGGAGCGCGTTCGGGCGAGGAAGAGCTCGTGATCGGCGGGGACACAGCCCCGGGCCAGTCCGTTGAGGAAGACGGGGATGCCCTGGTCCTCGATCAGCTCGAGGAGCTCGTGCTCGCCGTGGCCCCAGTAGAGGTTGGTGCCGGCCATGACCACGGGGCGCTGGGCCTGACCGAGGAGGTCGGCCGCGCGCTCGATAGCGCCGCTGTCGGCCGCCGGGGCGGCGCCGGGATCGGGTAGGACGGCGGCGTCGGCGGAGACCGGGTCGCCCTCCATGAACACGTGGTCCAGCGAGAAGTCGACGAAGGTGGGCCCGAAGGGCGGGGACATCGCCGTAAGCAGGGCGTCATCGACCAAACCGGCGATCTCGGCGGTCGAGCCGGCGGTGACCGCGCTCTTGGTCAGCGGCGCCACGAAGGGGACGTGGTCGATCTCCTGCAGCGAGCCCTGTCCCCAACGCATCTGCGGAGCGCGGCCGGCCAGCACGACAACGGGCGAGCTGTTCTGCTGCGCCGAGGCCAGAGGGCTCATGCCGTTGGTCACCCCGGGGCCGGCGGTCAGGGCGGCCACGCCAGGGCTACGGGTGACCTTTGCCCAGCCCTCGGCGGCGAACACGGCGGCTGACTCGTGGCGCACGTCGACGAGGTCGATGCCCTCCGTCCGGCAGCCGTCGTAGATCGAGAACAGGTGCCCACCCGACAGGGTGAACAGCTTGGTCACCCCGCGGGCCTTCAGCCGCCGGGCGATGAGCCGGCCGCCGTGCAGCTGGGCCCCGGATTGGGTCTCGCTGGTCATAGAGACGGCCTCACAGGCCCAGACCCTACGCGCCGGGGCCGCAGACCTCCCGCGATGCGGGCGGCGGACTGGTAGAGGACCGTCGCCACCGGTGGCTCCTGGGTCGCGGGGGGCCCGTCCTCGCGGCGGTTCGGCCCGGGCCCGGCCGGCCCGGGGCCCGGCCCCGCGTCCCGGCCCGACGTCGACGCTGCGGCTGGCGGCCGCCAGCGCTGCGGCGTCGAGGGCGCCCTCACCGGCGAACAGACGCGTGCCCACCCGAACCGCAGGGGCATCGTGGCCGGCGCAGCGCCGCCCGGCCGCCAGGAGCAGTTCGTCGCGGCCGCGGTCGCCCGCCGCTCGCAGGACCGGTTCCGCGTCGAGCCCGGCGGCGGTGGCGGCCTCGACCAGCGCGTCGGGGTCGGTCAGGTCAAAGCCGCCGCAGAACGCCAGCCGGCCGGCGGCCAGGACGAAGGATGGGCCCCGGCCGCATTCGACGGCGAGCGCCGCGACTCGGGCGGGCGCCCGCCGGTGGCCTGACCCCGGCCCGGGCCAGACCAGCGGCAGCCCGAGCTGCGCCGCTCGCCGTTCGGCGACCTCGGGTGCCAGGGCGATCGGTCTTGGGTCCGACAGCGACGGCACCCAGCGCCGCGCGGCGAAGAGCCCCTCGATCCGCTCGGCCGCCAGGTAGCTGAACGGGGAGGCCAGATCGAAGTGGAAGTCCGTCCGTAGGGCGGCCGCCGGCCACCTGCCCTCGCGGCCGGGTGGGACCCGTGGTCGGAGCTCAATGACTTCTCCCATGTCGCATGTGACGTCTGGTCCTGGCTCCGGGGCAACGCCGGAGGCGACGCCCCCTCCTGTCATGCCACAACGCGGCGCGGGCCGAGAACTTGCGCCAGCTAGTCTCACGGAGGTGCCCGCCGTGCCTGCACCCAAGCGCCACCCCTACGATCAGTGGGCGCCGGACGCCCGCGCCCTCGACCTGGTCGGCGACAAGTGGACCCTGCTGATCGTCCGCGACCTCGTCGCCGGACCCCGGCGCTTCGTCGAGCTCCAGCGTGTCCTGCCCGGGATCTCGACCGAGCAGCTGCGCTCCCGGCTCAACCGCATGGTGGCCGACGGGCTGCTCACCCGCAAGCGCTACCGGGAGGTTCCCCCGCGCGTCGACTACGAGCTCACCGAGCGCGCCCGTGAGCTGGCGCCGGTCATCGGCGAGCTCGCCCGCTGGGGCTCGCGTTGGGTCTGGGGCGCCCCCCGGGAGGGCGAGGCCATCGACATCGGCGCCATCCTGCGCAGCGCTCCTGGGCTCCTGCGCGTCCCCGGATCGCTGCGCGGTGTCCTCGAGCTGACGGTCTCCGGCGAGGCCTCCCGCGTCTATGCGCTGCACCTGCGCCGCGGCCGGGTGCAGCTCGCCGAGCGTGAGGCGCCCGACGCCGCCGCATCGGTGCGTGGCGATCGCCAGGCGTGGGTGCGGGCGCTGGGCCCCGGTCGCGATCGCCGCGGCCTGCGCCGCAGCGGCGACACCCGCCTGGTGGACGCCGTCCTCGATGGTCTGGCCGTCGAGCCGGCCGCGGACGCCGCCCAGGTCGCCTGAGCCAGACCCCCGCGCCTCGGCGCCAAGCTCCGGACCGTAGCGCCCGCCAAGCAGCGGGGCGCCTCTAGCCGACGACCACCCGCCCGGTCATCGTCGGGTGGATGTAGCACACGTAGGGGTAGGTGCCCGGCCGGGAGAAGCGTGCCGTAAAGCTGGCACCCGGCGGCAGCTGACCGCTCCCGAACGGTCCGGCCTGCGAGGAGTTCAGGTTCTCGTCGGCGGTGACGGTATGGTCCACGTGGTCACGGTTGGTGAAGCGCACGGCGTCGCCACGGCGAACGTGGATTACCTCCGGGGCGAAGGCGATCCGGCGCATGGTGACGGCGGCGAGCCGCCCGCCCCGGCCCGGCCCGGCGCCGGGCAGCACGCCACCGGCGACGACCCCCTGCGACGCGCGCGGCGGGGTCGCGTTGGCCGGCGTACCGCCGGGCGAAGTGACCACCTGGCGCGACTGGGGGGCCACCCGTCCGCCGCCGCCCCCGATCGCGAGCACGAGCACCACCACGATGATGGCGGCGAGCAGGCCGAGCGCGGCGATCCGGGCGATCACGGAGCGCTGGGCGGGTTGGCCTGGAGCTGGTGGAACTTCGCCGTCACGCCCTGCAGGGTGTAGGGCGCGCCGGTGTAGCAGGACTCCTGGTGGCCGCTGGGCGGCACCTCGCCGCCTGTGTTGTTGCAGTCAAAGCTCGGCAGCCCGAGCTCGCGGCCGAACTTGGGCCCGATGAGCTGGTTGGGACCGAAGTAGGCGTTGCCCCGGTTGCTGGCCAGCCGGCTGGAGTAGGCGCCGATGGACTCAGCGCCGAGCGGACCGAACTGGCGCAGGTAATGGCCCGGCCCGGGCCCGCCGCCGAGGGTGCGAATCGAGCTGGTGGTCGGCTTGGTGCTGCTGCCCCCCCCGTCGAGGAACTGGATGACCTCGTGCTGGTAGAGCTGGAGGAACTGCAGGATCGGATTGAACTGCTCGGTGAAGGGCCCGACCGAGCCCAGCAGCGGCCGGATCCCGTTGATGATCCCGCGCAGAGCCGGAAGCCCGCGCACCGAGGCTCGGGTCAGCGCGTCGAGGTTGAGCACGAACGTGCGCAGGTCCGGCGCGAAGGCCTTGACGTCGCGCAGCGTCGGGCCCAGGTCGCGCAGCGGCGGGCGCAGCTCATCCAGCAGGGGCTTGGTGTTCAGCGCGAAGGCCTTCAGGCGGGTGAAGGTGAGCTTGCTCTGGTCCAGGAAGGTCGGGAAGATGACAAAGCTCTGGCTCAGTGCCTGGTTCTGCTGGGCGGTGGCCGAGAAGACCTGCTCGGAGGTGGTCACCAGCTTGCGCAGCTGACCCTCGTTCTGGGTGACCGCGGCAAAGACGGTGCCCGTGTTGTGGATGAGCTGCTGCACCGCCTGCTTTTCGCTGTCCAGCGCGCTGAGCACGTCGGTGCCGTTCTGGGCCAGGTCGGGCAAGTTGCCCAGCGCGGCAGAGAAGTCCTGCCCGTGGCCCAAGAACCCCTTGGCCAGGTCCCGCTGCCAGCTCTGGAAGGCCGCGCGGGTGGTCGGGTCAAACGCCCGGAAGATCTGATCGAGGGTGACCGCCGGGGCGGTGTTGCCGTCGGGCAGCCGTCCCCCGTCGGGGACCGCCTTGGCCGTGTGGGTGCCCGGCGTGAGCTCCACGTAGTTCTCCCCCAACAGCGTCTTCTGGCGCAGGATGGCGTGGGCGTCGGAGCGCAGCGGCGAGAAGCGGGGGTCGAGCTCCAGCGTGGCCACGGTGCGGCTGCCCGACGCACCCAGCTGCTTTGACACCACCTTGCCCACCGAGACGCCGGCCACGCGGACGTCGGCCTGGTTGGCCAGCTGCTGGGCGTCGGGGAGGGCGACCTGGACCCGGTAGCCCTGGGGCTTGAGCGGGACCGCCCCGCCAAAGGACAACCAGAGAAACAGCAACAACCCGAAGCACGACAGCGCGAACAGCACCATCGTGCCGACGCGCGCGAAGCTCGGGGCCTCCTTGGGCATCTACTCGCCTCGCATCCGGGTCGGGGGGGTGGTCGCCGTGGTCACGGACAGATCTGGGGATCGGAGATCAGCGGCGTGAGGTTCAGGGCAGTGGCTAGGAAGCCGCCCTGGCCGCCGGCGAGCGAGGCGATCTGCTTGATGCCGTTGCAGGTGGCCGCCTCGGTGACCGGCCGGAAGCTGCCGTGGGCGTCGGCGGTGGAGAACAGGTTCATGCCGATGTGGCCGAGCCAGGCCAGGTAGAACAGGTAGCTGCGCGGAGCCTGGTTGGCCAGGACCGGGCCCAGGCCCCCGTTGGGGTTGTAGGCGAACATGTTCAGCAGCCGGTTGAGCACGAAGAAGTCCTGGGTGAGGTTGGGCGTGGCGGCGTCGAGGTTGCGGGCCGCCGGGCGCAGCTGGCGGATCAGCGGGCGCAGCTCGCGCACGAAGGGCCGGACGTGGCCCTGGACCTCGGGAGTGGCCTCGCGGGCGAAGGGGATCGCCGCGTGGTTGGCCCGGTCCAGGGCCGCGGCCACCGGCTGCAGGCTGATCGCCGTCGGGGTCAGCTGGTTGGCGAAGGTCTGGACCTTGCCCAGAGTCGTCGTCGTCGTGGTCAGGGCCGGCGGCAGGACGCGGATGAACCGGGAGATGCTGCCGTTCTCCTGGGCGAAGGCATGAAAGACCGTCGAGGAGGCCGAGACCAGCGTGGAGAGCTGGCGGTCGTGTCCGGCCAGCGCGCCGTTGAGGACGTTGAGCTGGTGGATCAGGTCGCGCAGGTATGTCGCCCGCGTGGCCACGGCGCCGTTGAGGCGGGCGAGATCACGATGGGTCGGCTCGAAGCGCGCGAACACCTGCTGGAGGTCGTGGCCGCGGCCGTTGAGCCCCTGGCCGGCGCCCTGGACGAGGAGCTTGAGGTAGGCCCGCGAGTCGGAGTCCAGGGCGGCGTAGATCTCATCGGGGTTGATGTCGGGCAGGGTGCTGGAGATGGGCAGGGTCCAACCGGGCTTGGCCAGGGGGCTGGGGTCGTTGGGCGGCCCCGGGTTGATCTCGATGAACATGTCCTTCAGCCCGGTCTTGGGGCGCAGCAGGGCGGTGGCGTCGGTGTGGACCAGCCCCTTGTACTCCGGCAGGATCGACATCGTCACCACGGCATGACCGTCCTTGAGGGCGACACCGGAGATGTCGCCGACCTGCACCCCCGAGACCCGCACGGTCTGTCCCTGGCCGGGCGTGACCGCCTGGGCGGTGGTGAACTCGGCCTTCAGCGTGTAGGGCGCCTTCTGGATGAACGGGAAGCGCAGCCGCTGCTGGTGGAGGATGTAGCCGGCGACGAGCAGCGCGATGACCAGCAGGGCGATCACCGCCGCGAAGTCGCCGAGGTGCTTGCGGATGGCGGTCACTTGTGCAGGGCCCGGACCTGGGCGGGGGTCAACGGCTGGTTGGCCACGCGGATCCTCAGACCCTGGGTACGCATCATCTTGCGCACGAAGCCCACCGCCTGGGTGTTGGCCCGGGCCGTCGCGGCCTGGGCACGCGGGCTCGTGGTGTTCACCGACATGGGCGGGGGGGCGCTGGCCTCGACGGTGCGCAGGTCGGGCTGGGCCTGGGTCTCACACGGCGCGTCGGCGTTGATGGGCGGACGGGCGACCGGGGGCGGCGGGTTGACGCCCTGGATGGGCAGCACGGTGTTGAACAGGTTGCCGCCGAAGTTGTAGAAGTAGTTGCCCGTGTTGGCCAGCACCCGGAAGTAGATCCCGTTGGCGTCGAAGGAGCGGCTGTCGCCCCCGAGCCCGGGGAGCAGCTTGGCCTGGTCCTGGTAGACCGGCTCGGGGTTGGGCTTGCCGGGCGCCGGGGGCTGGCCCGCCGGGGTCAGGAAGGTGTTGTCGGTGCTTATCCGGTCACGGGTGAAGGGAAGGATGACCTTGTCCTGGCAGCTGGCGGCCAGGCGCACCTGCTCCTGGAGGGGCAGGTTGGCCGCCTGCAGGCCGGCCAGCGAGGGCACGGTGGAGCGCAGATCGGCGGACAGGCCGCGCAGCTCGGGCCGTGACACCAGGCCCCGGGTGGCGAAGATGAAGGGGATGAGGGCATCGATCGCCGGGCCGCTGGAGCGCACGGCGGGATCCAGCGCGGCGACGAGCCCGCGCGTGGGCGGAAAGGAGCGGTCCAGCGCGGCAAGGGCGGGCAGCCCGGCGTCCAGCGTGCGCGGCAGCTCGGCCAGCGCGGCCCGCAGGTTGGCCTGCTGGGAGGCGAAGGTCTGGGCGGTGGTGTTGAAGTCGACGAGCAGGCTCTGGAGCTGGCTGGGGCTCTGGTTCAGGGCCGAGGCCACCGACGAGGAGCCCCTGAAAAAGCCCGAGAGGTCGCTGGGGTCGCTGCCCTGGAGGGCGTCGGCGACCTGGGCCGAGCGCTGGTAGGCCTGACGCCAGTACGGCGTGGAGAGGTTGAAGCCCTTGGCCCCCGGCCCGGAGAGACCCTTGGCGTAGTTGGCCAGCACGACCTTCAGGTCGTCACGGGTGTCGGCGTGCAGGGCGCCGAGGATCTGGTCGAGCTGCACCGGCGTGGCGGTCTGCTGGACCGGGACCGTGCCCCCGTCGGAGATCGTCGCGGCCGACGGCGTGCCGGGCTTTACGTCGACGAAGAAGTTGCCCTCCAGGAAGATCCGGGGCCTGATCGTCGCCGTGGCGTCGGTGTGGATGGGCAGGCCCTGGGACTCGATGCGCATGGTCACCCGGGCCGCCGCGGCGCCACCGTCGTTGTCGATCTTGCCCACGCCGGTGACCTTGCCCACGTTGACCCCGCCGATGCGCACGGGAGAGCCCTTGTTGATGTTGTTGGACGTCCGGAAGACGGCGTGCAGCGTGTAGTGGTGCTGGAAGGGGATGGCCTTGGTGAAGCCCAGGTAGACGATGATCACGCCGAGGACCAGCGCGAGGGTCCCGGCCGCGAAGTTCGAGACCCGGGAGCGGCGTCGGCGGACCTTGGTTTGCTTCGGGCTCATTGGGGAGGGGCGGGGATGCCCTGGGGCTCGCGGGTGAAGGTCTCGCCGGCCGGGACGTGGGTCGGACCCAGACCGGCCCCGGGGTTGGTCGGCTGCTGGTAGACCGGGCCCTGGTTGCCGGGGATGTGGGGGTCGGTGACGACCTGGTACTGCGGCGGGACGTCCTGGGCCAGCCGGGTCGGGTAGCCGAGCTGGCCGTTCTCGCAGTCGGCGTTGCCCTGGTTGTCAATGGCGGCCGGGAAGAAGGGGGCGTGCAGCGCCTGCGGGGTCTGGCCGGGGATAGCGTCAGAGGGAGTGACCGGAGCGGTGGCGCCCAGGTTGCCGACGCTGTTGCGGGACGCGCCGGCGAAGTTGAGCAGCGCCCGCTGCGAGGAGCCCGTCGGGTCGTACTCGGAGAAGTGCTCGGGGACGTAGGTGTCCCACATGTTCAGCCAGTTGCAGACCGTGATGTAGGGGCCGTAGTAGCGCAGCTGCGGGTTGAGGGTGTTGACGGTGTCGGTGAGCCCGCGCAGGGCCAGGCTCGTGTTGGGGTCGAAGGCCAGCCCGCGCAGGGAGGACAACGTGGAGCGCAGCTGGCCGTTGAGCGCCGCCGAGCGGCGCAGCGGGCCGGGCGCCGTCTCCAGGGCCAGGTTTATCTCGGGCAGGGTCGGCGACAGCTGCCTCGTCGCCGCCTGCAGGTCGTGACCGAAGCCGGTGAGGTCGGCCAGGAAGGGACGCGTGGTGATCAGCGAGTCGGTGCCCACGTCCAGGGTGGCCGGCGACTTGTCGATGGTGGCCTGGAAGCTCGCCGGGTCGCGGGCGATGGCGTCGAACGTGACGGCAGCATCGCGGAAGGCCGCGACCTGGGTGGCGACGATCGGCGCCAGGGTCTGCGCGGCGCGGTCGAGTTGGGTGAAGAAGTTGGACAGGCCCGTGCGCGGGTCGTTGAGGTTGCGCGAGACGGATTCCAGGTAGCCCAGCAAGACGGGCAGCTGCTCGATGGTCTGATTCAAAGCCCCGCCGCGCCCGGCGAAGGCGTCTCCGAAGACGACGAGGTTCTGCTGGGAGGACTGGCGGGTCGAGCGGTCGAAGGTCTTGTAGATCTCGTCGAACTGGACGGGCACCGTCGTCTGGCTGAGGGGGATGATCCCGCCGTCGGGCAGCGTCCGACGCGCGCTGCCGCGCACGATCTGCACGTACTTCAGGCCCAACGCCGACCGAGAGCGGATCACGGCCTGGGAGTCGACCGGCAGCGGGCCGCTGGTGCGGTCCAGCTTGAGCTTGAGCAGCGCCCCCACCGTCCCGTCGGGCAGCAGAACCGGGCGCAGGCTGTCCAGCGTCCCCACCCGGAAGCCTCCCTCGCGGACGTCGTTGCCCGGGGTGAGGTTGGACCCGTTGGCCGCCATCACGTCCACCTCGCGGGTGGGCACGAAGGGCAGGCCGTTGTTGGCGTTGTAGGCGAGGAATACCGCGACGATGACCACCAGCGTCGTCACCGCCCCCACGAGCACCGGGCTGGCCAGCACGGCCTGGGATCCGCGACGACCGCTCACGGCGCCATCAGGTAGGAGAGCAGGGCGGCGCTACCCGGGTCAGACCCCGAGCCCGATCCGCCGGACCTCGATGCGCCGGCGCCCGGCAGAGGCAGGGGCAGCGGGATGTTGGGGTTGTTGTGGAGGATCTGCTGGAGGGTCTGGCCGAGGCCGCTTGGACCGCCGGGTGCGGTGGACCCGGACGGGCCCGGGGACGACGCGGGGACTGGCGCGGCGTGCGCCGCGGCGGCGGGCACGGAGGACCGTCGCGGCGCCGACCGCGTCCGCGCTGCGCGGGGCGAGGAGCGCACGAACCCGGGGGTCTGGTCGTTGAAGTCCGGCTGGCCGCGGAGACCCGGCTGATTGGGGCCCAGGAAGGCGTTGCACTTGGCCAGGACAGCCGGGCTGGCGTGGTTGACCGCCTTGGCGTCGGCGTAGGGCGAGCAGTCGGGGTCGGCGAACAGGTCGACCTTGAGGATGTTGTGGGTGGCGTCGTGGATGTTGGTCGACAGGGTCTGGTCGAAGACGTAGTTGAGGATCCCCTCCAGGCCGGTGTAGCCCTTGCCGCCCGGGCTCTGCGGGTTGGCCTCCACCGCAAAGGAGCGGTTGTCGAGGTGGTCGAGGATGATGCGCAGGTTCTGGGCCAGCTCGGGGACGTTGGTCGAGAGCTGGTTGAGCTGACCGACGATCGGGGTGAGGGCGGGAATGGTCCGGCGCCCCTCATCGGCGGCCTGGGAGAGGGTCTTGACCGCTGGGCGCCCGGCGTCGGCCACCGGCCCCAGGTCGTTGAAGAAGCGCCGTAGCAGCCCGGCGTTGGTGTTGAGGTCGGCCAGCGCCGGGGTGTTGGCGTCGGCGGCGGCACCGAGCTGCTGCATGGTCGGGCCCAACTCGGCGAAGAACCTGGGCAGGCGGTGGAAGGTGGCCTGGAGGTTGGCCCGGCGCTGGGCCGAGAGCGTGGCCAGGTTGGCCGAGGCGTCGACGAAGTGGGTGACGTCGCCCTGGCCCTGGGCCAGGCCGCGGATCACCGTGTCGCCGTTCTGGGTCAGATCCTTCAGCGTCGCGTTCTGATTGGCCAGGCCCGCCAGCACCTGGTCGAACTGCGCCAGAGCGGGTACGGCGCGGTGCAGCGCCGCGTTGAGGTCGGCGCCCCGGCCGGCTACCGCGGCGCCGAGCTCGTCGATGATCAGGCTCAGCCGCTCGTCGTAGGGCCGGCGCAGGATGTCGTTGACCAGGTCGGGGGCGATCGTGCTCGTCGTCTGGGTTACCGGGATGCGCCCGCCCGAGCGGAGCAGGTTGGGGGAGTGGCCCGGGTCGCAGTCGACGAAGTACTCGCCGATCAGCGACTGGGGCCGGCTCGAGCAGGTGGCGTCGGTGCGGAAGGACCCGAAGCCGCTGACCGAGATCTTCACCCCGATCAGCGCGTGCAGCGTGCGCTTGTCAAGCGAGATGCTGGCGACCTTGCCGGCCCGGACGCCGGCCACCTTGACATCGCCGCCGTTGACCAGCCCGAAGGCGTTGTCGACCTCGATGGTGAAGCTCGGCGTGGTGTCGGTGCCCCCGCCGCTGGCCGCCGTGGTCACGAGCGCGCCGAGAGCCAGCAGCAGCCCGACGGCGATGAGCGCCAGGCGCCTCATGGGCCGGGGGGGACCTGTGAGAGGTCGCAGTTGAAGTCGGGGGTCGGCTTGAAGGCGTTGTTGCGCTCCATCGAGCCGGGACAGCGGCTGTTCTGGCCAACCATGTTGTTGGCCGCGGCGACCGTGGCGCGCTGGGCCGGGGGGACGATCGACAGGAGGTTCTGGGCGATGGCGAAGGCGTTGACGTAGAGCGCGGGCCGGCTGGACACCCCCCAGGCGTCGTAGAGCCCGCTGGTACCAAAGCTCTTGAACCAGCTTTCCAGGTCGGGTGAGTAGGGGCGTAGGAAGGCGACCTCGGGGGTGGCTTCGGCCAGGGCCTGGGTCGAGGCGGGGAAGGCTCCGGGCCGGCTGGCGCCGTTGCGGGTGACGGGGCCGATGGCGATGTTGCGCAGCGGGATGGCGCTGTTGGCCAGGTCGATGAGGTCGTTGTTGGCCCCGGGGCGGCGGATGGCGACGTCGAGGTCGCGCAGGGTGGGCACGGCGTCGTGGGAGAGTCCGCGCAGTTGGGCCAGCAGCGGTCCCAGCTTGCGGGCCACGGGCTTTGAGTCGGCGGTCAGACGGTCGACGTCATCCAGGGTGGCGCGCAGGTTGACAAACGTCGTGTCGGCCCGGCGCATGAAGCTGGGCAGCGTCCCCACCGCACGGCTCAGCGCGTCGCGCCGGGAGCCGATGGCCTGGGTGGTGGTGGCCAGGTGGTCGATCAGCCCGGAGATCGCGTCGTGGCGGTCGGCCAGGGTGTTGACCAGCTGGGAGGAGGAGACAACGAAGTTGGTCAGCAGCCCGCGATCACGACCCAGGGCGCCCAGCAGCCGGCTCGAGGAGGCGATCACCGGGTTGAGATAGACAATTCCGGCGTTGACGTCCGGGCCCCGATCGCCGTACTCGGTGGCCGATCCCCGGATCACATCCGACAGCGCCTTGCGCTGCTGGGGGCCGAACACGTTGAACAGCTGATCCAGATCGACGGCCGAGGTGGTGTGGGCGGCGTCGATGATTGCCCCACTACCCAGCGTGCGCTGGCCGGGCTGGAAGGGAGGCGGGGTCAGATCGATGTAGCGGTTGGCGATCCCCGACAGCGAAGCCTGGCGCACGTCGGCCTGGGTGCCGTCGCGCAGCTTGAAGCTCGACTGGATGGTCATCTTCACCGCCGCCTGGCCGTCGGCGGTCAGCGTGATGTCCTTGACCTTGCCCACGGGCTGACCGGCGATCTGCACGAGGTCGCCCTTGACCAGCTGGGAGGCGTTCTGGAAGTCGGCGGTCACGGTGATGCTCCCGCCGCTGCTGCTCATCAGCACGTAGACCACCGCGACAACCGCCAGGGTCACCGCGGCAATGCCGGCTATGCGTCCAACGACGCTGGCGTTACGCACCGCTCTCGATTCTCTGTGTTTCCTGCGCCGGGGCGCAGGAAGAGCGGCGAAGCTACCAGCGCGCGACCCGGGGCGCAAAGGGGAACCGTCGCTGCAACGGCGCAGCCACGGCTGCGGGCCGGGCCAGCTCGGATCGGCCGGGTGCCGGGGCGGCCGTGCAGTGCCCGGGGTGGGATTCGAACCCACACGCCCTCGCGGACAGCCGATCTTAAGTCGGCCGCGGTTGCCAGTTACGCCACCCGGGCGGACGCGAGGGGCGAGCGTACCGGCAGCGGGGCGCCCGGGGCCGCAACTTCGCCGCCGGTACCGTGTACTGACCAATCGGTACCCCTGGATCCATGGAAGTCTCCGCCATCAAGTACACCGGCGCGATGGGCGCCCATGGGCGCTCGCCGCTGCTGCGCCTGCAGTCCGACGAGCGCCTCGTCGGACTGGTCCGGCGTGGCAACCAGCACGCCTACGAGGCGCTGGTATCCCGCTACAGCGCCCGACTGCTGGCCTTCTGCCGCCACATGCTCGGGTCCAGGGAGGATGCCGAGGATGTCCTCCAGGAGGTCTTTGCCGCGGCGTTCAACGCCATGCTGGCCGACGAGCGGCCGATCAACGTCCGCCCGTGGCTCTACCGCATCGCCCGCAACCGCAGCCTCAACCACCTGCGCCGTACCCAGCCCATCGGGGTGGACTCGATGGACGTGCACCTCTCCGAGGGCGGCCAGACGACGGCGGAGAAGGTCCACAAGCGCGAGGAGTTCCGCCAGCTCATCTCCGACGTCCAGGGCCTGCCCGAGACCCAGCGCACCGCCCTGCTGCTGCGCGAGATCGACGCGCTGGCCTACGAGCAGATCGCCGAGGCGATGGAGACGACGGTTCCCAGCGTCAAGTCGCTGCTCGTACGGGCCCGCGTCGGACTGGCCGAGGCGGCCGAGGCGCGCCGGCTGACCTGTGAGGAGGTGCGCCTGGAGCTCGGCGAGGTGGCCGAGGGCCTGATGCGGATGACCGCGCCGGTCCGTCGTCACCTACGCACGTGCGAGCGGTGCAGCGCCTTCCGGGCCCAGCTGAAGGACACCAACCGCGCCCTCGCTGTCGTGTTTCCCATCGGCCCGCTCTACGCTCTCAAGCAGCTCATCCTCGCCCACACATCGGCGCACGCCGCAGGGCACGGCGGCGCCACGGCTGGCGCGTCGGCGGCAGGCGGCGGTGCCGCGGGCACCGCAGCCGGCACGGCCGCCGGGGGAGCCGCCGGCGGCGCAGCCGTGGGCTCGGCCGGCGGCCTCCTGGGGGCCGGCACGGTGGCCGTGGCGACCAAGGCCGCCGCCGGGCTGGCCGCTGCGGCCATCGTCACCGCCGGCGCCATCGAGGTCCGTCAGGTCGATCGCAGCCAACCGACCAGCCACGCCCACCACGCCGCCGCCATCGCCACCGCCACCGCCACCGCCAGCCTTCCCGGGGGCCACGCCAGCGCCCGGACCACGATCGCCCATCACACGACCGTCGCGTCGAGGCCCAGCCCCGTCCGGACCCCCCACCGCAGCCATCCAGCGCGCCACGTGGACCACACCGCCGTGCACCCCGTGCCTGTCGCGACCACCGCCCCGGCGACCCCCAAGCTCGCCCACGTCGTCACCGCCCCCGCCCGCACCCACCCCGCGGCCACCCACCCGGTCGTCCCGATCCCGGTCGTGCGCCCGGTGGTCGTCGTCGTGACGCCGACCAGCGCGGCGCCCAGCGCGACCCCGGCTCCGGCGCCGGCGAGCCACTCGGGCGCCACCGGCGGCCGGGGCGCGGCCGGCGAGTCGGGCCCGGGGGCTGGCGAGACGGCCCCCCAGGGCTCGCCGCCCCCGCCCAGCGAGGCGCCCCAGGGCTCGCCGCCCCCGCCCTCGCCGGGCGGGTCTCCCACCGGTCCCGACAGCGCCCCGGGCCGGTAGCACCGCTCAGGGCCGGCGCCGCGCAGCGTGGGTAGGCTTCGGCAGCTGTGGCCACCGCGGAGGAGCTCGAGCGGATCGACATGCGCGTCGGTCGTGTGGTCGCGGTGGAGCCCTTCCCTGAGGCGCGCAAGCCGGCCTGGAAGCTCGAGATCGACTTCGGACCCGAGCTCGGCCGGCGCCGCTCCTCGGCCCAGCTCACCCATTACCCGGTCGACGCACTGAAGGACCGCCTCGTCGTCGCCGTGGTCAACCTCCCACCACGCCAGATCGGTCCATTGCGCTCGGAGGTTCTGGTGCTCGGCGCGCTCGATGCCGAGCACGGCGTCGTGCTCCTGGCGCCCGACCGCGCGGTGACGCTGGGCGACAGGATCGGCTGAAGACGATGCTGTCGGCAGCCCGCCGGCCCGCCGGGCGGCCGGGCCGGCCTACGGCCCCGGCTCGCCGCCCGCCTGGAGAGCCCCGCTGGGCACGCCGTCGACCGTCAGGACGTAGCGCCCGGGGCGCAGGCCCGGGATCCGCTGCACCGCCTGACCGCGGGCGGGCACCGCCAGCGGCGCGCCTCCCGGGGCGCGCAGCTCGGCGCGATGGGGCCGCCCGTCGGCCGAGCGCAACTCGAGCTCGACGGCGAGGTGAGCCGGAAAGGAGACGGTGGCCGGGATCGCTCGGCCGGCCGCGACCCGGAACGCGGCGGGAATATGAACGGCGAGCGCCCCGCCGCCGTCTGACGGGCTCGCCGGCGAGCCCGTGGCCGCCGAGTCCGCGGGCGGGGCCGTCTGACCATGGGGCCCCGCCGGGCCGCTCGGTGCGGCGGTCGGCGCCGAAGTCCCGGGCCCTGGGGTGCTTGGCCTCCCCGTCGGCGCCGGCCCGCCGGCGTGCCCCGAGCCGCCGCCCCCACACCCGAGGGCGAGGAGCGTTGCCCAGCTCGCGAGACCCGCGGCCGCCGAGCGCGCCTGAGGGCCGGACTTCACAGGCTGTGGGAGGCGCCCGGTTCGAGCACGATGACGTCGGAGGCGGTGGAGGACTCCACATCGGCGCGAAAGGCTTCGACGTCGGTCTCGATCGGGGGAAACGTGTCGTAGTGGCACGGGATCACCGTCCGGGCGCCGACCAGCCCGGCCGCGGTGGCAGCATCGTGACGGTCCATGGTGTAGTGGCCGCCGATGCACACGAGCGCCACGTCGAGCTCGTCGCGGGCGCCGGGGAGGGCCAGATCGGAGAACAGCGCGGTGTCGCCCAGGTGATAGACCGTCCGCCCGCCGAAGCGGATGACCATGCCGGCCGGGGTGTTGACCGTGCCCTTTGGCGTTGTCGACGCACGGTCGAGCTCGACTGGGGGTGGGTGCGGCTGGTGCCCGCGTGGCACACGCTCGAGATCGCCGGGCCCGACCGGGGCCCGTGGGTTCCCGGTGATAAACGGGTCGATGAGCACTCGGCGCTGGCCGTCGAAGAGCTCGAAGGCCGCGTGGCCGAGGAAGCGGATGTCCATGGGATCAGTCCTCCGGTGGGGGGTGAGCGGGCCTACTTGTCCGGTCGAGCTCGTGGGCCAGTTCATAGCCGACGGCGACGCCGATCAGCATGCCCAGCCGCGTCTCCTCGGCCACCAGGGTGCGGACGCGGCGCAGGCGCTCTTCACCATCGGCCTCGCCGGCGGCGCGAGCCAGCTCCGATTCGTGCGCCTGGCCGAACCAGCCGCCGTGGGCCAGCGCCTCGGAGAGCACGTGCTGGAGCTGGGGCGCGGTGCGACCGACCATCTGCAGGGCTGCGCCGAGCCGGTCGGGGTCGGTGAGCGCGGCGATCGCCGCGTCCACCTGGTCGTCGGTGTAGGGCCCGGCGGGCACCGCGGGCATCATAGGGCCGTGACCGTTTCCCTCACCTCGCTCTCCCACGGCGCCGGCTGCGGGTGCAAGCTGCCGGCGGCCGCCCTGGAGTCAATCGTGGCCGGACTGCCGGCGGCCACCGACCCGGCCGTGCTGGTTGGACCCACCACGGCAGACGACGCGGGGGTCTACCGCCTCTCGGCCGAGGTGGCGCTCGTGCAGACCGCCGACTTCTTCACGCCGATCGTCGACGACCCCTACCTCTTCGGCCGGATCGCCGCCACCAACGCGCTGTCGGATGTCTACGCGATGGGAGGCGAGCCGCGCTGTGCCCTCAACCTCGTCGCCTATCCGCTGGCCACCCTGGGCGGGTCAATGCTGGCCGAGATCCTGCGCGGCGGTCACGACGCGGCCAGCGCGGCTGGCGTCGCGGTGGTCGGCGGGCACTCCATCGACGACCCCGAGCCCAAGTACGGAATGGCGGTCACCGGCACCGTCCACCCCGACCAGGTGCTCACCAATGCCGGCGGCCACCCCGGGGACGCACTGGTGCTCACCAAGCCCCTGGGTGCCGGCGCCGTGTCCACCGCGCTCAAGCGCGGGGGCGTGGATCCCGGCGTCATGGATGCCGCGGTCGAGGTGATGTGCGCCCTCAACGCGCACGCGGCGGCGGCGGCGAGGGCAGCCGACGCCCACGCGGTCACCGATGTCACCGGCTTCGGGCTCCTCGGACATCTCCACGAGCTGGCTGCCGCCTCAGGGCTGGCGGCCGAGGTCCACGCCAGCGCTGTCCCGTCGATCCCTGGCGCGCGCGAACTGCTGGCCGGCGAGGGAGCGGTCGCCGGCGGCAGCCGACGCAACCGCGAGTGGGCCGACGGCTTCACGGCGTGGGACGATGCGGTGGCGGAGGTGGAGCGCCGGCTCGTCTGCGACGCGATGACCTCAGGCGGCTTGCTCGTCGCTGTCGAGCCCGGGCGGGCACCCGTCGTCCCCGGCCCGGTCGTCGGCCGCCTGGTCGCTGGCGAGCCCGGGACGCTGCGGGTGCGCTGAGGCAGGCGGCCGGGCGGGGCGGGGTCGTCACGACTTGGGGGACCGGGGTCGAGGGGACGCGAAGGGGTGAGGAGACCGCCCGGCCGCGCCGGGACCCCGTCAGCTGGCGCGCGCTATCCGGGTCAGCGCAAGTCCAGCCGCGAGCCCGACTAGCCCTCCGACCACGCCAGCGAGCGGGTCGGCGAGCTCGGTGGCCAGCGGCATGAGCATGACCAGGGAGAAGAGGGCAAGCAGTCCCAGCCCGTCGGCCTCCCCCTCACCGCCGCCGCGCCGCAGTAGCAGGTCGGGCACCGCCCAGGCACAGAGCAGGGCAAGGGCGCCGGCGTTGCCGCCGGCGGCCAGCGGTGCCGGCTCGATCACGGCGACCGTCGCCATCCCCGCAGCACCGGCAACCAGGAAGAGGGCGACAACGAGGAGTGGGCCGTGGCGCCGCTCCAGCGCCGTGCCGAAGACGGCCACGAGCAGCAGCGCAGCCAGCGCGTAGCACGAGCTGGCAAACGGCGATGTCGAGGCAAACGGCGAGGCCAGGTCGCCGTAGACGAAGTTCGCGGTGATCGCTCGCCACCAGTCGGTGCCCAGCGGACCGGCAATCACCGCCCGGTCGGCGACGAACACCCCGGCCAAGGGCAGAAGGGTGACCAGCGCGCTGACCCCGACGATGGTGCCGCTGGCGTAGGGGTGCCGGTCCGGCCGGATACCGGGGATCTCGCCCGGCCGTAGCCGCCCCAGGTGCAGGCCCGGCGAGCTGCGCCCTGTCCCCGGGCTTCGGCGGGGACGGTCGAGCTGGGCACGCTTGCGCAGCCGCTTGCCGCAGTAGGGGCACTCGGTGATGTAGGGGCTGACCTCCGCCTGGCAGTGCTTGCAGACGACGAAGAGGTCGGGCCCGCTGGACACCCCAGCGATTCTAGGGCCGACCGTCGAGCCGGCGGGGAAGCTCCCGCTCGGGAGGCTTCGGTCGGCGCCTACGCCCCGGTTGCCTGCACGATCTCGGCCACGACCTCGCGCAGGTCGTGGTTGGCCTCGTGGACCACCCGCTGGCGCTGGGCCCCGTTGCCCCGGGCCAGGAGGTCCTCGACGCCCTGCAACTCGGCCGCCGAGCCGAGATCCTGGGCGTGTTCGCGCACCCGATCAAGCAGGCGCCGGGCCAGAGCCTTGGTGGCCACCGAGTGCCGGGAGGGAAGGTCCACGATCTCGCCGTCGAGCCCATGGCGCGCGGCGAGCCACTTGTTCTCGTCAAGCATCTCGAAGGGATAGCTCAAGAGGCGGTGGCCGGCGTCGAAGTGCTCGGCCAGCTCGCGCACCAGCGCGTGGATGAGGGCAGCGAGACCAAGGGTGTGCTCGACGTGGGTCTGGGCGTCCATCACCCGCACCTCGACCGTGCCGAACTGGGGATGGGGCCGGACGTCGTACCAGAGGTAGGTGTGGTCCTCGATCACGCCGCTGGCGCGCATGAACTCGATGCGCTTGGCGTAGTCCTCCCAGTCGCGGTAGGCGGGCGGCACTCCGACCCGGGGGAAGGCGCGAAATATGGGCGTGCGCGACGAGGCCAGGCCGGTGTCGTCGGAGCGCCAGAACGGCGAGTTGGCCGAGAGGGCGAGCAGGACGGGCAGGTGCAGCCGCATGCCGTTGGCCACGTGGATTGCCTTCTCGGGGTCATCGACGGCTACGTGGACGTGGCAGCCGAAGATGACCTCCTGACGGGCGACGAAGCGCAGGGCGGAGATCAGGTCGCGGTAGCGCGGTCGCGCGACGATGCGCTGGTCCTCCCACCGGGCGAACGGGTGGGTGCCGGCCGAGCCGATGGCCAGCCCGCGCCCGGCGGCGCGCTCGCGTACGCGCCGACGCAGCGAGCGCAGCTGGGCGCCGGCCTCGGTGGTGTCGGGACACGGCATGGTGGCGACCTCGAGCACCGACTGGTGCAGCTCGGGCTTGATCTCCCCGTCGGGGGCATCCTCGAGCATGACCTCGATCTGGTTGGAGAGCTCCAGGCTCTCGGCATCGAGGATCATCAGCTCCTCCTCGATGCCGATCGTGAAGTCGGGGCTGGCGAAACGGTGCTCCATGGGCCGCGGAGGTTAGACTCGCGCAGCCAGAATCAGCGGCTCAACCGACCGACCGAGGAGCTCTCACACATGACGAGTGGGACGTCACCCAGGAGGAGGCGATCGGACAGGTGGTGCAATCGGCCGGACGCTGCCTGGTAGGTGCTCTCGGGCGGCTCGCGGATCGACGAAGACGCTCTGCTCAACCAGCCCCGGATGATCATGGAGGCCGGCGGACCGGGCGTCATCTACGCGCGCAACGTCTGGCAGCGCGAGTACTCCGAGGCGATGGAGATCATCGAGCAGATCAAGGTCAAGGAGACCCTGGTGTCGTCAGTGCGGCGCGCCCCGTAGCGGAAGGCCTCGCCGCAGCCCGGTTGGAGCCGGGGGGCGATGATAGGGTGCCTCGGCCATGAGGATGCGCCGCAGCATGGCCGAGCTCGAGCAGGAGTTCATCCGCGAGAGCGTGCAGGACCGCCGGCGGCGGGAGCGTCTGCGCCAGCAGTCCGCGGCCCGATCACGCCAGCGTCGCCGCTACCGCGAGTACAAGCGAGGATCGGTCCGCTTCGTCCTGCTCGTGCTCTCGATGATCGCCACCGCGGTGGTGGTGACCATCGTCATGTTCGAGATGCTCGCCTGGGTGCTCGGCTAGCCC
>JAABUZ0100003393.1_pt1 | contig 23758 bp, 18 predicted proteins | sample 5562091 | NCBI WGS metagenome assembly JAABUZ01 (sample SAMN12813069, study PRJNA571459) | rock metagenome | isolation source: Antarctica rocks | place: Antarctica: Victoria Land, Linnaeus Terrace sud | collected 2015-12-21
TGGTCTGGCCCATGGTGCCCGCCGGGCGGAGCAACGACGAGATCCTCGCCGCTCGCGACACCCGTCCCGTCTGGGACGCCGACGACGTGTGAGCCGGACCCACGACATGACCCGAGCCGTACAGGACAAGGACGAGGACATGACCAGGACCAGCACATGACCAGGACCAGCACATGACGACCCGCCACACGCTCTCGGTTCTCGTCGAGGACAAGCCGGGTGTCCTGGCGCGCGTCGCGGCGCTGTTCAGCCGACGCGGGTTCAACATCTCCTCGCTCGCTGTCGGCCCCACCGAGCACGGAGCGGTCAGCCGCATGACCATCGTCGTCGAGGTCGAGGACCTGCCGCTGGAGCAGGTCACCAAGCAGCTGAACAAGCTCATCAACGTCCTGAAGATCGTCGAGCTGGACCCGAGTGCCTCGGTCCAGCGCGAGCTCGTGCTCATCAAGGTCAAGGCCGATCTGACGAGCCGCTCGCACGTCCTTGAGACGGTGCAGCTGTTCCGGGCGAAGGTCGTGGACGTCGCGACCGACGCCGTCACCGTCGAGGCGACCGGCAACCCCGAGAAGCTGGCCGCGCTGATCAAGGTGCTCGAGCCATTTGGCATCCGGGAGCTCGTGCAGTCCGGCATGGTGGCACTGGGCCGCGGTCCGCGCCCCATGACCGGCTCCGACCGACTGCGCTCCGCCTCCTAAGACCCAAGACCCTCCGCCTCTCAAGACCCCGGCCTTCTCAGACCTCCGCCTCCCAAGCCCCCCGCCTCCTCGACGTACCGCCGCCCAGAGCACTGCCCCAGCAGCCGCACCACTTCCGAAGGGACCCTCACCCCATGGCCGAGATCTTCTACGACGACGACGCCGATCTGTCGGTGCTGCAGCGCCGCAAGGCAGCTGTCCTCGGCTACGGCAGCCAGGGCCACGCGCATGCCCTCAACCTGCGCGACTCCGGCGTCGACGTCCGCATCGGCCTGCCCGAGGGCAGCGCCAGCCGGGCCAGGGCCGAAGCCGACGGCCTGCGGGTCGTCACGCCGGCGCAGGCCAGCGAGGAGGCTGACGTGATCATGATCTTGGCGCCGGACACCGTGCAGCGCACGCTCTACGAGGCCGATGTCGCGCCGCACCTGCGCGACGGCAAGGCCCTGCTGTTCGGCCACGGCCTGAACATCCGGTTCGGGCTCATCACGCCGCCGCCTGGTGTCGATGTCGCGATGGTTGCCCCCAAGGGCCCAGGCCACCTGGTCCGTCGCCAGTTCGTCGACGGCCGCGGCGTGCCGTGCCTGATCGCCGTCGAGCAGGATCCCAGCGGTACGGCCCAGGCGCTCGCGCTGGCGTGGGCCAAAGGCATCGGCGGTACCCGGGCGGGTGTCATCAAGACGACGTTCACCGAGGAGACCGAGACCGACCTGTTCGGTGAGCAGGCGGTGCTGTGCGGTGGTGCGAGCGCGCTCGTGCAGACCGGCTTCGAGGTCTTGGTCGAGGCCGGCTACCAGCCCGAGATCGCCTACTTCGAGTGCCTCCACGAGCTCAAGCTGATCGTCGACCTGATGTACGAGGGCGGCATCAGCAAGATGCGTTGGTCGATCTCGGACACCGCGGAGTTCGGTGACTACGCCACAGGCCCGCGGATCATCACCGCAGAGACCAAGCGGGAGATGGAGCGGGTGCTTGCCGAGATCCAGGACGGGACCTTCACCCGCAAGCTCATTGCCGACGACGACGCGGGTGGCCCCGAGCTGGCGCAGCACCGCAAGGCCGCGGCCGAGCACCCCCTCGAGGTGGTCGGCGCGCAGCTGCGTCCCATGATGGCCTGGATCGCGCCCGAGTAGCCCTGCCCCGCGCTCGTCGAGGGTCTCCTACCCGGCGTACGACCGGGATGTGCTCAGCTGCCGAACCAGCCGGAGACGTCGGCCAGCACACCCACTGATCCGGCCTCGTTGTAGAAGCGGATCCTGTGCGTGGTGCCCATCTTCACGATGTCGGCATCCGCCGTGACCTGACCGGTGGACAGGTCGAGTACCGAGGCGATTGGGGGGGCGGAGCCGTCGATCGGCGTGGGGTAGAGGCGCACGTCGGTCGAGGTCGTGGCGGCGACGCCTGTCGCGTTGAGCACGGCGGCGCCGGCCAGCTCCGGGATGCGGCCGAGGCCGTCGAGGTTGACGTCGAGCGTCTGCCCCGCGCCCAGGGCGGTCGGGGCTGAGCTGGCGGTGCCCGTGTGGTTGCGGGTGTCCAGGACGCGGGACGGCTCGACGGGACGAAGCAGCAGGCCGCTCGTGCTGGTGTCGTAGTAGCCGACGACGTCAGCCAACAGGTCGACCGTTCCGGCGTCGTTGCGCAGCCGCACCCGGTGCAGGTCACCGACCTTCACGACGACGAGGTTGGGGATGGGCGACGTCCCCGGCCCGATGTTGATGTTGCTGACGCCCGGGTGCGACGTGCCTCCCGCGGCCGGGGTCGGGTACACCGCGACGCTGGTCCCCATCGAGGGGGACGCGGCAGTGACCGTCAGCGCGACTGCCGTCGCTGCGCTGGGGATCCCGGCCTGGGTCACGAGGTCCACGTCGAGGGTCCCCGCGGGGCCGACGGGGGCTGCTGGCGCGTTCAGCCCACTCCGGGTGTCCAGGAAGCGCGTCGGGGCCAGGGGGTGGTAGCGGGCAGCGGTCGCCACGGGGGCGTAGTAGCCCGCCAGGTCGGCCAGCAGGTCGGCGCTGCCCGCGTTGTTGCGCAGGCGGACCCTGCCGCCGGAGCCGACGGCGACCGTCGCGAGGTTGGCCCGGACACCGCCGATGCCGAGGTTCTGGACGGACACCCCCGGCGGGGCGAAGCTTGCCCCCGGAGTGGGGTAGACCCGGATGTCGGTTCCACCTGTCGGCTTCACGCCGGTGATGTTGAGGACGACCGCGGTGGCGTTGGTGGGAACTGTCGACGTGCCGGTAACCTTCAGGTCGACCGTCCCGCCTGGTCCCACCCGGGCGCGCGGGGCACCGAGTCCGGCCCGGGTGTCCAGGAGGCGTAGCTGACCGGTGCGAAGGCAGAGCCGGGCATCCCCGGGACCGCCCAGCCCATGTCGGACAGCATGCCGAGCGCGATCGGGCCCGGGTCGTGGACGGCTTCGCCGGAGCTGAGCGCCGGGGTCATCAGGGCGTTGGGGTTGCCGCGCGGGTACATGCCCTCGTCCAGGTGGCTGTAGGAGGAACCGTCCTGGAAGGCGCCCGGGGCGTAGAGGCGCACCGGAGCGCCCCCGCCGCCGACCCGGCCCGCGGTCCCGGACCAGTAGACCCCGCCCGTGGCCACCCCGCTGCTGTTCGGGAAGCCCTCGAGCGCTGTCCCGAGCGCGCTGCTGTCGTTGACGTAGGACGTGATCGGCTTCGTGGCAGTCGGGGAGGCGGCGTAGGTGAAGGTGTCGAAGACCGTCATCGGACCGGCGCTGCCGGCGGCGTCGTACAGGCGGTCGTAGCCTCTGGTCCCGTTCACGTATCCGGCGCCCACCAACCCGAGCCCGTGGCCGATCTCGTGCAGCACCACCGACTCGAAGTCGACGCCGGCGGACGGCGTACGGCCGTCGGTGCCGAAGTACAGGTCCGTGCGCGCCGGGTTGAACTCGGCGATAATGTCCGGACCCGGCTCGAACGGCGTCGTGCGCTGCGCGTCCACGTAGGCCAGCGGGTAGGCGACATTGGGGTTGGCGGCGGTCACGAAGTCACCCGGGCTCGCGTCGCCGAGGATCCGTGGGTCGCCGAAGTCCTTGGAGTGCGCCTCGATGGTCAGCGGCTGGGTGGACTGGATCTCGTGGCTCCACAGGTTCACCGCGGCCTGGAAGGCGTTCTCCGCAACCGCCGTCCACGGCGTCCTGGCGCCGTCGGCGTTGATGTCGTTTTTGTAGGTGATCTTGAACTGCGACACCGGAGTCGTCGTGAGCGACGCCGATGTCGGCGCCGGCGCCCACGTGGCGAGTGCACCACCTGTCAGCAGGGCCCGGGTCGGCTGGCCCGCCCGCAGAGAGACCGAGTGGAACGAGCGCAGGTGGACGGCCCGGAGCGTCCCGGCAGGGTGGGACGAGGGCGAGGACGAGGACGAGGACGAGGACGAGGACGGCTGGCTGGTGGCGCTCGCCGCGCTGGCCGTACCCGGCAGCACGAGGGCGGCCACGACGAGGCCGACCAGGACGGGGGCGACGGCCGGGAGAGACGATCGTTTCAGCCGTGACGTGCGCACAAAGGCTCCAGGGGCTAGGCGCAGCTCGCGACCTCGCGAGTACAGGCACGTTCGTCGATTGCTGGTACAGAGCGGGCCGTGCCGCCCCGTAGGCTTCGGCGCCCAGCCACCCGGACTTGAGGACGCCCATGGCCGCTCGCCCCGTCGTGCTCCTCGCGGAGGAGCTGGCTCCGTCGGTCCTGGCCGCGCTGGGGGACGGCATCCAGGTCCGGTACGTCGACGGGACGGACCGGGCCGCCCTGTTGCCGGCGCTGGCCGAGGTCGATGCGGTCATCGTGCGCAGCGCGACGGTCGTCGATGCGGAAGCCCTGGCCGCCGCCCCGCGCCTCACGATCGTGGCCCGAGCCGGGATCGGCCTGGACAACGTCGATGTCGCCGCGGCGACCGCCCGCGGTGTCATGGTCGTCAACGCCCCGCAGAGCAACGTGGTCAGTGCTGCCGAGCAGGCCGTCGCCCTGCTGCTGGCCTGCGCCCGCAACACCGCCCCGGCAAACGCTGCGCTCAAGGCGGGGCAGTGGCAGCGGACCAGGTGGACGGGCGTCGAGATCGTCGACAAAACAGTCGGAGTGGTCGGTCTGGGCCGTATCGGGGTGTTGTTCGCCCAGCGCATGAGCGCCTTCGGGACCCGGCTGCTGGCGTACGACCCCTACGTGCAGCCGGCTCGTGCCGCCCAGTTCGGGGTGACCCTGGTGCCGCTGGAGGAGCTGTTGCGCAGGAGCGACTTCATCTCGATCCACCTGCCCAGGACGCCGGAGACCGTCGGGCTGATCGGCAAGGACGAGCTGGCCATCTGCAAGCCCGGTGTGCGGATCATCAACGCCGCTCGGGGCGGCCTGCTGGACGAGCAGGCGCTCGCCGACGCGCTCGCGAGTGGGCACGTCGCGGGGGCGGGACTGGACGTCTTCGCGACCGAGCCCTGCCTCGACTCCCCGCTGTTCGCGTTCGACTCGGTCGTCGTGGCGCCGCATCTCGGGGCCTCGACCGTCGAGGCCCAGGACAAGGCCGGGGCTGCCGTCGCCCGCTCGGTACGGCTTGCGCTCGAGGGCGAGTTCGTGCCCGACGCCGTCAACGTGCAGGCGGGCGGCGTGGTCGTGGAGGAGGTCCGCCCGGCCCTGCCGCTGGTGGAGAAGCTGGGTCGCGTCTTCACCGCCCTGGCGGGTTCGGTGGCCGCGACGTTGCAGGTCGAGGTGCGCGGGGAGCTCGTCGCACACGACGTCAGCGTGCTGCAGCTTGCCGCCCTGAAGGGCGTGTTCGCCGATGTCGTCGAGGAGCAGGTCACCTTCGTCAACGCCCCGGCGCTGGCGGCCGAGCGCGGCATGCAGGTGACGCTGGGGACCGAGGCCGACAGCCCCGACCACCGCACCCTGCTCACGGTGCGCGGTGTGCTCGCGGACGGGTCGACCCACAGCGTCTCGGGCACGCTGTCCGGACCTCGCCGGGTCGAGAAGCTCACCGAGCTCGATGGCTTCGACGTGGACCTCACGGCCGCGGAGCACCTGCTGTTCCTGCGCTACGTGGACCGGCCCGGGGTGGTCGGCACGGTGGGCGCGCAGCTCGGCGCCGCGGGTGTGAACATCGCGGGCGCCCAGGTCAGCCGCAGTGCGCCCGGCGGCGGCGCGCTCGTGGCGCTCACCGTGGACAGCGCCGTGAGCGTGGACCTGCTCGGCGACATCGCGACCGCCATCGGCGCGGAGTCCGCCCGCGCGGTCGACCTGTCCTGATGCCGAGCTTCCTGTCCTACGACGGGGTGCGGCTGGCCTACACGCAGCTCGGCGAGGGACCACCCCTGGTGTGCGTGCCGGGCGGCCCTGGACGCGCGGCGGGCTACCTCGAGGACCTCGGGGGCCTGTCCCGGACGCGTACGCTGGTCCTGCTCGATGCCAGGGCGACCGGCCGCAGCGAGGTACCGCCCGATCCCGCGTCGCTGCGCTACGACCGGCTCGCCGACGACCTCGAGGCGCTGCGCGTGCACCTGGGTCTGTCGGTGGTGGACCTGCTCGGTCACAGTGCCGGGGCCCTGGTGGCGCAGGCCTACGCGGCCCAGCATCGCGTCGGCCGGCTCGTGCTGGTGACGCCGAGCGACACGCTCCAAGGCGGCACGCGGGCCGACGTCGGGGCCCTGCGCGCGGCCCGCTCGGGCGAGCCCTGGTACGCCGACGCGGCCGAGGCCGTCGAGACCATGGCCGACGCGCCCCCGGCGCAGCAGCAAGCACTGATGCGGGCGAGCCGGCCGTTCCTCTACGGCCGCTGGGACGAGCGCACCCAGGCCCACGCCCTGACGGCCGACCGGCAGAGCAGCAGGCGCGCCGAGCTGGGCTTCGCGGCGGGAGCCGACGAGGTCGACGTGCCAGCGCTTCTCGCCAGGCTGGGTCAGGTGCAGTCGCCGGTCCTGGTCGTCGGTGGTGAGCGGGACGCGGTCACGGGCGTGGTGTCCGTGCACGCGGTTGCGGCCAGCTTCCCGAACGCGAGTGCGGTCGTCCTGCCCGGGGCCGGCCACTTCCCGTGGGTCGACGAGCCGGAGGCGTTCTGCGAGGCCGTCGCCGGCTTCCTCGCCTGAGCGGCGTACTGTTGGGGCGTGCTGCGGAGCCTGCTGCTTCTTCGCCGCGACGGGGTCTGATCCAGGCCGGCTCCCCGTCGCGGGATGACGTGCTGGCCGCCCTCCCGTCCTGTTCAGGAGCCCGCACCGTGAGCCATCAGCGTTATACGCCCTTCCCGCCCGTCGAGCTCGCCGACCGCACCTGGCCGAATCGGGTCCTGACCCGGGCGCCCCAATGGTGCAGCGTGGACCTGCGCGACGGCAACCAGGCGCTCATCGAGCCGATGGACGCCGAGCGCAAGCTGCGGATGTTCACCCTGCTCGTCGAGCTCGGCTACACCGAGATCGAGGTCGGCTTCCCGGCCGCGTCCTCGACCGACTTCGCCTTCATCCGGCACCTGGTCGAGGCCGATCTCGTGCCGCCGGGAGTGACGATCCAGGTGCTCACCCAGGCCCGCGAGGAGCTCATCGAGCGCACCGTGCAGTCCCTGGCCGGCCTGCGTGGCGCCGCGCTGATCCACCTCTACAACTCCACCTCGACCCTGCAGCGGCGCGTGGTGTTCGGCCTGGACCGGGACGGCGTCAAGGACATCGCGGTGCAGGGCGCGCGGTGGTGCACCAAGTACGCCGAGCAGCTGCTCGGCCCCGAGACCGGCGTGCGCTGGCAGTACAGCCCCGAGTCGTTCACCGGTACCGAGCTCGACTACGCCCTGGAGGTGTGTGAGGCCGTCATGGACGTCTGGCAGCCGACCCCGGAGCGGCCGGTCGTGTTGAACCTGCCGGCCACCGTGGAGATGTCCACGCCCAACGTGTACGCCGACCAGATCGAGTGGTTCTCCCGCGCCCTGGGAGCGCGCCGCTCCAGCGTCGTGCTGTCCCTGCACCCCCACAACGACCGCGGTACTGCGGTGGCGGCCGCGGAGCTCGGCCTCATGGCCGGTGCGGACCGCGTCGAGGGGTGTCTGTTCGGCAACGGCGAGCGCACCGGGAACGTCTGCCTGGTGACCCTGGGGCTGAACCTGCTCTCCCAGGGCGTCGACCCCGGCATCACGTTCTCCGACATCGACGAGGTCCGGCGCACGGTCGAGCACTGCAACCAGCTGCCCGTCCACCCGCGCCATCCGTACGGCGGGGAGCTCGTCTACACCGCCTTCTCCGGCTCGCACCAGGACGCCATCAAGAAGGGGCTCGAGGCGATGGAGCGCGACGCCGCCGAGGCGGGCGTACGGGTCGAGGATTTCCGGTGGCAGGTGCCCTACCTGCCGATCGATCCCAAGGACGTCGGCCGGTCCTACGAGGCGGTCATCCGGGTGAACTCCCAGTCCGGCAAGGGCGGCGTGGCCTACGTGCTGAAGAGCGAGCACCACCTGGACCTCCCGCGGCGGATGCAGATCGAGTTCTCCCAGGTCGTGCAGGAGGTCGCCGACGGTGAGGGCGGCGAGATCAGTCCGACCCGGATCTGGTCGCTGTTCGGGGCGACCTACCTCGAGCGCACCGGCCCGCTGCGGGTGCTGTCGTTCAGCACCAGCAGCGGCGAGCAGGACAGCATCGAAGCGGTCGTGACCTACGACGGTCAGCAGCGCACGCTGACCGGTGCGGGGAACGGCCCGATCGCGGCCTTCGTGCACGCCCTGTCCGACCTGGGCCTAGATGTTCGGGTCCTGGACTACGCCGAGCACGCCACCGGCTCGGGGGAGGAGGCGCAGGCGGCGTCTTACCTCGAGGTGGCGGTGAACGGCCAGGTGCTCTGGGGCTGCGGGGTGCACGCGAGCATCGTGACCTCGTCCCTGCACGCCCTGGTGTCCGCCGTGAACCGCGGCGCCGGCTGACCCAACCGCCGCCGCCCCTCCCCACCCAGCTTCGCGCATCAGCAGTATCTGCATGATCAGCATTCTCCTTGCGGGTACAGCGGCGAAGGCGCCGGATCCGGCACGCCGATCTTGATGGGCCGGCGGTGGTGATCGGCGTGCCACCGGTGCGCTCGCCAGACGCCCGGATCCGGCACGCCGATCTTGATGGGCCGGCGGTGGTGATCGGCGTGCCACCGGTGCGCTCGCCAGACGCCCGGATCCGGCACGCCGATCGAGTACGGCGCCCCGTCCGGCACGCCGATCAAGTACGGCGGGCATCGGCTACGCCCCCCGCGCCCCTGCCTGCCCCCCGGCCCCAGCCCGCGGTCAGGCCAGGGAGCTCAGCAGCTGCTCGACCAGGGTGACGACCTCGTCCGGGTCAGCGTCGCGCAGCTGCTCCAGGGTGCCGGCCGAGCGGGCGAGGGCCACGCCGGCGAAGGCCGCGACAGCGACCTCCGCGGCCAGCTCGGCCCGGTTGCTGCCGGCCGCGGAGTAGCGCGCAGCCAGCGGCTGGACCAGGCGGCGGTGCAGCTCGGCGCGTGCGGCCTCGTGCACCAACGGTTCTGCGCCGCTGTGCATGGGTGGCCTGCAGGACCGGGCCGGGGCCGCCGCGGGCCAGGCGGGCGAGCAGCGAGGCTAGCCTCCCGGGCTGCAGCAGATCCGGCACGGGTCCGTCGTCGGCCTCGCTCAGGGTCGCGATGTAGAGACCGGCCTTGCTGCCGAAATAGCGGGCGATCAACGCGGCGTCGACGCCGGCCAGCTCGCCGATCTCGCGCGTGGTCGTGCGTTCCAGACCGCGTTCGGCGAACAGCCCGCGGGCGGCGTCCAGCAGCCGGGTGCGGCTGGCCGACGCGTCGCGGCGTCGGGTGGTCATGGTGACCACCTCAGCGCACTTCCAGTCGGCGGTCGAGTACCGGTACCCCTGCGCGTCGGTCGGTCTGCGTCGGCTCGTCGAGCGGCGGTACGCCGGGTGCGCCGCCCCCCTCACCGCTAGGTTCGTCGAGCAGCCGTACGACGGCAGGGCTCTGCGGGGCAGGGCCGGACCGACCGGGCAGTACGGCGGACAGCGTGCCGGTCAGCACCCAGACGCCGAGACCGAGCAGCGCCGCCGTGCGGTACCCGTCACCGGTGGGCAGCGGCGAACCCGCCGGTGTGTAGGCCTCCAGCACGGTCCCGGACAACGCGCTGCCGATCGAGTAGCCGAGGGTGCGCAGGACCTGATTGACGCTCATGGCGCTGCCGGTCTCCGATCCGGGAACGGCCCGGACGATCAAGCCCGGCATAGCGGCGAAGGTGCACCCCACCCCGAGCCCGGCGAGGCTCATGACTGCGCAGACCTCCCAGATGTTGTTCCTCGCGACCAGGAACACCCCCATGGCGACGAGGAAGACCGCGCAGCCGACGGGCAGGACACGGTCGACGCCGAACCGGCGGGCGATCATGGGCACGACCCGGCTCGCCAGCACGCTCGCGACCGAGAAGGGCAGCAGGACAAGGCCCCCGACCACGACGGAGGCGCCGAAGCCGTAGCCGTAGCTGGTCGGTGTCTGCACGAAGCGGGTGACGAGCGAGAGCAGCAGGTACATCCCGACGCCCGCGAACAGCCCGGTGACGTCGGCGGTCAGGACGGCGCGGGAGCGCAGCAGTCGCAGGTCCACGAGCGGGTGCACCGTACGCAGCTCCTGCCGGACGAACGCCGCGAGCAGCACCACGGACATCGCGAGCGCGCTGAGCACGCGCAGCGACGCTCAGCCCCAGGTCTCGCCCTCCGACAGCGCGAGCAGCAGCGCGGCCAGACCGCCGGCGAGCAGCAGGGCGCCCCCTGCGTCGAGCCGGTGAGCTGCCCGATCCCGGCTGGAGGGCACGACCCACAGGCCCAGCACGAGGGCGAGCAGGGCCACGACGGCGCCGAACCAGAAGCCCCCGTGCACGCCGTACCTGGTGGCGATGAGGCCGGTCAACGGGTAGCCGAGCCCGACCCCGGCGACGGTCGTGATCGACAGCAGCGAGACGGCGGAGCGGGCCCGCTCGGCCGGGAGGTGGTCGCGGGCCACCGCGATGGTCAGCGGGGTCATGCCGAGACCGAGGCCCTGCAGCGCCCGACCGGCGACGAGCCAGCCGAAGTCAAGGGGCAGTGCCGCGAGGATGCTGCCGAGCACCACCGCCGTCAGGGCGCCGAGCACGACCTGCCTGCGCCGGGGTCCGTCGGCCAGTCGGCCCATGGTCGGCGTCGCGAGCGCCCCCGCCAGCAGGGTCACCGTCAGCGACCACTGCGCGGTCGCCAGCGACACGTGTTCGGTGCGGGCGATCGTCGGGACGAGTGGTGCGCCGAGGCTGCTGACGACGGACACGACCATCCCGAGGAAGACGAGGACGGGTACGAGGGCGCGCTCCCGGGTCGTCGGCCGGGCCTGCAGCAAGGAAGGACTCCCATGGTCATCAAGCGATGTCACCACAAGATGACACATCCCACTCCTCGGGATAAGCGTCTCACCCCCGTAGTCTGGCGCCCATGAGCACCAGACTCGCGGTCATCGCTGGCGACGGCATCGGACCGGAGGTGGTCGCCGAGGGGCTCAAGGTCCTGCACGCCGTCCTGCCCGATGTGCAGTGCACGGACTACGACCTCGGCGCCAGCGCCTACCGGCGGACGGGCGAGGCCCTGCCGGACAGCGTCCTGGCCGAGCTGCGGGGCCAGGACGCCATCCTGCTCGGCGCCGTCGGCGACCCCTCGGTGCCACCCGGTGTCCTGGAGCGGGGGCTGCTGCTGCGGCTGCGCTTCGAGCTCGACCACCACGTGAACCTGCGGCCGGTGCGCCTGTTCCCCGGCGTGACCGGTCCGCTCGGTGACACGGCTATCGACATGGTCGTCGTGCGCGAGGGCACCGAGGGCCCGTACGTCGGCAACGGCGGCACGATGCGCACCGGTACCCCGCAGGAGATCGCCACCGAGGTCAGCCTGAACACGGCGTACGGGGTGGAGCGGGTCGTCCGCGACGCCTTCCGGCGGGCGCAGGCCCGGCGCGGGCACCTGACTCTGGTGCACAAGACCAACGTGCTGGTGCACGCCGGAGGGCTCTGGCAGCGGGTCACCCACGCCGTGCACGCGGACTTCCCGGACGTCGAGCTGGCCTACCAGCACGTCGATGCCGCGTCCATGTTCTTCGTGACCGACCCGGGCCGCTTCGACGTCGTGGTCACCGACAACCTGTTCGGCGACATCCTCACCGACATCGGTGCGGCCATCGGCGGCGGCATCGGCCTGGCCGCCAGCGGCAACCTCGACGTGTCGCGCACGAACCCGTCGATGTTCGAGCCGGTGCACGGCAGCGCCCCGGACATCGCGGGCCAGGGCAAGGCGGACCCGACCGCGACCGTCCTGTCCGTCGCTCTGCTGCTCGAGCACCTCGGTCACCCCGAGCAGGCCGCACGAGTGGAAGCGGCGGTCGCGGCCGACCTCGCCGGCAGGGGCGGCGCGGTGCGCAGCACCTCGCAGGTCGCAGATGCCCTCCTTGCCGCGCTGTGACCGGTGCGTACGGGACTACCGTGCGGCAGGACGACTGAGAGGAGCGTGCGGTGAAGTTCGAGGTGCAGCCGAGCGGTACGCCGATCGACGCCGAGGCGCGGGCTGAGGTGCTCGCCGCACCCACGTTCGGGCGGGTGTTCACCGACCACATGATCACGGTCGGCTGGACGGCCGAGCTCGGCTGGCACGACGCGCGGCTGGCGGCGTACGCGCCGTTGCTCGTCGATCCCGCCTGCGTCGTCCTGCACTACGGGCAGACGGTGTTCGAGGGGCTCAAGGCCTACCGCCAGCCCGACGGCGGGATCGCGCTGTTCCGGCCCGAGCGCAATGCGGCCCGGATGACGGCCTCGTGTCGCCGGCTGGCGCTGCCGCAGGTCCCCGAGGACGCCTTTGTCGAGGCGTGCGAGCTGCTCGTGCGGACCGACGCCGGCTGGGTCCCGGACGGCGAGGGCGCCACGCTCTACCTGCGCCCCTTCGTGTACGGCGACGAGGTCGGCCTCGGCGTCCGGCCGAGCCAGTCCGCGCGGTTCCAGGTGATCGCCTCCCCGGCCGGCAACTACTTCTCCGGGCCGCTGCGGCCGGTGTCGCTGTGGCTGTCGCAGGAGTACATCCGCGCGGCTCCCGGTGGGACCGGCACGGCCAAGTGCGGGGGCAACTACGCCGCTGGGCTCGTCGCCCAGCAGGAGGCCATCGATCACGGCTGCGACCAGGTCGTCTACCTCGACGCCGCCGAGCACCGCTGGCTCGAGGAGCTCGGCGGCATGAACGTGTTCCTCGTGCTAGACGACGGCACCCTCGTCACGCCGGAGCTGGGCACCATCCTGGACGGCATCACCCGCGACTCGGTCATCACCCTGGCCCGCGAGCGTGGCCACGCCGTCGAGGAGCGCCGCGTCGATGTGGACGAGTGGCGCAAGGGCGCGCTGGACGGCCGGGTCGTCGAGGCCTTCGCGTGCGGCACCGCAGCCGTCATCACGCCGATCAGCTCGCTGCGGTGGCCGGACGGCGAAGCCGTGACAGGCGGCGGTGAGCCCGGTCCGGTGACCACGGCCCTGCGCGAGGCCCTGCTCGACCTCCAGTACGGCCGCTCGGCCGACCCGCACGGGTGGATGCGCCGCGTGCTCTAGTGGCGAGCCCCTCCGCACGTCCGCCCGATTCCTTCCACATCTACGACACGACCTTGCGCGACGGCGCGCAGCGCGAGGGCCTGTCGCTGTCGGTCAACGACAAGCTGGCCATCGCACGGCACCTCGACGAGCTCGGCGTGGGCTTCATCGAGGGCGGGTGGCCGGGCGCGAACCCCAAGGATGCCGAGTTCTTCCGCCGGGCCCGTACCGAGCTGGAGCTGACCATGGCGCAGCTCGCCGCCTTCGGTTCGACCCGGCGTCCCGGCGGTGACGCCGCCCACGACCTCGCGCACCTGCGGGAGTCCGGCGCGCCGGTCGTCACCCTGGTGGCCAAGAGCGACGTGCGGCACGTGGAGCGGGCGCTGCGCACCACCCGGCAGGAGAACCTCGCGATGGTCCGCGACTCCGTGGCGCACCTGCGGTCAGCGGGCCAGCGCGTCTTCCTCGACGCCGAGCACTTCTTCGACGGCTACCGGGCGGACGCGGCGTACGCGGTGGAGGTCCTGCTCGTCGCCGCGGAGGCGGGCGCCGACGTCGCGGTGCTGTGCGACACCAACGGCGGGATGCTGCCGACGCAGCTGGCCGAGATCGTGTCCCAGGTGCTGGAGACCGGCGTGCGCCTGGGCATCCACGCGCACGACGACAGCGCCTGCGCCGTCGCCAACTCGCTGTCCGCCGTGCAGGCCGGGGCGACCCATGTGCAGGGCACTGCCAACGGGTACGGCGAGCGGTGCGGCAACGCCGACCTGTTCAGCGTCGTGGCGGCGCTCGAGACCAAGACCGGCCGGCAGGTGCTGCCGCAGGGGCGGCTGGCCGAGCTGGGCCGGGTCGCGCACGCCGTGGCCGAGGTCGCCAACATCGCACCGGACCCCCATCAGCCGTGGGTCGGGGGCAGTGCGTTCGCCCACAAGGCCGGGCTGCACGTCAGCGCCGTCAAGGCCGACCCGGACCTCTACCAGCACGTCGACCCCTCGGTCGTCGGCAACGACACGCGCCTGCTGATCAGCGAGCTCGCCGGTCGCGCGACGATCGAGCTGAAGGGCCGGGCGCTCGGCCTCGACCCGGACGGCGACACGGTGCTGCGGGTCATCGACCGGGTGAAGGACCTCGAGTCGGTCGGGTGGAGCTTCGAGGCGGCCGAGGCCAGCTTCGAGCTGCTGCTGCGCGAAGAAATGGGGGAGCGCCCGCGCTACTTCGACCTGGAGAGCTGGCGGGTGATCGTGGAGCACCGGGCCGGGGAGGTGGTGTCGGAGGCGACGGTGAAGCTGCGCGCCAAGGGCGAGCGGATCGTCAGCACCGGCGAGGGCAACGGTCCGGTGAACGCGTTGGACAAGGCGCTGCGCAGGGCGCTGGTCGGCCTCTACCCGGCGCTGGTCGCCCTCGACCTCGTCGACTACAAGGTGCGCATCGTTAGCGGCGCGCACGGCACCGACGCCGTGACCCGGGTCCTGGTTGAGACAACCGACGGCACGGTCGAGTGGGGCACCGTCGGCGTGCACGAGAACGTCATCGAGGCCTCCTGGCAGGCCCTCGAGGACGCCTACACCTCCGGCCTGCTGAAGCAGTCCGGCACCTCATCAGGAGAAGAGGCACACGCATGATCCTCGTGACCGGAGCCACCGGCACCGTCGGCGGACATCTCGTGCGACAGCTCTGCGAAAACGGGGCGGCCGTACGGGCGCTGGTCCGCAGCGAGGAGAAGGCCGACTCGCTTCGCGGCTACGATTGCGAGACCGCGATCGGCTCCTACGACGATGAGCACTCACTGCACGTGGCCCTCGCCGGCGTCGACCGGGTCTTCCTGCTCAGCGCCGCCGGCGAGCACATGGCCGACCAGGAGCTCGCGGTCGTCCGCGCCGTGCAGCACGCCCACGGCGAGGTCCGGGTGGTCAAGCTGGCCGCGGCCGGCGTGGACGGCGACGGCGACAACCGGTTGCTGCGCGAGCACCGGCGGGTGGTCGCGGGCCTGGCCGAGGCCGGGATCCCCACGACGGTGCTCGCCCCGAACTCCTTCATGCAGAACTTCCTGCTGTGGGCCGGTTCGGCGCAGGAGCAGGGTGGCTTTTACCTGCCCGCAGGGGAGGCCGCCCTCAGCCACGTCGACGCGCGCGACGTCGCCGCCGTGGCCGCGCACGTGCTGACCAGCGAGGGTCACGAGGGTGCGACGTACACGATCACCGGTCCGGAGGCGCTCACCTACCACCAGGTCGCCGACACGCTGTCGAAGCTGCTCGACAAGCCGGTGCGGTACGTCGAGGTGCCCCCGGCCGCCGCGCGTGAGGCCATGACCGGCGGCGGGGTGCCGGAGTGGCTCGCCGACGGTCTCCTGGAGCTGTTCGAGGTCTACCGCGGTGGCGCGGCAGCCGGCGTCACCGACGAGGTGCACAAGGCGACCGGCAGTCCGGCTCGCACCGTCGAGGCCTTCCTGCGCGACCACCTGTCGGCGTACCGCTGATGCAGTACACGACGCTGGGACGCAGTGGGCTCGAGGTTTCCAGGATCTGCCTCGGCTGCATGAGCTACGGCGAGCCCGAGCGCGGCTCCCACCTCTGGAGCCTCGACGAGTACGCCAGTCGGCCGTTCCTGCAGCGCGCCCTCGAGCTCGGGATCACCTTCTTCGACACCGCCAACGTCTACAGCGACGGCACGTCCGAGGAGATCCTCGGCCGGGCCGTCCGCGACTTCGGGGTGCGCGACGACCTCGTCCTCGCCACCAAGGTGCACGGCCGCATGCTGCCCGGCCCGAGTGGTGGCGGCCTGTCCCGCAAGGCCATCCTGCGCGGCATCGACGACAGCCTGCGCCGGCTCGGGACCGACTACATCGACCTCTACCAGATCCACCGCTTCGACCGGGCGACCCCGTCGAGGAGACGATGGAGGCGCTGCACGACGTGGTACGGGCCGGCAAGGCGCGCTATCTCGGAGCATCCTCGATGTGGGCCTGGCAGTTCAGCTCGATGCAGCACGTCGCCCAGACGCACGGCTGGACCGCGTTCGTGTCGATGCAGGACCACTACAACCTGCTCAACCGGGAGGAGGAGCGGGAGATGCTGCCGCTGTGCGCTGCCACCGGCGTCGGCGTCATCCCGTGGAGCCCGCTGGCTCGCGGGCGCCTGACCCGGGACTGGGACGACACGACGGCCCGCTCGGAGACCGACGCATTCGGCAAGACGCTGTACGGCGAGGGCGACCGCGAGATCGTCGACGCCGTCGGTGCTGTCGCTGCCGAGCGCGGGGTGCCGCGCGCGCAGGTGGCCCTGGCCTGGATGCTCAGCAAGCCGGGCGTGACCGCGCCGATCGTCGGCGCCACCGGGCAGCACCACCTCTCCGACGCCGTCGCAGCGGTCGACGTCCACCTGACACCGGCGGAGATCACGCGACTCGAAACGCCGTACCGGCCGCACATGGTGGCGGGCTTCGCTTGACGGGCCCACACTGCGGGCGCCCGCCCGGCACCCTCCAGGAGGTCCCGTGTCTGCTCCGGTCCTGACCGACGAACGCCCTCCCGAACCCGACGGGCCCGTCCACGCGCGGCGCACCCCGGCGTACGTCGTGGCCGCGATCTTGCTGGCCGCGCCCTTCGTAGCGCTGCTGTGGGTGTCGAGCTACGCCAAGGACGACCCGCGGCTGTTCGGCTTCCCCTTCTTCTACTGGTACCAGTTCCTCTGGGTGCTGATCAGCGCGGTCTGCACCTTCGTCTCCTACCGGCTCGTGCGGACGGTCGAGCGCAGCCGCGGCCGGCTGGCCCACCGGGACGGGGGCCCGCGATGACGCACCACGTCGATGTGACGGCGCTGTCGATCGTGGTGGTGCTGTTCCTGGCCGTGACGGTCATCGGCTTCGCAGCCTCGCGCTGGCGCCGGGCCGAGAGCATGGCCGACCTCAACGAGTGGGGTCTGGGCGGGCGGGGGTTCGGGACCCTGGTGACCTGGTTCCTGCTCGGCGGGGACCTCTACACGGCCTGCACGTTCGTGGCCGTCCCAGCGCTGATGTTCACCGCCGGGGCAGTCGGCTTCTTCGCCGTGCCCTACACGATCATCGTCTACCCGCTGGTCTTTCTGTTCCTGCCGCGGCTGTGGTCGGTCTCCCACCGGCACGGTTATGTCACCCCTGCCGACTTCGTGCGCGGGCGGTACGACTCGCGGGCCCTCGCGCTCGCCGTTGCCGTCACCGGCCTGCTGGCGACCATGCCGTACATCGCGCTGCAGCTGGTCGGCATCCAGGCCGTGCTGGAGGTCATGGGCGTCGGCGGCGGCGGCAGCAAGCTGCTCGCCGACCTGCCGCTGCTGGTCGCGTTCATCGCGCTGGCCGCCTACACCTACTCCTCGGGCCTGCGGGCCCCCGCGCTGATCGCCTTCGTCAAGGACATCCTGATCTACGTCGTGATCGTGGTCGCCGTGATCTACATCCCACACCACCTCGGCGGCTGGGCACACGTCTTCGACAGCGCCAAGACGGCGCTGTCCCACAAGAAGCCCGCGGCCGGCATCGTGCCCAAGCCGGTTGGCTTCTGGCCCTACGCCACCCTCGCGCTCGGGTCGGCCATGGCGCTGTTCATGTACCCGCACAGCGCCACCGCCGTGCTGTCCAGCTCACGCCGCGACACCGGGCGCCGCAACGCCGCGCTGCTCCCGGCGTACTCGCTGCTGCTCGGCCTGATCGCCCTGCTGGGCTTCATGGCGCTGGCCGCGAAGGTCTCGGTGGTCGGGCTCGACGGCAAACCCAACGGCCAGCTGGCCGTGCCGCGGCTGTTCGCGGAGGAGTTCCCGAGCTGGTTCACCGGCATCGCGTTCTCGGCCATCGCGATCGGCGCCCTCGTGCCGGCCGCGATCATGTCGATCGCCGCGGCCAACCTGTTCACCCGCAACATCTACCAGGAGTTCTTCCGGCCGCGCGCAACCCAGGCCGAGCAGGCCCGCGTCTCCAAGCTGGTCTCGCTCGTGGTGAAGATCGGCGCGCTGGCCTTCGTGCTGACCCTTGACAAGACCCTCGCCATCAACTTCCAGCTGCTCGGCGGCATCTGGATGCTGCAGACCTTCCCGGCGATCGTGTTCGGCCTGTTCACCCGCTGGTTCCACCGCTACGCTGCTGGCCGGCTGGGCGGTGGCGATGCTCTACGGGACGTACGAGGCCTACAGCGTGCTCAACCCCGTCACCAAGAAGCACTTCGGTGGCCCGAACGCCGAGATCCCCTTCCTGAACGGCCGCAACGGCTACATCGCCCTGACGGCCTTCGTGCTCAACCTGGTGATCTCGGTCGGCGGGACGCTGCTGCTGCGGGCGCTCAAGACTCCGGCCGGGCGGGACCACACCGAGGCAGCCGACTACTTCGCGGACGCCGACGACCCGCGGGTCGCGCCGATCGGGGAGCTGACCCGCGCCTGAGCCCCTCGCGCGCCGCCTCGGACGGCCGGCGTACCTGGCCCCGATAGCCTCTCGGGGATGCGCATAGCCCGGTACGTGCTGGAGGGGGAGGTCGGATTCGGCCTGGTCGAGGGGCCGGGCGAGGACCCGGCCGAACTCGAGGTCGCCGAGGTCGAGGGCCACCCGTTCGCACCGCTCGTCCCGACCGGCGTACGGCACCCGCTGCGGTCGGTGCGCCTGCTCGCACCGGTGCTGCCGAGCAAGGTCGTGTGCATCGGCAAGAACTACGCCGACCACGTGAGCGAGATGGGCGGCGCGGGAGCCGAGCCGCCGGCCAGCCCGGTGGTGTTCCTCAAGCCGTCGACGTCGGTCATCGGTCCGGGCGACCCGATCGTGCTGCCGCGCAACAGCAGCCGCGTCGACCACGAGGCCGAGCTCGGCATCGTGATCGGCCGGCTGTGCCGCGAGGTGCCGCGCGAGCGCGCGCTCGACGTCGTCCTGGGCTACACCTGCGGCAACGACGTCACGGCCCGGGACCACCAGCAGCAGGACGGGCAGTGGACCCGGGGCAAGTCGCACGACAGCTTCTGCCCGCTCGGACCGTGGGTGGAGACCGAGCTGGACCCGACCGACCTCGCCGTCCAGTGCGCCGTGGACGGCGAGGTGCGCCAGGACGGCCGCACCTCTCAGCTGCTGTACGACGTACCTGCGGTCCTGGAGTGGATCACCGCCTTCATGACCCTGCTGCCGGGCGACGTCGTGCTCACCGGCACGCCGGCGGGCGTCGGGCCCTTGACGGCCGGTAGCGCCGTCACCGTGCTGGTCGAGGGCATCGGACCGCTGACCAACCCGGTGGTGGCGCGGGCATGACGGTGCGCGTACGCGTGGCCCCGTCGCCGACCGGTGACCCGCACGTCGGTACGGCGTACATGTCGCTGTTCAACCTGGCCTTCGCCCGGCAGCAGGGCGGGCAGTTCCTGCTGCGGGTGGAGGACACCGACCGGGCGCGCTTCCGGGCCGACAGCGAGCAGCAGGTGTACGACACGCTGGCCTGGCTCGGGCTCGACTGGGACGAGGGGCCGGACAGGGGCGGACCGTACGGGCCCTACCGGCAGAGCGAGCGGCTCCACACCTATCGGCCGGTCGCCGAGCAGCTGCTCGCCGACGGCCACGCCTACCTGTGCTGGTGCACCCCCGCGCGCCTGACCGAGATGCGGGAGGACCAGCAGCGGCGCAAGGTGCCGACCGGCTACGACCGGCTGTGCGTCGGCTTGACCCGCGAGCAGCGGGCCGAGCTGCCGGGCTTCGCCGAGCAGCCCGTCGTACGCATGCTGGTGCCCGAGGACCCGCCACTGCAGTTCGACGACCTCGTCCGAGGACGGGTGTCGGCGCCGCGCCCGGACGACCAGGTGCTGCTCAAGGCCGACGGGTTCCCGACCTACCACCTCGCCGTCGTGGTCGATGACCACCTGATGGGCATCACGCACGTGGTGCGGGGCGAGGAGTGGATCTCCTCGACCCCCAAGCACCTGCTGGTCTACGACTGGCTCGGCTGGCAGCGGCCCGCGTTCGCGCACATGCCGCTGCTGCGCAACGTGGACAAGAGCAAGATCAGCAAGCGGAAGAACCCCGCGGCCCGGCTGACCTGGTTCCAGGAGCAGGGCTTCCTGCCCGAGGCGCTGTTGAACTTCCTCGGGCTGCTCGGCTACTCCTTGCCGGGCGGCGAGGAGATCTTCACTTTCGCGCAGATGTCGGCGAGCTTCGACTGGTCCCGGGTGAACACGGTCGGTCCCGTCTTCGATCTCGACAAGCTCGCCTGGCTCAACGGCCACTACCTGCGTGCGCTGCCCGAGGACGAGCTTGTCCGCCGGCTGGTGCCCCACCTGCAGCGATCCGGCCTGCTCGGGGCCGAGCCGGCACCGCAGGACCTGGCGGCGTTGGCCGGCGCGGTCCCGCTGGTGCAGACCCGGATGGCGGTGCTGTCGGAAGCGCCGGACCTGCTCCGGTTCCTGTTCATCGACGAGGACGACTTCGCTGTGGACCCCGCAGCCGCGGCCAAGTCGCTGGGCACCGGCAGTGGCGAGGTCCTCACGGCGGCCGCCCACGCGCTGGAGCCGCTGAACGAGTGGACCACGTCGAGCGTGCAGACTGCCCTCGATGCAGCCCTGCTCGAGGGGTTGGGCCTCAAGCGCGGCAAGGCCTACGCGCCCGTGCGGGCGGCCGTCTGCGGGGCTGCAGTCGCCCCTCCGCTGCCCGAGTCCATGGCGCTGCTGGGTCGCGAACGCGTACTGCGCCGGCTCCGGGCGGCGGCTCCCTCGGCGCCGTGATGCCGCCCGAGGGTGTCCGCTAGACTTTCCCGCGCAACGCCATGGGGTATGGGGTAATTGGCAGCCCGACTGATTCTGGTTCAGTTAGTCTTGGTTCGAGTCCAGGTACCCCAGCAAGGCCTGGCAGCCAGCCCGGCTCGAAAGAGCACTTCGGAAGACCTAGGGCCCCGTCGTCTAGCGGCCTAGGACGCCGCCCTCTCACGGCGGTAGCGAGGGTTCGAATCCCTTCGGGGCTACGCCATGAGAGCCCGCTGTCCTATCGGCAGCGGGCTCTCGCGCTGCTGGGTCGCAGTCGGGCGGGACACCGGTCGTCGGGTCCAGGTCGAGCCCCAGCGCCTCGCAGACGTCCCGGTCATACCTGGCAAGTAGCTCGATGACAAAAGCTAGTTTGTCCGCCACCCGCTGCCCCTTCGGCTGGGCGACTGTCCACAGCTCGAGGTTCTGCGGGTCGTTATCCAGCCGATCACCGTTGCGGTGGTGGACCACCTCGTCGGAGCGAAGTGCTCGACCGAGCGACTCCGCGAGTACGAGTCTGTGCTCGAACTCCCCGCGACGACCTGGAGGCACGAGGTGTCGGAGGTGGTCCGGGACGCTCACCCACCAGTAGCCGTTGTTCAGTGAGCCCCCTCCGGTGGCGGTCCGGAAGGCACCTCCCGCCAGCGGATCGCCATGACGGGACAGGCGCCACGCATGGCTCCTGCAAAGACCGCCGGAGTGGGCGCCGCGGGCGCAGTCGCCCACGTGGCACGAGTCGGTGACGGGCCGAGCAAGTGGCACCTCGGCCCTGACGTCTCCGGTACGGTTCCAGCGCAGGTAGTGCCCGTGGCACCAGCCTCGCGTCACAGCCGCCCGCTCGCAGCCCTCGGCCGCGCACTGGCCGGGAGCCAGCGGCTCCGGCTGGACCTCACCGTGCCGGAGCAGTTGCCGGTAGTGACGCGAGCAGTGTTCGCGCGCGTAGACCGTGCGGTCGCAGTTCGCTGCCGAGCAGGTCACGCCGACAGCCTTGCGCGTGGGTCCGACAGTCTCCTGACGCCAGAGGGCTTTCAGGTCGGGCGCCTGCTTGAGGGCTGTGCCCGTCCCGAGAGCTCCCCGGCAGCCGTGCAGACGGCCTCGGCGTGCAGGCGCCCGGGGGAGCGGCCGAGCCGGTCCAGCGGGCCGGAGACGCTGACGGCGGCGACCACCTCCCCGTCCTGGGCGAGCACCGGGGCCGAGACCGAGGCCACGCCCTGCTCCCGCTCGGCGACCGAGTGCGCCCACCCCCTGCGGCGTACGTCGGCCAGGGTCCGTGCGGTGAAGGCTGCGCCGCCCGGGAGTGCGGCCGGACCGGCCCAGGCCACCAGCACCTGGGCCGCCGACCCGGCCGTCATGGGCAGGGCGGCCCCGACCGGAACCGTGTCGCGCAGGCCGCTGTCGAGCTCGGCGGCCGCGACGCACACGCGCAGGCTGCCCCGGCGCCGGTAGAGCTGGGCGCTCTCACCGGTGGCGTCGCGAAGCCGACCGAGGACCGGGCGGGCTCGCTCGACGAGCGGGTCCGCGTCTCCGGCGAGCTCTGCCAGCCGGGGGCCGAGCCGCCAACGCCCTTCCCGGTCGCGGTCGAGCAGCCGGTGCACCTCCAGCGCGACCGCCAGCCGGTGCGTGGTGGCCCGCGACAATCCGGTCGCCGCAGTCAGCGCCGCCAACGTGTCCGCGCCGGCCCGTACGGCAGTGAGGACGACAACGGCCTTGTCAAGCACGCCGACTCCGCTATGGTGTTCCACGTGGTGATACTGCCATCCCAACTCGTGAGACTGCAAGGAGTGCGAGCCATGGGACGCACGTTGGCCGAGAAGGTCTGGGACGACCACGTCGTCCATCGGGCGGAGGGTGAGCCCGACCTGCTCTACGTGGACCTGCACCTGGTGCACGAGGTGACCAGCCCGCAGGCCTTCGACGGTCTGCGGCTGGCCGGCCGGCCGGTGCGCCGCTCCGATCTCACCCTGGCCACCGAGGACCACAACGTCCCCACGGACCTGCTCATCGGCCCCATCGCCGATCCCGTCTCGCGCAGGCAGGTGGAGACCCTGCGGGCCAACTGCGCAGAGTTCGGGGTCCGGCTGCACTCGATGGGTGAGGCTCGCCAGGGCATCGTCCACGTCATCGGCCCGCAGCTCGGCATCACCCAGCCGGGTACGACCATCGTCTGTGGTGACAGCCATACGAGTACGCACGGCGCGTTCGGCGCCCTCGCCTTCGGGATCGGCACCAGCGAGGTCGAGCACGTGCTCGCGACGCAGACCCTGCCGCTGCCGAGGCCGAGGACGATGGCCGTCACGGTCGAAGGCGACCTGCCCGCCGGGACCACCGCCAAGGACATGGTCCTCGCGCTCATCGCCCAGGTAGGCACTGGCGGTGGTCAGGGCTATGTCGTGGAGTACCGCGGCGACGCCGTGCGGGCCCTGTCGATGGAGGGCCGCATGACGGTCTGCAACATGAGCATCGAGTGGGGTGCGCGGGCTGGCACGGTCGCGCCGGACGCCACCACGTACGCCTACCTCAAGGGCCGTCCGAGTGCCCCGGCCGGTGCGGACTGGGAGGCAGCCGTTGCCGCCTGGGACGCCCTGGCGACCGACGACGACGCGGTCTTCGACAAGGAGATCGTGCTTGACGCGAGCACCGTCCTGCCCTTCGTGACCTGGGGCACCAATCCCGCTCAGGGCGTGCCGCTGGGCGACGCGGTACCCGACCCGCAGGCCCTTCCGGCCGGCACCGCGCGCGACGCAGCCGAGCGGGCCCTGACCTACATGGGCCTGGCCGCCGGTACGCCGATGCGCGACATCG